>Ga0172379_10000216_pt1 | contig 156603 bp, 103 predicted proteins | sample GrowelOW334metaG_FD_119756 | JGI IMG/M metagenome (GOLD analysis project Ga0172379, IMG submission 119756) | Groundwater microbial communities from an aquifer near a municipal landfill in Southern Ontario, Canada - Groundwater well OW334 metaG | ecosystem: Environmental > Aquatic > Deep...
CCGCAGGGACGGCACTGGGCTGGGATCGGCGCTCATGTCGCTCCTTTCGTTTGAAGGGTTTGCTGCGTTCGAGGTTCCAACGGCTCACGCCCTTATTATGGCGCAGGTGTCAAGTTGCGCCCCGTGCAATTGGGCGCCCACAATTATCATTGACAGTCATCCATTCAATTCTGTATTGAGTTGTCAGTTTCTGTAATGAATAGAACCAAGTGCAGACCGCCGCTCCTCCAACAAGCCATCGCGGTCGCGACAGCGGCCGCGGGACCACTCCGTAAGCCGGAACCACCGATGATCTCCACGACGACAGCGGTGCGGCCAGGGCAACGCGCCGGGCGCGGGCGTTGCCAGAGGAGGACTTCGTTCGAACGCTCCCGCGCAATGAGGACAGATAAGCATTTACAGGAGACCTCGTCGTGAGAATCACTCGCCGCATCGTCCTGAAAACGATCTTCACGTCGGCCGCCGGCGCGGCCCTGCTGCCGGGGCGAGGCAACTTGGCGCTGGGAGCAGACCTCCACAACGCCGCGGAAGAACGCCTCAAGACGCAAGTTTGTGTGATCGGGGGCGGCAACGGCGGGATGGGCGCGGCACTTGCCGCGGCGCGCGCGGGGGCAAAGGTCGTGCTTCTGGAGCGCGAGTCGGTTCTTGGCGGGACTTCCACCTGCGCTTGGGTTTGCGAGTGGCAACCGGTCATGGGCGCCAATGGCATCCCGCGCGACATCTACGGGGTCATGAAGGAAGACCCCTTGGGGGTTGCTGGTGGCGACTACGCGGCAAGCGGGATGGCCGGGCGGGTCAAGAACGGCGTGCGGCTGCCGAAGTTGCCGGGGCTGGTATATGAACCGCGGGCGCTCGATTTCGCCGCCCGGACGATGCTGGATGCGACGGGCCGCTGCCAGACGTTGCTGGCCACGACGTTCTGCCGCGCCCGCGTGGAAAACGACTCGATCAAGGCGGTGGAGGCATGGTTTGCCGGCAAACGATTGCTTGTCGAGGCCGAAGTGTTCATTGACTGCACCGCCGACGGCGATGTCTGCGCCGACGCCGGCTGCGAATATCATTTGGGCGAAGACCCGAAGTCCCGTTATGGCGAGCCGACGGCGCCCGATCGGGCCGAGATGTCGCTCAACGGCATCACGCTTTGCTACCGAATCACCGACACGGGAGTGAAACAGAAGCCGTATCTACCGCAGGGCGTGAAAAGCGGGATCTGTCCGCGGGGAGCCTGCTACATGCGAATGCCCAACGGAGACGTCGTGGTCAACGCCGTGGGCATGATCGGCGGCAACGCCATCTTGTGCCTGGAGCACAGCGAGTTGATGCGAGAGGCCACTCGCCGGGTGCTCGCGCATTTCCACACGATTCAGACACACCCTTCTGACGGCAAGAGCTGGGAGACGTGGGCGATTTCCGGCATCGCGCCGCGACTCGGCGTGCGCGAGAGCCGGCGGATTCTCGGCGACTACATGTTGACCGAGAACGACTGCCTCGCCGGCGTCGCGAAGCAAGCGCACAAGGACATAATCGCCATCGCCGATCACGCGATTGACATTCATGGCCGCCGGGGACGCAGTTTTCGTTTTGAAGGTCCCTACGGGATCTCGTATCGGTGTCTGCTGCCCAAGGGGGTGCGGAATCTGATGATCGCCAGCCGGGCAGCCAGTTTCTCGCATATTGCGGCGTCATCGTGCCGCTTGCAGCGCACGATGATCACGCTCGGCCAAGCGGCGGGCAACGCAGCCGCGATGGCGGTGGCGAACCACGTGGACCCGCGAGGCGTTGATGTCGCCGAGCTGCAGGCCAGACTCCAATCGCAAGGAGTGGACATCACGGTGCCGGCTCGGAAGACGTAAGAAATCCCACAGCGCGTGATGCCGCCGCGTTTGGAGACCGGAAGGCACGAAACGTCGCGCAGTCTGGCGGCCGTATAGGCTTGGCCCGGCCATGCTGGTTGGGCACAGCAACGTTGAGCAACATCGAGGTTCAATTATGAGAGACAAATGTTTGATCTCGCGCAGAGAGTTTGTTCAGGGCGCCGGCGTGGCGGTGGGCGGGGCATTGCTCGGCGGCGTCCCGCCAGCGCCCGCCGCCACAAACAAGGGCGACATCCCGCGTCGAATCCTGGGCCGCACTCAGCAGTCCGTCACGATGTTAGGCATGGGCACGTCGGCCAACGGCCAATCGAGTTCGTTCACCGAGCGCGACGTGGCCGACCACATACTGGCTGGCTTGGAGCAGGGCGTGCGGTTTATTGATGGCGCGCGCGCCTACGGCGCCGGCAAGGCCGAGCGCGGCATCGGCATGGTGCTGCCCCCGTTCCGCAAGGAGGTCTTCCTGACCACCAAAGTGCGGGTGTCCACCATTCCGGAGTGCGAAGAATCGTTCAGCAACTCGCTCAAGGACACCAAGACCGATTACGTTGATTTGCTTTACCTCCACAACGTCGGCGACCGTCCGCGCGCCGTCATTGACCGCGCCCTGGAGCCCGACGGCATCCTCACCTGGGTTGTCAAACAGAAGAAGCTGGGCAAGGCGCGGTTCGTCGGCATCTCAGGCCATAACCTGCCCCAGCGGTTTCTGCCGCTCATTCGTTCCGGCTTGGTGGACGTGCTGATGGTCCCCATCAACTTCGTGATGCACCACATCTATGGCTTCGAGGACAATATCCTTCCCGCAGCGCGCGAACAGAACATGGGCATCGTGGCCATGAAGGTCTTCGGCGGCAACCGCGGCGGATTCCCAGCGGTGCGCGGTCCGGCTACGCCGCCGCAAATGCCCGAGAAACACCTCGAACTGGCCGTTCGTTACGCCTTGAGCGTGCCCGGCGTGGCGGTGGTCAACATAGGCCCGCAACACGTGGACCATGTGGCCCAAAACATCGCGATGGTGAAGAAGTTCCGTCCGCTCAACGACGACGAACAGGCGCACGTCGCCAGACTCGGCCGCCAGTTGGCGGAAAGTTGGGGGCCACTGTTTGGGCCAGTGACCGAACCCGCATGAATCAGGCGGCGAACACCCAAAACCGCCGTCGTCGAAAGGAGCGCCGCGCAGCCATGTTCTTCCGATCAAGTCACCAAAGAGCGGCGAAACATTCGGGCCGCCGCTGGATTCGCGTTCTTCTCGCGTTATTGGGCGTCGTGAGTTGGCTGACGTCGCCGGGTTGTGTGGGTCTGTTGCTCGCCGAGGACTCCGGCGGGTCGTCTTGGGAACTTCGGCTGGTGTCCGTTCTGGAGGGGTTCGGTGAGCCGGAATGCGTCTGCGTTGATCCGGCCACCGGAGCCGCCTATGTCTCGAACGTAGTGTCACCCAAATATCAGGCCGACAAGGTCAACGCGGCCGACGGCGCTGGATTTATCAGCCGTCTGGCGCCGGGCGGAAAACTCGATGCGCTGCACTGGATTGACTCCACGCCTCAAGCCCCGTTGAACTCGCTCAAGGGAATGTGCATTTTGAACGGCGTGCTCTACGGCGCCGACATCGCTCGCGTCGTGCGCTACGACATCGTCACCCACAAAGCACTGCCGCCGATCAACATTCCGGCCGCGGTCAGGCTGAACGACATGGCCAGCGACGGGCGTTGCGTGTATGTGTCCGACACGGGAGGCCACAAAATTTACCGCTTGGACGGCGAGCAGGTTTCAGAGTTCGCGCCGCTGGACGGAGCCAATGGCATCACAGTCGCGGACGGCCGGTTCTACGCCGTCAGCACCACCCAGCACGACCTCTATGAAATCAATCCGCGGGGCGGCGGGAAGCCTCGCGCGTTCGGCCTGGCCAAACACTTCACCGGCCTCGACGGGATTGAGACGCTCCCCGACGGCAGTTGGATCGTCTCGGACGTCCGCGGCCACAAGGTGTGTCACGTCGCCGCCGACCGAAAGACCGTGCGAGTCCTGGCCGAGCTTCAGTATGCGGCGGACATCGGGTTGGACCGGCAGCGCAATCTGCTGATGGTGCCGCTGTTTTGGGACAGCCGGGTGATGGTTTATCAACTCCATCCTTCGGGTTCGACCACAACGCGCTAGACCTGCGGCGGCGCTGGCACGCAAAAGCAACGAGGCCGTGCAGCAGATTTCGCTCGCGACGCTCCAGCGCCTGCTGCGCGAGCAAGGACAGATTCTGGAAGTGGATCCATGAGACGAACCGACAAGGAAATCGCCGACCGGCGGCAGATTGACGAGATCATCCGCGGCGGCTTGGTGTGCCGCGTGGCGATGGCGAAGGACAATATGCCCTACGTGGTGCCGATGTCGTTCGGCTACGATGGCGCGGCGATTTACCTGCACACGGCGCCGGAGGGAAAGAAGATTGAGCATTTCGCGGCCAATCCACAGGTCTGTTTCGAGTTCGAGCGCAACGTGGAATTGCGTCGCGACCCGCAGATCGCCTGCAAGTGGAGCTTCAACTTCGAAAGCGTGATCGGCTACGGCACCATCAGCGAGTTGGTCGAGCCGGCGCAGAAGGAGCACGCGCTCAACGAAATCATGCGCCAGTATTCCGGCAAGGCGTGGCCGTTCGAGAGTGCGTCAGTGGCCAAGGTGCGTGTGTGGAGGATCGCCATCACCTCGATGACCGGAAAGCTGTCGGTGCCAAAGACAACCGTGTGATGAACATCCGTCAGGCAATCACACAGGAAGAGGTCGCCGCCGCGCGCGCGTTGTTCGAGGAGTATGCCGCGTGGCTCGGCGTGGACTTGTGCTTCCAAGGATTCGCCGCCGAGCTGGCCAGCCTGCCGGGACTTTACGCGCCGCCGCGCGGGCGGTTGCTGCTTGCATGGGCTGACGGCAACGCGGCGGCGGGATGCGTCGCGCTGCGGCCGCTGGGCGACTCGGTCTGCGAGATGAAGCGGCTCTTCGTGAGGCCGGCATTTCGCGGAAAAGGCGTTGGGCGGATGCTGGCGGAGAAGGTTGTTGCCGAGGCCAGGGCCATCGGCTACGCGAGCATGAGGCTGGATACGCTGCCTGCGATGAGTGCCGCGACATCGCTCTACGAATCGTTGGGCTTCGCGCGCATTCCGGCTTACTACGCCACGCCGCTGCAAAACACGATCTTCATGGAGTTGAAACTGTGACGGCCAGAACATTTCCGGCATCCGCGACGACGCTGCTTGTCCTCCTCGGTTTGTTTGCGGCGGGCGCGCACGGGCAGGAGGTCGGCTCGTTGACCCGGTTTCCCCGATACACCGAGCACAATCCAGCCGTTCCGGTTTACGTCATGCCTGGCGAGCGGATGTTGCACCGCTTCTTCGGCACCTCGCCCATCAGCCCTTCGGGCCGATTCCTGGCGCTGCTCCGCCTGCCCTACGAGAACCGCGCGCCGAGTCCCGGCGACGCTGGTGACGTGGTGGTTATTGATTTACAGACCGGCAAGGAACGCGTGGTCGCGCAGTCCCGTGGTTGGGAAGTCCAGGTCGGCGCGAATGTCCAGTGGGGCCGTTCCGACGCGGAACTGTATTTCAACGATGTGGATACACGCACTTGGAAAGCGTTCGCGGTGCAGCTCGATTCCGCCACGGGCAAGAGCCGCAACTTGGAAGGCACTGTGTTCGAGGTTTCGCCTGATGGCACCGTGCTTGTGTCCCACAACCTCGTCAAATCGAGGCTGGCGCAAGTAGGCTATGGCGTGGTCATTCCCGATGAGCGCGTCAGCAAGAACGTCGGGCCCGTCGCAGACGACGGGCTTTATGTGACCGACACGCGGACCGGCCACTGTCGGATGCTGGTTTCGCTGAAAACCATCTATGAACAAGCCGTGCCCTCCATCCGGATTCCCGATCCCGAGCGGCACGAATACTACTGTTTCCAAGCCAAGTGGAACCCGCAAAGCACGCGCCTGCTGACCGCCGTGCAATGGACGCCATTGGCCGGCGGCAAGCGGCAACGGGCGGTCATCACCATGAACCGCGACGGCAGCGACATCCGCACGGCCGTCACGGCGGCGCAATGGGGGCGCGGCCACCACATCAATTGGTGCCCCGATGGCGTTCACCTCAGCATGAACCTCAACAACGATGAAGATCCCGACCTGGAGATCATCAGCTTCAGGTTCGATGGCAGCGAACGGCGCACGCTTTTCGAACTTGGCTCCGGCCATCCGTCGTTCCATCCCCACGGCCGCTTCATGATCACGGACGCCTATCCGTCCGAGAGTGTGGCTTTCGGCGACGGCTCGGTTCCGCTCCGTTTGATTGACATTCAGCGACACTCCTGCACGAACATCGCCCGCATCTACGTCTCCGCCACGTCAGGCGAGTTTCGTGTGGACCCGCATCCTGCGTGGCACGCCGGTCGGTATGTTGTGTTCAACGGATTTGCTGATGGCACGCGCAAAGTCTATATCGCCGATTTGGGCGAGATACTCAGCAAGATGTCACAGGACACACCGCCGCCGACCATCGGCCTCGACGGCAATGCGCTCGCACAACTGCGCCGCCAGCCGCCGGCGGATTCGGTGAAAATGCTGCGCAGCAAGGCTGAGAAACGGCTGACCGAACCGCTGGTAGCCGTCACCGACAAGAAGGTCGCCTCACCGAGCAGCAATCCGCACGACTACGTCAGTCTCGGCCGTTACTGGTGGCCGAATCCGAAGACGGCGAGCGGTCTGCCTTACATTCAACGCGACAGCGAGGCGAACCCGGAGAATGACGCCTATGATCGGGTGCCGTTCGAGCGGATGGTCGAGGCGGTGGAGCAGTTGTCGCTCGCGTGGTTTCTGACAGGCGAGCCGCGCTATGCCGAGCGGGCGGCGCGGCAACTGCGCGTCTGGTTTCTCGACGAAGCCACGCGTATGACGCCGCATCTAAAGCACGCGCAACTCATCAAGGGCATCAACGACGGCCGCGGCATCGGCCTCATTGACGTGCGCGGGCTGGCTTCGGTCGTGGACAGTGAGGCGCTGCTGCGCGGCGCGAGCGCATGGCGGGCCGAGGACCACGAGCGGTTGGTGGCGTGGTTCCGCGACTACTTCAATTGGCTGACCACGAGCAAGCATGGCCAGGACGAGGCCGCGGCGACCAACAACCACGGCACGTGGTATGACGTGCAGGCGGCCACCATCGCGTTATTCATCGGCGACATCGCCAGCGCGCGGCGGATTTGCGAGCAGGCCCGCGCGCGGCGCATCGCCAAGCACATCGAACCGGACGGCCGCCAGCCGCTCGAACTTCGGCGCACGTTGTCGCTCAACTACACACTCTTCAACCTCGACGGCCTCTTTCGCCTAGCGCGGCTCGGCGGGCACGTCGGCGTGGACCTGTGGCATTACCGCACTGATGATGGACGCAGCATCCGCGCGGCGCTCGACTGGGTGCTGCCCTTCGCCACCGGCAAGAAATCGTGGGGCCACAAGCAGATCAGCAAACAGGATTTCCGACCGCTTGTGCGCTTGCTGCGACAGGCGGCACGGGTTTACAACGAGCCGGCCTACGAGTCGGCCATCGGCCAGTTGCCCGACATCGGCGACGAACTGCTCTGGGTGAATCTCTTTCACCCGGGATTGTGAGACTGGAGAATGAGATTATGAAGACATGCAAAGGACTACAGTGGGCAATGGCGCTCGTGTGCTGTGCCGCAGCGAGTGCGGCTGTGGCGGGGCCGAAGATTGACACGTCACCGGATCGGGCGAAGACACCCCTAAATCCGGGGCTGAAACAGATCGGCACGATCATGCCGCGCGGCGCGAACGAGATTCCGGGTTCAAACTGGACGCTGGGCTGCGAGACACTCGACCGCGACTTTGTGGACTTCCAGCAATACAAGGAATACATCGTGCCGCTGGGCATCAAGACCATCCGGCTGCAAGGCGGCTGGGCCAAGACGGAGAAGGTGAAGGGCGCCTACGACTTCGCGTGGCTCGACACAATCGTGGACGACGCGCGCGGGCGCGGCCTCAACATCCTGCTGGAAACCGGCTACGGCAACTTGCTCTACAAGGGGGGCGGCGGCACCGATCTGGCCGGCGGCTTCCCGACTTCCGAGGAAGGGTTGGCGGCGTGGGATTGCTGGGTGGAGGCCATGGCCAAGCACTTCAAGGGCAAGGTCTGCGACTGGGCGATGTGGAATGAGCCGGACATCAACAAGAAGCACAAGCCGGAGGACATCGCCGCATTCAACATCCGCACGGCGGAGATCATCAAGCGCGTGATTCCCGATGCGCGCATCGCTGGGCTGTCGCTGGCGAGTTCCAGTCCGAAGCTGTTGGAAAGCTGCCTGAAGGTGCTGGCGGAGAAGCGCAAGGTGGATCTTTTCCACTGGTTCATCTATCACGGCTACGAGTTCAACCCCGACAACTCCTATCAGAAGGTCGAGGAGTTGAAAGCGACGCTGGCGAAATACTCGACCAAGGCCAAGATGCGTCAGGGCGAGAACGGTTGCCCGTCGGAGACGGCGACGAAGTTCGCGCTCTCCAACCATCCGTGGACCGAGTTCAGCCAGGCGAAATGGGACCTGCGGCGGATGCTCGGCGACTTGGGCCACGATGTGGAGTCGGCGGTCTTCACGATCTGCGATTTCAACCACACAGGCCGCGAGATCAACCGCAAGGGCCTGCTCCACGCGACGGCTGACAAGAAAGTGGATGGGATCAAGCGTGCTTACTACGCCGTGCAGAATTGCGTGGCGGTGTTCGACAACACACTGGAGCGCGTGAAGCAGCCCGCCGTCGGCGTGATGTATGACAAGAGCACGGCGAGTTTCGCCTACCGGAACAAGAAGACCGGGCAAAACCTTGTGGTGCTGTGGGACAACTCGGGAGTGCCGGACGATGCGTTTGTGACACGGCCGGCGCAGGTTGTGGTGAAGGGCCTCGCCATCAAAGAGCCGGTCTGGGTGGACCTGGTCTCCGGGCGAATCTACGAGATCCCGGCTGACCGCGTCGTTAAGGCGGGCGCGTTCACCATCTTCAAAGACATCCCCCTCTATGACGCGCCGGTGCTGCTGGTGGAGAAGGGGTTGGTGTTGGAATAGGCCACTTCCCGAACCATGAAAAAACTACCTCTCATTGCCGCTGTGTTATTGGCGGCGCACGCGAGCGCCTTCGAGTTGGTTTCGCCAAACCAAACCGCCAGCGTGCTCGTGCCGGCGAGCGAACCGGAATGCGTGCGGCTGGCGGCGGAAGACCTTGTCAGCGATGCGAAGAAGATCATTGGCAAGACGCCGGTCATTGTGCAACGCGCCGACGACGCCACTGTCGTGTTGGTCTCGATGAACCGACCCGAATCCGCTGCGCTGCTGGAGAAGCTCGCGCCTGGCTTCGGCGACGGGCTGAAAGGCAAGTGGGAAGCTTATCGCGTCGAGAACGTTGGCACGCGGCTCATTATCGCCGGCAGCGACGAACGCGGCACGATGTTCGGCCTCTACGCGTTCATCGAGAAGTATCTCGGCGTGGATCCACTCTACTACTGGGCCTCGCGCCCGCCGCAGAAGCGCACGACGCTGGCGTGGGACACCGTGAAGCTCAGTTCTGGCGAGCCGACGTTCCGGTTCCGCGGCTGGTTCATCAACGACGAGGATTTGCTGACCGAGTGGAAGGAGGGCGGCGGCAAGCGCCAGATTGATTATCCTTACTACGGGCAGGTCGTGCATCGCGACGTGATGCGCGCCGTCGCGGAGGCGCTGGTGCGGAGCCGGTGCAACCTGATCATCCCCGCGAGCTTTGTGGATATCATGAACCCGCCGGAGGAGGCGCTGGTGCAGGAGTGCGCGCGCCGCGGCGTGTTCGTGTCGCAACATCACGTCGAGCCGCTGGGCGTGAGCGCCTTCAACTATTTCAACTACTGGAAGAAGCGCGGCAAGAACCTGACGTATTCCTATTTCAGCCATCCGGCCGAAGTGCGCGAGGTGTGGCGCGTTTATGCGGAAAAATGGGCGGCGTATCCGAACGTGATCTGGCAACTCGGCTTGCGCGGCATTGCCGACCGGCCGATGTGGATGGCGGACCCGAGCACGCCGCAGTCCGACGCCGACCGCGGGCGGTTGATCTCCGAGGCGATGGCGGCGCAGGTGAAGATTCTCAATGAGGTCTGCCCGCGTCAGCCGCGCTATCTCTCCACTACGCTCTGGGCGGAGGGCTCGGCGTTGAACCAGAAGAGGCTGCTGACGATACCGGAGGGGACGATCATCGTTTTTGCGGACAATTCGCCGGGTTGGAAGTGGCAGCAGGATTTCTACTCAACGCCGCGCAATCCGAAGAACACCTACGGCGTCTATTATCATCACGGGCTGATCGGGTCCGGCCCGCATCTGGCGCAGGTGCCGTCGCCGCATAAGACGTTCGAGTGCCTGAAGACCGCCGTCGAGAAGGGCGCTGGCACGTATGCGATTGTCAACGTCGGAAACCTCCGAGAGTTTGTGCTGGGCATTGATGCCACGGCGAAGATGGCGTGGCAGATGGACTCATTCAACCCCGATGCCTGGCTGACGGAGTGGGTGCGCGGGAGGTTCTCGAAACGGCAAGATGAGATGGCGAATGCCTATCGGGTCTATTTCAACGCGTGGCAGATTCACCCCGAGCAGCAAGTGCCGTTTCTGATGGACGGGCAGATGTTCAGCGCTGGCAACACGCAACTCGGGCAGATCGCAAAGAAACTGAAGAGCCGCCCGTCGGGAAACAACGCGGAGGCAAACAAGGCCGCAACAGCGGTTGGCCGCGACGCATTCTGGACAGGGTTGAGCGACATGCACCCGCGCAGGTTGGACCGAGGCGAAACCATCAAGCGGCTGGCGGCGCAGAAAGACGGACTTGCGTTGGCGCTGCGCCAGGCACAAGCCGCCGCCGCGTTGCTGCCGGAACACGAAGCGGCTTTCCTGCGCGACAACCTTATCTATCAAAGCTCCATCATGATTCAAGTTTGCGAATGGCTGGAGCACGTCGAGTTCGCGGACGATGCGCTCGATCGCGGCGACCGGCCGGCGTGTGCGGCGTCGCTCGTGCAGGCCGAGGCTGCCTTCGCGCGGATCCCGGCCTTGGCGGAGGGCTATTGCCGGGGTCAATGGGCGGACTGGTATCGGGGATGCAAGAAGCTGAACGTGTCGGCGACTTTGAAGCGGACCCGCGACGTTCTGGAGCAAGCAAGGCGATCACAATGAGCAACCTCATTCACGACAGTTTCATGTTGAGAACCAGAATGGCGTTGGCAATTCGAACCGCGCATTGAATGAACAAGCAGAAACATGTCCTGCTGGTGCTTGGCTGGTATGATTATCGGCTGCACAAGGGCATCGCCGAATACGCCCAGGAACACGGCTGGCATCTCTCGGCCAACCTCGCGCGCGAACGCGTCATTCCGTGGGGCTGGCAGGGCGACGGCGTGCTCGCGTGGCTCGGCGCGGGCGACGACTTGGCGGAGTTCGTCGAGTCGGTGCGCCGGCCGACGGTGGACTTCAGTCTGCGCCGGCCAAATCCGCGGTTCGCGCGGGTGTTGCAGGACCACGCCCACGCGGCGCGGCTGGTCGCCGACCATTTCCTAACGCGCGGCTTCAAGAACTTCGCGTTCTTCAGCGACTCCGAGAACTGGTCGTTCGACGAGCGTGGCCGTTGTTTCGTCGCGACGTTGAAGAAGGCCGGCTTTGATTGCGCGTGGATCAAGTGGCACGAATCGGCGGCGTTTCGCAGCGGTCGCCAGGAATGGTTGAAACGCCGCGCGTGGCTGGTTGCACAGTTGAAGCGGCTGCCGAAGCCGCTCGCGGTGTTCGCCGCCAACGACCATCTGGCGACGGATGTTCTCGAATCGTGCGAGGCCGCCGGCCTGCGCGTGCCGGAGCAGGTCGCCATCGTCGGCGCGGGCGATTACCTTCTGGCCGCCGAGGCGATGCGCACGCCGCTCTCCAGCGTGGACATCAATCTCGAAGAACAAGGCTACGAAGGCGCCGCGATGCTGGACCGGCTTATGCGCGGCGAACGCGCGCCCCGCGAGTCGCTCCGCATTCCTGCCGCGCGCGTGGTGACCCGCAAGAGCAGCGACATCCTCGCCGTGAACGAGCCTCGCGTGGCGAAGGCTCTGCGCTTTATCTGGGGGCATTTCCGCGAATCCATCTGTGTGGACGACGTGGCCCGTGCGGCGGCGATGTCGCGGCGGGCGCTGCATCAGGCGTTTCTCGACCACCTCGACCGGACGCCCGGCGAGCAGATTCGTAACGTCCGGCTGGAGCACGCGAAGAAGCTTCTTGCTGAAACCAATCACAAGGTCGCCACCATCGCTGGCCTCAGCGGCTACCAGAGCGCCAACAGTTTCTGCGTCACGTTCACGAAAGCCGAGGGTCTCTCGCCCGCGGCGTTTCGGAGGTCCATCCGGCACCGGGCCTGATTGCACGTTTTTCACCGTGATTTGCAGAATCGCGTGGTTGCAGCCGCGCACGCAGCAGCTAGCATCACGGGCCATAAACATGAACGCCTTCTCACGACGCCGGTTCCTCGGCACTTGCTTTGCAGCCACCACGAGCGGCTTATTTGCTCAAACCGCAAGGCTGCCCGTGCTCGGCAAGGTCGCTTCGCGCGACTCGCTCGCTATTGCCGCGTCGCCGTTGTCGGTCGGGTTTGAGACGCTCGACCGCAAGATGTTCGACCCGGAGCGCACTTACCTGCACCTCGCCCGGCTCGGCGTGAAATGGGCGCGTGTTCACACCGGCTGGTGCCGCACGGAACTCAAGCGCGGCGAGTATGACTTCGCATGGCTCGACGCCGTCGTGGACCGCTTGCTCAAGATCGGCATTCAGCCGTGGTTTTGCGTCGGCTTTGGCAACCGCCTCTACACGCCTGAAGCGCCGTTCGAGTCGGCCGTGGGCTGGATTCCAACGCGCACCGAGGAAGGCCGTCGCGCGTGGCTCCGCTACGTCGCTGCGCTCGCCGAGCACTACCACGGGCGCGTGCGGCATTTTGAAATATGGAACGAGCCGCAAGGGAAAAGCTTCTGGCGACCCGAAGAGCCTGGCCCGGCGAAATACGTCGAGTTGGTCAAACTCACCGTCCCCGCCATCCGCGAGCGGCGTCCCGACGCCGTCATCATCGGTGGAGCCGTCGCCGGCATGGACACGAAGTTCTTCCAAGCCTGCATGGAGTGCGGTCTGGGCGAGCACATCCAAAAGGCGTCGTTCCACTCCTACCGGCCGTTGCCGGAGCACAACTACGAAGCCGACGTCCGTCAGTGGCGCAAGATCATCGCCAAACACAAGCCAGGCATCGCGCTCTGGCACGGCGAGGTCGGCGCGGCGTCGCAGCCGGGCGGCGCGGGCGGTCGCGCCAACTACGCATGGACCGAGCAGCGCCAGGCGAAGTTCATGTTGCGGCGGTTCCTCTCCGACCTGCGCATGGAGATCGAACTGGTCTCCTACTTCCATACGGTGGACCTCGTGAACTACTTCGGCAGCGAAGGCCCCAGCGGCAAGACCAACTTCAAGGGCCTGCTCCGCGGCACCGATTACACGCCCAAGCCCGCCTACTTCGCCTATCAATGCCTCTGCGCGCTTTTCGACGCCCAGACCGTCCGCGCCGAGCTGCCGATGAGCTTCGCGGTCGTCGCGGGAGCCGATCCGGTGAAAACTGGCGAGATTGTCTTCGCCGGCTTCGCCCGCAACGGCAAAGCGCTGCACGTCTATTGGCACCCATGCGGCCACGAGATGGAGCGCCCCGACGAGCGCATCAACCTGACGCTCGCCACGCGCCCCGACGCGCGCTTGGTCCATCCCGTCCTCGTGGACCCGCTCACCTCCGCGGTCTATCAACTCGATGGCTTCGAGCAACGCGGCGACCAATGGACTCTCGCCGACGCACCGCTGGCTGATCGTCCGCTCATTGTGACGGATCGCGCGGTGGCGTTGGGGTGAGCGATTGCACAATTTTCAACCACATCTGCACAAAACAGCGCTGCGGAGCTGGGCCCAACGAGTAGTATCGGCGAGCATGAACCACTCACGACGAGCCTTCATCAAATGGAGCGCTGGCACTGTCGCTTTGGCGGCGTTGACACCATCCTGGCTCCGGGCCGACACCGCGAATCCGTTCGCCGGATTCGGCCTGGCTGCTGCCGGCAAGCTCAAAACCCGGCCGTCGTCGGCCATCAAGGCGTCATCGTTGTCGGTCGGCTATGAGACGCTCGACCGGCAGCATTTCGACCCCGTGAAGACTTACCAACACGCCGCGCAACTTGGCGCGAAATGGGCGCGCTGCCAGACCGGCTGGGCGCGCACAGAGAAGACGCGCGGGCAGTATGATTTTGGCTGGCTCGACGAGGTCGTGAACGGGCTGCTGAAGATTGGCATCCAGCCGTGGTTCAACCTCGGCTACGGCAACCCGCTCTACACGCCGAAAGCTGACGAGACCGCGGTCGGTTGGGTGCCGGTGTTCGACGAGGTGGCAATGGGCGGCTGGAAGAAGTTCACCGCGAAGCTCGCGGATCATTTCAAAGAGCGCGTGCGGCACTACGAGATTTGGAACGAGCCGAACCTCACAGGCTTCTGGAAACCCGGCAAAGCTAACGCCGAGGCTTACGTGAAGCTGGTGAAGGACACCGCGCCGATCATCCGCCAGCGTGTGCCCGACGCGGTCATCATCGGCGGCGCGTTTGCCCGCGTGCCGATGGATTATCTGAAGAAATGCCTCGAAGCTGGTCTGGCGGAGCATGTGGATGCGATTTCCTATCATCCGTATCGCGAAATGCCGGAGGTCGGTTACGAGGAGGACGTGCGCGGCGTGCGCGAACTGCTCGCCCAGCACAACGGCTCGCGCATCAAGCTCTGGCAGGGCGAGTGTGGCTGTCCGTCGCAGAAAGGCGGCGCGGGCGCGCTCAGCAAGACCGACTGGAACGAGACACGCCAAGCGAAGTGGCTGCTGCGGCGCATCGTCAGCGACCTGCGGATGGAGGTCGAGTTGACCTCGTATTTCCTCATCGTGGATTTGGTGGGCTATCGCGGCAGCACGAATTGGAAGGGCCTGTTGCGCGGCTCGGACTACACGCCGAAGCCGGCCTTCTTCGCCTACCAGAACCTCTGCACGCTGTTCGACGCCGAGGCTCGCAAAGCTGACCTACCCGTGCGGGTCGAGGGTGCGGGCGAAACAACGGTCGTGACCGCGAGTTTCCAACGCCGTGGCAGCCCGCTCTGCGTCTATTGGACTCCCGCCGACCTGACAAAGGATGTGCCGGCGCAAAAGGTGAAGGTGACGGTTGGTGCCAAACTCAATTTCCCCGCGCTGCTTGACCCGTTGAGTGGCCGCGTTTACAAGATCACTGCGTTCGATGCGCTGCCGCTGACGGATTACCCGCTGATCATTGCCGACAAGACTGCGTTTCAAACAGGGAACTGACATGAAACTATCCATCAAACTGATTGCCGCCGTCTGGCTGCTGGCGACGCTGGGCGCGTTTGCCGAAACCAAACCCAAGCCCGCTGCATCGCCCATCATCACCGTGGAGGCGCACCGCTTCACCGGCGGCAGTGAGCGCGAGGACAGCATGTGGAGCGCGCTCTATGGCGCCAAGAGCGGCAAGCTCTACATCGGGCTTTGCACACACGCCGAGGCGGCGCACTTCTTCGAGTTCGATCCCGCCACGCAGACGATGCACCACATCGCCGACCTCACCGAGTTCAAGGGCGAGCGAGGCGCGGGCGTCCGCACGAGCGGCAAGATCCACGTCCGCATGAGCGAGGACGAGCAGGGGCGCATCTACTTCGGCGACTTCTGCGAGGACACGGGGCCGGAGTGCGTGGACCCAGCGAGCTATCGCGGGCCGCATTGGTTCCGTTACGACCCGAAGCAGCGCAAGCTGGAGAACCTTGGCCAGATCAACCGCCAGTGGGGCTTGCTCGGATTCGTGTTGGAGCCGAAATACCAGCGGCTCTACGGGCTGGCGGAGGACGGGCACCTCTACACATTCGACCTGCGCAAGAAGGTGACGACTGACCTCGGCCGCGTGGACGACTGGGACATTTGCCGCACGATCTTCGCCGATGACGAGGGGAACATCTACGGCTCATTCCCCATCGGCCGCATCTGGAAATACGACCCGAAGCGCGACCGCATCTTCGACTTGCGCGGGACGCGGCTGCCGATTGACCCGCGCGCCACGCCGCGAACGATGTCCAACCCGCTCCTCGACCGCAAAGTTTATTGGCGCGTCATCGAGTGGGATCCGGTGGACCGCACGGCTTACGGCGTGATGGTGGGCGACTCGATGCTCTTCAAGTTCGACGTTCGCGACGGTCCCGAAGGGAAGATCACGCCGCTAGTCCGGCTCTGCGCGGAACGCTACGTCAATGCCGACCCCAGCTTCATCCCGGTCTCGACGCTGGCGCTGACGATCTCGCGCGACCACCGCATCTACTACGCACCGGTGGTTTCGGTGGCGTTCGATTACGCGGGCGTGTCGTGGGACGTGGCGGACGAGCGGAAGTTCACCGCGCGGCTCACGGGCGAAGCGGTGCCGCCGGAGTCGGCGCTGGTGGTTTATGACATCGCCACCAAACAACGCCGCGAGTTGGGCATTATGCGCACGCAGGACGGCCGGCGCGTGTTCGGCCTCGGCGGCGCCTGCACGGGCCAGAAGGATGGGAAAATCTACTTCGTCGGCGCGGTCGAGGAGCGCGACCCGAAGCGCGTGGCGAACAAGATTGATAACCGCTGGCCGTTCAGCATGGGCCTCGTGAGCTACACGCCGGCCGAAGGAGGTGCGCGATGAATCGGATGGTCTTCTCTCTTCTGATGGTTCTGCTGCTGGCCGGCCCGGCTCACGCGCAGAAATGGATTAACCCGCAATTCGACGCCCACCGGCTCGACTTCCGCACGCTCGGCTATCCCGACGTGACCGAGATCGAGGCCGACAACAGCCCGATCACGGCGCTCGTTACCGCCCGCAACGGCCACGTTTATGGCGCCACCAGCGGCAAGACGGCGTCATTCCTGTTCCTCTACGACCGCGCCATCAACAAGGTCAAACCGCTCGGTCGCATCGGCGACGCCAAGGGTGTGCATCACACGCTGGTGCAGGACCGCGACGGCTCGCTGCTCATCGGCGGCGGCTTAAACATGCTCGCGCCGGTGCCGCTCACGCAGAAGTTCCAGGGCGGTTTCCGCGCCATCGAGGAGCAGCTCTGGAAGGACGTGCTCGCACCCTACGCGAACTATCCTGGCGGCCACCTTTATCGCTACGATCCCGAAGCGGACAAAACCACGCGCCTGCTGAGCGAACCGTGCCCGGTGGAAGACCTCGGCGTGCCGGTGCGCGGCGATTCGGTCTATGCGCTTGCGCTCGGCGCGAAGGCGCGCCAGCTCTACGGCATCAGTTATCCACACGCGCGGTTCTTCGTGTGGGACATGGAGAAGAAGAAGTGCCGCGACATCGGTCCGGTGGTCGAGCGGCAGGTTTATTCCGGCCCGGAGCGGACATGGCGCAGCGTGCCGCGCGCGCTCCACGTAGCGCCGAACGGCCGCGTCTATACCTCCGGCGAAGACGGTCGCATTGTTTATTTCGATCCGGTGTCGCAGAAACTGGTTCGCACGGCGATGCAGATTCCGGGCGAGTATTGGGAAGCGTGGAACTACCACGGCTACCCCGTGATCGAGCAATGGGTCGTTGACGCGAAAGGGAACCTCTTTGGCACGACCAGCGATGGCTATCTCTTCCAGATGCACGCCGACCGCGAGCAGATCGTCAACCTCGGCAAACCGCGCATCCATCGCCGCGTCCGCGCTAGCGTGCTCGGTCCCGACGAGCGGCTCTACATGATCTGCGGCGAGTTCGAGGACGCCTGCAAGCTCATCAGCTACGACACGACCGGCCGTGAAGGTTTTCGCGACTGGGGCGTGCTGACGGTGGACCGCAGCCCTTACTACGCCAAGCGCGCCTACCAGTTCGACGCGATGACCGTGGGCATTGACGGCACGATCTTCATCGGCGAGAGCGACCGCCGCGCGTGCCTGTTCATGTTCCTGACCGGCGGCAAAGGCTTCGAAGGTGGCTTCAACCCGGCCAATCCACGATGAGACGACTAATCCTCCTATTTCTGGCCGGTTCGGCATTCGCTGCCGAATGGAACCCGCGTGAGTATGGCGCGAAAGGCGACGGCCGGACGCTCGACACGAAGGCGATACAATCGGCGATTGACGGCTGTGCCAAAGCAGGTGGTGGCACGGTGCATCTTGCCGGAGGTGTATTCCTGTCAGGCACCATCCGGCTCCGGAGCAACGTCACGCTGGCGATTGAAAACGGCGCGACGCTTCGGGGCAGCGCCAACATCGAGGATTACGACAGTATCACGCCGCAGATTCTCTATCTCTACCGTGACCGGTTTACGAAGAGTCTGATTTACGCCGAGGGGGAGGAGAACATCGCGCTGGTTGGCCATGGCACCGTGGACGGACAGGGAAAGCTCTTTGCCAAAAGGGGAGGCGACGATGGCGGGCGTCCGTATTTGATCCGGTTCAGCGAGTGCCGGAACGTGCAGGTGCGCAGCCTGACGTTGCGCGACTCGGCACGATGGTTGTCGCATTATCTCGTGTGTGAAAACGTCACCATCGAGGGCGTCACCATCAGCAGTCCGTTCGGCGAGAACCGCGACGGAATGGACATTGACAGTTGCGACCGCGTGCGGATCGCCAACTGCGACGTGGACACCGGCGATGACTGCATCGTGCTCAAGTCCACGGCCCAACGTCCCTGCCGGCGGGTGACGGTCACCAATTGCACGCTCAAGAGCCGGGCCAGTGCGCTCAAGCTTGGCACTGAATCACAGGGTGGCTTCGAGGACATCACGTTCAACAACTGCGTCATCTATGACACCCATGGCGATGGCATTGCCATCGAGGAGGTGGACGGCGGCATCTGCGAACGCATCAACGTTTCCAACATTGTCATGCGCAACGTGCGTGTCCCGGTGTTTGTTCGTCTCGGCAACCGCGCCAACCCGCTCCCCGGCCAGCCGAAACCTGGCATGGGCAAGATGCGTGACATCATGATCAGCAACATCCAGGCCACCGAAGCGGGAAATGTCGGTTGTTCAATCACCGGGCTGCCCGGCCACCCGGTCGGGAACGTCACGCTCCAGGACATCAGCATCCGTTTCGCCGGTGGCGGCACGGCGGCGGACGCCGCGAAACCCGTGCCGGAGAAGGCAGACGCCTATCCAATAGGCAGCATGTTCGGCGTCCTGCCCGCCTACGGGTTCTATTGCCGCCACGTCGAAGGACTGCGTTTGCAGAATCTCGATCTCAGCTTCAACAAGCCCGACGCGCGGCCTACGTTGGTGGCCGACAGCGTGAGTGGTCTCGACGTGTTCAGTTTGCGCGCAAAGCTCGCGCCGCCCGGCGAGGCGATGATTCGCCTGCTGGACGCGCACGGGGCGTTGATCCACGGCTGCCAGTGGACGGGCAAGACCGGAGCGTTTGTCAGTGTCGCCGGGGCGAAGTCGCGACGCATCGCGCTGCGTGGCAACAATCTCACTGGCGAACCTGTGAGCCGGTCGGCCGACGTTCCCGCCGGCGCCATCTCGCTGGAAGCGGCCGACAGACAATGAACGAGTTCATTCACGGCGGCAAAGGCTTCGAAGGCGGCTTTAACCCGAGCAATCCAAGATGAAACTCCAATGCGTTGCGGTTCTATTGCTGGCGGCGGCATCCACCGTCGCTGCTGAACCAACCCGGCCGGTTATCGAGTTGGTGAAAGACGCGGAGCCGGCTTATATCGTGCTCGCGAAGTCCGAACACAAGGGCGTGATGGCCGCCGCGAAGGACCTCCAGCGCGACATCACCAAGATCAGCGGCGTCACGCCGAACATCGTTCACTCGCTTGCCGATGCGTTTGGCAAGTGCGTTGTGCTCGGCAGCGCCGATTGCGCGGAGGGCAAGGCGTTTCTCGCGTCGGTCGGCGTTGGCGTGGAGGATCTCGCGGGCAAGTGGGAGGTCTTTAAGTATCGCGTCCTCAACAATGTCGGCGGCAAGGAGCAGGTGCTCGCCATCGCCGGCAGCAACGTGCGCGGCACCATCTTCGGCATCTACGATTTCGAACAGAAGCATCTCGGCGTGGATCCATTCTGGTTTTGGGCGGACCACGAGCCGGCGACGCGTGGCGAACTGATCTTCGACGATCGGATCAACTTCGGGCCGGGCAAGGAGCCGACTTGGAAATACCGCGGCTGGACGCTGAACGATCACCCAATCTTCATGGAGTGGCTGGAGAGCGGGCTGGTCCAGCGCACGCGCTACAGCCGTTACATGTTCGCGATTCACCCGGAGGTGTTCGAGCGGCTCTGGGAGGCGGCGCTGCGGTTGAAGATGAACATGTTCGCATGGTATTTCGTGGACATTGACTGGCAGCCCGACCGCGAGCGGTTGCAGGCGGCGGTGGATCGCGGATTGTTCATCACGCAACACCAGATGGAGGGCGTCGGCGCCGACACCGGTTTCTGGGACAACTACTGGGCGCAGCACAATCCCGCCGGCAAACCGAAGGAGTTCTCCTATCGGCTGCACCCGGAGGCGTTCCGCGAGTTCTGGAGCTACTATATAAAACGCTGGACGGAGTTCTCGCCACAGGTGGTGTGGGAGATCAACCTGCGCGGCTGGGCCGACGGCCCCTTTGAGGAACTGAGTCTTCCCGACGGCGGCACACCGCAACAGCGCGCGGAGATCATCAGTCAGGCGTTGGCCGATCAGGCGCAACTGGTGCGCAAGCTTGATCCGAATCCCGACTTGGAGATGATGACCACGCTCTATGCCGAGGTTGGCAAGTTCTACGACCAAGGCTGGCTCAAGGTGCCGCGCGAGGTCACCACGGGCTTCAGCGACGCGGGCATGAGCGGCATGAGCTACTCGAAGAAGTTCTGGACCGAGAAACGCGACCCGCAGCGGCGCTACGGCCAGTATTTCCACACGCAGTATTTCGGCGGCGGGCCGCAGATCGCCAAGTGCACGCCGATCGAGACCTACATCAAGGTCAACATGGACGCGATGTTCCAGCGCGGCGATACGCAACACATGTTGCTGGCGATGAATCATCTGCGTCATCAACAGATCGAGATACGCGGCATCGCCGAGATGCTGTGGGATTACCCCGGGTTCAAGCCACGCGAATATCTGGCGCGTTACTGCCGGGACGAGTTCGGCGAGGCCGCCGCGCCGAAGGTCGCCGCGCTCTACGACGCCTACTACGAGAAACACCCGCACATCATGAAGAACGACGGTTTCAAGACCTACGCGTTCTATCACAAGGTCATGGAGCCGATGTTTACGATCATCGCCAACCTTCACAACATTGATGTCGGCACGCGCGATGGCTTCGCGCTGAACTACCAATACAAGCGCGACGTTTACGAGAAGGGCATCCAGGACTTGGGCGAAGTGCTGGAACAGGCGCGCGCGTTGCGCCCCTCGATCCCGGAGGACCGGCGATACTTCTTCGACTACGAGTTTATTGACGCCATCCGGCTCGTGCGCGGGCTCTACAAGCTCTCCATCGCCACGCAGGATGCCATCGCACGGCTCAAGGACGGCGACCGCGCCGGCGCGCTGGCGGCGCTGCTCGACGCGCGGCCGTTGATGGAGGAACTGAACGCGGCGTTCCGCAACCAGTGCGGGACCGACAAATGGCGTCATTGGTTCCGCGGCGGCACCAACCAGGATTTCTACGCCCTCTACAACCTTTACCAGAAGGCGCGGCTGCGGCTGGAGGTGGACTCGATGAGTTTCGTCACGGACATCGAACCGCAACGGCATCCCTACCTCGGCAACGTCGTTACGCACGATCCGGCCTGCGCTGGCGATGCGGTTTACGGTTCGCAGGTTGAGCGGCACGATGGGACGCTCTACAATGGGTCACACTACTCGCTCACGGCATTCCCGTTGCAGGGTGCTTTCCAGATTGGCGGCATCCGCTCCGTTTATTCCAAGTGGAAAGGCAAAGGCTCCGCCTACGTGCCCGATTACGGCCAAGGTTATCGCTTTAAGCTCCAAGGCCCCGCGACGGTCTTCATCGCAAAACCGAAGGGCAAGAAGCTCGACTGGCTCGGAAAGGACGGTTTCAAGAACACGCGCCAGACGATGACCGTCGGCCATTGGGAATGGCCCTATCGTTATCGCAACCGGCCGCCCTCGGAGATGATCGAGTTCGACATCCTGTCGAAACAATTTCCAGCGGGCGAAGTCACGCTCGGCTCGAACGCGACAAGCACGAGCCAACTGCCCTACATCGTCTTTGTCCAACCGTCGCTGCTAGCGTTCGAGAACTTCCGCCGCGACGTTATCGGCTCTGCGCCCGCCGCGTGGAAGACAAGCGGCCGTGCCACGGTCGTGGACGTTCCAGACTACGATGCCGAGATGCGCCCCAGCGTCTTCGACCTCAGCACCGTCCCGCGCTACCGCCCGCTGGATTTGCGCGCGGTGAAGTTCGAAGCCGGCGCAACGGCAGAACTGAAGTTCACCGCGCCAGCCACTGACGACTTCGTTTTGCACGCGCGATTGAAGCTCGATCAGAAGGGCACTCTCGCGTTGTGCGTCAGCGACGGCAAGCCAGCGGTCGAGGTTCCGCTGGCGACGATGAGCGGTTGGCACAACGTGACGCTCCGGGTTTCGTCCGCGCAGCGAAAATACAGTGTGGAAGTTCAGGATGATAAGCTCCATGTCGTCAAGAGCGCCGATCACACGTTTTTTGACGACGCGCACGGTCCGCTGGATCGGCTCAAGCTTTCGACTGCTGGCTCGTCGTTGCTCTGCAACGCCCTCTGCGCTTATCGTCGGTGATTGGCTTGCCCTGCGGTTGGGTTCTTCGATAACCTCCGCCCATGAAGAAGAACATCTTCGCCCTCCTTTTCATGGCGTTGGTGGCTGCTTGTCCGTCCGGCGCTCTGGCGGCTGAATCCGCGCCGGTTCCCGGTAGCCTCGATGACCTCGCCCGCTTCCACAAGCCGCTGCGCGAGGTCAGGATGGTCGTGGACGGTTTTCTTTGGGCGGACGCGGAGGATTTCAAGGACTACGGCGAGTGGCGGCTCGACACGCAGTTTGTCTATCTCATGGGGTCGGCTTATCTGCTGGCCGGCGGCGTCGGCACGCCCATCCGCGACGCGACAACGGAGATTCAGGTTCCGAAGGCCGGCACGTATCGCGTCTGGGTCCGCGCGAAGAACTGGATCAAGGAGCATTCGCCGGGGAAGTTCGCGGTGATCGTCAACGGCCAGCAATCGAAGCACGTCTTCGGCTCGGCGGCGACGGAAGCGTGGATTTGGGAATCAGCGGGCGAGTTCGAGTTTCCGAAAGGCGCGGCGCGGCTTGGGCTGCACGATCTCACCGGTTACTTCGGGCGGTGCGACGCGCTGATCCTGACGAGCAACCTGCAATACAAGCCGCCGCAGGACCTCGACGGCTGCCAGCGCGAACGCGTGCGGCTGACGGGTCTGTCGCGTGAGGTGAAAGCGGCGGGCGACTACGACGTGATCGTGGTTGGTGCGGGCACAGCGGGTTGCAGCGCGGCGATTGCGGCGGCGCGGCTTGGCGCGAAGACGGCGCTAGTGCAGGATCGCCCGGTGCTCGGCGGCAACGCGAGCAGCGAGTTGGGCGTGCCGCCGTGCGGCGCGAGTGTCTCGCACGCCAACGCCCGCGAGAGCGGCATCATCGAGGAGGCCGCGCTCATCCGCGCCCGGCGCGGTTTCCCGAAGCAGAGCGAGGGTTTCCAGATGATCGCGGCGGCGGAGAAGAACCTCACCGTGTTCTTCAACAAGCGCGTCATCGCCGCCGAAATGAAGGACGCCGGGACCATCAGCGCGGTTCGCGGAGTGGACACGCTGACGCTGGAGGAGAGCCGCTACAACGCGAAGCTGTTCATTGATTGCACCGGCGACGGCTGGCTGGGCTTTTTCGCGGGGGCGAAGTTCCGGCTTGGCCGTGAGTCGCGCGACGAGTTTCAGGAAGACCTCGCGCCGCCGCAAGCTGACAAGATCACCATGAGCGGCTGTATCATGGGCAATCTCGCGTTGTCCTATCGCGCCGAGGACCAAGGCAAACCGGTCAAATACGCGCCGCCCGCGTGGGCCGCGAAGCTGCCGCCCGCTGAGGAATTCGCCAAGCGCAGAATCAAAGGCTTCACCGGCGGCCAGTGGTGGCTGGAGCATCCGGGCGAGATAGACGATCTCTACGACGCCGAGCGCGCGCGCGACGAACTCATCCGCATCACGTTCGGCTACTGGGGCTTCATCAAGAATGGTTGGGAAGAACGCGACCGCGCCTGCAACTATGCGCTCGCCTATGTCCCGCACATGAACGCGAAGCGCGAGACGCGCCGACTCGTCGGTGACTACATTCTCAAGCAACAGGACCCGCAGAACGGCGTGATGTTCCCCGACCGCATTTCCTACGGCGGCTGGAGCATTGACGTGCATCATCCGAAGGGCATCTACTCCGGCAAGGAAGGCCCTTACTACTGTGACCCCAAGGTGCCGATTTACAGCATCCCGTTCCGCTGTCTCTACTCGGTCAATATCGCCAACCTGCTTTTCGCCGGCCGCCATATGAGCGTGACGCACATCGCGCTCGGCACCGTGCGCGTGCAGGCGACGCTGGCGACGCTCGGCCAGGCCGCCGGCACCGCCGCCGCGCTCGGCATCCGCCATCGCGTCACGCCGCGCGAACTCGGCCAGCGCCACATCGCCGAGTTGCAGCAGACGTTGCTCAAGCACGACCAATACATCCCGGAGTTGAAGAACGAAGACCCCGCCGACCTCGCCCGCGGCGCGACGGTGACGGCGTCGAGCACGAAGACGTTCAACGAGGTCGGCCGCGAGCAGGTGAAGACCGCCCGCCTGCGAGGAGCCGATTCCCACGAGTTGGCCATGCCCCGCGCCACGATGTTCCCGCGCGGCTTGAATCCCCGGTTGCGCTCGGTTCATCTGCGTCTGTCGTCGCAACTCAAGACGCCCGCCGACCTGACGTTGCACCTGCGCGGCGGTGCGTCGCTCGGCGATTTCTCCTCGACCAACGACCTCGCCGTCGTCACCGCGCGCGTGCCCGCCCGCCGCACGGCGTTCGTCGAGTTCAAATTCGACTGCGCCGTCGAGCAACCCTACCTCTGGGTCTGGCTGCCGAAAACGCAGGGAATCTCCTGGTCGCTTGCCGACAGCATGCCGGAGAACTGTCGCGCTTACGGCGGCGGTGGCTCGCGCCCGTGGACGGTTGTGAAGGGCCAGCATTACGCCATGTTCACCGATCCGCCGCTGCGGTTCGCGACCGACCATCGGCCGGAGAACGTGATTGACGGCGTCGCGCGCACCGTCGGCACGGCGAGTCATCTCTGGGCCTCCGATCCGCACCAGCCGATGCCGCAATGGCTCGAACTCGATTTTCGCAAGCCGGTCGAGATGAACACGGTGCAGTTGACCTTCGACACAAACCTCAACCATCGTTTCCCGGAAGGCCCGATGGTGGCGGAGTGCGTGAAGGACTACCGGCTCTCGTGTTTCAACGGCAGCGCGTGGGTCGAACTGCTCGCGGTGAAGAATAACTTCCTACGCCACCGCATCCATCATTTCCCTGCCGTCACCGCCTCGAAACTCCGGCTGACGGTGGAGGAAACCAACGACGACGATTCCGCGCGCGTCTTCGAGGTCCGTGTCTATTGCGAGCCGGCCGCACCATAAGGAACGCCATGACCGAGTTCATCCACGACGACTTCCTGCTGAAGACCCGGACGGCGCGGCGGCTCTACCATGAGTTTGCCGAAGGGCTGCCGATTATTGACTACCACAGCCATCTCGATCCGCGAGACCTAGCCGACGACCGAGTTTTTCAGAACATCACGCAGCTCTGGCTCGCCAGCGACCCCTACAAGCATCGCGCGATGCGTATCGCGGGCGTGCCGGAGCGGCTCATCACGGGCGATGCCTCCGACCGCGAAAAGTTCGATGCGTGGGCGGCTACGGTGCCCCAGGCGCTTGGCAATCCGCTTTTCCATTGGACCGCGCTGGAACTGAAACGCTACTTCGGCGTCGGCGAAATGCTCTCGCCGGAGTCTGCGGGGCGCGTCTGGGAGCTGTGCAACGCGAAGCTGCGGTCGCCGGAGTTCGCGGCTCGCCAACTCATTGCCCGCGCCAAGGTCGAGTGCCTCTGCACATCCGACAGGCTTGGCGACGATCTTCAGGCTCATGCGCGGCTGGCGAAGTCGGGTTTCAAGACGCGCGTCTTGCCATCGTTGCGCGTGGACGAGCTGCCAGCCGGCGACCGCGCGTCCGTCGTCGAGCGCTTGGACATTTTCGACCGGATGGGTTGCAGGGTCGCCGATCATGCGCTCGTTGAGTTCGATTCAGAGATGCTGCGGTTCCTCGGCTGCGAATACGGCCGGCGCGGCTGGATCATGCAGCTTCATATCGGCGCGCAACGGCAGACGAGCACGCGTCTGCGCAAGCTTGCGGGGCTAGCGGGCGGCTACGCCACCATCGGTAATAGCTGCGACATCCCCAGCCTCTGCCACTTCCTCGACGATCTAGAGAAGGAGGGTTGCTTGCCGCGAACCATCATTTACCCGTTGAACCCGACGGACAACGCCGCGCTGGCAACGCTCACCGGCTCATTTGCCGAGGACGGTGTTCCCGGTAAGATCCAGCTTGGCCCAGCGTGGTGGTATAACGACCATGCGCTCGGCATCTGCAATCAACTCGACGCGCTCGCCAATCACGGACTGCTCTCGACGTTCATCGGCATGACGACGGACTCGCGCAGTTTGCTCTCGATGACGCGCCACGAATACTTCCGCCGCGTGCTGTGTGACTGGCTCGCCGACCAGATGGAGGCCGGTGTCTTGCCTGCCGACGAGAACATTATGGGCCAGCTTGTGCGCGCAATCGCTTACGAGAATGCACGCAATTGGATGTTGTTTTCACGGGCATAAAAACCCGACGCTGAAACTGCCAAACATGAATCGTCGCACTGTTCACTATTGCCTGCCGCTCTTACTCGCTGCGGCTGCGGTTCTCCATGGTGCTCAGCCGGCAGAACTGTTTCCGACGGACTCGCGTCGCTGGACACGCGCCGCTGATGCCACGGTGTTGACGGACTTCTCGAAGGCCGCGCCTGGCTCCGCGCTGACCACAAGCCGGCGCGAGAAGGGGAAGTGGAAACTCATCCCGTTCGCGACGGCGGAGTGGCAGGGCACGGCGCTCTCGGCTTACTCGCAGACCGGCCCGCCCGCGGTGCACCTGCCGCTGGCGGCGCAGGGCTGGCACGCGGTGTATGTCGGGCTGGCGACGACTTCCAGCGGCTTTGGCACCGGCGGGAACGGGATGAAGGCGCGGTTGAGCAACGAACCAGTTTTCAGGCGGATGGCCTGCAACCTCGCACTGTTGCCCAATCGGCGCGGTGTGATTCAGGAGCAGTTTCTCACGGTGGCCGAACTGAAAGGCCAGTCGGTTGAGATTGCGCCGCTACCCGGTCTTCCCGCAACGATCTGTTACGTCAAGTTGGTGCCGCTGACGGCGGAGGAGGCGCGAAACTGGACGGGGAGTCGCAAGGCATCGCGGCCGCGCACGTCCATCGCGACCTTCGACGGGCACAGTTGGATCTGGCCCTTTCGCCCGCGCAGCGCGGCCGAGTTGCAGGAGGAGTTCCGCGGGTTTGAGGACTCCGACATCGGCAAGTGGTGGTTCCAAGTGTGCGGCGCGGACCTGGTCTGCTATCCCTCGAAGGTGGGCAACATCCCCGGCGATGGCACCACGGATTTTCCCAGCAGCACCTATGCGGTTTACACGCAGACACTCCAAGGCCTTTTCAAGAAAGGGATTAACCCGCTGCAAGTGGCGTGTGAGGTGGCGCGCGCGCAGGGCGCCGAGTTTCACGTGATGTTGCGACCCGCAGGCTGGAAGGGGTCCATGCCCTACGAGGAGACGTTCAACAGCAAGTTCTTCGACGCGCATCCCGAATGGCGCTGTGTGGACCGCGACGGCACGCCGACGTTCTATATGAGCTACGCCGTGCTGGAAGTGCGGCGGCATCTGCTGGAGATTCTCCGCGAGACGCTGGCGTTGCAGCCGGATGGCGTGGGGTTCCTGTTCAACCGCGGGATGCCGATGATGTTGTGGGAGGAGGCGTTTTGCAAACGGTTCCGCGAACGCCATCAGGCCGACGCACGCGAAGTCGCGGAGGACGACTCGCGCATTCTGGCAACACGCGCAGAGATCATGACGGAGTTCATGGCGGAGGTGCGCGCGTTGCTCGACGACACCGCACGCGCCCAGGGCCGCAAGGAGCGATACAAGATTTCGCTTGGCACCTTCAGCAAGGAGGCCGACAACCGGAAGTTCGGTTTCGATCTGCCTGCGTGGATCAAGCGCGGGTTGGTGGACGAGCTGGCGGTGGCATGGTTTGCCTACCATACGTCGTTCGCGCCGCCGGACATGGCGTATTACCGGCGCATCACAGCCGGGACAAAGGTGGGCGTCTATCCGTTCGTCATCGCATGGAAGACCGGCAAGCCGCAGGAACTCTGCAAGAAGGTGGCCGACCACTACGTGGCAGGCGCGAGCGGCATCGCCATCTGGGATTCGCAAGTGCAGAAAGGCTGGCCGGAAGGATCGCCCGGCAATGCCTTCGACGTGCTGGGCCGCCTCGGCGATCGCGATCGCATTGCCCGATGGGTCAAGAACGGCGTGCCTCAGCCGCTGGCGATTCCCCTCACGCGCCTGGACGACAATTATTTTAGCCGATGGTTTCCAAACACCGGATTCTAATCCCATGAAACAAATCCAACTCCTACTGATCGTTCTCTGCTCAACCGTTATCGCCCTCGCTGCCGAGCCAACGAAGAACCTTTCATCGCTCCAAGCCCGCCCCTCGCCAGAGTGGTTGACACGCGGTGTCATGTATCAAGTCTGGCTGCGCGGGTTCACACCGGAGGGGACACTGCGCGCGGCAACGAAACGACTGCCATCGGTGGCTGAACTCGGCGCAAACATCATCTACCTCTGCCCGGTCCAACTCCAGGACCCCGACATGCGGCAGGAGTTCTGGAGCAAGCGCCAGAAAGCTTCCGGCACCAACAACCCGCGAAACCCGTATCGTATCAAGGACTACAACCGCGTGGACCCGGAGTATGGCAGCGAGGCCGACCTGCGCGCGTTCATCGCCATGTCGCACAAGCTGGGGATGCGCGTGCTGATGGATATGGTCTTTTTCCACTGCGGACCGACGTCGCCGCTGTTGAAGGAAAGCGACTTTATCCAGCGCGATGCATCAGGCAAGCCGGCGATGGGGAGCTGGAATTTTCCGCGCCTGAACTTTGAGAGCCGCGGGCTGCGCGAGCATCTTTGGGCGAACATGGAGCATTGGGTGAAGGACTTCGACGTGGACGGTTTCCGCTGCGACGTGTCCGATGCCGTGCCGCTGGAGTTTTGGGAGGAAGCCCGCGCGCGGCTCGAACCGCTCCGGCCCGATCTCGTCGTGCTCGCCGAAGGCCAGCGGAAGGACGACCAACTCAAGGCGTTCGACATCAACTACAACTTCACATGGCTCCACGCGGTCCAGAGCGTCTTCACGCGCGGCCTGCCGTCGTCGTCGCTGCGCGCGCTCTGGCAGAAGATGCGCGACGAGCGCCCACGCGGCGCGCGGTTCATCCGCTACACGGAGAACCACGACATCGTCAATGACCTGCTCCGCGCGGAGGTGGTGCTCGGCGAACGCGGCGCGGCGGCCGTGACCGCCGTCCACTTCACACTCGATGGCGTGCCGTTGCTCTACAACGGTCAGGAGATCGGCGACACGTCGTTGCAAAGCATCTACGCACGCTGGCCGGTGAAATGGGAAGCCGCCTGTCTGCCGAAGTCGAAGGCGAAGTTTGCGTTCCACCAGAAGCTCTGCCAGTTGCGGCGCACCGAGCCGGCGCTGGCCAGCGGCGAAGTCGTCTGGCTCGACAACGACCAGCCTGACGCCGTCCTGTCATTCCTCCGCCGCGCCGGCAACGAAGAGATCGTCACCGTCGCGAGCCTCTCGAACCGCAAGGTCAAGGTGCAGGTCGAACTGCCGGGGAAGTTCACCCCGTTGCTTTCCGACGGCGCGAAGCCAAACGCAGCCGCCGGGAAGCTCACGATCGACCTCGACGCGTGCAGCTATTTCGTTGGCAAGAAGCAGTAAAGGAACGAGAGGTTCCTGGCATTGGCCGGAAAGCAGCATTGCAGAAAATCTGCATTCCGGTATTGTTATGCCATGACGATGACAACCCAACTCAGCCCGCGCGGCACGCTCACATTGCCCAAGAAGCTTCGGGAGAAGTTCGCCCTTACAGGCGAGGCCACCGTGGTTCTCGAAGACACCGCCCAGGGCATCCTCGTGCGCCCCGCCGTTGTGTTCCCCATCGAACACTACTCCGACGAGCGGATTGCTGAGTTTGAGGCCGAGAATAACCAAGCCGTCGCGAAGTTCCTTCCGGCGCAAGGTTCGAAGAAGAAGGCCCGGAGATGAGGGTCTTCCTCGACGCCAACCTCATCTTCTCCGCCGCCCAAACGGGCAGTTCGTCCCGCCAACTCATCGAAACCCTCGCCCGCCACGCAACGCTGACGACTCACCCGGCGGTCTGGCACGAGGCGGAGCGTAACCTCCATGCAAAACGACCCGACTGGCTTGCCGGCCTGGCGTCGCTCAAATCCCTGCTGCATCTCCACGCTGGAGTCGCGGCGTGTCCCGATGTCGGGTTACCGGCCAAGGATCAACCGGTGCTCGCCGCAGCCATCGCGGCCCGCGCCGACCGCTTGGTCACAGGCGACCGCGCCCACTTCGGCCCGTTGTTTGAGAAAACCATTCAAGGCGTCAGAATTGTTTCCACGCAAATGATGGCCGAGGAAATGCAAGCCAACGGCTGGATATGACTTATGTCCTGCCGAGAAAGCTCAACATGAGATCATTCCCTATCTTCGTTCTCGCCGCGGTTCTAAGTGCCACGCCAGTGCTGGGGGCTAGCCCCGGCGTCATCGTCAGGACCGACGTTCCTTTCGGAAACGCGGCCAATGTGCGCGTGCAGAAGGATGCGCTGGTGACGGAGGTGCGGTTCACGTCGGACCCGCACGGTGGGCCGGAGTGTTTGTGGTTTTGTTTCCGCGTGTGCCGGCCGCATTCGGGCGGTGGCGCGTTGGGCAAGTTGCGGCTCGTGCTCGAATGCCCGGAGACGATGCTCGGCGGCGGAAGTCCTGCGAATTTCCGGCCGGTGTTTCGACTCGTAGGTGGTGATTGGGAGCGGACCGGTGCGCCGGAATTGATCGAGCTTCCCGACGGGCGCAAGCAGGCCGCGTGGATGTTCAACGTCGCCAAGCCGTCGCTGGACTTCGCGTTCGCGTTTCCCTACGGGCGAGTGGAACTGGAGCAGATGGTCAGGGAAACCGGCAGCTACTGGTGCGTGGACACGATCGGTGTCAGCCAAGGCGGACGGCCGTTGCTGCGGCTGAGCAACGACTACGGCAAACTGAAGGGTGACCGGCCGGGACTGTATCTGATGTCGCGACAACATTCCGCTGAGGTCAGCGGCGGCTGGGTTCTCGACGGCGTGCTGCGGCGGTTTGCGGAGATGGGTGATGCCGCGCCGTTGGTGTGGGCGATCCCGCTGGGGAACATTGACGGCGTCGAGCAGGGCGACTACGGCAAGGACAACTTCCCCTACGACGTGAATCGCGGGTGGGGCAATCCACCGATGCGGCACGAGACGCTGGTGTTTCAGCAGGACATGCGGCGTTGGTCAAGACGCTGCCGGTCGCTGGCGGGTTTCGATTTCCACGCGCCGGGCGCAAGCGAGGCAGAGGGCATCTATGCCTTCGTTCACAAATCGGAGAAGTTGCCGGACGTGGCGAAGCAAGCGGTCGAGTGGGCTGATGCTGTGGGCAAAGCGTTGGGGCCGGAGTTTGCGGCGGCGAAATTCACCCGCTCCGGCGACTACAACTCACGCTGGAACACGCCGCGTTTCGGCGGTTTTTGTCAGGAGGAAATGAGAATTCCCGGTGTGGCGTTCGAAACGCCGTATGGCATCATCCAGAAGACGGTGATGACGCGCGAGAAATACCAAGAAGCCGGCCGGCGCATCGCAAACGCGCTCACGGCGCGCGCAAAAAGCTTGATGAACAAAGAGGCTGACAAGAAATGAAGACGAAGACCAAGTCATGTCTGTCGCGCCGCGAGGCGGCTGGAAAGATGTTTGGCGCTGTTGGACTGGGGATGTTGTTCTCGCAACTGGAAGCCGCCGAGCAAACCCGCGCCAAGGACGCGCCCATCGCGCCGCGCGATTCATTGAAGATCACCAAGCTGGAGACCTTCCTCGTCAAGCCGCGTTGGCTCTTCCTCAAGGTCCACACCAACGCCGGCATCGTTGGTCTCGGCGAGCCGATTCTCGAAGGCCGCGCGTTGACGTGCAAGGCGGCCGTCGAGGAGATCGCCCCTTACCTCATCGGCAAAGACCCGCGCCGCGTCGTGCATCACTGGCAGGCCATCTACCGGCACGCGTTCTATCGGGGCGGACCGATCCTCACCAGCGCGCTGAGTGGCATTGACCAGGCGCTTTGGGACATCAAAGGCAAGGCGCTTGGCGTGCCCGTTCATGAACTGCTCGGTGGACCGACGCGCGACCGTGTCCGCGTCTATGCCGGCGCGGGCAGTCCCGAGGACATCGTGAAGAAGAAGTCGCTGGGCTTCACGACGTTCAAGACCGGCCTCGGCATCGGGCGCAGTGGCAAATACGTCGCCAGCAAGGAAGTGGTGGACCGCGCTGTCGCGCAGTTCGCCGCCAAGCGCGAGGCGGCCGGCCCCGGCGCGGACATCGCGATTGATTTTCACGGTGTGATCCAGCCACAGACCTCGAAGCTGTTGATCAAGGCGCTGGAACCGTATCAGCCGTTCTTCATCGAGGAACCGGTTCAGTGCCAGAACGTGGATGCACTGGCCGACATCGCGCGCGGCACGCACCTGCCGATCGCTACTGGCGAGCGCATTTTCACCAAGTGGGGCTTTCGCGAGATTCTGGAAAAGCGCGCCGCCAGCATCCTCCAGCCGGACCTTTGCCATGCGGGCGGCATCACCGAATGCCGCCTCATCGCGGGCATGGCGGAGGCTTACTACGTGCCGCTCGCGCCGCACAATCCACTCGGCCCGATCTCGCTTGCCGCCGGCCTGCAACTGGCCGCTTCGATCCCGAACTTCCTTTGCCAAGAGCAGGCGTCGCTCGGCGAGGGCTACATCAAGAATCCGTTCCGCGTCGAGAAGGGCTACATCACAGTTCCGACCGGGCCGGGCTTGGGCATCGAGTTGGACGAGAACGCGCTGGCCGCCAGGATTAACCACGACTGGCGCAACCCCGAAACCTACGACCCCGACGACGGCTCTGTGGTGGATTGGTGAGATGGTGATGACAGTGAATCCTCTTTCAATGAATCGCCGACAGTTTCTTTCAAGTCTCGCCGGAATGACGGCGGCGGCGGGTTGGCGCGAGGCACACGCGACGCTCGACGCGCGGTTCGATTCGCTGAAGGCCGCGATGGACGTGGCGCGGTTCGATCCGCGCGACCCGAAGAATTTCACCGCCGTCTGGACTTCGGACACGCATTTCGGCCACGGCGACCCGGAGAAGATCCTCACGCCGATCACAGCGGAAATGAACGCGATGGAGCCGTTGCCGGCGTTCTTCGCGATCACCGGCGACACCATCATCAGCGCCTCGCTCAGCTTCGGCCAGATTCCTGATGAAAAGCAGAAGCAGAAAGCCGTCGCGGAGTTTCGCTTGCTGAAATCAGCGTTGGAGCGATTTGATCCTCGCGTGCCCGTGAAACTGGCGCTCGGCAACCACGACACGTATGTCGGCGAGAGCGACGCGGCCTTGTTTCACACCGTGTTTCCGGATCGGCCGGCGTATCAAGCGTTCGAGGTCAAAGGTGTGTCGTTCGTGTTCCTCAACGGCGGGTCCTGCGGCCGGTTCGACGACGCACAACGGGCGTGGTTTCGGAAACAGGTCGCGCAGTTTCAGAAGACCGGCGGGACATTGGTGACGGCGGTGCATCAGCCATCGCTCGGCAATGTGGTGGTGGAGCGCGGCATCCCGGAGGTGTTTCGCGAGACGCTGGCGGATTGCCACGGCGAGATGTGGATGGTGGCGGGGCATTCGCACCACAACGCCGACACTTGTTTTCGGCTGCTGCACGCGGTCATCACGCAAGCCGAGATCACGACACCCAACCCGGTGATCTGGTGCGGCGGCAAGGAACGCGGCTGGTGGATTTATTGTTTTGCAGGCGGGCGGCTGGCGGCGCGGATCTTCCATCGGAGCGACGGCGGCTATGCGCTGGCCTCGGCGCCGGCGCTGGCAAAGGCGCGGCGAATCCGGTTGCCGTTCGAGGGACAGACGGATGTGCTGTGGAAAGTGATGGTGGGCGATGGCGACCATGAATACGCGATGGATACGCGCGCGGCATGGTGCGAGAACTACTGGACCTATGTGAAGCATCTGGATTACCGCTTCCCGTTGTCACTGGCCGACGGACGGGCGACGCGCGTGGCGGTGCTGACAGAGAAGGACAACTGCAAGCTTTCGTTCTCCTCCGACGGAACGATTTGGGAAAAGGTCCCGACAACAGAACGAAGCGGCAACCTCACGAGCTTTGCGATTCCGGAAGCCTGTCTCCAGCTCGGCATGGTGAAGGTGCGCGTCGAGGGCGGTGAGGTTGGCGGATTCGCGCTCTTGAAGTGAGCCGCCATCTTTGCGCTGCTGCACGGCTGGCGAGGAGACGGGGAGGATCGAGAGAGCGCGGCCTTTCTTGCCGTGGATGACGAAGAGCTTGCCCACGTGCCGGGCCGCGGCGTAGGCTGCGCGCCGCTGGTTCTGACGATGAAACCGACTCCGCGAAAGGCCACATGATCTCCCAGAAAGACCGCAGTATCATTCGGAACCTCGCGACGCAGTGGAGGGAGCTTGCGTCGCTGCCGGTCATGAAGGAACGCAAGCGGCTGTGGCGCGCCGTCCACGACCTCAAGGCGGAGCGGCCGGTCATCCTCTTCGAGACCGACTGGATCGAGGGCTACGTTTCCAACGACGAACTGCTTTGTGAGGACCCGTTCCTGCGCAGCGTCGAGAAGAACATGCGCATTCGGCTGCGGCAGGCGGCGGAGGTCGGCGACGATCAGGTCCTCGAGCCGTATTACCGGCTCGGCTGGAAGATGGTGTTCTCCGACTACGGCGTGCCGGTGGAAATGCGCTCGCTGACAGGTGAGGTGAGTTCCATCGCCTACAGCTTCAGTTTTCCCATCGCCACGCCGGACGACATCGCCAAGCTCCGCAAGCGCACCATCGCCGTGGATCGCGAGAAGACGCTGCGCCTCCTCGCGACGCTCCAGGACGCGATGGGCGACCTCCTGCCCGTGCGGCTCGGCAATTACGATCCCTTCGTCTCCGAGTTCAACGTCGGCGAGCACGGCGACCTTGGCTTCAACGGCAACTTCTTCTTCGGCCTGACGTGGCAGCTTTACCGGTTCATTGGCAACGACCGGTTGCTCTACTGGGTCTATGACACGCCCGATGCGGTCCACAAACTGATGGCGTATATGCTCGAGGACCGGCTCAGGCTGTTCGACTTCTTCGAGAAGGAAGGGCTGCTGGACTTCAACACCGACAGCCAGATGGCCGGCCCGCGCAGCTACGGCTACGTCTCGGCCCTGCCGTCGGCGGACACGCAGCGGCCGGCCGCGCTGAAGGACTTGTGGGGGTGGGCGGAATCGCAGGAGTTCGAGATGATCTCGCCGGAGATGTATGGCGAGTTCGTCCTGCCCTACCTCGCGAAGCTGGCGGAGAAGTTCGGCCTCATCTACTACGGCTGCTGCGAGCGCGTGGACGACCGCCTCGAAATGATCATGGAAGCGATTCCGAATCTGCGCTCCGTGTCCGTCTCCGGCTGGTCGAATCTCGCCCGCACCGCCGAGTTGCTGGGGAGGAAGTATGTCTTCTCGCGCAAACCGACGCCCGCGTCCATCAGCGGCCCCAATCCCGACTGGGACCGTCTGGAAAAAGACATGAAGGCGACCCACGCCGCCGCCCGCGACTGTAATCTCGAAATTCTCTTCCGCGACGTTTACACCATCAACGGCGACCGCCCGCGGCTCAGACGATGGGTGGAGATGACCAAGGCGATCTTCCAGATGTGACGATGAGGACGGCAACGACTAGAAGAATCGCTTCTGAGGTGGAGAATTCGGAGATTCCGACCCGCACTATGAATGCCGCCCACTTCATTCGCCGCGCATCCCCGCTCCTGGCGATCTGCCTCGCCGGTGCGCTTGTGCCACACTGCCTCGCCCAGGTCCAGCCGGCCCCGAAAGCCCGGCAGGACGCTGCGGCGCGGGAGTTTGAGACAAAACGGAAACAGGAGCAACGGCAACAGTTTCAGATTCAGGAACTGATCGCGGCCAAGCCAAGCGCGTGGCTCTTCAAAGCGGGAGAGACGCCGCGGGTCACGTGGCGCGACATGGATGAAGTCCGGCGGCTCGGTTTCGACGGCCGCCTGCGCGTCCGCTGGTTCGACGCAAAGCTCAACGAAAGCGCTGCGCCCGCCGGCCCCGGCCGCTGGCTCGCCTGGATCGAGGGAACCGCGCCCAACGGCACGCCGTTCCGCCGCGCCATGACGTTCTACGGGCTTCCCAAGGATTTCTTCGGCGGCTTCATCCCCGACTTCACGGTGACGTTTCCTCATTTCCCCGGCCCGAAAGCGCCGCAAGTCTGGCGGGAGCATCAGGCCGAACTCACCCGCCTCGCGGGCGACATCGTCCTCCACTCGATCCTCGAAAGCGAGCGAGGCGCCGTCTTGATGACCGGCATCTCGGAATCCAAGCCACTGGGCCGTCCGGCGCGCTTCGTCGAATCCGCTGCCGCTCTGAACGACGACTCGCATCTCGCGCTGAAGCTGAAGTTGCAGGGGCTGCAGCATCGCGTCCGCCCGCTCCAGCCGCCGCGTCACCGCGACACGCCCGCCACGGTCCTCCACAAAGGCTCGCTCCACGAGGCCAGCATGAAGGCCGATGCCAAGTCGAAGATAGACGCGCTCTGCCGCGCTTGGACGAAGGACACCGGCGAACCGTTTGTGACGCTGGTCGCGCGGCGCGGCGTCATCGTCACCCACGAAGCGTTCGGCCGGGACAAAGGCGGCAAATCCATCACGCGCGATTACTGCTGCTGGGTCGCCTCCATCACCAAGACGGTCACCGCGTTGCTGTTCAGCCGGTTTCTGGACCAGGGGCTCATCGCGCTGGACGATCCGCTGTCGGCGGTCTTCCCCGATTTCCCGAAGAACGACCCGCACGTGCCCACGTTCCGCCAGTGCTTCAACCACACCAGCGGCCTGTCCGGCCACGGCGACTTTGGCGGCATGCGCAACCCGCATCTGGAGAACATCGTCCTCAACGCCATTGACGTGAACGAGCCGGGCGCGCGGTATGCCTACAGCGGTTTGGGATTCGAGCTGGCCGCCAAGGCGATGGAGATTCTCGCAGGCAAGAGCGCCGTCCGCATCTACGACGAGCACCTCTTTCGCCCGCTCGGTTTCGGCGACGTGCCGGTCGGCAACGCCAGTTCCGACGGCGAGTTCACCGCGATGGAACTCGGCATCCTCGCCCAATGGGTCGCCAACCGCGGTAGCTACGGCCCACTGGAGTTCATCGCGCCGCAGACGTTCGACAAACTCATGCCTGAGCCTGTGCGCGTGGCCGACCGTGGATACACCGAGGACGAGGGCATGGGCATCCACTGGGTCCGGCACTTGAAAGCGGGCGCTCCCCGCGGCTCCAAGCGTCCCGAAGACCTGCTGTTCAGCCCGCGCACGCTCGGCCACGGCTCCTTCTCCGGCTGCGTCTTCGTCGTTGACCCCGAACAGCAACTCGTCATCACCCAGGTCCGCAAGCAAAGCGGCCCCCGCAGCGCCGAGTGGTCCGCCAAGTTCTTCCAGACCATCGCCGCCGCAGTGAAAAACTGAAAAGAACGGTCCATCTCCGACGGTGCCGGGAAAGAAATAAGGCAGCCGCCTGCGCCCTGCTGCTGTCGACGTAGCCCAGCGTCCAACTCGTTCTACTTCGAGAAACCGTTCGAGAAACCAAGCTACTGTTGTTCCAGCCGTTCTGCTATCCTGTTCACATGTCCGGCTACGTTTCAGGCAACCTGCTTCCGTGGAAACGGTTTTGGGTGCCGTGGGATGGAAAGGTCAACTGTGGCGATGACGGCCGCGGATTCCTGCAAGATCCAGAGGACTCATGGGGGAAGATTTGGAACCCTCAAGTTACGGAGATCGAGCCTTTGCTCGATAAGCGTTGCGTGGTTCTTTCCGGCCATCCGGGCATGGGCAAGACGGTGGCGATTGATACTGCCATCGCAAAACTCCGACAAACCCTTCAACCACCGAACATCGTGCTGCAACTGCGCTGCCGGGACATCCCCAGTGCGGATGTTCTGAAACAACTCACACTCGACAGCGCGGAGTGGAAGAATACGCGACAGCGAGGCGGTGAAGTCACGCTCGTGATTGATGGCGTGGATGAGGGCCTGCGCAAAGTGCCTGAGTTTGTTCGGACGCTTCGCGCGTTTCTGCGGGAGGAACCAAAGGACAAGTTGCGGGTCATTCTCGTTTGTCGGTCGGCAGAATGGGATGCTGTCGCTGGTCACGAACTGATGGAAATGTGGCCGGAGGATCAGCGGGCGGGCGTTATGGAGCTTTGCCCGCTGCGACTGACGGATGCGAGGGAAGCGGCTACGGCGATGAAGCTGGATCCGGATGCGTTCATTACAGCGATTCACGACAAAGGCGTCCAAGGCATGGCAGCTCGTCCCATCCTCCTCAAAATGCTGCTCAGGGAATTCGAGCGCGGCCGCTCTTTCCCCAACAGTAGCCGCGCCCTCTACCTGTGCGCCGCCCGCGAGATGTGCACGGAAATTGATGAGGATCGCGAACGCGTTCTGGCCAGACGCTACAAGCGCCCGTCAGATGGCCAGATTTTCCATACAACTTGCCGAATCGCCGCGCTCATGATGCTCTGCGGGAAGAGTGTCATCCTGCGTTCGCGTGACGAGCCAGCAGAGCATGAACTCCCGGTCAAAACGCTAGTCGGTGGTCGCGAGTCATTCGAAGGCGAGGTCTTTGAAGTGACCAAAGAACTTGTTGATGCTGCTCTTGAAACACCACATTTCAGCTTCCGAGGCCAGAACCGGTTCGGGTTCGATCACCAAACCTTTGCGGAAGCCTTGACTGCGGAATACTTACGTGACCTCGACTTCCTGCAGATTCGTCGCTTGTTGTGCCAGCCACTTGGCGACCGCGAGTTCGTAGCCCCGCAGCTTGCCGAGGTGGCATCGTGGCTCGCTTGTAGCCGCTCCGATTGGGCTGAGTTCTTGATCCGACACGATCCTGTGGTGTTGCTTCGAACGGATGTCAGTGAACTCAAAGATGCAGAGAAGGAGAAAACCGTGGACGCTCTTCTCGCTCGCGCTGGGCAATTGGAGGTCTTCGACGAACTGTCACTTTTCAGGGGCTACAACGCATTGCGCCACAGTCGGCTCGCAACACAGTTGATGCCGTGGATCATTGACGAAACGAAGCCATCGAATGCCCGCCATCTTGCGATAGGACTCGCGGGCCATGCCAGAGTGAAGGGACTGGAACCTCATCTGTGGCGTCTTCTGCGGACGGGGAAGGCGGAGAGGCTCTTCGGCACCATTGTCCACGCAATAGGCCGATTGGCTGGGAGGCATTCACGGCGCAATGTGATATGCGCCCTTCGTGGAGAGTTTATCGGTGACACGCGGCAGGATTTGCTTGGAGTTGCTTTACGTGCCGCCGTTCCCAAGCTTCTGCCTCTCCGAAAAGTTCTCCGTTGTCTGAAACCGGTTGCTCAAGAGGGTTATGTTGGCAGTTACCGAGTCGCGCTCGACTACCACCTGCCGGAGCACATTACCAAAGCCGACTTGCCCATCCTCTTGAAGGTCATGCGCAAATGGCCGAACTGCTTCGACTCTCTCTCACACTTTCATGAGCTGGCACAACACGCCTTTGCAGCCGCGCTTGATCACCTCAGCGACGTTCGGCTTCGCCAAGATATTGTTGCTCTCTGGATCAGCCGAGCACGAAAGTTCGAACGTCTGCCCGACCCAAGTTACAAACCCAAAAGAGGTCGTGCTGCTGCGTTCTGCGACCCTAGCCGCCGTTTCAGACTCATTCACGCCTTGCTGAACAGCCCGCGGGCAAAGCCGAGGGACCTCATTGGACTCGGACACGGGCTGTTGATGGTCGAAGACCTGCAATGGCTGTTGCGGGAGTTGCCAAAGGTGTCATCGAAGAATCGAAAGACGTGGGCGTCGGTTGCTGTGTCCCTTGCATGGTCGGCAGCGTCGAACGAACTTTCCAACGCAAAAACGAATCGTCTGTCTGATTGCAAGGACGAATTCCTTGCGGCGTATGCAATCTGTCTCGAACTCCGCGGGATGCTTCCCGTTACCCGTAGATTCGATGCGGTAATCACGCTCCTACGACACGCGAAGGCGAATGATTTGCGACAGAAGAGGCGTCAGGAAAAGTGGCTGAAAGAGCGCGGTGTCAGGACTCCGCCTCCAAGGCGCCAACAGTTTAGCACTGTCTTCGGTAATCTTCGGCGGACGAAGCATCCGTCATGGTGGACGGCAATTGTGCAGATCGCCTATTGGCACGACGAATCGGAATCTGATGAGAAATCGTTGCACGACATCTCGACTGCACCCGGCTGGAGAAGCCTGACTGCTAGTGAGCAGAGCGAAGCCCGGCAAGCGGCTCGCGAATTCCTGACTTGCTGTTCCGACTCCGAGCGGGAGCCGAATCAATCAACGAATTTCTCAGAGGCTGCCTACTACGCCTTAGCCTTGCATCGGCATGCGATTCGGAAGGACAGTCAGCTACGGACAGCGGTCGTTCAGAAATGGGTTCCTGTTGTGGTGGATTTCTTCAACAACGCTGAACCGAAGCACCAAGAGATGGTCGGCTTCATCTACAATCTGGCACCGGCACGCACGCTGAAGCGCCTTTTGGAGCACCTGCGTCGCGACGCGAAGGCGGAGGGATTCGGCTTGTCGCTTCGAGCTTTTGCGGGGTGCTGGAACCGGCGTTTGAGCACTGCCGTTATGCACTTCGCCGAGCGCTCGGTAGCGAATCCGCGCCTGTTCAGAAGCATCCTCTTCTTCATCGCTGAACACGATCCCGGCGCGGCGATCAAAACCATTACCCAGTGCATCCGGAAGGCGAGGCGCAACGGGTTACGATCATGGCACGTGCAGGCGTGTGTCAGCGTTGCTCTGTTGAAGTTCCCAAACCGGTTTTGGGATATGGCTTGGAGGCTGATTGAAGGGGCGTCCAGAGAGGATGCGACCCATTTCTTTCTACGAAACTCGGATGAAACTGACGAGCGGAGCAACTTTCTGGCTGGCCTGACCGAGTCGCAGCTAGGGGCGCTATACTCACGACTTCTAGCATTGTTCCCACCGGAGAAAACTCAATTATCCGATGGCAAGGCTCGCTTTCTCGGGCCGAGCGACCACATGCGGCGACTTCGTGATTCGGTCATTAGTCATCTCGTGTCGTTGGGCACTGAGGCTGCGCTACGCGAACTGCAAATGCTCATTGCGCATCAACCCGCAAAGCGACGCGAATACCTGATGTGGTTCTACCACAAGGCCCTGCATAATCGGCTCCGAAGGCTTTGGGCAATACATGTGTTGTCAGCCGGCGAGGTTCTTTCGCTAAGTCGCTCGCGTAACGCCCGGCTCGTAGAAACCGAGGATGATTTGCTCAATGCAGTTATGGAATCGCTGGAGCGCTTACAGCGGGAGATGAAGCTTGGCGGGCTGATCAGCGTTCACGACCTCTGGAACACGCCTGTGCGCCAGCCCGCGTCCCCCAAGGCGGAAGACTTTGTTTCGAGAAAGATCGCCGCTTGGTTGAGGACAGACCTTGGATCTGCTGTGATCGTGAATCGAGAAGTTCAGGTTGAAAGTTTGGGTAGCGGGCGGGTTGATCTAAAGATCCAAGCCTTAAGCAAGTCGGCAGTGAATCCACGTTCGCTAGTTGTGGTCGTTGAGGTCAAGCGTTGCAGCCACAAGGATGTGGCTGAGGGGTGTCAGACACAACTCGTCGAAGGCTATTTGAAACGCAACGACTGGACCCACGGTGTTTATGTCGTCGGCTGGTTCGGCGTTGCCTCTGCGCCTCAGGCTCGTTGGAGCACGATTGAGGAGGCAACTGCCTCTGTTGATGGGTGGGTGACTAGCGCGGCGCGGCAATCGGTTCATGTGATCGGTTTCGTTTTGGATTGCCGACTGAATGCGACTACCACGCCATCAACTCTCAAACGCAAAGGGAGGGCAACAGACGCCCGATAACCGTCCCCCAGCGATAACCTGTTCATGGTGGCTACCCTCGAACCGCTACTGCTGCGGATGCCTCGACTGCCGGTTAGCCCGCTCCCTACCGCACAGCCAGCGCGGAGAGGGGGATGATCGAGAGGACGCAGTCTTCCTTGCCGTGGGTGTAGATGACGTAGAGCTTGCCCTCGTGCTCGATGGCGGCGGGATAGGACCACTCGGTGTTGCCACCCACTTTCGTTTTCTTGTCATTCGCAGAACCCAGCAGCCGGCGCAACGGCGTTTGCTGGTGGCGGATTTTCCAGACGCGGCAGAACATGTCGCCGCCGGGCGCGGTGACGGCGATGCTCATCAGCGTCCGGCCCTGTTCGAGGTTGGCGGTGATGAGGTATTGCTGGCCCGTGCTGAGCCGGCCGCAGAGCGGCTTGCTTTGGGCGAGAGGGAAGTTGCTCGGCGATAGCGGCGTCCACGTGCGACCGCAATCCTTGCTGACGGAGGTGGGGGCGGTCTTGGCTCCTTTCGGCCGGCAGATGGCGATGAGCGTGTCGCCGCGCTCCAAGAACGTCGTCTCAGGGAAGAGCAGCGTCATCGCGTCGGGACGCGGGATTTGCACCGCGTCCCAGCGGGCGAAGTTGTCGCCGTGGCTGATGGCGACGGCGGCTTCGGTCCAGCCAAGTTCGCCGCCCATGATCCAGTTGCCGTCGCGCATCTTTCGCGGCGGCGTGAACGGGATGAAGCCGGGAATGTGGGCCTGCACCGGCTGCCACGTCTGCTTCGCTTCGTCGAGGTTGAAGATCTCCGTGCGCGGCACTTCCTTTTCCCATCGCGTGAAGAAGCCCCAGAGCTTGCCTTGATGCGGGAAGATGACGGGATGGTTCCACGATTCGCCGGCCAGCGATGGCGGCGCGATCCAGGTCGCTGCGGGTCCCCACGTCAGGCCGCCGTCGGTGGAGCGACGGCCGCGGAGCAGTTCGTCCTTCTCGTTGGCCTCGAACAGTGGGTGGTTGGCCCAACCGGCGTGGAGGACACCGTTGTGCCACGCGAGGGCCGGCTCGTGCAGGTAGTGGTAGCCACCGCGTTGGGCGCGCTCGACCTGCACGTGCGTCACCACGTCGAGGTCGCGCATCTCCTCGTAGGGCGGGAACGGGACCTTCACGTCCCACAACTGCAACGTGTCCGGGTCGGCGGCGAGTTCGACCGACGAGAGCCGGCTGAGCTTGGCGTCCTTGCCGGCGAGCACCAGCACGCCCCATTTGCCGAGCGCGAGCGTCTCGTCCTGCTTCATGGCCTTCTGGAACACCGAACTGATGTTCTGCTCGCCGTCGAAGAGCATGAACTCGGGGATGTTCACCTTTTTGAAACCGTGCTTCACCAGCCACACAGCGAGGCTGTCGCGCTGGCGGCCGGCGGACGGCGTCAGCACATAGACGACGCCGGGCCTGCGGCAGATGGCCTTGCCGCCGGTGATACTGAAGCGGACGAACTTCTTGCCGCGCAGCGCTGTGGGCACTTCATTTGCAGGATAATCACGGTCGAGGAACAGCTTCGCGCCGGGCACAAGCGTGTCGCCCTGGCCTTCGCCGAACTCGATCTCCGGCGCAGGGCCATCGAGCAACGGCACGCCGTCGGCGTTGGCGGATCGTTTGCTGGTTGTGGCAGTGTTGACGCCGCTGGCTTTGTTGACGCGAACGCGCAAGCGGCTCTTGGGCGAGGTGATCTTGCCGGTGAGCACATCGTCCTCGGTGAACGTGGCCATGAGAATCTCTTTGTCGCGCGTGCGTTCCCAATCATAGATGACGTAGATAAGGCCGTCCGCTGCCTGCACACCATCGGGATAGGAAACACCCTTGCGCTCGTCAAGGAGCAGACCGCCTTTCCAAGTGCGACCGTCGTCGTCGGAGAGATACGCCATCAAATGCGAGCGAGCCTTCTTGGCTTTTTCCGGTGGATTGTGCCGCACGAGCAGCAGCTTGCTGCTGGCGAGCCGGCGGATGAAGAAACGCGAAACCACATGCGGGATCGTGGACGGCGCGACGTCGCTCCAACTCTTGCCGCCGTCTTTTGAGATGCTCTCGCCGATGCCGTAGCGCGTGCGGACCAGCATCCAGAGCGAGTCATCCTTGTGCTGGATGATCATGTGCTCGTCGCACTGGCGATCTTTCGGGTCGGGAACGTTCGCCGAACCGATGAGTTTGAACGTCGCGCCGTGATCGGAGGATGCGATGACGCGCGAGCTGCCGTTGGTGAACCACACCGCCGCCGGCATCAACCAGCGGTCGTCAGCGACCACCGTTGGCTTGTTCATCATGATGCCCTCGAAAACCCGCCGCGGCACCGACCACTTCGCATCGGCCTTGCCCGACTCGGTTGTCGTGATGGCCACGCAGTCGGCCGGCCGGTTGTCGGGGCGTTGCGCCCAGAAAAGCCAGAGTTTGCCGTCGGGATCGTGCCATAGACAGGGATCGAACGCTCGCACCGGCCCGTCGCGGTCGGGGTCGAAGATGAGCGCGCGCTGCCACGTGTTGCCGTCGTCGCCGCTCGTCACGAGGATGATGTAGTTGTGTTTGTCCTCGGTGACGCCGCCGCCATACCAAGCGGCCCAGAGTCGGCCGTTGGCCGCGCGCTCAATGGCCGGAATGCCCTGGAACATCCGCGCCTCGTCGGCGTATTCGGGACCGGACTTGAGGATGAGGGGCGGCAACGGCGTGGCGGCCTGCGCGACGACGCAAAAAGCCAGGAGCGTGATGACAATGCTTTTCATATTTGTGGGCCGCAGTGTAACGGCCGGAAGAATGATTGCAACGGTATAGCCGTTTAGCCAAAGTAGTCGTCAAGCTCCGCGTGACGGTTCGTCATGAATGAGCATTACGCGGAGCGTGATGACTACTATGAGAACCATCGTCTTCGCATCCCTCCTCTTCACCGTTGTGGCGCAGGCGCAAATACCGGAGACATTCCAAAGACTCTGGAGCGATCCCGCTGTGGCCGGGCGCATCGAGCGCGACATCGAGAAGCACCGCAAAGGCGACGCGACCATCAAGGTCATCGGCAAGGATGGCAAGCCGCTGGCGAATGCGACGGTGGAGGTTCGGCAGCAGACGCACGAGTTTCTGTTCGGCTGCAACCTGTTTGTGCTCGACCAACTGCCCACGCCGGAGTTGAACGCGAAGTATGAACGTGCCTTCACCAACCTCTTCAACTTCGCCACGGTGCCATTCTACTGGCGCGACCTGGAGCCGGAACAAGGCAAGCACCGCTTTGCCGACGACTCGCCGCGCATCTGGCGTCGCCCGCCACCGGACCGGCTCGTGAAGTGGTGCAAGGCCAATAGTATCACGCCCAAGGGCCACGCGTTGATGTATGCGAAAAACAAGTTCATGCCCGACTGGACGGCCCACAACGACGCCGAGGCTTTCCGCCAGCAGGGCGCGAAGCACATGGCCGAGATCGCCGAACGCTACAAGCGCGACATACCGATTTGGGATGCAGTGAACGAGGAGATTCCACGCCGCGTCCACTTCAAGGAATGGCACGCGGTGCCGGATGACTATCTCGCGTGGTGTTTTCAGGAGGCGGGACGGCTGTTCCCGAAAGACGTGAAGTTGCTGATCAACGACGGCCAACTCCAGGCCCACTACGGCACCTACGACTACATGGCGCTGGTGAAGGAGTTGTTGCAGCGCGGCGTGCGTGTTGAAGGCATCGGCATGCAGTTTCATGTCAGCCGGGACTCCTTGCTCAGCGGCAAACTCTACCCGCCGGGTCACCTTCAGGACGTTTACGGGCAACTCGGCCGGCTCGGCTTGCCGCTCTACATCACCGAAATCACCGTCCCCGGCGTCGGCGAGAACGGCGCGGAGCTTCAAGCCGCCATCGTCGCGAACATTTACCGCCTCTGGTTCAGCACGCCGGCGATGGCGGGCGTGACGTGGTGGAACCTCGGCGACGGCACCGCCTACGAGAACGAGAACAAAGCCCTCGGCGGCCTGCTCGACGCGGAGATGAATCCAAAGGCCGCCTATCGTGCGCTCGACAAGCTCATCAACCACGACTGGAAGACGCGCCTGACGCTCAAGACCGACGCCAGCGGCAAGGCCAGCTTCCGCGGCTTCTGCGGAACGTATGGCTATGAGGCCGATGTCTGCGGCAAGAAGTCGGCAGGCGTGTTCCGTCTGCAACGCGACGCGAAAAACCACATCAGTATCAAACCATGAAGCTCAGTCACTTCTGCCAACTATCTGCGCTTGTTCTTGTCACGTATGCAGGAGCCGCCGAACCGGTCGTGCCGCCGCCTCCGCGCGAGGCGCTCGATGTGTCGTTGCTGCCGCCCGTCGTCATCACTGCGCCCGGCGCGGAGTTTCAAGACGAGGTGCGGCACGGCGCGATGATCCTTGGCATGGACCGCACGCCGAAGGGACGCATCTGGGGCTGTTGGAGCGGCAACGGTGACAAACCGGATGCCTACTTCCTACTCGCCACCAGCGACGACGGTGGCGCGACATGGTCAAAGCCGCGTCTTGCCGTCGGCGCACCCGACCCGACCGGCAAGCCGCAGCGCCGCGCGCTCGTCGGCAACGTCTGGACTGATCCGCTTGGCCGCGTCTGGCTGTTCTTCGACCAAAGCCTCGTCGGGTTCTTCGATGGACGCGCCGGAAGCTGGTATATGCGCTGCGACAATCCCGACGCCGCCGAGCCGGTGTGGTCGAAACCTGTGCGCATCGCCGACGGTTGCACGCTCTGCAAACCGACCGTGCTCAAGAACGGCGACTGGCTCCTACCGGTCGCGCTCTGGACGCGCGACAAGATCAAGCCGCTCACGTTCCGCGATGCTTATCACGACCTCGACCCGAACCGCATGGCGAACGTCTTCGTTTCGACCGACCAAGGCAGGACATGGACGCGGCGCGGGGGCGTGGCGTTCCCGGAGAGCGATTTCGACGAGCACATGATTGTGGAGTTGCGCGACAGCCGGCTCTGGATGCTCGCGCGGACGAAGTATGGTATGGCGGAAAGCTTCTCGCCGGACAAAGGACGCACGTGGACCGAGCCGAAGCCGGCGGAGATCAAGAACGTCAGCGCGCGGTTCTTCATCCGGCGGCTGGCGTCGGGCCGGTTGCTGCTGGTGAAGAACGGGCCGACCACGGAGCGCCTGCCGAAACGCTCGCACATGTCGGCATTCCTCTCCGACGACGACGGCAAGACGTGGCGCGGCGGCCTGATGTTCGACGAGCGCGCGAGCGTGTCGTATCCGGACGGTTTCCAGACGCCCGACGGTCTTATTCACATCCTTTACGACTGGAACCGCCACACCGACGCGGAAATCCTGATGGCGAAGTTCCGCGAGGAAGACGTGCTGGCCGGCAAGTTCGTTTCGCCCGACGCCAAGCCGCGCTTCCTCGTCAACAAGGCGATCGGCCCGAAACCGAAGCCCGCGCCTGTCCGCATCATCCTCGACACCGACATGTCGGGCGATTGCGACGACGCCGGCACGCTGGCGCTGCTCCACACGCTGGCCGACCGCGGTGAGTGTGAACTGCTCGCCGTCGTCACCAATCGCAAAGACAAGACCAACACCTCGGCCGCCGCCGTGGACGCCATCAACATCTATTACGGCCGGCCGAACATCCCCATCGGCACCGACAAGGTCGGCCCGACCGATCTTCAGCGCACGAGCACCTACACGCGCGCGTTGCGCGACGAGTTCCCGCACGACGCCAAGCCCGACGACCAGATGCCCGACGCGCTCGACGTGTATCGCCGCGTGCTTGCCGCTCAACCCGACGACAGCGTGACCATTTGCAGCGTCGGCGCGTTCTCCAACCTCGCCGAACTCTGGCGTCGCGAACCAGCGCTGGTGCTGACGAAGGTTCACCGGCTCGTCGTGATGGGCGGCGAGTTCCCGACCAGCAAGCGGCCGGAGACAAACGTCCGCACGCATCGCGAGGCCGCGCGGTTCGTCGCGGCGGAATGGCCCACCGAGCTTGTCTGGCACGGCTGGGAAGTCGGCAACGTCCTCATCACCGGTGCGGCGCTGAAACAGACGCCGAAGAACAATCCCGTCCGGCGCGCCTACGAACTGAAGCCATTCGGCAAACGCCCCGCCATTGAGGGCGGCCAGCCGAGCTGGGACCAAGGCGCGGCGCTCTACGCCGTGCGCGGCGCGGCGCCGGAGTTCTGGAGAGCCGTCCGCGGCGGCCGTGTGGTCGTGGATGAGGACGGTGTGACGACATGGGAAACTGGCCCCATCACCCGCCACTACTACGCGAAGATCAAAGGCGAGCCGGCGAAGCTCGCCGCCGTCATCGAGTCATTGATGATCCAGCCACCGAAGCAACGCCCGGCGGCGCAACCCAAGTAACGCTACCATGAAATCCTTGTCTCTCGTTCTCCTCACGTTTGTTGCCGCCGTCTCCGCTGCCGACGACAACACCGGCTTTGCCAACTGCGACTTCGAGCAGGGCGTCGCGGGATGGGGCGTGTGGTATTCCGACGACCGCAACACCGTGATGACGCGCTATCCGCATGCCGCCGACAGCGCGGTGGCGCATGGCGGGCGGCAGTCGCTGAAGATCATCGCGCCGGATGAGAACGGCTGCGCGTTCGTGTCGCGCAGTTCGACGACGATGAAGGCCGGCGCGCGCTACGAGGTGGGCTACTGGTTCCGCAAGTCGGCGGAACTCGACGAGCGCGCGTTTCACGTGCGGTTCAACTTCCGACCGGTGGACAAAGCGAAGGCCGACTGGAAGATGAAATCGGTCGAGCTGTTGCCGACGCGCCGCAAGATGGAGGGCGAGTGGCAATACCGCGGCGGCTACGTGCGCGTGCCAAAGGACGCCGGCTCGCCGGCCTCCATCGGCCTTTATCTCAGGGAAGCGCGCGGGACGATCTGGATTGATGATGTGCAGATTCGCGAGGTCAAGGTCGGCGAGAACGTCATCGCGGACCTGTGGGTCTATGATCCGTATCGCGTGGAGTTGGGCGCCGCGCCGCTGAAGAAGTTCGGCGCGCTGAAGGAGCGCAACGATCCGATCCTCGCCCGCGCGGCGCGCTACAACGAGACGCTGGTGAAGTCGGCGTTCGTGAAAGAAGACGTGCGCCGCTGCCTGCGCATCCGGCAGTCCTGTCCCGACGCGGACAAGCTCGGCGCGCGGATTGAGCAGGCGGAGGAGAAGCTGGCGAAATTCTATCGCGCTTACGGTGAAGCGTTCCTCGACCTGAAGAACGCCGCGAAAGCCGAGGCGTTCGACAAGCAAGCCGCCGCGTTGAACGCCGAACTCGAATCGCTCGGCAGTGGCGCGAAACGCGCCATTGCTGACGCCACGGAGCGTTGTCGCGCCGCAGGGCTGCGTTGGCGTCCACCGCCCGCGTCGTTGAAAGCCGGGCTGCCAGCGATCAGCGGAAACGGTCGCGTCAACCAGATCATCTACGCCAACCGCAGCTCGTCGGAGTTTCAGGAACTGGAGAAGCCGCTCTGTCTTGACCCGGTCCACAGCACCAGCGTCGGCGGCCCGCGCAGCGACAAGCCGGGCCACTACGATTGGTCGAGCTACGAGAAACAGTGGGATTCGATTCGCGCCTCCGGCATTCCGAAGAAGAGCTGCCTGTTGCTGTTCATGACGCTACACGACGGAAGTTGGGCGCCGAAGTGGCTGCTCGACCGCGCGAAGGACGACCCGGAAATCCTGCACGTTGTTCCGCCGGGCGACAAGCTGTCGAAACGTTCCACCGGCACGGCGCAACTCAACTGGTGGCATCCGGCGGTGCGCGACTATGCGCGCGAGATCGTCAGCAACATGGGGCGCACGTTCCGCTCGCGCGACGACTACCTGTTCTACGAGTTTCAGTGGGAAGCCTACGGACCTTACGTCGCCACCGAGAAAGGCCAGCGCGAGGTCGGCTACGGCAAACACGCCGAGGCGGACTTTCGCGCGTGGCTGAAGAAGAAATACGGCGACATCACCGCGCTGAACCGCCGCTGGGGCGCGAGCTACGCGTCGTTCGACGCCATCCAGCCGCCGCCCGACCGCTATGTCGTCGAGCGCCGCCGGGCGGAGCCGCTCGCCGCCGAATGGGAAGCCTGGCGCGAGGCGAGCTATGAGGACTGGTGCCGGCTGATTTATCGCGCGTGGAAGAAGAGCGATCCGGCCAAACCTGTCTTTGCCGACAACAGCAACCTGTTCCGCAGCTTCAACATGCCGAACCTCGCCGACACGTGCGACATGATGGGGTTCCACAACAGCGGGCGGACGTTCATGCCGACGCTGATGTTGCTCAACAGCATCAGCCGCCACAACGGCCACAAGCCCATCGCGCAATACGAAAACTTCTGGGGCGTGCAGGAGGACCACGACCGGATGTATGAGGAACTGCCGCGCCGCCACGGCACGCAGAAGCACATCTTCCGGATGACGGCGTGGAACACGTTTCTGCAGGTCTGGTGGTATTCCTACACGGCGGCGGAGTATCTCACGCACTACGACGGCAACTACTTCGACCCGGCTTACGCGCTCACCACGCTGCGCTACCGCAGCGCCGCGATGCCGGTTTATTTCCAGAAGTTCAAGCGGCTCCAACGCGCATTGCTCGACAGTCGCATCGTCGCGCCACGCATCTGCGTGCTCGCGCCGACCGCCTCGATGCGGAACAATTTCCCGGCTGGCGCGTCGCAGACGGAAATCTACGACCTCTTCTGGGAACTCTATCCGCGCAATTACCACTTCGATCTGGTCCACGAAGAATACTTTCTCGATGGCCGCGCGCGGCTCGATGACTTCGATGTGCTCGTGCTGCCGTATGCGCTTTACCTCGACGATCGGCTGCAAAGCTCGATCGCCAAGTGGCTCAACGCCAAGCCACGCCTGCTCGTCAACATCGGCCCGTTCGGCATCTATGATGAGCTCGGCCACGACTCAAGCAAGCTTGTCAACGCGACGCTCCCCGGCCGTTCGCTCAAACTGGAGTTTCCCGACAAGAAGCGATGGGAGTGGGTGGACGGTTCTGCGAAGTCCGGCGACGTGATCGAGAGTCAGGTCGGTCCGTCGAAAGTGCTCGCGTTGCTCAAGCCGTTCGCACAATTGAAGGCCACCCGCGGGTTTGCAGACAAGCTGGTGACGCAAATCGAAGCCACCACCGATCGCGTGGCCTGCGACGACAAGAACGCACTCGAACTCATCCTGCGCCAGCAGGGCAGCACGCGTTACCTCTGCGCACTCAATCCGGACCAGGACGCCGCGGCGGAGAGCACGGTGCGTGTGAAAGGCACGTTCAAGTCCGTCACCGACCTTGACTACGAGGGCGGCTTCCCCGTGGCATCGCGCATCGAGGCGGGACACACCGTCTTCCCGCTGCGACTGGAACCGGGCGAAGCGACCATCATCCGGCTAAGCCCGTAAACCACGACTGCGACGATTGCCTGCTTGATTTGTAGCCGCTTCTTTTTGAAGATGCGCCCATGAACACGACCACCCAAGTTTCCCGCCGCAGTTTCCTCCAATCCAGTGCCGCTGTGATCGCTGGTTGTTGTGTTGCCGCCCAGTCCAAGGACGAGCCGTCGTCGAAGCGCAAAGTCATCGTCGGCGCGCATCCGTGGGTCTATGCAGCCACGCAGCCGAAATACGACATCACGCCCGTGCTGCCGCAGATCTTCGCCGACATGAGTTACGCGGGCATGGACTGCATTGAGCTGATGGGCAACGCGCTGCTGCCTGACGACGCCGTCGAGCGCATTGGCGAGCTTTCGCGAAAGCACAAACTCCCCGTCATCGGAGCCTCCTTCGGCGGCGCGATGTGGGACCGCGCCAAACATCAAGAGGTCCTCGACGAGGCTGCCAAGATGATTCCGCGGCTCGCAAAGCTCGGTGGGCGCACGCTCGGCACGTCGGTGGGCGCGGTCAAGTGGGGGAAGAAGGTTCTCAAGACACCCGAACAACTCGACGCGCAGGCCGAGTTGTTGCGAAAGATCATCGCCATCTGCGAGAAGAACGGCGTCGTGTTGAACCTTCACAATCACACCTACGAAGTTGAAAACGAGTTGCATGACCTCAAAGGCACACTCGCGCGAATCCCCGGCGTGAAGCTTGGCCCCGACTTGAACTGGCTCGTGCGCGGCGGCGTGGACCCCGTCGCGTTCATCCGGCAATATGGCAAGCAGATTGTCTTTCTGCACCTGCGCGACCAGAAAAAGGATGGCCGCTGGTCGGAGGCGCTCGGCGAGGGTGACATGGACTACGCCGCCATCGCCGCAGCGTTGCGCGAGATCAACTTCGCCGGCGACGCCATCATCGAGCTTGCCCACGAGCGCGACTTCAAGCCAACACGCCCGTTGCGCGAAAGCCTGAAGATGAGCCGCGAGTATGTGCGGAAGGTGCTGGGTTGTTAAGAGAAACAACCATGAATCGTCGAACCTTTATCAAGACTGTTGGTAGTGCGACCGTTGGTGGGATGCTGCTGCCTGATGCAAGAGCTGCCGCGAGCGTGCCGTCGTATCTCAAAAATCACGCCGACCTCTATGCGAAAGACCCCCACGTGGCGGCGCTGGCTTGGTTCAAGGAGGCGAGGTGGGGATTGTTCATGCACTACGGCCTCTATGCGCTGCTGGGCCGTGGCGAGTGGGTGATGTATCGCGAGGCAATCCCGGTGGCGGAATACGAGAAGCTCAAGGCGCAGTTTCGCGCGGAGAAATTCGACGCCGACTTCATCACCGACATGGCCTGCGAGGCGGGCATGCGCTACGTCAACATCACCTCGCGCCATCACGACAGCTTCTGCCTGTTCGCGTCCAAGCTCTCCGATTACACGAGCGTGAATAGCGCCGCCAAGCGCGACCTCGTCGGCGAACTGGCCGAGCAGTGCCGCAAGAAGGGGCTGGGCCTGTTCCTCTATTACTCCTACGGGCTGGACTGGCGGCATCCCTATTATTATCCGCGCAAGTTCGCCCCGATGGCGCGGCCGGACTACAAGACGCCGGAGCCAAGCTACAAGTGGGAGAAGGACGAGGATTTCTGCCACTACATCGAGTTCGTCCACGGCCAGATCAAGGAACTGCTCACCAATTACGGCCCGCTTGCGGGCATCTGGTTCGACCCGATTATGACCTTCTACGCGCGGCCGGACCTCTTCCCAATCCGCGAGACCTACGCGATGATTCGCCGTTTGCAGCCGCAGACGCTGGTCTGTTTCAAACAGGGCGCGACCGGCACGGAGGACTTTGCCGCGCCGGAGCGGACCGGCCAGTCGTTGGCCGAGCGCGTGCGCAAGCAGTTCGGCGACGAGAAGGCGAAGGTCGCCGCCGCCGCGTGGGAATCGAACAAGAGCAAGCACAACGAAATCTGCGACACGCTTCAGCCGCACATGTGGGGCTATGTCCAGAAGGACGACGGCGCGCATCTCGACGCGGACGAAGTGTTGCGGCGGCTGAGCTACGCGTTCTACCAGAACTGCAACTTGGTGATGAACACCGGTCCGTTGCCCGACGGCTCGATTCATCCGGTGGACGTGAAGACGCTCAAGGAAGTCGGCCGGTGCGTCCGCGACAAAGGCTGGCCCGCGCCAGTCGCGCCGCCGCCGCCACCCGCAGACAAAGGGAAGGGGAAGAAAGACAGACGCGGGGCGGCGACTCAGTAGGTTCCGCTGCGGCTTGCGGTTCAGCCCGTTGCCAGCAGTCGCTTCAGCGCCGGATAATCAATCTTCGAATTGTGGCGCTTGTCCACCGGCAGCCGCTTCAAAACGCGGACCTCGTCGAGCGCGGCCCAGCGCAACGATTTCTGCAACGGCGCGAGAGCGACCGGGCCGGCTTGCGCCTGCAACTCAAGCGCAAGCAGACGCCGGCCATTGTGCGAGACCACCGCTGCGCGGTGCACGCCGGGATGCTGTGAAGCGGCGCATTCGACGGCGAAAGGATAGAGCGGGCCGCGCACGTCGGCGATGCGCGCCGCACAACGGCCCAGCAACCACAGCCGTCCACGCGCGTCGAGATAGCCGGCGTCTCCCGTGCGATGCCAGACTTGGCCGTCCACGACGAACTTTGTCTCCTCGTTGCCGCGACCGTGCAAATAGCCAGCGAGCACGTGTTCGCCGGCGACGACGATTTCGCCCGGCTGGCCGGCGGGCAACGTCATCGCGGCAAATCGGCCGGCCTCGAATGGGCCGAGTAGCGTCCCCCAGCAGTCGTGCAGAATGCGGAGTCGGATTTCGGGAATCGGCAGCCCCGCCAGCAACCCGCGGCCGCCGATCATCGCAGCAATGTCTTCGGCGGTCATCTCGCGCCGCGAAACATGCGCAATCGGCTCAGCTTCGGTGGAGCCATAGACCGCCACGATCTCCGCCTGGGGCGCCATCGCTTGAAGTTTGTCGAGCAACCGTGGGAACACCGGCGCGCCGCCCGTAAAGACTTTCTGGAAGCCGGGCATCGTTTGTCGGCGCGAGAGACAGAAGTCCGCCAGCCGTTCCAGCAACGCCGGCGAGGCCACCGTGCTCGCGGGCCGATGGACCGCAAGCTGCGCCAACACACGCGCCGGCTCGATGGCGCCAGGAAACCGTAGGTCGGCGTCGGGAATCAGGCTGGTGACACCGCTGGCAAGATTGGACAGCATGAAGATCGGCAGCGTCACTAGGTCGGCGTCGCCCCCGCGCAAACCAAGCGTTCGCTCCAACACGCGATGCTGCGTTCGTAGAAAACCGTGCGTGCGCAACGCGGCCTTCGGCTGGCCGGTGCTGCCGCTCGTGAAGGTGAGCAGCGCGCCCGTCTCCGCGTTGACGGCGGCGATTTCGTCGTCCGGCTCCAGCGCCGCCGCCCGCCGCAGCGGCACCGCGCCGGGCAGCGCCGACCCGATGACGAGTTTCAGCGCAATGCGACGCAGCGCCGGCGACACGAGCCGCAATAGATGCGCCCGCGGGCAGGCGATGAACGCTCGCGGTGCTTGCAGCGCGCAACACTGCTCCATGTGCTCGCGGCCCGCTGACGGGTCCAGAAACATCGCCACCGCGCCGAGCCGGAACAGCGCGATCAACACTTCGTAAAGCTCCACTGACATCGGTTGGAACACCAGCACCGCGTCGCCTGCTCTGACGCCTTCGCGCCGCAGCAGCGCAGCCGTCTGCCGCGCGTGGCGGTCGAGTTCCGCGAATGTCACGGAGCGATTCCGGCCGCGGCGTGTCTCAATGACCGCCGGCTGGTCGGGCCGCGCGGCGGCTTGGTCGCGGAGGATTTCGGCGAGGTTCATGGCCGCAGCGGTTTGGCAAAAAGCGCGTAACGGCGCATCGTGCGCGCGTAGTGGTCGCTGATGTTACGGGAGCGGTTGGTCTCGTGCATCAGCGCGTGGATGGCGCGCTGGTAGCCCAGTTCGCGCGCGATGCGTTGGGCGCGGGCCATGAGCAGCCCGCCGAGACCGAAGCCGGTCCACGCGGGCAACACGGCGAGGCTTTTGAGGACGGCGGTGTCTATCGTCTGCCCGCGCGCCGCCTGCAACATGTCGGGCACGGTGAAAAGAAAACCAACCGCCTGTCCCTGCGCCTCGGCGATCTGCACCAACTCTGGCCGCACCGCGCGTTCGAGCTTGCGGAACTGCGTGATGAACTCCGCCTCCGCCATTGGCGTGTAGAGGAAGTTGTCGCCAAAGCTCGCGATTGAAACGGCGTAAATCCGTAGCAGCTCGTCCTCGAACTCCGCCAGCTTCATCGCGCGCAACTGCACTCCGCGGGCCGCGACGCGCCGTTCCAGTTCCGGCAGGCGCGAATCGTCGTGGGCCAGGTCGGGCACCAGCGCCGACGTGTAGTTGGCCAGCGACGTGAAGCCTTGCGCGACAAAGTGGCCCGGCCAGTCGTCGGGGTTGTCTGGTTCGAGGAAAAACGCCGGCTCGCTGCCCCGCTCGGTCAGCCAGCGGTAACGCCGCCAGGTGTTGCCATCCATCGGCGCGACGGCCAGCGTGCAGTCCCGCGCCGCCAGCTCGCGGCACGCGTGCGCCAGCAACTCGCGTGCGGCCTCGCCGTCGCGCACGGCGTAGTGGCCGATCAAGCCAAGGCGGTGGCCGGGATATGGCGGCGTGTTCCGCCACCAGAGCGAACAACGCCCGCAAGCGCGTCCATCGCCGTCGAGGAGCCGCCAATGCGCATCCGGCGCGTGGCGCGCCAGGTCCCCTGCATCCATCACCGGCAGCGTGTCATCGGCGTCGAGTCGCGCGAGTTCGTCGGGGGATTTGATTTCGATGAAACGATGCATGGAAGTCACTCGATGGTTTTTGACCACGGCTCCAGATAAGTGATGATGCCAAACGCCATCGCCGACGCGAGCGCGGCGATGGTTCCCTGTCGCAGCCAGCGCGGTGGATCGGCGGGGCAGCAGCGCAGCGACGGTTGCCAAAGCGCGAACGCACCGACGGCCGAGACCAGAATCGCGAACGCCCACGCTGTCAGCGGCCAGAGGTTCGCGTTGTGGCGCCACACGACGAGGTAAGGAATCGCCAGCGCCACGTAGCCGAGTGCCACGGCTTTGACGACTGCTGCAAAAAGCGCGCGGCCTTGTTTGCCGTCGGCGAACGACGCCAGCGCGATCAGGCCCAAGTTGGCGCTGTAACCGACGCCGTAAGCGTAGATCGTGTTGACGGTGCCGATGACTTGCGACAGGCAGAGCCAGAACAACCCGACGCCGCCGACGGCCGCGATGGCGTGAATCGTGTGGCGTTGCGGGGCGCTTGCGAGCCGGCGGCACAACAACGAGTAAACCATCGCCGTCGCCAGCGGCGCGGTCAGCCAATGCACTCCGCCGACCGCCCAAGCCACATACAACACCAACGCCGCGCCGATGACCGCGCTTTGCGTCAGCCGCGTCGTTCGCCGCCACCAGCACAGGCACGCGACCAGTCCGGCCAGCACCGCCGCGCGCACGCCCAATTCCAGCGGCGTCAACTCCAGCATCCGCACCAGGCACACATAGCTGGCCAACGGCACGAACAGGTTGTCCAGCCCGCGCCACGCGATGGCCTCCATCAACGTCAGAATCAATCCCATCACCGCGGCGATGAGCACGCACTCCCACCGGCCGGCGTTGGAGCCGAGCAGCAACGTGAGGTGCGCCGCCAAAAACGCCACGATGAAAAACGCCGCCGAGCCTTCGACACTTTTCCAGCCTTCGTCGGTCTCGTAGCGCGCGAAACCGTAGCGGCGACCGATCACCGCGGCCATCATGTCGGCCAGTGTCAGAATCATCACCGGCACGCAGAACAGCACCGCGTCGCCGCGCGCGAGCGCGAACAGAAACGCCACCGCGAGCGGGAAGACCAGTTCGCCCCACGACTCGCGCTCTACGCCGCCAAGCACGCCGCCGAGCCGCGCCTTCAGCGCCGGCACAAACCGCACCGATCCCAGCATTAGTGCCGCGAGCGCGGCCAGCGCCCATACGGGCCAGATGTCGCGAAACAGCCACGGGAAACTCAGGCACACCAGACCCATGACGACGTGGACCAGCTTGCGCGCCACCTCGGGATGCCACGCCCAGCGGCGTTGCGCGACGCCGACGGCGCACATCAGCGCACCGAGAATCGCCAGCACCAAGCCCATCGCCACCGGTGTTGGCATCATGGCAACACCTCCTCCACTACGAGCCGGCTGTAGAACCACGCCTTGTCCTCCGCAAACAACCGCGCCGCCAATTCCTCCAACGACCGCAGCCGGCCCGCCAATGATTCCGGCCGCCGCCGCGGCGCGAGCATGTTCCAGTAAGCGAGCCGCGCGCCGGGCCGGCCCGCGCGCGCCAGCCGCTCCAACAATACGCGATAGTTTTCCTCCGACATGTATTCGAACATGTCGCTGAGATTGAAACGGTCCAGACACCGGTCACCGGCTTCCGACAAAAACTCCTCCAGCGACTGGCAACGCCATTCCAACCGGCTGAGGTTCGAGCGGATCGCCTCGAAGTTCTCCGGCCTCAGCGCAAATGGCAGCGCCGTCTTGTGGCGGCCGGTGAGAATCCATTGCAGATAGGGATTCTCCGCCGGATCGAGCGCCGTCAGCGCGTGGCGCGTGCGCTCCAAAATCCGGCCGGCCACGCCACCCTCGACGTAGCGGAAGAAACTCGGATCGCGCCCCAGCCGGCCCATGACGCCACGGGAGAAGAACAAGTGGAACAACAGCCGCCATCGCCACGTGTCCCACTCCCCGCGGTAGAACGCCTCGCGCTCCTGGCGCGCGCCGCCGCGCAGCAGCCGCTCGACGGTTGAGCGCGAGTGGACCAGCGGCAACACGCGATTGCGAAACAGCGCGAAATAGCGCTCGAACCGGCCCGCGCCGCCAATGCCGCCAGCGATGGCGTCAGGCTGGCCGTCCCAAAACGCGCGCGTCTCCGCCACAAGCTGCGGGCGACAACGGCGGTAGAGTTCGTCGCGCCGCGCGCTGGGCGTCGAGCCGACGAGTTCCAGCAGTTCGGCGTGGTTTAACTCGAGATATGCCGCCACGCGCAGTTCCAGGCAGGCCAGTTGCGCATGGCTTAGGTCCAGCGCGACGACGCGCCGCGGGCCGCGGCTGACCATCGCCAGCGCGTTGTCGCCGGCCGACGCGATGGCGAGGCAATCGTCGCCGGGCCGGATGTCCAGCGCCGACAGCAAGACGTCGGCGTCCTCCCAGCATTGGGCGTAGCGGATGCCGGAAAAATCGGCGCGATTGGCGATTTCACTTCGCATGGTCCGTCTCCGTGTTGATCTGCCGCACCGCGCCGGTGCTGCCGTTCATCTCCACGATGTCGCCGTCGCGCAGCCAGCGCGTGAGGCCAGCGATGGACACGACGGCGGGGATGTTCATCTCGCGCGCCACGATCGCCGAGTGCGATAACAAGCTGCCCCGTTCCACCAGCAGCGCCGCCGCCGCCGGGAAGAGCATCACCCACCCGGGATCGGTCCGCTCGGCCACGAGAATCTCGCCGGGCCGCAGCAAGGCATTGCGCGGGTCGCGCACTACGCGCACCGGGCCGCGCACGATGCCGGGACAGCAGCCGATGCCGCGCCGCTCGGTCGCATCCGTTGCCGCGACGGTCTGCATCACCGGCAGGAAAAGCTGGCCGTGATGGACCACGCCGCGCGTCTCGAAACGATCCGCGGGCGGCGCGGCCTGGCGATGGCGCTCGAATTCCGCCTTGCGCAACGCCACCAGCGCGCGCAGATCCGTCGTCGTGGCCGTGCCTTCGATGAAGCCGAGCAGTTCGTCCAACTCGATGTAGAAAATGTCACGTGGCGATTCGATCAACTCCATCGTGTGGAAGCGGCGGCCGACTTCGAGGAACACGCGGCGCACCCGACCGAAAAGGCGCGTGCGCTCGAAGCGAAGGTTCTCCCGGTCGCGAACGCGGCTGCGCGCCTGGCGCAGCACCCAGCGGAAGAGCGCGCGGCGCAACGGTTGCCGTGCGAGCGCCATGCGCCAGCGTTCCTCGGCACGGCGTCGCAATTCACTCTCGACGGTCGAAGGCAGCGCGTCGGGCCGTTCGCGGAAGCGTTGCGCAAGCTCGCCCACCGAGCGCAGCAGCAGCAACGGGTCGTCGTGCAGCGTCGGGCTTTCGAGCTTCAGCTCGTCCAAACAACGGTCGCCGAACTTCGCGAGGTAGGCTTCATACGCCGCGCGAAACTCCGGCCGCGACGCCATCGCCGTTTGAATGGCTGGGAGCGGACCGTTTCGCAACGCCTCGACCCACGCGACATCGGCGGCGGCGAGCCGGGCCATCTCGCGAATCCGTTGCGGCGGCTCGGCGCTGACGATGCCGCCTTCGCCGCAAAGCAGTTCGTTTTGCAACGAGCCGGCTGGGTCGCCGCACCACGTTTCCGCCAGCCGGCGCAGCAGGCCGTAGTGGATCATCGCGAAGAAGTCGTTCACAATCGGCGCGTCCCAACGCGTGAGCAGTTGGTGTTCGAGGCCGCGGTAGTAGGCGGCGAGTTCGTCGGGGCGCATGTCCTCCAGCGCGGGCCGCGGTGGCGCGAGCGCGTCGTCGAGCCGCCGGTAAAACCGCCGGATGAGCGCCGGCAGCCGCGCGTGGTTGATGATGAGGCCGGCGACGGTGAGCGCCAGGTGCGCGCTGTCGGCCAGCCGGTCGCGCCAAGTGGCGCGTTCGAGGCTGGTGACGATGCTGCCGGGCAGACCCTCCTTGACGCCCATCATTTGCTCCATGAAGCGGCGGTTGACACGGAAACCCGGCAGCAGCGCCAGCATCCGATACCAGTTCAGCAGGTTGTAATAGACCCGGCCGCGGATGAGGCCGAGCATGTTGCGAAAGGTGTTGTCGTGCGCCGCGACCGCCGCCGCCGGCACGCCCATGAGCCGGCAAAACTGGCGATAGACTTCCTCATAAGCGCGCCGCGCGAACGAGAACGTCAGCGGCGTCGTCACGCCGCTGTAACTTTCGGCGATGTTGCTGTTGTCCCAGAGATTGAGCACGCCGTCGGGGTCGGCGACCGAGGCGATGGAAGTGATCGGACGCGATTGGAGCAGGCTGAGCCGCCCGCCCTCGATGGCCCACTCGATGTCCTGCGGCCTGCCGAACCACCGGCCGGTCTGGCGCGCGAGTTCCGCGACGGCGCGCACCTGCTCGTCGGTGAGTGCGGGCTGGCTGGCGTCGGCGCCGGGAAGGACGACGTTGCTCACGCCTTCGGGGCGGGCGGGATCAAAGCGCGAAGCCGTGCGTTTGCAGACGATCTCGCGCTTGAGGATGTTGCCATCGCGGTCCACGTGCCACGTATCCGCATCGGCGTCGCCCGCGACGAGCGCGTTGCCAAGGCCATACACTGCCGCCACCACCGCCACGCCGCGCCGGCCGCTGACCGGGTCGGCGCCAAACGCCACGCCGGCGCGGTCGGCGTTGGCCATGCGTTGGACGAGCACCGCGGGCGGACGCGGCGGTTGCGTGAGGCCGCGCTCGCGGCGGTAGGCGAGAATCCGCTCGCTGAAGCCGGAGCGCCACACGGCAGCAGCTTTGCCGGCGACATCGGCGGGCGCGACAAACAGGAAACTGTCGAGTTGCCCTGCGAAGGAATGTTGGGCGCTGTCCTCGTCGCCGGCGGAGGATCGCACGGCAACGCGCTCGCCGCCGGGACAAAGTCGGACGAGAGCGTCGGCGAGTTCGGCGCGCCAGGCGTCCTCGCCGGCATCAAACGCCTCCGGCAGCAGGACGAACCACGGCGGAATCGGCAGGCTCGCGCCTTGCAGCGCCGCCAGCGCGCCAGCTTTGCCGCCGAGCGTTTCGTCGCCGCGGAGGTTGTCGGGCCAGGCGATGAATCTCATGGCGTTACTCCACTAACGGCGCGCAAGCAGCGGCACGGCGCCGAGCATCAGATACAGGGACAGCGTCCAGACGCCGGCCATCAGTTCGATTCGTTTCGCGCGCGGCGTCTGCGGCTGGCGAAGAAACTGCCAGCACACGAACGCCGAGGCGAGCCAGACGCCGCCGAGCACACCGAGCGCCGGCGCGACGAACCGGATGCGGCTTGCGGCTGCCCAAGCGCAGAGCGCCGTCAGCGCCATCGCGCCGAGCCACGCCGCCACGGCGCGGTGGCGGCCCCAAAGGAAACTGTAGGTTTCAACGCCGCGTTCCTCGTCGCCGGGGGCGCGGATTTTGCGGCCGATCTCGATGACCATGCCGTTGAAAAAGCTGACGATGAGGAACCAGAACAAACCCGGCGGCGGCTCGCCGCGGCTCCCGGCCCAGTCGCAGGCGGTGGCGTAGAAATCAATCAGCGGCATGATCAACATGTGCGTCCACATGTAGGTAATCGGCCGCGCCTTCAGCCAGTCGCGGACGAAGAACTCCTTGCTCATCAGCGCCAAGTAAAGCCAGACGCCCAGCAACACCGGCACCTGCCGCGGCGCGTGCCACCAGCCCGCCGCCAACTGCACGATCCCCGCGAGCGCGAAAAGCCAGCCAAGTTCTCGCAGCTTCACCAGTCCGCGCGGCACGGGTCGGTAGGGCCGGTAACGCGAATCTTCCTCGAAATCTTTGAACTCGTCGGCAATGCGCAGTTGCAGGAAGAAAAGCAGCGAACTGACGAACGCGCCGACAACCGCGCCCGTTGTGGGCGCCGCCTCCGGGCCGCGCAGCAACGCCGAGTAACTGACGCCGGAAAAACTGAACGCGGCGATCAGCGGGCCGTGTTGCAGCAGCGGAAACCGCTCGCGTTGATAGACCCACCAACGGTTGCTCATGCGTCATCAGGCGTGGCGGCGCGCCGTTTATCACGCGCCAAACGCTGGTGGGCGCGCGTGAACTGGTTGGCGCTGAGCGCGGCGATGATGGAGAGTTCGCCCGCCAGCGCCAGCGCGCAGCAGACCTCCGCGAACGCCTGCGACTTGCCCGCGCCGGCAAGGCCGAGCAGTTCGAGGCACGTGCGCTGGCTCGGCAGGCCCGTGCCACCGCCGACCGTGCCGACGATGAGGCTCGGCAGCGTCACCGCCGCGTAAAGGCTGCCGGCACCGGTCAACTCAAAGCGCGTCACGCCGACAGCCGACTCGGCCACGCACGCGGCGTCCTGGCCGCAGGCGATGTAGAGCGCGGCGAGGCCGTTGGCGTAGTGGCCTTGCACGCCCATCGCACCGCTGAGAACGCCGCCGATGGCTGACACGCGCCAATAGTCGCTCATTTGTTCCGGCGTCGTGCGCAGACGGCGGCGCACCAACGCGGCGGGCAGCGTGACCTCGGCGGTGACTTTCCTGCCACGCACGGTCAGGAACGACAGCGCACTCGCCTTCTTGTCACCAGAGAGGTTTGCCTCGACAAACCACTGGCGCGGTTTCACGGGTGACTGCTCCACGATGTAACGGCAGATCGCCTCGCTGGCGATGGTCACCATGTTCTGGCCCGCCGCGTCGCCGGTGAGGAACTCGAAACCGAGGTAAACGTGATTTCCCTCGACGGTGAACTGCATGTCATTGAGCTTGCCGTGCTGAGTGGTGGACTCCGCGACACGCTTGAACTCAGCCAGCCTCGGCATCGCCCACACGAGGAATTGCCCCGCTTCAGCGAGGTTGGCGAATACGAAGCCGGGCGCGCGGCTGACGCCTTCGTTCAACAACGCCACCGAACATCCGCCGGCCTCGGTGATGGCCTGCGCGCCGCGACTGTAGGAAGCCACCAGCGCAGCTTCGGTGGTTGCCATCGGCACGTAGAAGTCGCCTCGCGCAAAAAGCCCGTTCACGCGCAGCGGCCCGGCCATCCCGACGGGCACCTTGACGGTGCCAATGAAGTTCTCGATGTGATGATGGAATTGATCGAGTTGGCCGCGGGTTTGAGGATCGAGCAGCGCAGCCTGCGACGCTTGCGGGGCGTCCAACAGTTGCCAACGCTTTGCGACGGCTTCCTCGCTCACCAAGGCGCCCCCCGGCACTTGCGGAGGCGCAGGTGCCGGTTTCGGCTGGAGATGCTTGGAAAGTTCGCCCACCTCGCAATTCGCCAGGACGCGCCGCAAGTGACGTTCCGCGTGGTCGTGATTGGTCGGCATGAGTTCTCCTGAACTGACCGGGAGCTTCTTGCCATTTTCGGCCTGCCCTTGCAAGAAAGTAAGCAGCGCGTTTTTCGCCTTCTCAGAAACGTCGGATTAGGGCAAGACTCATCCATGAACTTCGCCTCGATGAACGCGCTGCACTGTCTCTTCTTCCTCTGCGTCACCCTCGTTACCGCCGCTGAGAAGCCGAACATCCTCTTTCTGCTCTCCGATGATCACAGCTATCCGTATCTCGGCTGCTACGGCAACAAGGACGTGCAGTCGCCGAACCTTGACCGGTTCGCGGCGCAAGGAATTCGCTTCGACCGGATGTTCGTCGGTTGCCCGCAATGCGTGCCGTCGCGCGCGACGCTCATGACCGGCCGCTCGCCGGTGGCGGTGCGGATGGTGCGCTTCACGTCGCCGTTGCCGGCGGAACTACCCGCGCTGCCGGATTTGCTGCGCGACAAGGCCGGCTACTTCACCGGTGTCGGTGGACGCAGTTATCATCTCGACGGACCACAAATCGCCGGTAAACGCGCTTCGCCGGAGATCGGCGCGACAATGCTGAAATACGGCCTGCGCACATTCACCAACCGCGTTGACTACGTCGAGAAGCCCGGCCCGCTGAGAGATTTCGGCGGCAAGCTGTCTGCCTTCCTCGACGCAGCTCCGAAGGGCAAACCGTGGTTCTTCTGGCTCGGCTTCAGCGATCCACATCATACGTGGGACACCAAAGGCCCGCGTGGCGTGCCCGATCCGGCGAAGCTGACGTTGCCGCCGCATCTACCCGACCTGCCCGGCGTGCGCAGCGATCTCGCGCGCTACATCGCCGAGGTGGAGCATCTCGATGGCGACGTGCAGAGCGTGCTCGACGTGCTGGAGAAACGCGGCCTCGCCAAGAACACGCTCGTAGTCTTCATGGGCGACAACGGCATGGCCATGCCTCACGGCAAGGGCGCGCTGACCGATCCCGGCATCGCCGTGCCGCTGATCGTGCGCTGGCCTGGCGTCGTAAAACCCGGCGGCGCGACGAAACAGATCGTCTCTGGCGAGGACTTCGCGCCGACGATGTTGGAAGCGGGAGGCGTGAAGCCGCCGAAGGCGATGAGCGGCGTCAGTTACCTGAAGCTGCTGCGCGGCGAACTGTTCGAAGGCCGCAAATACATCTTTGCCGAGCGCGGCCCGCACGGCGGCGACGGCGGCATGAATCCGAACATCCTCGCGTCCACGTTCGATCTCGCGCGCTGCGTTCGCTCCGACAAGTTCAAACTCATCTACAACTGCACGCCGCATCAGGCCGTCGCGCCGGTGGACAGCCAGAAAGACCCCGGCTGGCAGGAGATTCTGGCAGCGCACGAGGCGGGCAAACTCGCGCCGCAGTTCGAGCGCGCTTACTTCACACTGCCGCGAGCGACGTTCGAGCTTTACGACCTCGACGCTGACCCTGGCGAGTTGAACAACCTCGCCGGCAAGCCGGAATACAAGGAAGCCGAACTGGAACTGAAACGCGCGCTGACGGAGAAGATGGTGCTGGACTGGGATTTTCTGCCGACACCATTGCGCTGATTGCCATTGCCGGCTGGATGGCGACGTCGGAGTCGGCCTCGCCGCCGGCCAGCTACACGTAGCTGCGATAATCCGGCCTCCACATCTTCGACCGGATGAACGCCAACAAGTTCTTGGGTTTCCTCACGCGCGCGAGACCTTCCTTGAAAGCGCACTCGGCGACAGCGGCAGCGATGCTGGCGCTGACTTCCTGGATGCGTTGCAACGACGGATAGACGCGACCCATCGCCAGGTCGCTCTCCTGCACCTGCGCGGCGAGCGCCTTGGCGGCTTCGGCGAACATGCGCTCGGTGACGTGCCGCGCCTCGCACGCGATGACGCCGAGGCCAACGCCGGGAAAGATGTAGGCGTTGTTGCCCTGGCCGGACACGAAGGTCTTGCCCTCATAGACGCACGGTGGGAACGGGCTGCCGCTGGCGTAGATGGCCCGGCCCTTGGACCATGCGTAGGCTTCCTCCGCCGAACACTCGGCTTTGGAGGTCGGATTGGAGAGCGCGAAGATGATCGGGCGCTCGTTCAATTCCGACATCGCCTCGATTACGGGTTGGGTGAACGCCTTTGGCATGGCGGAGACGCCGACGATGGCGGTCGGCTTGAGCGCACGGATGGCGCTGAGGAAATCGGCGCGGAAAGGATGGTCGTGCGCGAAGCGGAGCTTGTGCTCGGCGAGGTCCTGGCGACTCTTCACCACGAGGCCGCGCGAATCCACAAACCAGCACTTCCGTCGCGCCTCGTCTGGCGACATGCCTTCGCCGGCCATCGCGGACGCAATGAGACCGCCGATGCCCACGCCCGCCTCGCCCGCGCCGAGGAAAAGGATGGTTTGATCCCGGAACGCCCGGCCGGTGACGCGCAACGCCGAGTAAAGGCCGGCCAGTGTCACCGCCGCCGTGCCCTGAATGTCGTCGTTGAAGGTGCAAATCTTCCCGCGATAGTGTTCCAGCAGTCGGAAGGCGTTGATGTTGGCGAAGTCCTCGAACTGAATGAGCGCCTTCGGCCAGGTCTTGTGGACCGCTGTCACAAACTCGTCCACCAGGGCGTCGTAGTCCTTGCCCCGCACGCGGCGCTGGCAAAGACCGGTATAAAGCGGGTCGCGCAACAACGCGTCATTCTCCGTGCCGACGTCGAGCATGACGGGCATGCATTGCGCTGGGTCCACGCCGGCGCAAGCGGTGTAGAGCGAGAGTTTGCCGATCGGGATGCCCATGCCAAACGCGCCAAGATCGCCCAGCCCCAGGATGCGCTCGCCATCGGTGACCACGATGACCCGCACGTCCTTCTGCGACCAGTTCTTCAGCAGCCGGGCGATGCGGCCGCGGTCCTTGATGGAAATATAGAGGCCGCGCGCCTGGCGAAAAAGCAAGCCGAACTCCTGGCACGCATGGCCGACGGTCGGCGTGTAGATGATTGGCATCGTCTTCTCCACGTGGTTCATGACCACGCGGTAGAAAAGTGTTTCGTTGCGATCTTGCAGGCTGATGAGTTGGACGTAGCGCTCCAGGTCGTTCGGCTTCTTGTGGAAGTTGGCGAGCACACGCCGCTCCTGTTCTTCGATGGTGAGCACGCGTGGCGGCAACAGCCCCCGCAGGCCGAGCGCGTCGCGTTCCGGTTCGGTAAACGCTGTGCCTTTGTTCCAGAGCGGATCCTGAAGCAACTTGGCGCCGCGCAGCGGAGGACGCTTGATGTTCGCAGGCTTTGACTTCGCTGTTCGTTTCGACATGGAGATGTTCTCCGGGAGTTGTGGTTCGTTCGTTCAGGCACGATCATCAACGCAGCCGCGATGACGAAACTGGCCGTGCCAGCGTCCAAGACGATAAGGGGCGCGGCAGCATCCGGTCGAGTTCAATTTGAAGAGCACAACTCATCCGCTCCCGTCGTTTCCGCGTCTCATGCACAATGGATGGATCACTGCCGGGACGGCACGCGCGTCCCAAACTGTAGCGTGACAAAGGCTGCCTACATGGGTTTAATGCGCTCATGACACCGCGACTCACCCGACTCCTTCTCGCCGGCGCGTTCATGGGCCTCGTGATCGAGGCGCGCGCCGCTGAAACAAAACCCAACGTCCTTTTTCTGTTCGCCGACGACATGCGCTCCGACTCCGTCGCCGCGCTCGGCAATCCGTTTGTGAAGACGCCGAACCTCGACTCGCTGGTGCGGCGCGGCTTCGTCTTCAACAACGCCTACTGCCTCGGCGGCAACTCGCCCGCAGTTTGCACGCCGAGCCGCAACATGCTGTTGAGCGGCAAGGCATATTTCCGCTGGAAGGATTTCGTCCCGCCCGGCGCCAAGGCCGGCAACGGCCCCATCGCTCCCGGCGACGCGCCCAACTGGCCGCTCTCGATGAAGGACGCCGGCTACGTCACCTATCACCAGGGCAAGAAAGGCAACACCGCGCCGCTCATCCAGGCGAAGTTCGACTACAACCTCTACATCAACGAGAACCTCGACCGCACCTGTGGCGAGCCGGGCAAGATGATCGCCGACGACACGGTGAAGTTCTTAAAGGAGAAAAAGGACAATAAGCCGTTCTTCATGTATCTGGCGTTTGCCAATCCGCACGACCCGCGCGTCGCCGCCGGCAACTACATGGGCCTCTATGATCGCGACAAGGTGCCGCTGCCGAAGAACTGGCTGCCAATGCATCCGTTCGACAATGGCGATATGGTCATTCGCGACGAGCGGTTGCTGCCGTGGCCGCGCACCGAGGCCGACCTGCGCGCCACGCTCCATGAATACTACGCCGTTGTCACCGCGATGGACGGCTACATGGGCCGTATCCTGCAGACGCTGAAGGAACTCGGCCAACTCGACAACACCATCGTCATCTTCTCCGCCGACCAGGGCATCGCCGTCGGCAGTCACGGCCTGCTCGGCAAACAAAACCTCTACGACGCCGGCATGAAAGCGCCTCTTGTCTTTGCCGGCCCCGGCATCCCGAAAGGCCGTAGCGATGCACTCATCTACCTGCTCGACATCTACCCGACCATCTGCGACCTCGTCGGCGGGCCGATGCCGGCAGGAATTGATGGCTGCAGCTTCAAGCCGGTCATTACCGGCCAATTTAAGGCCGTGCGTAGCGAACTGTTCTTCGCCTACCGCCAACTTCAGCGCGCTTGGCGCGATGGACGGTGGAAAATCATCCGCTATCCCGAAGTCAGCGTGACGCAACTCTTCGACCTGCGAAACGATCCCGACGAGATGAAGAACCTCGCCGGCGATCCCGCGCAGGCCGTGCGTGTCGAGCGTATGCTGGCGAAGCTGAAGTCGGCCCAGCAGCAATTCGGCGACGACCTGCCGCTGACGGTGGACAATCCCAAGCCCGCCAAGTGGACACCGCCATCGGCCGAGGAACTGAAGAAGTTGGATCGGCCGAAAGGTGGAAAGAAGAAAAAGAAATGAAACTCGGATTCACGACGCACTTGCTGGCCGGGCTGTTGGCGGCGAATTCGCTCTGTGCCGCCGAGAAACTCAACGTCCTCTTCCTCGTTTCCGACGACATGCGGCCGCAACTCGGCTGCTACGGCGACAAGCTGGTGAAATCGCCCAACCTCGACAAACTCGCTGCGCGCGGCATGGTGTTCGAGCGCGCGTTTTGCCAGCAGGCGCTTTGCTCACCGTCGCGCATCTCGCTGCTCAGCGGCTGTCATACGGAGACGACGCGGATCCACACCATCGGTCCGTTCCTGCGAGAGACGATGCCGGACATCGTCACGCTGCCGCAGCAGTTCAAGAACAACGGTTATTTCACACGCAGCCTCGGCAAAGTTTATCATGTCGGCATTGACGACCCGCCGTCATGGAGCGTGCCGCCGTGGCATTCCAAAGCGCCGCGCCAAGGACCGGAGGGTCGAGCGGCGATGAAGAAATACGTTGGTGAGGCGAAGGCCATTGGCAAGAAGCCTCCTGCGAAAGGCAAAGGCGCGGCCAACTATGCTGGGCCGGCGTTCGAAGCGCCTGATGTCGGCGATGACGACCTGCTCGACGGCGACAATACGCGCGAGGCGCTCGTCGCGCTGCGCGAACTGGCCGCGAAGCCGCAGCAGCCGTTCTTCCTCGCCGTCGGCTTCGCCAATCCGCACGTGCCGTGGGTCGCGCCGAAGAAATACTGGGACCTCTATCGCGATGAGGAGATTTCACTGCCGCCGAACCAATTCGTGCCGAAGAACGCGCCGCGGTTCGCCGCGACTTCCGGTGACGATTTCTACTGGTATGGCAAGGTGCCGGCGGACCGGAAGATCACGCTGGAATTCGGCCGCCAATGCCTGCACGGCTACCTCGCCGCGATCAGCTACGTGGATACATGGATCGGCCGCCTGCTCGACGAACTCGACCGGCTTGGCCTGCGAGAGAAGACCATCGTTGTGTTTTGGGGCGACCACGGCTACTACATGGGCGAGCACAGTTGGTGGGGCGGCAAGCACAACAATTACGAAGGCGCCACGCGCGCGCCGTTGCTGGCCGCCGCGCCCGGCATGAAGGCCGCTGGCCGCAAGACCAATGCGCTGGTGGAGTTCGTGGACATTTATCCGTCGCTCTGCGAACTGGCTGGCCTGCCGCTGACCGACGGCCTCGAAGGCACCAGTTTCAAGCCGTTGCTTGACGACCCGCAGTGCCCGTGGAAGAAGACCGCGTTCAGCCAGTATCCGAAAGGCGGCAACTTCGGCACCGCGATGCGCACCGACCGCTACCGCTATGTCGAGTGGAAGAACAAGCAGGGTGAGATCGTTGCGCGTGAACTCTACGACCATCAGACCGACCCGCAGGAGAACGAAAACGTCGCCGACAAGCCTGAGCACGCAAAAGCCATGATCGAACTCGGCGCGCAAATGAAAGCCGGATGGAAGATAGCAAAGCCGTGAAGTCACGATTTGCCATCATCGGCGTCTTGCCGCTGATGTGGTTGCTCGCTTCAGCAGCGCAACGCCCCGATATTCTACTCGTGCTCGGCGACAACTGGGGTTGGCCGCACGCGGGCGTTTACGGCGACCCGGTCGTTAAGACGCCGCACTTCGACCGCCTCGCGCGCGAGGGCGTGTTATTCACGCACGCATTTTGCCCAGTGCCGTCGTGCACCCCGACGCGCAACGCGATGCTCACCGGCCAGGTGCCGCATCGTCTTGAGGATGGCGCGAATCTCTGGAGCCATCTGCCGAAAAAGTTCTCCGTCTATCCCGACCTGATCGAGGCGGCCGGCTACACGGTCGGCTACTGTGGCAAAGGGTGGAGTCCCGGCGATTACAAGGCCGGCGGGCGCGAACGCAATCCGGCGGGGCCGCAGTTCAAAGACTTCGCCGAGTTCCTCAAGTCTGCCCCGCCGGATCGCCCGTTCTGCTTCTGGCTCGGCAACGTGGACACCGCGCGCCACAAGGTCAAAGCCGGCGCGGGCGTCGCCGCAGGAATGAAACTCAACGCGGTGCGCGTGCCGGCGTATCTGCCCGACACGCCCGAAGTGCGCAGCGACATCCTCGACTACTACGAAGCTGTGCAGAGATACGACGCCGTGTTGGGAGAGGCGTTGCGCCTGCTCGAAGGCAGCGGTCGCGCGCAGAACACGGTGGTCGTGGCCGGCAGCGACAACGGCTGGCAATTCCCGCGCGGGCTGGCCAACTGCTACGATTCCGGCTCGCGCGTGCCGCTGGCCATTCGCTGGCCGGGCGTGGCGAAGCCGGGCCGGCGCGTGGATGACTTCGTGGACCTCACAGACATCGCTCCGACGTTTCTGGAGATCGCAGGGTTGAAACCGTTGTTGGAGATGACGGCGCGCAGTTTTGCCGGCCTGCTGCGTGGCAAGACGCAGACCGGCCGCGACACGATGTTCATGGAACGTGAGCGCCACGCCAACGTGCGCGCCGGCGACCTCGGCTATCCGTGCCGGGCAATCCGCACCAAAAAGTTTCTCTACATCCGGAACCTCCATCACGAACGCTGGCCCGCGGGCGACCCGGAGTTTTACTGGTCGGTCGGCCCGTATGGCGACGTGGACGGCTCGCCGACGAAAGAACTCATCCTTGTGCGCAAGGACGAGCCGACGATGAAGAAGTTCTACGACCTCAGCTTCGCTAAGCGCCCAGCGGAAGAACTCTATGACCTCGCCAAAGACCCGCATCAGGTCAGCAACGTTGCCAACCGTGCCGAATACGGCGACGCGAAGAAGCAACTCTGCGCCCGGCTCGACCAATGGATGAAAGCCACCGCCGACCCGCGCGCTGCGGGCGACACTGATGTGTTCGACAAATATCCTTACTACGCCAAACGGTTGATGAGGAAATGACGGATGAATCAGTGGTGAATGGAATTCCGCCGGTGCTGCCGGGCGTTATTCTGGTTTCCGCATCGAGTTCATCGCTTGATATTCGATGAACTGAGTTGGACACACATCGCCTCGTATCCTTCCATGTCGGGGCGGGGGCTTCGCTTGAGCAGGGCGTGGATCGGGGTGAACGTCCGCAGAATCCTCTGGTAGTCCGGGTCGTCGGTTGAGGCAAAGACCGGTTGACCGCACTTCTGCGTGCCGCCGGCTTCCGCAGCTAGCGGGGCCAGCAGGAAGCTGTTCTTCTCAGGTTTGAGCACGCGGGTGTAGAACTTCCGCGGCAGGCTCCCTTGATGGCAGGCGGCGCAACGGCGCGCGGCGACTTCGCTGAGCGTCGCGTCGAGGTCCAACGGCATCATCCGGCGGCTGCCGAGTTCGGCTTTATGATTTGAGGACGATGTGCCGTAGTAGGGGATGTTCAGGTCCATCCACAGATACACTCGGCGGCGGTCTTCATCGGGCACTTTGACCCGCGGTTGTCCGTCCTTGTCGGGATGTCCGCTGCGGATAATCTCGGCCAACTTGCTTGCCGGACTGCCCCAGCGCCGGGGCTTGATCTCCAGGATGTTGGTTTCGCTGCCGTTGATGGTCCAAATCCACTCCACGTAGGGACTCATCCCGCGGACCTTGTCATATTCGGCGCCCGATGGGCTGCCGTGTTTGATCCAGTCCTTTTCTCCCTGGGTGCCGGTCCGGCAGAGGACGTCATACGAGACGTTGAAGAAGTCCGTCATGTCGCCGGTCAAGTCCACTTTGCCTGGCTGCTCGCGCTCGTTGTGACAGGCGGTGCAGTGCCTGTCGAACACGCCTTGGACGACCTCGGTGTAGCTAAATCCCTTGACGCCCCACGCCGGCCGGCGGAGTTCCTGCGGGGCGACGCGCTTCAACATCGCAGTGTCCGCTCGCGGCGTGAGCGAGTTGCGGTCGGCATGGCAGCCTACGCATCCTTGGACCTCGCCCGGCATCAAGTGCGTGAAGGTCCTCATGCGTTGCACGGCTCTGCCCTCGCCATCGAGGGCCAGGAAGTAGATCGGCACCTCGGAGGGCACGCGAAATGCCGCGCTGCCGTCCTCGGCCACGTCGGCCATGCCCCAAACTTTCTTCGGAGCGTAGGTCGCCCCGCAGGAGACCAGGGGGAATTGGAACCCGAAGCACGGGACAGCGCGCATACCGGGACCGTCGGGGCGCTTGTTGTTGAACGGCGAGTGGGTGCTCTTCTCGACTTCCTGCACGACGGCAATCTTCTTGATCTCGCCGCGTTTCACGTGCGGTTCCAGTCCGTTGTAAACGTCCTGCATGAAGACGGTAGCCCAGTTCCCCGAGACGCTGCCGTCTTCGGGCAATTGAACGTCGTGGTCCATGAAGAGGCCGCGGAGGATCGGCGGCGGCGTTTGTCGGCGCACGGGCTGCGGGCTGTAGAATCCCATGCCGTCCTGCGGGCGCAGCAACGACGCGGCGTTGGCGTCGAAGTCGCGGATTTGGACCACGCCGCCTTTGGAAACCAGGAAGCGGTTCTCATCAATGGCAAACGGTTTTTCGTAGGCGCCGTGGATGCCGCAGTTGAGCATGCCGTTGCCATAGGGTCCGCCGCCGATCTTGTGCGCGTAGATGTCTATCTCCGGCGTCAGGTTGCGGACGGCTTCACGCGCGTTCGCGCCCTTCGCCGGGTCAATCTCCACGATCCCGCCGCGGCACGGGCCATTGTGGTTCGTCGCGGTTGCGATGATGCGCCGGGTGCCGGGGACTGGCTGTGCGTCCATGAACGTGCCGGGATTCAGCACGCGGTTGCCGTAGAAGCCGGCCAGCCCGGTGCCATCCGGATTGATGGTCCAGAGGCTTTGAATGGGGCAGGCGGCTTTGTCCACGTATTCCCAACGGGTGTAGATGAGCCGCCCATTGTTGAGCACCGAGGGCGTGAAATCCATCAGGTAGTTCGCCGAGAGTCGCTTCTGCTTCGAGCCGTCGCGCTCCATGCGGTAGAGGACCGGCGAGGTGGTGACCCAACAATAGGCATAGGCCGGCTTGCGGTCGGAGATGAAGCCGATGCCGCCGTCGGGCAGCCAGCACGGGTCGAGGTTGTTGTGCGTGCCGTGCGTCAGTTGCACAAGCCCGGTTCCGTCAATGTTCATGCGGAAGAGGTGGTAATTGCTCGCCTCGTCGGGGTAGCGCGAGATGTCCTCGATGTGCGACACGGGACTTGACGCGACATGGCCGCCGCGGCGCAGGGCGAAAACGATCTCCCGGCCGTCGTAGGACAGGTCCGCCGTCGTGATCATGCCCTCGCCGGCGTCGAAGATGCACTTCAGCTTGCCGCCATTCTCGTCCGGCGTGAAGAGATAAAGCCCGCCGCCGGGCCGGTAGCCCTCGACGTGATAAACATAGACGTGCGAGATGTTCAGCGGCTTGCGTTTGACCAGCAGGATGTCGCGGAAGCCGAGACGCCCTTCGACCAGGTCCTTTCGCAGCGCGAACGCCTGCGGCGTCTTTTCTTCCGGCGGCGTCAATATCTCAGCCAACTTCGCCGCGCTCATTGGCGTGGCATAGACAGCGATCTCCGACGCGCCGGGATTTGGCGAATTGGGGTGCGATGAGAGGAATTCGATGCGTATCCTTGACACACGCTGTTTGGGAAAATCAATCGCCTGCGGGCCGCGGCGATGCTCCAGCGCCCCCTGCGCCGCGGGTTTCTTCTCGCCGTTCAAGAAGACCGCATAATCCTTGAAACACTCAATCAGCGGGCTGGACGTGCGTGCGTAGTAAATGATCTGGGCCGCCTCGACTGGCTGGTCCCATTGCAGCTCGAACCACCCCTTCTGCGTGCCACGCACCGCCCAATCGCCGCCCTCCGGCTGGAAGTCCGACGGTATGATACCGTTGACCGCCATCTGCGGCCGATAGACGTCGCTGTGTTGGCTGCTGGCCGAGACTCTGGCTCCGGTCGCCAGATTCTTCGGCGCGTCGCCGACGGCCGCTTGCCCAAGATGCGGTGCAGCGGTGGACAGCAGGAACAGTAGGGTTAGCAGGGAACCCGGGAGCGACCGGGGCGGCGAGTTGACATCACACATAATCTTCTCCTGTGGGACACAGACTATGTCTGGCGGTCTGGAATCTCAACTGCAATTCCTGGACTGCAAAGCAAATGACGTGACACGCCGACAGGCGCGGGCTTTAATCTGTCGCATGACACGTCAGTGGGTCCGACTCCTCCTCATCGGCGCGACACTGGGCTTCTTGGACGAGGCACGCGCCGACAAACCCAAACTCAACGTCCTTCACATCATTTCCGACGACCTGTGCGCGCGGCTTGGTTGTTACGGTGATCCGATGGTGAAGTCGCCGAACATTGATCGGCTCGCGGCGCGCGGGGTGAAGTTCGACCGCGCGTATTGCCAGTTCCCACTCTGTAATCCGTCGCGCGCGTCGTTCATGACTGGACTGCGGCCGGACACGACGAAGGTCTATGAGAACCGCACGATGTTCCGCGAGGTCGTGCCGGACGCGGTGAGCATTCCACAGAGTTTTAAGAAGGCCGGCTACAGCGTCGCGCGCGTCGGCAAGCTTTATCACTACGGCGTGCCGGGCCAGATCGGCACGGACGGCCTCGATGACCCGGCGTCCTGGGAAAAGGTCGTGAATCCAAAAGGCCGCGATGTGGACGACTACACAATGATTGAGCGCATCCAACTCGACCCGGGCGAGACGCGCACGACGACAGTCAAGGCCACCGCGCTCAACGGACTCGGCGGACGCCTGAGCTGGCTCGCGGCGGACGGCACCGACGAGGAACAAACCGACGGCAAAGGCGCCTCGGCGGCGATCGAGGCGCTTGAAAGCTGTGCGAAGAATGGCAAGCCGTTCTATCTCGCCGTCGGCTTCTACCGACCACATACGCCCTACGTCGCGCCGAAGCCGTGGTTCGCGATGTATCCGCCGGACGGCATCCGGTTGCCAGTGATTCCCGCCAACCTCGCGGAGTTGTTCCCCATCCCTGCGCTCTCCATCCAGAAGAGAGAGGAGCTTGCCATGAACGACGACCTTCGCCGCCGGGCCATCCAGGCGTATTCCGCCGCGACGAGTTTCATGGACGCACAGGCCGGCAAACTTCTGGTTGCGTTGGACCGCCTCAAGCTCACCGACAAGACCGTCGTCATTTTCCACAGCGACCACGGCTATCACCTTGGCGAAAAGAATCTCTGGCAAAAGATGAGCATCTTCGAGGAATCCGCGCGCGTGCCGCTCATCATTTCCGTGCCGGGCAACAAGGCCAACGGCGCGACCTGCCTGAAGCCCGTCGAACTCGTCTCGTTGCACAAAACGCTCACTGACGTGTGCGGCATCTCAGCCGACAAGAAGACCGAAGGCCACAGCCTGCGCCGGCTCGTGGAAAACCCCACAGCCGAATGGCACCACGCCGCCTATTCCCAGGTCACGCGCGGCGCGAACGTGGCCACTGTGGTAACGCCCGAACAGAAGAAACGGAAAAGCAAAGCCAAACCCATCATGGGTCGCAGCGTGCGCACGGAGCGCTGGCGTTACACGGAGTGGGACGAAGGCCGCGCGGGCGTTGAACTCTATGACCACGACAACGACCCCGCCGAGATGAAGAACCTCGCCACCGATCCGAAGCGCGCGGATGCCGTGGCGCAGATGAAACGGCTGCTGAAGAACCCGTAGGCCGGACACTCTTGTCTGGCCAAGACGATGCACGTCATGAACGCAATCATCCGCTCCCTCATCGCTCTGGCTGTTGTTGCTTCGTCGCTCGCTTTCGCCGCCGAACAAAGGCTGAACGTCCTTTTCATCGCCGTGGACGACCTGCGGCCGGAACTGGGCTGCTACGGCGCGGCGCACATCAAGTCGCCGAATGTGGACCGATTGGCGACGCGCGGGCTGTTGTTCGAGCGTGCGTATTGCCAACAGGCGGTCTGCAACCCGTCGCGGGCGAGCGTGCTGAGCGGTTGCCGGCCCGATACGACGCGGGTGATGGCCAACAACAAGTTCCTGCGGCCGATGATGCCGGACGTGGTGACGCTGCCGCAGCACTTCAAGAACAACGGCTGGCACGCTGTCTCGGTCGGCAAGATTTTCCACCACAGCGAGCGCGAGCCGGGCGATGACCCGCAATCGTGGAGCGAGCCGTCGTGGTATCACGGCCAACCGTATCGGCACTGGTTCACGAAAGAATCGGAGGAGTTCATCAAGCGTCTGAAGAAGCTGCCGGAAAAGGCGCGGCCCAAACTCATCCGCGGCCCACCGTTCGAGGCAGCCGACGAACCGGACGACGTCTATCCTGATGGCCAGACTGCTGCGAAGGCCATCGAGACGTTGCGCCGGATCAAGGACAAGCCGTTCTTTCTCGCCGTGGGGTTCGTGAAACCGCATCTGCCGTTTACCTGCCCGCAGAAGTATTGGGACCTGTATCCGACGGACACGATCAAACTGCCCGCCAACTACCATCCGCCGAAGAACGCACCCGAGCCGGCGCTGCACAACTGGTATGAGTTGCGCACCTACGGCGGCATCCCCAAGGAAGGCGGCATCAGCGACGCGACGGCACTCAACCTCATTCGTGGTTATCGCGCCTGCGTCAGCTTCATGGACGCGCAGGTCGGCCGCGTGCTGGACGAACTCGACCGGCTTGGCTTGCGCGAACGCACCCTCATCGTGCTGTGGGGCGACCACGGTTATCACCTTGGCGAGAATGGCATCTTCACCAAGATGACGAACTTCGAGTTGGGCACGCGCGCGCCGCTCATCGTCAGCGTGCCCGGCCAGAAAACCGCCGGCCAGCGCACGCGGGCGCTCGTGGAGTTCGTGGACATCTATCCGACGCTTGCTGAACTCGGCGGCCTCGCGCTTCCAAAACACCTCGAAGGAGTGAGCCTGAAACCATTGCTCGACGACCCGCGCCGCGCATGGAAAAAGGCCGCCTTCAGCCAATACCTGCGTCCCGGCAAGGACAGAATCATGGGTCGCTCCGTTCGCGCCGACCGTTGGCGCTACACCGAGTGGGTCAACGGAAAGAACGAGAGCGTCGGCGTCGAGCTTTACGACCACCAGACCGACCCGCAGGAGAACGAAAACATCGCCGCCGATCCGAGACATGCGGACACCGTGGCGCAGATGAAGCGGCTGCTGAAGAACCCGTAGGCCAGGTGTTCTTGTCTGGCCGGAACAAAAAGGACAGACGTGAGGTTCTGTCACGCGCCACTTGTGTTGTGGCCGTTAACCCCACGACAGAAACAGTCTGTGCTTACCATGTGGAGACGCGAGGCTGCTATTGTTTCTCCAACTTGGCTCGCACGAAGCCAATCCCTTCGTAGGTTGCCGTGGGTGTGCGCGCGCCGCTGTAGTAGATGTTGAACGTGTTGGTGCCGGACCGCACGAGTGTGGGGCACGACACCTTGCCGCCATCCCAAGCGCCCTGAGCGCCGGGCGAAACGATCGGGTTCAGCGGCGACTTGGTCCAGCGCAGGCCGTCGCGGCTCCACGCGTAGCCAAGGCGATAGCCGGTCTCGTTCGTCTTGCTGGAGCCAGTATAGACCATGTGGAAACAGCCGTCCTGTTCGATCACGGATGGTTGAAACGCCGAGTAATCGTCCCACGCGCCAGCCGGCCCCAGCGGGAATACGGGATTGGCCGGGTGTTTCTTCCAGTGAATGCCATCGGCTGACATTGCATAGCCGGTGACGCGGGGCTTGCGACCGTAGGTGCTATACCACATGCGCCACGTGTCGCCGGTCTTCAACACGCATGGCTGCATCACAAAATCCTCCCACGGCTGCGACGGCGTGAGGATCGGGTTGTGCGCGTCGTTGGTCCAACGGATGCCGTCAGCCGAGTGGGCGAGATCAAGATGGCGGTCGCCGTCGGAATAGTAGAGCCAGAAGTCGGACGACCCGAACTGGCGGACGCGCACGTCGCGCAGGAAATGATGCCATGCGTTCTGCCAAATCGGATTGGCCTTGTGCCGCTCCCACCTCACGCCATCGCGCGACACCGCCAGTCCGAGTTGTGATTTCTTTTTATCGTCGGCGACGGCGGCGCTGTAATACATCCGATACTCGCCGCCGACCTGGATCACCGCATCCACCACGAACCAGATTGCTTCCCACGTATTTGGAACCGCGCTCAACACCGGATTGGCGGGGTGCCGCTCAAGTTCGACCCAGCGAAAAGACGGTGCCGGGCTTTCCACCTCCGCGATCCCGGTCCGCCACGCTCCGACCGTCGCGGCGCTCGCGGCGGTCTTGATAAACTCTTTTCGGTTCACGTAGTCCTCGCGTTGCAGGTTTCCAGACAAGACCTGAATCTTACCCGCGGGCGTGCATGGACTCAAGGCCGCGACGTCGCAACCTTGCCGCCATGATGGTGCGCGGCTCGCGGGCAGGGATCGAACTGCTCCAAGTCCTGCTGAAGCGGGTTGCGCGGTGGCGAATCGGGATTGGCGGACAGTGAAACGTTACTTGGAGCAAAAGGCGCAGAGCGGTGAGTGAAACCGAAAAACACAGTGCCGACCGATGCATGGACTCGACAAACACGCCTCGGTGCGGGTAAACCGTGAGTCACTATGAATCGAAGAAAGTTCCTCACCAGCCTTGGCGCGGTATCCACCGGCGCTGTTTCTGCGGCGGAGCCAGCTCAGAGCGACCGATCGCTGATCGCGGATGTCCTCATTATTGGCGGCGGCACGGCGGGGACGATTGCGGCCATCCAGGCAGGGCGGCTTGGAGCGCGGACGATTCTCGTGGAGGCGAACAGCCAGCTTGGCGGCACGACAACCACCGGCGGTGTGGATTTCCCCGGCTTGTTTCACGCGTGGGGCAAACAGGTCATCGCCGGCATCGGCTGGGAGTTGGTGACCAGCGCGGTCGAGTTGAACAGCGACAAGCTGCCGGATTTTACGAAGCCGACGGGCAAACAGCATTGGAAGCATCAAGTGCGCCTCTGTGGCGCGCTCTACGCGGCGCTGGCGGAAGAAGCGTGTGTGAAAGCGGGCGTGCAACTCCGCTACTACGAGTTTCCAACCGCCGTCGAGCAGACTGCCGACGGCTGGAAAGTCCGGCTTGCTGGCAAAGGCACGAACGTCGAGGTTGTGGCGAAACAAATGGTGGATTGCACCGGCAACGCATCGGTGGTCGGCATGATCGGCCTGCCGCGACAGCGCGAGAAAACCACCCAGCCCGGCACGCTCATTTACCGGCTGGCTGGCTACGACGTCGGCATGCTCGACATGAACGCACTACAGGCGAAGGTGACGGCCGCCGTGAAGGCTGATGCGCTCAAGCTGACGGATATCAATGGCAGCATCGCTGGCTTCCTGCGCAGCGGCGGCGAAAACGCGATGCACGTGCCCGGCGCTGATTCGTCCACGTCCGAGACACATACCGCGACAAACATCCGTGGCCGCCAGTCGCTGCTGCGCGTGATGCGTTTCCTCAAGCAGGAGCCGGAGTTCGCCGCGCTCCACATCGAGCGACTACAACAGGAGACCGGCGTGCGCGAGACGTTCCGCATCGTGGGCGAGACGACCGTGACGGTGGACGACTACGTCCGTGGCCGCCACTTCGAGGACGCGGTGGCGTATTCGTTCTACCCGATTGATCTCCACGTCGAGCATGGCGTGAAGCCGGAGCATTTGAAGGAAGGCGTGGTGCCGACGATTCCGCTTGGCGCGCTCATCCCGAAGGACAGCAAGAACATGATGGTCGCGGGCCGTTGTCTCAGCAGCGACCGGTTGGCGAACTCTGCCTTGCGCGTGCAGGCTTCCTGTATGGCGATGGGTCAGGCTGCTGGCGCGACCGCCGCGCTGGCAGTGTGCGCTGCGACAACACCTTTGAACGTGCCGCTGGCCGACATCCGGCGCTCACTGGCCAAGCACGGAGCGATTGTTCCAAAAACGTAGGCCAGACACTCCTGTCTGGCCCGCAGGCGAGCGGCCTACGCCGTGTTGCTGGAGCGGCTGATGACGAAGATGGCGAGGTCGGCGTTGAGGTTTGCGTCCTCAAACACCTCGGTGCTGGCTTCCGTGTCGAGCGCGATGCGGCGATGGACGTGGATGTTCTTCTGCCGGCAGAAATCGTCAAAGTCGGCGATGGTGAAGAAGCGGATGTTCGGCGTGTTATACCACTCGTGATGCAGCACGCCGGTGGACTTCGGCGAACGGCCATCCTCGGCCAACATGCGGCGAAGCTTGTGGAAACCGAAGTTCGGGAAGCTCACGATGCAGATACGGCCAACGCGCATCATGTCGGCGATGACGCCTTCGACATCATGGACCGCTTGCAGCGTCTGCGAGAGCACGACGCAGTCGAATTGCTGGTCGGCGAACGGGCGCAGTCCTTTGTTGAGGTCTGCCTGCACGACATTCAGCCCGCGCTGGATGCAGGTGAGGATCGCCTGCTCATCAAGTTCGACACCGATCAGGCGGTGGTGGTTCTGTTTCTGGACGCGGGCCAGCAAGCCGCCGCGGCCGCTGCCGAGATCGAGGACGCTCGCGTTGACCGGGACCAGTTCCACAATGCGTTCGTAGTCGAGCCGGCGTTGGTGAAAAATGCTGGTCGGGCTGTGGCCGCGCGGTTCGTCGGCGTCGTCGAAATCGCCGTTAGCCTTGGCGCCGTTGGCAAGGTTGTTGATGAACGCGCGAATCATTTCGCCGTAGCTGGCAAACTCGTTCGGCAGCAGGAAGGCGTCGTGGCCGCAATCGCTCTGGACGTTGCAGTAGCTGACGGCGGCGTTGTTGGCGATGAGCGCATTGACGATGTCGCGCGACTGCTCCGGCGGAAACAGCCAGTCGCTGGTGAAGCTCAGCACCAGCCAGCGGCACCGCGCGCGGCTGAGCGTCGCCGCCAGTTTCTCCGGCGTGTCGCCGAGGTCGAACAGATCCATCGCCATCGTGATCGCCATGTAGCTGTTGGCGTCGAACCGCTCGACGAACTTCGAGCCTTGGTAGCCGAGGTAGGAGCCGACGGAAAAAGTCTTCTCAAACTCAATCGCGACATCGCGCGGATGGAGACGGTTCGCCTCGAACTTCTGCGTCATCGCCGCCGGCGAGAGGTAGGTGATGTGGCCGATCATCCGCGCGAGCGCGAGGCCGACATCGGGGCCGTGCGGCTTGTCGTAGTATTGGCCGCCGTGGAAATGCGTGTCGCGCCGGATGGCGTTGCGGCCGACGACGTCGAACGCAAGCGCCTGGCTCGTCAACCGCGACGACGTGGCGATCGGGATCGCGCCACGCACGCGGTCGGGATGGCGCGTGGCCCACGTGAGGGTTTGATGGCCGCCCATTGAGCCGCCGAGAACAGCGAGCCACTGGCCGACGCCGAGATGGTCCGCCAGCCGGCACTCTGTTTCCACCATGTCACCGACGGTGATGATTGGAAAATCGCGCCCGTAAGGTTTGCCGGTGTCGGGATTGATGCTGCCGGGACCGGTCGAGCCGCGGCAACCGCCGAGCAGATTCGGGCAGACGACGAAGAAGCGGTCAGTATCAATCGGCTTGCCCGGCCCGATGAGGATGTCCCACCAGCCGGGATCGTCGGCATCGTCGTGTTTGGCGGCGTGCGAATCGCCGCTGAGTGCATGGCAGACGAGGATGGCGTTGTCGCGCGTGGCGTTGAGCTTTCCGTAAGTTTCGTAACAGACCGTGACGCTCGGCAAACGGCCGCCAAGCTCCAGCGCCACCGGTCCGTCGAACGTGACGGACTGGGCGTGGCGTAGCGGCTTCGCGGTGCGAACGCTATCACTGCTGTCAAAGAGTTTGTCTGTCATGCGTAACCTGCCGGCTTTGTTGCGTGCGGCGTCAATTCTGCGACGCCTTCAGCGCTTGGTCAAGGTCGGCGATGATGTCGCGCACGTCTTCGATGCCGATGGAGAGCCGCACGTATTCGGGCGTCACGCCGGTCTTCTGCTGCTCCTCCGGTGTGAGCTGCGAGTGCGTCGTCGAGGCCGGATGGATGATGAGCGACTTCGCGTCGCCGATGTTGGCAAGGTGGCTGAAGAGCTTGACGCTGTTGATCAGCTTGATACCCGCCGCCGCGCCGCCCTTGATGCCAAAGCCCATAAGCGCGCCGCAGCCGTCCGGCAAATACCGGCGCGCGTTGTTGAAAAACGGATGACTGGGCAGGCCGGGATAGTTTACCCACTCGACCGCCGGATGCTTGCTCAGGAACTCCGCAACGGCCTGCGCGTTCTGGCAATGCCGCGGCATTCGCAGATGAAGCGTCTCAATGCCGAGCAGGAACAGGAACGCCGCAAACGGGCTCATGCATCCGCCGGTGTCGCGCAGCCAGTGCGTCCGGATGTGAAGGATATAGGCGATGTTGCCAATCGGCTTGAGCGCCTCCGTAAACACCATGCCATGATACGACGGGGCCGGCGCGCAGAACTCCGGCCACTTCGCCGGATTGTCCACCCAGGGAAACTTCGCGCTGTCCACGATCGCGCCGCCGATGTGAACGCCGTGGCCGCCGAGAAACTTGGTGGTGGAATAAACGACGATATCAATGCCGTGCTCGATTGGCCGCAGCAGCGCCGGTGTCATCACCGTGTTGTCGCAGATCACCGGCAGGCCGGCTTGGTGCGCGATGTCGGCGATCTTCTTGAAGTCCGGCACGTCGTTCTTCGGGTTGCCCAGGCTTTCGAGATAAACGCAGCGCGTCTTCTCGTCCACCAGCTTCTTGATCTCCTCCGGTTTGTTCGGGTTGAAGAACCGCACTTCGATGCCGAGCTTGCTCAGCGTCTGCGTGAACAACGTCCACGTGCCGCCGTAGAGGCTTGTCGCGGAGATGAAATTCTGGCCCGCGTGCGTGATCGTCAGGATCGCCGCCGTGATCGCCGCCTGGCCGCTGGCAAACGCCAGCCCCGCCGCGCCGCCGTCGAGCGCCGCGAGACGCTTCTCCAGCACGTCGTTGGTCGGGTTCATCAGCCGCGTGTAGATGTTGCCAAATTCCTTGAGCGCGAAAAGGTTCGCGGCGTGGTCGGTGTCCTTGAAGACGTAGCTGGTGGTGGCGTAGATGGGCACGGCCCGCGCCGTCGTTGTCGGGTCGGGCACCTGGCCGGCGTGCAGCGCCAGCGTTCCAAAGTTCAAGTCTTTCGGTTGATCGCTCATGGTCCTTGTTTTCCTTAATCTCCGTTTTGATATCGCGTGATGGCCGGTATCATAGCATGCCGACGCGCGAAATCATAATCGCAGGGGTGGCAGAAACGCACTCTCTTTTGCAAGTGTTGATCGACGGCTTGCGACGCGATGCTTGCCCCGAACGCCGCCGGCAACTTGATCGCGACCTCCAGACCGGACGGCGCGCGATTGAGGACGGTCAAGGCGGAGGTGAGACTCGTCCGCCCCGCGACGACCAGCGCGAGAAATGATTCTCGCCTGCTGTTTCATCGCCGCGCGCCACAAGAAAATCCTTGGCCGCGTTTTCCTTCCATCCGGCAGCAGAATCTCCGTGACCCGTTGTCGCCGTTGACGCTGCTGGCCACATTGCCTACACTCGATGCGATGGCTCGATTGACATATAAGAAGCACCGAGCGTCGGCCCGGCAAAATACGCAAGTGGTTAGAGAATCGCTTGCGGCGGTAGCCTACAAACGAGCCGCCCGCGCGAACGCGAAACGTCGTTCCTCCAAGCAGCGCGAGTTGGGTCAGTTTCCCACCCCTTTGCCCGTCGCGGAATTGATGGCATCCATGTTTGCCAACCGCGAGAAGGATGTGCGGTTACTGGATGCAGGTGCTGGCACCGGCTCATTGATTCAAGCGTTTGTCGAAGTGCGATGCGCGTTGAAGCCGTTGCCAAGCAGCATTCACATTGTGGCCTATGAAGTGGACGCCTCGCTTCTCGGACCGCTGCACCGCACGCTTGAGCACTGCCGCAAGCATTGTCTCAGTTTGGGCGTTCATTTTTCCGTTGATGTTCACAATGCCGATTTCATAGAGGCGGCATTGCCGCTCGTCTGCGGCGACCTTTTCGCTGGGTCGAAGACACCTTTTAACGCCGCCATACTCAATCCGCCCTACTGCAAGATTAACAGCGATTCGCGGACCCGGTTCTTGTTGCGCTCCGCTGACATTGAGACAAGCAACCTCTACGCGGGTTTTCTGGCTGTCGCAGCCAAGTTGCTTTGCGAAGGCGGGGAAATGGTTACCATTACGCCGCGCAGTTTCACGAATGGCCCCTACTTTCGCCCGTTTCGAGAGTTGTTTTTGCGGTTGATGTCGTTGCGCCGTCTTCATGTTTTCGAGTCGCGCTCTGTAGCCTTCGAATGCGAGGGAGTGTTACAGGAGAACATCATTCTCCACGCGGTTAAGTCCCCGACAAAGCCGCGTTCCGTCGCTGTGTCCACGAGCAGCGGCGCGCCGAACGCGCCGGTGACAACGCGAGAGTCCGCCTACGGCGAGATTGTTGTTCCCAACGATCCAGAACAATTCATCCACGTCGTTACCGACGACGTTCAGCAGGAAGCACGGCAAATTCTCGCACGGTTCCACACGTCGCTGACCGAACTCGGACTAGAGGTTTCGACAGGCCGCGTTGTGGATTTTCGCGCACGTCAATTCCTCGTGTCACAGCCAGCAACAGGCACCGTGCCGCTCATCTACCCATGCCACTTCAACGGCGGCTATGTGAAATGGCCGAAGACTCCAAGCCGCAAGCCAAACGCTATTCTCGTCACGGAAGCCACGGAGGAATTGCTGGTGCCATCTACTGTTTACGTCTTGGCAAAACGCTTCACCGCCAAAGAGGAGAGGCGTCGCGTCGTCGCCTGCATCTACGACCCGGCGCGGATTCATGTTACTCGCGTCGGTTTTGAGAACCACCTCAACTACTTCCATGCGCACGGCTCGGGTCTGCCGATTGATCTAGCGCGAGGTTTGGCGGCCTTTCTCAACTCCACGGTGCTCGACGTGTATTTCCGTCAATTCAATGGCCACACACAGGTGAACGCCACGGACCTGCGCAATCTACGGTATCCCTCGCGATCGCAACTCGAATCCTTAGGGCACCACTTTGGCGAAACATTCCCTCATCAGCAACAACTCGATCAACTTGTTCACAAGGAGCTTTTCTAATGGCCGTCAAGAAGAACGCTGGGAAACAAAAGCTGGAAGAAGCGGCTGATTTTCTTGGTCAGCTTGGATTCGGACCGAGACAAACCAACAACACGGCGGCCTATTCGTTGTTGGCTTGTCTCAATCTGGCGCCAAGACAATCTTGGGGCCAAGCATCGAATCCGCTGATTGGCATCACGCCGATCATCGAGTTCATCGCCTGCAATTACGGCCAGAAGTATGCGCCGAACACGCGCGAGACAATCCGCGACGAAGCCGTAAAGCATTTTGTTGAGGCTGGCTTGTTGCTTCGCAATCCCGACGACCGCAACCGGCCGACGAATAGTGGAAAAACAGTTTACCAAATCGAGCCTACTGCGCTTGAACTGGCCCAGTGCTACGGAACGCTCGAATGGCCTCGCCGGTTAGCCACCTACCTCAAGAGCCGCCAACGCATTCTCGGAGAATTGCACCGAAAGCGTGAACTCTCGCGGATTCCCGTGCGTCTGCTGTCGGGCGAAACAGTCAGTATTTCCCCGGGCGGCCAGAATCCTCTGATCAAATTGGTAATCGAGGAACTGTGCCCGCGCTTCGTCCTTGGTGGCGTCATCGTCTATATCGGCGACGCTGAAGATAAGTTCCTGCACTTGGAAACCGAATACCTCAGGAACCTCGGCGTGGTCGTTCCCGCTCCAGCCAAGATGCCTGACGTGGTCGTTCACGACGCGCGTCGAAACTGGCTACTGTTGATTGAAGCCGTAACAAGTGCCGGCCCTGTTGACGCCAAGCGGCGTATGGAACTGAAAGAACTGTTCCGTGGCTGCAAAGCCGGTTTGGTATTTGTGACTGCATTTGTTTCTCGTGCCGACATGCGCAGTTTCCTTACGCAGATTTCGTGGGAAACGGAAGTGTGGGTTGCCGAGGACCCGGACCACATGATTCATTTCAACGGCGAGAGATTCCTTGGTCCATATCCGGACACAAGAGCTTCATCGTAGCACTGGTCACGCTTGTCTCCTCAGTGCGGTGATTAACTCGTCCAGTTTGTTTGTCACCGCTTGTAGTTTACTTAGCGTCGGCGAACGGGCCGAGTGTTGGCCCTAAAAAACGAACAGATTGTTCGTTCACAAGAGTGCGGGGGATGCCTTAACAAGTTTCCTGTTTCGCCCATGCAATAATTAGACGACTCTGTCGTTGAATACAGGTGAAGCAGCACAAAGGTGACAAGGCAGGAAGCGAACGGAGAATGACGATGAGGAGAACAGCGAGCATGCTGGTAGTGGTTTTAGGGCTGGGCGTGGACACCCTTGGCGCGGAGCGACCTTACGCCGTCGTCGGCACGGGCCAGACGAAGTGTTACGACAATCAGCGCGAAATCCCGCCGCCGAAACCCGGCCAGCCGTTCTACGGCCAGGACGCGCAGCGCCCGGGCGTCCAGCCTTCCTACCAGTTTGGCGCCAACGGCCTGACCGTTTATGACAACAACACAGGGTTGACCTGGCAGCGTAGCGCCGACACCAACGGCGACGGCACACTCAATCACAGCGACAAGCTGACGTTGACCCAAGCCCGCGAACTGCCGGTGAAGCTCAACGCCGCCCGGTTCGGTGGGTTCAACGACTGGCGGTTGCCGACGATCAAGGAACTCTATTCGCTGATTCTGTTCAGCGGCGTGGATGTTGGGCTGAACATTACGGACACTTCCCGACAGACACCGTTTATTGACACGAGGTTTTTCAAGTTTGCCTACGGCGACGCCAGCGCGGGCGAACGCGCCATTGATTCGCAGTGGGCCACCAGCACCGTGTATGTCGCCAAGCTGAACCAGATGTTTGGGGTGAATTTTGCCGATGGCCGCATCAAGGGTTACGGCACGACGATGCCGGGCAGGTCGGAGAAGACGTTTTTTGTGCTCTGCGTCCGTGGCAATCCAGCCTACGGCAAGAATGATTTGCACGACAACGGCGACGGCACAGTCACTGATCGCGCCACCGGATTGATGTGGTCGAAGGCCGACAGCAAGACTGGCATGAACTGGGAAGCGGCGTTGGCGTGGGTGCAGACCAGGAACGCCGAGAAATATCTCGGCCACAGCGACTGGCGGCTGCCGAACGCGAAGGAACTCCAAAGCCTCGTGGACTACACTCGCGCGCCAGCGGTGACGCGTTCGCCGACGATTGACCCAGTATTCCAGACGACGCAGCTCAGCGACGGCGAGTATCCGTTCTTCTGGACCAGCACGACGCATCAGGGTGGCCCACCCGACCGGCAGGGCGGCACCGCCGTTTACATCGCATTCGGCCGCGCGACGGGCTGGATGCAGCCACATTTCGGCGGCGGGCCGGGCGGCAAGGGCGGCTTTGGCAAAGGCGGGCCGCCGGGCAAGGGAGGTTCCGGTCCCGGCGGACCTTCCGGAGGCGGTCTGCGGTCGTCCGGTTCTGGCAGCTATCAACTGCTCGATGTCCACGGCGCGGGCGCGCAACGCAGCGACCCAAAGACCGGCAACCCCGCCGAGTTCCCGCATGGCCGCGGTCCGCAAGGCGACGTGATCCGTATCAACAATTTCGTCCGTCTCGTGAGGGACGCGGACGGTTCAACTCGGACACGGTAGCTGCCAGTTGCAGAGAAGCAGCTTACTGCGAGCGGGGCAGGGCGAAGATGTTTGCGCCGCCAGCGGCGGCTTGAAGCGCGAGTTCGGCCAGCGCCGTCAGGTGGACTTGTTGCCGCCAGCTTCCGTCGCTCTGTTGGCGTGACTTGAGCGCGGTGACGAGGGTTGCAGTCGGTTTGGAGAAGACCTGAAAGCAAAGGATGGCGAGCGCCAGCGTCAGGGCGGACTGGCGGCTCTGCATCCGGCGCTCCAGAAATGCGAGGCCGCGCTCAATGGCCGGACGCGCGGCGGTCGAATCCTGCAACGCCAGCGCGGCCAGCGCGGTGGTGGAGGGGAATCCTTGAAACGCTGCGCCATAGATGACGCGATTGCCGTAGTTCCAGCCGCCGTCCTCGCAGACCCGGTCCAGCAACAGCCGCTCCGCCTCCGCGACGCGCTCGTGGCGGCCGTGTCCGGCGAGCTTGAGCGCCAACAACGCGTAGCTGGTCGGCTCGACCCAACTGAACGTGCCGCTGGCCCACGGCCAGCCTTGAAGCGCGCCGTCGAGGGTGATTTCCTTCCTCGGCTCCACGCGTTCGCCCTTCCATGCGAGCAGCCAGTTCACCGCCTTGTCCCGCAAATCACTGCGGATTCCCAGACGCGTCAGGGCGATCACAAACAGCGATGTGCTCCAGTGCGGCTGGTTGTCCCCGATGAGCGTGAGCGCGCCCTCGTTGTTCATGCGTGATTGCAGCCAGCGGATCGCCGCCTCGCGCGCAGGGCCGGCTTCGCGCAGGTTGGCGAGCGCCATCAGGCTCAGGCAGGTCGGTTCCGGCGAAGGCTGCGTTCCCGGCCGATACGGCCAACCGCCGCCCGGATCACTGGCTTTCAGCAGAAAGTCTGCGGCGTTCATCGGACGGTTTGCCGGACGCTACTTCTTCTTCGCCGCCGGCTTGCTCTTTGCTGGTGGTTGGATCTTCGGCGGTTGCAGGCGTTGTAGCGCCTCGCGGGCCGCTTCGGGATGCTGGGCCTTGACAGCGACGGCAATCTTTTTGACGGCCAGTTCCGCTTCGGCGCGGACGGCGCGATTCGAGAGCAGCGGCAATGCGAGTTTCAGCGCGTCCGGGTGCGCGACGCCGCTCAGCGCGCCGAGGATCAACTTGAGGTCGTCGGCGTTGCGCGCGACAGACATGAGTTTGCGGTAGCGCTCGATCAACTCCGCGTCCGGCTTCGCGTTCAGGTCGCCTGCCAGGCGAACCATCCCGCGCATGGCGAGCGCGCGAACCGTTTCGCTTTCCGGCTGGCGGCACACGGCCATCAGCATGTCCCATGCGGCGACATTGGGCCACGTCGCCAGCGTGCGGACGGCTGCCTCGCGGATGCGCGGTTCCTTGTCCGCGCAGGCTGTCTTCAGCACATCCAACGCCTTTGCGTCGCCAGCGCTCGGCATCAGGCGGAGCAGCGAGCTGCGCCCGTCAATGTCGGAGCATTTCACCATTCTCGCCATGATAACGTCGGTGCGCTGCGCTGGGTCTGTGATCTTCTGCAAGGCGCGCGCGGCGGCGCTCTCGCCGTCGGAGCGGGCGTCAGCGGCGCTCATGCCCACGAGTCTTTCGAGCAGAGCCGGGATATCCTCGGCTTTGGCAAGTTTTCCGACCGCTTGAAACGCGGCCTGCACCGTCGCGGGATTGAAGCCGCTGGCTTCCGCCAACAGCGACGGCACTGCCACGTGGGCGCCACGCCGCGCCAGCACGGAAAAGAGACGGACCTTCGCTTCGGCGGGGGATGATTTCAGGTCGGCGACGATTGCGCTGTCGGTGGCCGAGTTGCCGCGGAGGCTGACGAGGGCTGTCTCGATGTCCTGGAGTTCCTCGGGCGACTTTTCACCGGCCATGGCTTTCACCAAGAGCGGCACGGCGGAGGCGCCCTCCAGCCGGCCGACCGCAGCGATGGCGGCGCGGCGCACCGCGACGTCCGCGGAGGAAACCAGGGCGTTGATGCCAGGACGCACGGCGTCATCGCCGCGGTTCGCGAGCGCCTCGATCATGAACACCTGCTCGCATGGCTGGAGCTTCGGAAGCTCGGCAGCGAACTTCTTCGACGCGTCGCGGGACTTCAATGAACCGATGGCGGCAATGGCCACAGGCTTCAGCTTGGCGTCGGAACCGTGGATTGCGGCGAGGATGCGTTGCTCGCCGCCGTCCTTTTCGAACCGCAGCAGCGCGCCAAACGCGCCGCGGCGGATATTGTCCGGTTGCGTCGGCTGGAGCAGATCCTCGCAAATCGCCGTTGCGCCCTTGCGGTCGCCACCGGTGGCGAGTTCCTCCGCGACACGCAGCGATGCGTCGGCCACGATACGGGCGAGGGCCGGCTTCGCTTCCTTGCGCAATGCGGCAATGGTCTTGCGGGCCGGCTCGTTGGCGATCTTGCCGAGCGCGAGGATGGCGGTGCTGGCGGTGAGCGCGTCATTGTCGTGCGCCATCTCCGAGAGTGGCTTCACGGCTTCCGCGTCGCGGCGGTCACCGAGCGTGGTGACAATCTGCAAGCGCGCCCGGCCCCGCGCGCTGGCGAGGGCGGTGCGGAGGGTCTTGTTGGCCTTGGCCGACGGATGGACGCCGAGCGCGAGGCAGGCGATGCCGGTGGTTTCCTCGGTCTTCAACAATTCAGCCAGCGCCGGCAGCGAGGCGTCAGTGCCGATGGCCGCGAGTTGCTGACAAGCGAACCGCCGCGCCTCGAAGGTGGCGGGCGGCGCGAGCAGCTTGATCATCGCGGCTTCAAGCTCAACGCGTAGCGCAGGTGTGGCGGCCGAGTCGCGGAGGAGCTGCTCGAACTTCCGTAGCGGCTCGACACTCTGGCCGGATTCGTATTTCGCGGCGTCGGTGATGAGTTGGGACATGTCGGCAGCTTGCAGCGGCAGCGCGAGCGCGATGCTGAGAGCAGCCATGATGACGTGTATTTGGGGCTTCATGATGTTTTCCTTTCTAAAATGTTCAGCGGCTAGATCAACCACGGTGTGCGCGGTTCGCGGTGGCGCATCCGGTTCGCTTCTTCACAATCGAAACTTTCCTTCACGGGATCCCAGCGCAATTTCTTGCCGAGACGCAGGCCGATGTTCATCGCCTGACAGATGGTCTGCGAGCGATGGGCCGCCTCTGGATGGCAAATGGTCGGCCGGCGGCTGCGGATGGAGTTGAGCAGATCGCGGACGTGATCGCCGGCGTTGGTCCAACTGATGCCGGCGTTGCTGCGGAGGTTGAGGATGGACTTCGGCTCGGCGGTGACCTCGTTGGTTTCGTCATCCACCTGAATCCATCCCTCGTCGCCGATGTAGCGAATGTAGCGGTCCTTGAAAGTCTTTCGCGCATACATGACGCAGTTGATGCCGTCCGCATAGCGGCAACGAGTCTCGCTCGTGAGAGGTGTCTCGCTCATGTATTTCACCGGGTCGGGCCACTCGCACTGTCCCTCGAACTCCACCGGGCCGGTGTGGTCGCGCTTGAGCAGCCATTGCATCTGGTCGGTGTAATGGCAGCCCATGCCGATGATGGGGCCTTCGCCGGTGTCCCAGAAATAATTCCAGCCGTTGACGCGCGCCGGCACAAACGGCCGCCACTGCACCGGGCCGAGCCACGTGTCGTAATCCCACCCCGCAGGAACCGGCGCAGGCTTGTCATGTCCAACCGTCGGGCCGGTCCAAACCTGAATCTCCACCGTGTGCAGACGGCCGATCTTGCCCTGCCGGACCATCTCGACGGCGAACCGATACGACGCGGTCGAGCGCCGCTGCGTGCCTCCCTGGTAGATCGTGCCGTGGCGGCGGCAAGCCTCGACCAGCTTGCGGCCTTCGCTGATGCACATGGAGATCGGCTTCTCGCAATACATGTCCTTGCCGGCGCGCGCCGCGTAGATCGAGGCCGTCGTGTGCCAGCGGTCGCCGGTGGCGATGAACACGCCGTCAATATCCTTCTGCGCCAGCAGTTCCTGGAAGTTTGCGAACATGCGGCAATCCTGGTTGCCGTAGTGCTTGTCTATCATCTCCTTCGCCGACTTCATCCGGTCCTCGCGGCAGTCGCTCACCGCCGTGAAAACGACATCGGGCTGCGCGAGGAAGTTCGGCATCACGTAGCGCGCCCGGCCACCGATGCCGATGTTGGCGAAGACGATGCGGTTACTGGGCGCGACCGCCCCGTCGAGGCCAAGTGCGGAGGCGGGCAGAATCGTTGGCACCGCCAACGCGGTCGAAACACGTTTGAGGAACTGTCGTCGGTTCAGTTTCGTTTCTGTTTTCGAATTTAATTTCAGTGTGTGCGATGTCATATCGTGTTCTCCGTGAAGGGTCATCGCGCTTACGCTAGCGGGTTTGGCACGCACGACAAGCGCGCCTTTTTACAAAAACTTGCATTTGTTTTACAGAATCTTCCGGCGGCTCGGTCGCGCCTCGGCTTTCTCATCGGTTTTGTTCGGCAGCATCCTTCCGTTCAAGCGTCTGTATTTCTATTGTGCCAGAGGCTTTTACACACGCCACGGTGCGCGCGGCTCGCGGTGGCGCATCCGGTTGGCTGCTTCGCAATCAAAACTTTCCTTCACGGGATCCCATCGCAGTTTCTTGCCGAGGCGCAGGCCGATGTTCATTGCCTGGCAGATGGTCTGCGCGCGATGGGCCGCCTCCGGGTGGCAGATGGTCGGCCGGCGGCTGCGGATGGAGTTGAGCAGATTGCGGACATGGTCGCCGGCATTGATCCAATCCACGCTGGCGGTTCCCCGCAGGTTCAGGATGGACTTTGGGTGGGCGGTGACCGCGTCGGTGGCATCGTCCACTTGAATCCAGCCCTCGTCGCCGATGTAGCGGATGTAGCGGTCGGCGGACTGTTTTCGTGAATACATCACGCCGACGATGCCGTCGGCGTAGCGGCAGCGAACCTCAGCGTTCACCGGCGTCTCGCTCATGAACTTCGCCGGGTCCGGCCAGGTGCATTGTCCCTCGAATTCCACCGGTCCCGTATGGTCGCGGCCCAACGCCCATTGCATCTGGTCGGTGTAGTGGCAACCCATGCCGATGATGGGGCCTTCGCCCGTGTCCCAAAAATAATTCCAGTTCGCGCCCTCCACACGCTTCGGCACGAACGGCCGCCACTGCACGGGACCGAGCCAGCGGTCGTAATCCCAACCCGCGGGAACGGGTGCGGGCTTGTCGTGCCCGATAGTCGGGCCGGTCCAAACCTGAATCTCCACGGTGTGCAGCCGGCCGATCTTGCCCTGCCGGACCATCTCGACGGCAAACCGATACGACGCGGTCGAGCGGCGCTGCGTGCCGGCCTGGTAGATCGTGCCGAAGTGGCGGCAAGTCTCGACCAACTTGCGGCCTTCGCTGATGCACATGGAGATCGGCTTCTCGCAATACATGTCCTTGCCGGCGCGCGCCGCGTAGATCGAGGCCGTCGTGTGCCAGCGGTCGCCCGTGGCGATGAACACGGCGTCAAGGTCCTTCTGCGCGAGCAATTCTTGGAAGTCCGGATACATGCGGCAATCCTTGTTGCCGTAGTGCGTGTCCATCATCTCCTTGGCGGACTTCATCCGGTCTTCGCGGCAATCGCTGACAGTAGCGAACACAATGTCCGTTTGCGCCAGAAAGCTCGGCATGACGTGGCGTGCGCGGTTGCCAATGCCGATGCAGCCGAAGACAATGCGGTTGTTGGGTGCGACGGTGCCGTTAAGGCCAAGCGCAGAGGCGGGCAGAATCGTCGGCACCGCCAACGCCGTCGAGACACGCTTGAGAAACTGTCGTCGGTTCATGGCTACACGCACCACGGGGCGCGCGGCTCGCGCCACGTCATCCGGTTGGCGTCTTCGTCGTTGAACTTTTCCGTCACCGGGTTCCACTTCAGCTTGCGGCCGAGCCGCGCGCTGATGGTCATCGCTTCGACGATGCTCTGCGCACGGTGGCCGACTTCGGGATTGCAGTCCGTGGGGCGGCGGCTGCGGATGGAAGCGAGGAAGTTGCCGATGTGGCCGCCGGCGTTGGACCAACTCGCGCCACCGGAGGCTTTCAGGTTCAGGATGGATTTCGGCTCGGCGGTGACAGCGTCCGTGTCGTCGTCCACTTGAATCCAGCCCTCGTCGCCGATGTAGCGAATGTAACGGTCCCTGAATCCGCCGCGCTGGTAGATGACGCCCTTGATGCCGTTGGCGTAGCGGCAATTGAATGTGCCGGAGATGGCCGTCTCGCTCATGAACTTCACCGGGTCGGGCCAAACGATGTCGGAGGTTTCAAACTCGACTGGGCCGGTGTTGTCGGTGCCAAGCACCCACTGCATCTGGTCGGTGTAGTGCGTGCCCATGTCGGTGTGCATGCCTTCGCCGGTGTCCCAGAAACACATCCAGCCGTGGCCTTGCACGCGTCCGGGGACGTAGGGACGCCATTGCACGGGCCCGAGCCACATGTCGTAGTCCCAACCGGCCGGCACTGGCTCCGGTTTCTGATGCGGCACCGTGCCGCCGCACCAGACCTGGCTCTCGACGGTATGAACGCGGCCGATTTTTCCCTGGCGCACCATGTCGCGCGCGAACCGATACGACGCCGTAGAGCGGCGTTGCGTGCCGGCCTGGTAAATCGTGCCGAGCCGGCGGCAGGTCTCGACGAGCTTGCGGCCTTCGCCGATGGTGAGGCTGATCGGCTTCTCGCAGTAGATGTCCTTGCCGGCGTGCGCGGCGAACATCGAGGCCATCGAGTGCCAGCGGTTGCCGGTGGCGATGAGCACGGCGTCAATTTCCTTCTGTGCGAGCAGCTCGCGGAAATCCGGGTAGGTGCGGCAGTTCTTGGTGCCGTAGTGCGTGTCAATCATCTCCTTGGCCGACGCGAGCCGCTCGGCGCGGGCGTCGCTGACGGCGACCCACTGGATTTCGGCGAACGAGAGAAAGTTTGGCAGGATATGGCGGGCACGGTTGCCGATGCCGATGCCGCCGAAGACGATGCGGTTGCTCGGCGCAACGGCGCCGTCGAGGCCGAGCACGCGGCCCGGCACGATCATCGGCACGGCGACGAGTGCGGCGCGTTGAAGAAACTGGCGGCGGGTGATGCGGGACGATCTGGCTTGCTTCATGAAGGGCTCCATCGTTGGACGAGCGGCGAATTCATCATGGTGGCCATCATCATCACCAGACGGCAAGTTGTAAAGAAATTCGTGACAGGCGAACAGCCGGGGCGTATCCCCTTTTCTTTGGGTGCGATTTTGGTTGCGACACCGCCCGGATTCGCTTAGACAAGGTGCCGCCAACCTCCGGGTTTTCAGGCTAGCTCTAAACGTTCGGTTCTTGTCAGTCAGGTATCTCATGTCATCCGAAGCACAAGCTCAAATTGTCGAAGGCGTTTTGGAATTCGCCGAGAAGGGTTACGGTTTTCTGCGCAACCCCGTCAAGGCGTTCCAGCCCACGCCGCTGGATCCGTTCGTTCCCGCCGACATGATCCGCCAGTTCCGCTTGCGCGAAGGACTGGTCATCCGTGGCGAAACCGGCCAGCCCGACCGCAACCGCGGCCGCAGCAGTCCACCGCTGGTCAAAATCGAAACTCTCAGCGGCATGCCACCGGAGAAGTGGAACGACGTGAAGTCGTTCGACAAACTGACGCCGATCAATCCGAAGGAGCGCTTCGTTTTCGAAACCACGCCCGATATCGTCACGATGCGCGTGGTGGACTTACTGGCGCCTATCGGCAAGGGCCAGCGCGCGCTCATCGTCTCGCCGCCGCGCACCGGCAAGACCACGCTGCTCCAGCAGATGGCGACCGCGGTCAGCAAGAACCATCCGGAGACTTACGTTATCATATTGCTCATTGACGAGCGGCCCGAGGAGGTCACCGACTGGCGGCGCACCGTCAAGGGCGAGGTGATCGCCTCTTCCAACGACATGCCGCTGGAGAGCCACGTCCGCGTCAGCCGGCTTGCGGCCGAGATGGCCAAGCGGCGCGTCGAGATGGGGCAGGACGTGTTCATGCTGCTCGATTCCATCACCCGCATGGGCCGTGCGTTCAACTCGGTCACCGGCACCAGCGGGCGCACCATGACCGGTGGCCTCGACAGCCGCGCGCTGGAAATCCCGAAGCGCATTTTCGGCGCCGCGCGCAAGGCCGAGGAAGGCGGCAGCCTCACCACTGTCGCGAGCGCGCTCATTGAGACCGGTTCGCGCATGGACGAGTTCATCTTCCAGGAATTCAAAGGCACGGGCAACATGGAGCTGGTGCTCAACCGCAAGGTCGCCGAGCAACGCATCTGGCCCGCGATGGACATCGGCCAGAGTGGCACGCGGCGCGAAGAACTACTCATTCCGCCTGCCGATTTGGAGAAGATTGCCCTCCTGCGGCGCGGCATTGTTGGTATGCCGCCCGAGGCGGCGATGGGCGGCCTCGTCAACGCGCTCAGCAAGACCAAGTCCAACAAGGAATTCCTGACGCAACTCGGCCGCAGCTCCGGCTTGCGACTGTAAGCGGCGCAGTTTACACCGGTGCCGTGCGGAGTCGTTTCAGCGCGATTTGCTTTCCCGCCTGTGCGCAACCTTGATCGCTGCGTTCAGGATGTAGCGGTTGTTCTTCTCCGACTTCTGGTTCTCTTCGGTCCAACGGGCATAGCCCAGTTCGCGGAAAGCGATGTCATCCGCCTTGTCGAGTTCCAGCAGCACGTCGCGCATCAATTGCCATCCTGTGAGTTGGAAGTCCTGTAGCACTCTCGCGCCGTTGGAATACATCAGCCGCTTCAACTCGTCTTTCAGCCGATCTACTGGAATCTGCCCCGTCGGATCGCTCATCGCGGCCAGCCCGTTCCAGAAGTGCTCCGACGATTCGTAGGCCGTCCCGAAGAGCGCGGCCCGCTTCTCTTCCGACGGCGGCCACGGTCCCGGATAGCTGACCTTTCCCAAGCCGCCGAGGCCTAGCGCCCGCTCGGACCAGCGCGCCATACCCTCGGTGAACCAGCGGTTCTTGAAATAGGTGACACTGTTCTGGATGACGTGGAAGAACTCGTGCGCGGGCGTCAGGTTCGAGGCGGGCTTGACCGACGTGGCGACGTTGAAGCAGAGCGTCGGTGTGTTCGGTGGATCGGAGGGACGACGGAAGTGTTGCAACTCGTCGTAGGTCACGCCGTTGCTGCGCAGGACGCTCTTGTGCAGCAGGTGAATGTCGAGGAAGGCCGCGCTGCGGTAGCGCTCCGTCTTGAAAGGATCGGGAAAGCCGAGCGTCTCCACGAAAAGCATGTGAGCGGCCCGCGTTTGCGTGGCCACGTCCTCGACTTGGTCCGGCACGCCGTTGTGGTTCACGTCGGCGGCTTCCACGGCGTTGGTTCCGGTGGTGTTGAAGAAAACGCGAATCCTGCCGACGCGATGTTCGTGGGGAAAACCTGCCGCGTTGGCCTGCCACGCGCCGGCTGCCAGCGCGACGGCCACGAAAGCAGAAAGGACGATGGGGGTGTTCCTGTTTATGTTCGGAAACCTCAGCGTTCGATCCGCAACAGTTTGCCTCCGCCGGGTGACAGTTCGAGTTCGACCCGATCACGGCCGGCTCGCGACCACTTGCCGGTTGTGGCATCGAAGGCCGAAAAGCCGCCCGCGCCAGTTAGCGTTGTCTTCGCGCCCTGCTTGTAGTCCAGGTTGACCACGACAACATGTGTTGCCTTTGGCTTCTTTGCCGGTTTTCCGAAGCAGCCCATCAGGAAACCCTGCACCGGTTGCAGCGGTTTGCTTTCCACTGTGGGCGGCGTCGGATCGAGGCGGAGCGCGGCGTCCGGCGGCAGTGGCACGGCGCCGTTCGGCAACATGCCGGCATGATAAACGCCGAGTGAGCGCAGCGGCTGGAGTTGTGAGGCAATGGCGACGAACTCGCGGTTGAGCGGTTTGGCGGCGTGATAGAGCGGCGTAGGCGTGCCGTCGGCTTTGGCCATCGCACCCTCGATCTTCGGATGGCAATAAACAAAATAGGAGATGCCCTGCGCGTCGTAAGCGAGCGAGGTATAGACCAGCCAGCGCAACTCGTCACCGTTGGGAACTCGCATCGAAGGCGTCCACGAGCTTGCCTGCACGATGTTCAGAAATGGCAAGCTGGCGTCGAGCGCCGCCTGCCGGATCATTGCGAGGTTCAGGAAATACTGGCCGCTGTCGCCTTTGACCGAGAAATGATAGTGGTCGTAGCTGATGAGGCCGGGCTTCACCGTCTCGATGAATTGCCGGAGGTGCTGCTTGTAGGCTGTGATCGTATCGCCGTCGTTGCCCAATTGTTTGTTGCTCGCGTAGGTCGGAAAAAGGTTGATGTAGGCGAGGTGCGCGGGGTCACGCTCGCGCAGGCAGCCGACGAGCCGGCCCAGTGTCGGGAACAATGAGGTGTTCGGTTCATCGTCCAGGAAATAGGCGTAGAACGCAGGATGTCGCCGCACGCGACGGATGAGCGCGTCGAGCTTCGGCTTCGTTTCCGGTTTGTCGAAATTATGCGGGCTGGTCAGTCCATCATGGAGCAGCGCGCGCAAGCCGTGACGACGCGCCACGTCCAGTTCGTTCTCCTTGCACCAGACCAGATTCCATCCGCCCTCGGCCATCTGTTTCGCCGTGACGTCGGTCATGGGTGGCCCGGCCCAGTAGGTCACGATCGGTTTGCCCATGCGCCAGGTTTCGCCGCGTGATTCGACGGCTGTCAGCAAACCCAGACAAAGGGTCATAAGGAACGCGGTTCTTTTCATAAGCTCAATCCTTCAATGCTGGCCAAGCGCCTTCAAGATCGCGTCAGCGACCGCCTGCCCTTGAAGCGCCTTGCCCTTGTTATTGTAATGAAGATTTCCCTTGCTCGCGGTCAGCTTCTCGATGTCGCCGACGACCAAGCCGTAGAGATCGTTGATCGGGATGCCGGCTTCCTTCATCACTCTCCCGGCAATCGCGTTGCGCGACAGGACCTTGGCGTTTCCCTTCTCGTCCAACACCACGCCTTTCTGACTGGATGGGACGGGCGTCGTGTTCGCCCAGATCAGTTTCGCGTGCGGGGCCAGTTCGCGCAGTTTCTTGATGTAATCACGCAGGCTCAATTCGTAGTCCTGGCCGGTTACGTGCCCGCCGTGCAGGCCGTTGTTGAAGTGGATGACCGCGTGCCGGTAGCCCTCGATGGCATAGGTCGTTTCCTTCAACCAACCGGGATCGGAGATCGCCTTGGACGTGGCCAGCGTGTCCACATTGGCCTTGCCCTTGAGCCGCTCCTTGACCACGCCGCCGTAGCCGACGGAGATCGAGTCACCGATCAACAACACGCGCGGCAGCTTTTGATCGTTGGTGTTGTCCCATCTGAGGTTGCACCACTCGATGGTCTCACGCTGCGTGGCGGCCTGGCTGTTCAGGGTCGTCATCGCTCCGAAGACAATGGCAACCAAGATAATTTGCATCACTGTTCGCTTCATTTTTTCTCCTTTGCTTGATAAGCGACGGGGCCAATGGTATATCGGTCGCGCCGGTGAAACCAAGGCCGCCGCTGGCCGGGGAAACGGGTGTCATCTGAGACCCCGACATCGCCTGCACAGGTCAGTCTCCATTGGACGGCTGTCCGTCTTCTTACCGCGCGGCGGTCGCGAACGAATAGGGCGTTGGTTCCAGCGGCACGCCGTTCTCGCTCTGGAAGTTCACCGCTGAAAGCGAGTTCAGCGAGAGCCGATAATTCCAGTTGGGTTTCAGACGCGCCGGCAGGATGCACGTCTTGCGGTCTTCGCTCCAACGCGGGCGTTGGCCTTCCGGAATGTCCGGATAGTCCGCGCCCCCGCCGCACCAGGAGAACCCGCCGCCCATCGGGACGCTGAACATCACACGCAGCTCGGTTATTGCTGGGCTTACATCCTTGGCGCCGTTGGCCGGTTCGAAGCGCACGACGACCGGCTTCCGGATCTTGGCCTGCACGGCGGCGTCCGCGCCTTGGGTGGTGAAGTAGATTGCGGAAGGCCGGCAGGAGACACCCGCAGCGCTCCGGAAATTTCGATGGCTCTTCGAATTGATCCCGACCCGATAGTAGCGGGCCGGCTCCACGCTGATCGGCAGCACGCAGGTCCGCCTGTCCCGCCAGAAGGGGCGGGCGTCTTCGCGGAGCTTGGGATAATCCGGCCCGCCGCCCGTCCAGGAGAAACCGCCCGCCATGTCTTGGTCGAAGGTCACGATAATTTCGCCCAGCGCCGGGTCAACCTCTGTAGCGCCCACCGCAGGAACGGTCGCAACGATGCGCGGAGGCGGACCGACTTCGGCTCCCCCCGATGTGTTGGGAAACAACGACAGCACGATCCCGATGGCGAACCAGTCGGCTAGTAAGCTGGAACAATGGGACGGAGAACGATTCGTTGTTTGCATGGGTTTTCCTTTCAGTGTGGCGGTGCAGCCACTCCTCCCACGGGGTTCGCTTTTTCCATCACCTTCATAGGTCAACGACTTGAGCATATACCAGCCCCTCGGCGCGTCAACGCCCCGTTGCGGCCTCCAGTGCGGCGCGGCCGACGGTATCGGTCAAGCCGGTGAATCCCGGCCCGCCGGCTGCCACGTAGCCGTGGCTCGCGCCCGATGCGTCCGGGCTGACCCAGAAGGCGTAGAGCGCGCCGTTCTTCAGGTGGAACCGGAACTTCACCGGCTGGTCCGCGAGCTTCGACAAGTCGCGCACGCCTTTCCACTTCACCGCTTGCAGCGTCTTGTCGGCGCGCAACGGCGTGCAGTTCTCGCGCGTGAACGGCTTGATCACTTTGCCGTCACGGTCGAGCACCTCCACGCGCAGTTCGCCCTTCGGCGCGGCAAGGTTGACGAAGAGATGTTTGCCGCTGAAATGCACAGGCCGCGTCGTCAGCGTGGCCTCGGCGTCGCTGGCGTCCATCGAGGCAAAGCCGTCGCGACGCAGGATGGCAAGACCGGTGCTCGCACCGGCGTCGTTATAGTTACAGCTGGGGAAACTCTTCCCAGCGCGACCGCTGACGTAGAAGTAAAGTTTGTCGCCGACGACGAGACAGCAGCCGCCGACGCTCTGCACGTTGCCCCAGTTCCAGTCGCCCATTTTCTCCGACACGGGACAGAACGGTTGCGGATTGGAGCGGTCCCAATGAAACCCATCGCGGCTAAAGCCGACGCAGATGGAGTTCTGCTTCGGCCGTCCGAGTTGGCCCAGTTCGATGGCCTTCGGCGTCTGTTTCGCGCCGCGGTAGTCGCCGCGCCAGACGCTGAACAACCCGACCAGCACGCTCTCATAGGCGGCGCAGTCGAGATTGTAGAGTTGCGGCTGCGTGAGCAGGTCGTCACGTTTCCAATCCACGCTGTCGGAGGCGACCCAGGCGACCGGCTCCTTCTTCTCCGAAACCTGCGGCGTGAAGCTGAAGAAATCCGTCGTCTCCCAATAATGCCGGCTCCGGCCGCGCTTGGAGCCGCTGCGAATGCTGAACACCCACCGCTCGCGAAACGGATTGTAGAAAAACGAACTGCGGTCGCCCGTTTTCGCACCATCGCCCGCCTTGCTCCAGTGAATCCCGTCCGCCGACCGGAACAGCGAGAACATCCCACCGCCGGCATAGACCGCCATCTTGAACCGCTGCTGTGGGTCCGTCGCGTTGTGGTCGAGCCACACTGTGTTGGAATCACGCCCGCCTTTGAGGACGATATTCGTATCTGGCACCACGTCGAGCTTCGGTTTTTCCCAATGGATGCCGTCCTTCGACGTCGCATAGCAGGTCTGGCCGCCGCCGTGGCCCGCGTAATACCACATCTTGAACAGCTGGTCCTTCGGGTCGAACCACACGCCGTCGCTGAACGGCATCACTGCCGGCCCGCGTCCCGCCGATTCCCACGGCTGGTCCGGTTTCAGGACCGGGCTGGCGGTGTGATATTCGGGCGCGTGAAACGTTCGCTTCAGCGTCGTGCTCTCGACGAGGAAGTCGTCCACGAATAACTGCCGTCCCACGTCAATCGGAATGACCGCCGGTGGCGACGCGAGGTAAGGTGGCGTAACCGGGTTCTCAGGAAAATCCGCCAGCCGTGGCGGCCATTCCGCCGGCAGCGTGATGCCGTTGTAGAGCGTCTCAGCCGGCGCCGCGCCCGCCATGCCGATGGCGATGCACCAACCGATCCACCGATGCGTTTTCATGCCCTGCCTTCCTCGGTTCACGCGCCGCAGGGTGAGCGTGGGGCTTTTACCACTTCACCTGCGCGACGCGCTTCGTGCCGTATTTGTCCACATAGAACAACTGCTTGTGCTGGCGGCCGTATTCGTGGAGGAGCTTCGTGATCTTCACGTCAAAGCAACAATACTCCGCGATCTCCATGATCCGGCCCTCCTTCCACCACTTCAGAGCTTCCAACCCGTCCGCGATCTTCTCGCTGCCGAGCGTGCCGGTGGCAAACGCGTCCATCGGCAGCTTCCGTCCCACCGACTTCTCCAGTTCCACCAGCAGATCCAGCGTTGGCGCCTGCATCAGGTCCAGCGGCGAGTAAGCCGCCAGCACCTCGTAGTCGAAGTTGATGATGTTGTAACCGACCACCAGGTCCGCCCGCAGCAGCGCCTTGATGAGGTCGTCCACGCGCTTCTCGTCGAAGATCTCGTAGCTCTCCGTGCCCGTGGAGTAGATCACCCCCAACGACATCTTCATGTCGCGCTTCTTGTCCCACCCGCCGACCTCCGCCGCCGACTTCTGCGTTTCCAGATCGAAGTAAACTATGTTCTTTTTGTCAGACACAACCGCAGGCTAGCTAACTGCGCCACCGCGAGCAAGGAGAAGGATGTGGTCCGATGGGATGTGGTCCGATCACGGCGCGGCGGGGAGGGCGGGAGGACGTGGTGGGTAATAGCGCTGGTAGTAGAACGGGAAATGGTAGTAGGCGAGTTGGCGGGCGCGCCATGCGCGCAACGCGGCGCGGAGGCGGGCGGCCAGCGTCGGTTCGTGCGCGAGGAGATTGTCCTTCGCGAGTTCGGTCGGGTTGGAGGCGAGGTCGAAGAGCGCTTCTTGGCCGGTGAATCGGTAGTGGACGAACTTCCATCGCCCCGCCAGCAGGCAGGCGTCGGTGCGGGTGACGGGGTTCTCGGTGTGGAAGAAAAGGAGACGCTGGTCCAACGGCGGTCGGTCAGCGGCGAAGGCGTTGATGCCCTGGAAGTTTGGGTGGGACGGCCAGCCCATGAGGCCGAGCACCGTCGGCGCAAAGTCCACGACCTCGATCGGGTAATCCTCGGTGCGGGGTTTCAGATACGCCGGCGCGTGGATGATGCAGGCGATGTGGATCTCCGGATCCACCGGGTCGTTGGCGTGCAGGACGCGGCCGCTCTCGTGGAACGCCTCGCCGTGGTCGCCCTGCACGACGATGATGGTGTTTTCCAGCCGGCCCGCATCTCGCAGCGCAGTCACGAGCCGGCCGAGTTGGCGGTCGCATTCGCGCAGGCTGTTGTAGTAGGCGTTGCGGACCACATCGGTCTTGTCCGCCGGGAATCCCATGAACGAGGTTGGGAAATCCAACGCGCACGGCTGGAACGGGCGCGGGGCCTCCGGCGGCATGACGTAGGGGAAGTGCGAGCCGCCGAAATACATGCCGAGATAGAACGGTTTGCCGCGCGCGGCTTGTTCGCGAATCCAGCGCACGGCGGCGTCGGCGGTCTGGGAGTCGTTGACGCTCGCCTCGCCGAGGGTCCAGTCGGTGTCTTCCCAGTTCGTTTTGGCGGAGAGCGCGGCGTTCGTCTGGCTGCCGAGGGCGCAGCCGTCCCAGAAGACGTCGAGGTTCGGCGACTGGAGGAAGAGCGACATGCCACCCCAGATTTCGTCCTCGGAGGAAATCATCGCGGTGGCGTAGCCGGCGGGTTTGAGCAGGTCGTAGATCAGTGTCTTCGGCCACGGGTCGTCCTTGCGGTAGAAGTGGTGCTGCCGCTGCCGCAATGGGAACAACGACGACTCGCGGCAAACGCTCGCATAGTCGGTGTGCGTGCTCTGCGAGTAGGCCCGCGTGAAATGCACGCCGCCGCGCGCGAGGGCGTTGAGATTGGGCATCACTTCCTGTCCCTGATGTTTCAGCAGCACGACATCGTGGCGCAGAGCTTCGATGGAGAGGAAAAGCACCGAGGGGCGGTTGGCAGCCGTGGCCGGCGGCGGTTGCCAACGAGTGGTCGCGATCGGCTGCAACTCCTCCGTTCGCAGGCACGGCTCGATCGGTTCAAGGTTCAACAACTCCACCGCGCCCGCCACCATCGTCGCGGCGGGATTCAGGCGCTGGCTGAGGACTTCTCGCTTCATGCCGACGCGGAACCAGTTCGGGTCGCTCTCCATCACCGCCAGCAACGCCGCCCACGCGAGCGTCAGCACGAGCCAGGAGTTTCGCCGCGCGCGTCCTGACGCCGGCGCGGCCCAGCGATGACGCGCCGTCCAGTTCAGGAAGAACGGCAGCGCCACGAGCATCGCCACGAGCAGCGAGGCGAACAGCCCCACCTGCGAGCTTTCGGTATGCAGGAAGTAAAGCCAGTGCGAATGCGAGAAGGCGAACTGGAACGACTCGAAGTTGGCGAAGCGGCCGGACTCCAGCCGGAACGCCCAGCTCCCCAGATACAGGAAGCCAAGCGCCGCGAACGGAACCGCGAGGAGAACGGCGGCCACGCGTCGCAGCCAGACGGGCCGGTTTCCTGTCAGCTTACCGGCGACGGCGCAGACCGCCCAGACGCCCCACGCTGCGCTGCACCAGAACCACGCGAGGAATAGCAGCGACAGGAATGCCAGCAGCAGCCCGTGCTGATAGATCGTGTCGTGACCGCGCCCCGACAACACAGCTTCCGCCACGAACCCGCAAACCATCAGCGCCATCGCCGGCAGGTTGGGGGAAAGCAGAACCGCCGCGCGACTCAGGAGGTTGTCGCGCGCGGAGTTGTTCGCTGTCGGGTTGCTCACGGCCAGTCAACGCATCGAATCGTTTCTGCGACGTCGGCGCACGGCGTGAGACTACGACATCGGGAACTGCTACGCCATCTTCCGCGCGATCGAATACCACCAGCCGTCGTAGAGGTCGGCGACGTTCCATTTGCAGGCAACGCTGCCGGCCTTGATCTCCAGCGCATCGCCGCCCACGGCGCCGATGACGGCTGCGGGCACGCCTTGGGACTTGAGTTGCGCGACGACCGCGTCGGCGTTTTCCTTGGCGACGCTGAGGACGATCCGCGATTGCGCTTCGCCGAAAAGCAGCGCGTCGAGTCGTGTGCCGGAGGCAAATGCGCTGAGGTCCACCTTTGCGCCGATCAGCTCGGCTTTGTTGCGGCCGGGATGCTTCGAGATGCAGCTCTCGGCCAGCGTGACGGCGATGCCGCCTTCGCTGCAATCGTGGGCGCTCTTGATCTTGCCCGCGCGGATGAGCGCGAGCACGGCGTCCTGAAGCTTCTTTTCCGTCGGAAGATCAATGCGCGGCGGGAGGCCGGCTTTGACGTGATGGATGCGCTTGGCGTATTCGCTGCCGCCGAGGCCGAGATACGGGTCGGCGGTGTCCACGGCGTTGCCGGCGAGGATGATCGCGTCGCCCTGGTTCTTGAACCACTGCGTCGTGATATGCGCGGCGTCATCAATGAGGCCCACCATGCCGATGACCGGCGTCGGGTCAATCGCGCCGGTCGGGCTTTCGTTGTAGAAGCTGACGTTGCCACCGGTGATTGGCGCGTTGAAGGTGTTACAGCCCTCGGTGATGCCTTTCGCGGACTCGCGGACCTGATAGAAGATCTCCGGCTTCATCGGGTTGCCGAAGTTGAGGTTGTCGGTGGACGCGAGCGGCCGGCCGCCGGAGCAGACGATGTTGCGCGCCGCTTCGGCCACCGCGATGGCGCCGCCGGTCTTCGGATCGAGGTAGCAGTAGGTGCCGTTGCAGTCGGTGGTGATGGCGAGGTAACGGTCCTTCGCCGGCGGTGAGCTGAGCTTGAGCCGCACGACGGCCGCGTCGCTGCCGGGGCAAACAACGGTGCGCGTCTGGACCATGTGGTCGTATTGGCGATAGACCCAGTTCTTGGATGCGACGCTCGGCGAGGCGAGCAGTTCCGGCAGAATCTTCTGCGGGTCGCTGAGCGGCGGGAGTTCGGTGATCTTCCACGCGCGGGTCTTGGCGAAGTAGCTTGGCTCTTTGGCCTCGCGGTAATAGACCGGCGCGTCGTTGGCGAGCTTGGCGGCGGGAATCTCGGCGACAACCTTGCCGTGATTCTTCACGCGCATCAGGCCGGTGTCGGTGACGAAGCCGATCTCGGCCCACGGGAGGTCCCACTTGTCGAAAATGCGCTGCACTTCGGCCTCGCGGCCTTTCTGGACGATGACGAGCATCCGCTCCTGGCTCTCGCTGAGCATGATCTCGTAAGGTGTCATGCCCGGCTCGCGCTGCGGAACTTTCGCGAGGTCAATCTCGATGCCGGTGCCGGCGCGCGAAGCGGTCTCGCACGTCGAGCAGGTGAGGCCCGCCGCGCCCATGTCCTGGATGCCGACGACGGCGTCGGTCTGGAGCAGTTCGAGCACGGCTTCGAGAACGAGCTTCTCCATGAACGGGTCGCCGACCTGCACCGCCGGGCGGTCCTCGTGAGATTCCTCGGTCAGCTCGCGCGACGCAAACGCCGCGCCCGCGAGACCGTCGCGGCCCGTGGCGGGGCCGACGTAGAAGACGGGATTGCCGGTGCCTTTCGCCGCGCCGCGCGCGATCTGCTCGTGGCGCAGGAGGCCGAGGCAGAGGGCGTTGAGCAGCGGGTTGCCTTCGTAGCTCTCGTCGAAATAGACTTCGCCGCCGACCGTCGGCACGCCGACGCAGTTTCCGTAGTGGGCGATGCCGCCGACGACGCCGGCGAAGAGCCGCTTGTTGCGCCGCGCGGTCTCGTCGTCGCCGTCAATCGGGCCGAACCGCAGCGAGTTCATGTTCAGGATCGGTCGCGCGCCCATCGTGAAGATGTCGCGCAGGATGCCGCCAACGCCCGTCGCCGCGCCCTGGAACGGCTCGACCGCGCTGGGGTGGTTGTGACTCTCGATCTTGAACGAGATGGCCCAGCCGTCGCCGATGTCGGTGACGCCGGCGTTTTCCTCGCCCGCGCCGACGAGGATTTGCGGGCCTTTGGTCGGGAACGTCTTCAGCACCGGCTTGGAGTTCTTGTAAGAACAGTGCTCGCTCCACATCACCGAGAAGATGCCCAGCTCGGTGAAGTTCGGCTCGCGGCCGAGGACGCCTTTGATGCGCTCGAACTCCTCCGGCGTGATGCCGTGCTTGGCGATGATTTCGGGGGTAATTTTTGGGTCGGTCATTGCGGTTTGCTCCCGCGCAAATGGTTCAGGATGCTCTCAAAAACCACCCGGCCGTCGGCACTGCCAAGGGCGTTTTCGGAGGCGCGCTCGGGATGCGGCATCATGCCGCAGACGTTGCGAGCTTTGTTGCAGATGCCGGCAATGTTCTCGACCGAGCCGTTCGGGCTGGCGGTGTCCACGACCTTGCCATCGGCATCCACATAGCGGAACAGAATCTGGTCGTTCTTCTTGAGCTCCTCAATCGTTGCCGGGTCGGCAAAATAGCAGCCCTCGCCGTGCGCGACAGGAACGCGAATGATCTGGCTCGCGCGCGCGGCGTTCGTAAACGGCGACTTCGTCGTCTCGATGCGCAGGAAAATGTGCTCGCAACGGAACTGAAGCGAGCGGTTGCGCAGCAGCGCGCCGGGCAACAGGCCGGCTTCACAGAGAATCTGGAAACCGTTGCAGATGCCGATGACGAGCTTGCCCTTGGCGGCGTGGTCGGCGACGGCCTTCATCACAGGCGAGAAGCGCGCGATGGAACCGGTGCGCAGGTAATCGCCGTAGCTGAAGCCGCCAGGCACGACGATGCAGTCGAGGTCGCCGATGTCGGTGTCCTTGTGCCAGAGGTAGCGGGCTTCCTGTTTGAGCACGTCCTGCAAGACCCAGAGCTTGTCGAGGTCGCAGTTGGAGCCGGGGAATTGGATGATGCCGAATTTCATGACGTAATGCCTATCGCGTAACGCGGAGGCGGCTCAGCCTTCCAGTTCGAAGCGGTAGTCCTCGATGACCGGGTTGGAGAGGATGCGGTGACACATCTCGTCGAGCTGCTTCTTTGCGGCGGCTTGGTCGGCGCCGGCCAGTTCGATCTCCATGAACTTGCCGATGCGCACATCGCCAACAGCAGAGTAGCCGAGCGAGTGCAGCGCGTTGGCGACGGCCTTGCCTTGGGGGTCGAGCACGGCCTTCTTTGGGGTGACGTAAATCTTCGCTTTCATGATTTGATGATTTCGCCGCGTGAGGGCACGCGGCCTACATGTTATTCGATGCCGAGTTTCTTGAACGTCCAGTTCACGTGTTTGAAATGCTGCTTCAGGTCGCAGGCTTGCTCGATTTCCTTCTTCGAGAGCCGCTTCGAAATCTCCGGGTGCGCCTTCATGTTCGTCTGGAGGCTGTCGGTGCCTCGCCAGGTCTTCATCGAGGCGTCCTGCACCCACTTGTAAGCTTCCTCACGCGTCGCGCCGCGCTTGACCAGCGCCAGCAGCACGCTCTGGCTAAAGAACAGGCCCTTAGACTTCCAGAGATTGGCTTCCATGTTCTCCGGATAGACCAGCAACTGGTCCACGACCTTGATCAGCAGCGAGAGCATGTAGTCGAGCAGCGTGCACGAATCGGGGAAAATGACGCGCTCCACCGAGCTGTGCGTGATGTCGCGCTCGTGCCAGAGGGCGACGTTCTCCATCGCGGCCAGCGCGTTGCCGCGAAGCACGCGCGATAGGCCGGCGAGCCGTTCGCAGGTGATCGGGTTGCGCTTGTGCGGCATGGCGCTGCTGCCCTTCTGGCCTTCGCCGAAATACTCCTCCGCCTCCAGCACCTCGGTGCGCTGGAGATGGCGAAACTCCGTCGCCCATCGCTCCACCGAACTACCGATGATGGCCAGCGCCGCCTGAAACTCCGCGTGCCGGTCGCGTTGGATGATCTGGGTTGAAAGCGTCGCCGCCTTCAGGCCTAACTTCTTGCAGACGTAATCCTCGATCTTCGGGTCGAGATGCGCGTGCGTGCCGACCGCGCCGCTGATCTTGCCGACGCGGCAGGCTTCCTTCGCGTTCTCCAGCCGCTGGATGGCGCGGCCAAATTCGTCATACATCAACGCCATCTTCAGTCCGAAAGTGACCGGTTCGGCGTGGATGCCGTGGCTGCGGCCGATCATCGGCGTCAGCTTGTGCTCCTTCGCGCGGCGGGCGATGACCTTGCGGAGGGCGCGCAGGTCGTCGAGCAGGATGTCGGCGGACTGTTGCATCTGGACGGCCATCGTCGTGTCCAGCAGGTCGCTGGAGGTCATGCCGTAGTGCAGCCAGCGCGAGGAGGGGCCGATGTTCTCGTTCACGCACGTCAGGAACGCGATGACGTCGTGATTGGTGAGCTTTTCGATCTCGCGGCAGCGCTCGATGTCGAACTTCGCGCGCTCCTTGATGACGGCGAGGTCCTTGGCGGGCACGAGGCCCGCCTTGCAGAGCGCCTCGGCGGCAAAGATCTCGATCTGGAGCCAGATTTCCAGCTTGCGCTGCTCGGTCCAAATTTCCCGCATCGGCTGTCGTGAATATCGCGTAATCATGGAAGGGAGTTTTATACGAGCCGCGCGAGGGAAAGTCAACGCACCCAAACGTAACAATCGGCGTTTCATCGGGGCGTTGAAAGCCCGGCGGCTCGCGTCTATGCTGCCGCGCATGAAACGGCTCTGGCTTCTATCGGCGCTTGCAGTCGCTTGGACGGCGGGCGCACAGGTTCCAAATCCTTCCTTCGAGCAGGGCTCTGGCAACGCGCCTGACGGTTGGAAGCTGTCTGCGCCGCCGGGCGAGTGGGCCAGTGGCGGCCACACCGGCGCGCGCTGCATCGCGGTGACCGGTTCAGGCGAGGACTCGAACTTCTGGCGGTGCGACGGCGTGAAGTTTGAGCCGTCGCGTCTTTACCGGTTTTCGTTCTACGCACGCTTCGCGCCGGGAACGACGGGCAGTCTCATTAGTGGGCCGTCATTTGCCAACCGCGACATGCCGGCGGGCGAGACGTGGGAGCGCAAGTCGTTCGTGTTTGCGTCGCCAACCATTGTTTCGCCGGGCGCCTACTTGCGGCTTGGTCATTGGCACATGAAAGGCACGGCGATGTTCGACGACGTGGAACTGCGGCCGGTGATGCCGGTCAATGCGCGCGTGGCGGGCGTCGAGCTTGGCGATGGCGAGACGATGCGTGACAGCGTTTATCGGTTCCACACGCAGCTCGGCGGAGACGGCGGCAACTACTCGCACCCGCTCGACGCGCACACGGCGGGCTTCAACAGCAACCGCTGGACGTTCGGCCCCGGCGGTTACGTCATCTACAAACATCACGTCGGCAGCCACACCCAGCGCAACGGCAAGGTGACCATCAGTATCAGCCATTACGTAAGCGGGCGCTGCATGATCGAGATGAGCTTTGACCGGTTGACGTGGTCGTCGGTCGGCGAGGTCGCCGGTCTGGTCGAGAAGACGGTAGAATTGCCGGCGCGGATGTTTCCGGCAGCCGTCGTCTATGTGCGGCTGCGGGCCGAGAGCGCGGAGAAGGGCGAATCGAAGGCAGTGTCGTTTCAGGTCAGCAGCTACGCTTACGAGGCGCAGTTGGCCGGCCGGACCACCGACGGACGCGGGCGCACCGACTTCGTCGAGATCCAGCAGTCGGACAAGCTGCTGAACGCCGTTTGTGAAACCCTCGGCGACCCGCTGCCCGGTGGCGAGCACAACTCGATGTGGCGGTTGCGGAACGATTCTGACGAGCAGGCGAAGGTGCTCGCCACACTGGAAGTCTGGCGCGGCAACCAGCGCGTCTCGAAGTTCAGCAAGGGCGTCAAACTTTTCGCCGGCCATTCGGAGGCGGTCGAACTGAGCTACGACCTGCGCGACGCGGGCGACTATGAGTTGCGGTTTGCCGAGCGCGACCTGACGCGCCAGCGGGATGTGTTCACTGCGCGTGTGCCGTTGAGCGTGCCGTCGCTGTTCGCCTCCGACTACGGCTGGCGGCTCAGCGAGGAGAAATCCAAGGTCGGCCTCTGGTGGTGCGAGTCGGCGCGAAAGATCAACCGCTACCGGACCATGCCGAAGGGTGACGCGCAGTCGGCGATCCGCATCAGCGCCGCGCAGAACGAACGCGAGAGTTTCCAGATCGCGATCAATCCGCTCAAGTCGCTCCCGAAAGCCAGCGTCAGCGTGACCGATCTGCGCGGGCCGCGCGGCGCGAAGATTCCGCGCGAGAACATTGCGATCCATCGCGTCGCCTACGTGCGCGTGGAGACGCCGACCGACGAGACAGGTGTGGCGGAGGAGTGGCCCGACCCGCTGCCGCCGCTGGCGCCGGGCGAGGAGTTCGCGGCGGAGGTGGGCCGCAACGCATCGCTCTGGTTCACGGTTTACGTTCCCGACGGCGTGCCGGCGGGCGATTACCAGGGCATGATCGAGTTGAAAGAGACGCCGCGCACGAAGTTTGACCGCTCGGCGTGGAAGGCGAACGTGCCGTTGCGCGTGCATGTCTGGAACTTCACTTTGCCGAAGGAGACGCGGCTGAAGACGGCTCTCGGCGTTAGCGTGGAGACGGTGAAGGCGTATCACAACCTCGCCACCGACGAGGAACTCGCGCCGGTCTGGGACAAATACATGCAGAACTTTGCCGCGCACCGCATCTCGCCGTATTGGCCGATGGGCAGGGTGCGGATCGGCGTCCAGTTCGACAAGACCGCCAGCCCGCCGCGCGTGAAACTCGACTTTGCTGCATTCGACACGGCGGCGACGCGCTATCTCGATGAGTTCGGCTTCAACACGTTCCGTCTGCCGCTGTCGGGCCTTGGCTGGGGCGGTCAGGGCAAGCCGTGGCACGACGGCGAGTTCGGCGGGTTCAAGCAGGGCACGCCGGAATACGAGGCGCTCTGGGGCGACTACGCGCGGCAGCTCACGGAGCATCTCGAACAAAAGGGCTGGCTGCGCAAGGCGTATCTCTATTGGTATGACGAGCCGGAGCGGAGCGACTACGCGCCCGTTCGCCGCAACAACGAGCAGATCAAGCGCCTCGCGCCGAAGCTGGCGCGGATGCTGACGGAGGAGCCCGGGCCGGAACTGACCGGTGCGGTGGACATCTGGTGCCCGGTGACGCCGAACTACCGCCCGGACATCTGCCGCGAGCGCCAGCGCGCCGGCGAACACGTCTGGTGGTATATCTGCTGCTGGCCGCACGCGCCGTATTGCACGGAGTTCATTGATCATCCGGCCGTCGAGCTGCGGACGTGGCTCTGGCAGACGTGGGGCTACGGCGTCGAGGGCATTCTCATCTGGGAAACCAACTGGTGGAACCAGCCCACCCGTTTCAAATCGCCCGCGCGGCAGAATCCGTGGGAAGATCCGATGAGCTACAGCGAGAGCGGCACGTGGGGCAATGGCGACGGCCGCTTCATCTATCCGCCGAACCGCGACAACGACCGGAAACAGAAGTTCCTCGACGGCCCCGTCAGCTCGCTCCGCTGGGAAATCCTCCGCGACGGCGTCGAGGACTACGAGTATTTCGCGCTGTTGCGCGATCTGCTGAAGTCGAAGCCGGACCCGGCGGCTGAGGCGTTGCTGAAAGCACCCGCGTCGGTCTTCACCGACATGACACACTTCAATACCGACCCAACGCCGTTGCTGCAACATCGCGAGAAACTCGCGCGAGCCATCGAACGACTGAGCGGGAAGTGAGCGTTCATTCCGTTTGCGGCTGGCGTAAATTGCATTGTCTCGCGCTGGCGCGTTGCTAGACTGCGCGGCGTGATCCGATATCTATTGGCTTTGATCGTCGCGGCCGCGCCGTTGCTGGCGCAGACACCGGGCGCCAAACCGGCCCTGCCGACGGCGGACGTGGTGTTGAAGTATCACGACACACGGCTGGCCGCGGTCAAGTCGTGGCAGGCCAACTTCATCAAGAACATCAGCGAAGGCTCCATCACCATCGTTCAGAGCGGCAGCGTGCGTTTCGTGCGCCAACCGGCCACCGGCCCCAGCCAGCCCGCCTCCGAAAAGGGCCGCGCGGATTTCATGATGCAGGTAAAGGGTCGCGACCTCGGCTACACCATCGTCTCCGGCGCCGACAACATCGCGTGGCAGATCGTCAGCCAGGGCAACTTGCGCGGCATCTACAAGCTCGACATGAACCGCCCCATCGCCGGTTCCAAAGAGGACACCCGCAGTCTGAACCCCATCAACGAAGTCAACCCGCTGGCGCTGCTGCAAAAATTCCGACCCCAGCTTGGCTTCATCACCGAAGGTGTGCAGGAACTCGGCAGCCGGCAGCTTTACCGCCTCGCCGGCAAACCGAAGGTTGCCGCGATGCCCGGCCAAGTGCAGATCGGCTCCCTCCAGGCTTGGATCGCCCTCGACGACGGCTTCCTCCATCGCATCACCATCAACGACCTGCGTGGCAACGCGGTGCTGACCATTGACCTCAGCGCCGTGCGATTCAACCTCCCGTTGGACGACGCCTTGTTCCTCTTTACCCCTCCGCCCAACGCCAACATCCAGGATCTCAACGCTCGCCTCGGCAGCGCGCTGAAGTAACCGGCGCTACAGGCCGTCCGCCGGCAAATCCAAGCGCAACCTGTCCGCTCATGTGACGTCGGACCCGCTTTGAGATAAGACCGCAAATCAAAACTGAGGCAGTCGGCTCATGCCAAACAGTCCGAAACCTTCTTTGCGCAGGTGCGGACGTTTTCTCCTCATCACGGGTCTTTTAGAGCTTCACAGCGCAATACCGTCCGAACGCCGGCAATGCGAGTGAACCATCCGCTGCCGGTTGCAACGCTACGGGCGCGGCAAGGTGGGGCGAGTAAAGCATCGGCTTTCCGCCTGACAACCATTTGCCCGCGCGCAAACGAAAACCTTCCGGTGCGCCGTCGCCGTAATAGACGACATGGGCTACGTGAGCGGCGGGTAACTGGTAGATGTCCACGAAGGTCAACGGTTGCTTGCGGTCGCCACCTTCCAGTTCAGCAGCGAAACCTTCCTTCGCCACCTCGCGCACGGCCTTGAGGATGTCCGGCGTGCGCGCGGGCATCGCGGGGCGCAGCCCGCGCTCGCCTTCGCCGGCGGGTTGCGAGATGCGACCGGGACATTTCTCGAAGTAGCGGACGTTGGGTTTGGCGGCGAGGGCCGGCAACGGCGAGCGTGCGCGCTGGCGGAAGTTCTCGTCGCACTCGCCGCTGAGACCGGTGATGATGACGCCGCAACCGCGTTCGACGGCGGCGCGGATGGCGTCGCACTCGCGGTCGCTGAGACAGGTCTGGCTGGCGACGATGAGCACGTCGCGCGGACCGAGTTGGGCGAGGTGCGGCTCCTTGGCGACGCGGTAGGCGATGCGACCCAACAGCGCCTGCTCGAAGCCCAGCACGCTATTGTAGGCCGTGCGATGATCGAACGCCAGCGACCACGCCGAGTGATAGACCCAGACGTTGGCGCACGGCTGCGAACCGGCGTAGAGCGACTCGTGCGCACGGTTGAAGCCCATATAGCGCTTCATCGCCTCGAAAAACGCTGGCTGCTCGAAAAACGCCGAGCCGTCGCGTTTGTCGCCGGATCGCAACGCCCACGTCGCCGTCAGCATCTGGCCGCCGCACGCGAGGCACTCGGCCATGTCCAACTCGACGGGCTTCGGGTCACTCGGCAGCGTGATGCTGCCCTTGGTGCTGCGCAGCCAGTCCGTGGAGAGCGCAATGCGGCCGATGGCGGTGCCTTCCTTGAGGTGCCGCACCTTCGTGACCAACTCGCGGTCGAGCACCTGCGGCATGTCGTGGCTCTCGGCGACGGCGAGGTCGAGGTAGTCGCCGTTATCCGGCAACAGCCGCGTGCGGTCCTTGCGCCAGAGCGCCGGGCAATCCTCGTAGGTGACAAACGCCGCGCCGGGCTTGGTGCGGTGGACGAACTCGCGCAGTTCGCGCAGCCGCCGGCCCATGAGGTCCATGCGGAACCGGATCCACTCCTGCCAGATCGGGTCCTTCGTAGCCCACTGCGATGGGATGCGGACGTGATTGAAGTGCGGCAGACCAAACCGCTCGCGGGGGCTGGGGTTGTGCGCGGTCAAATAGCGCCGGAACGCCGCCTGGCAGCCATCGCAATGACAATCGTAGCTGGTGCCGTCAAACTCCACGCCATCCATGTCCGCTTCCAGCAAGCAGCGACTCATCACGCGCCGCAGATAGGCGATGAAATCATCGTGAATCGGGCAGGCTGACCAACGCCAAGTCGCGCTGCCGTAGGTGCGCTTGCTGCCGTCGGGGCCGCGTTGAATCCAGTCGGCGAGATTTGGCACCTCGTCGAGCATCGTCTCGTAGATGACGGTGCTGAACTGGTGGTAGCCAAGCACGCGGATGCCGCGCGCGTGGGCGCGCTTGGTGAAGTCGGCGGCGCGCGCCATCTCGCCGGCCTCGGCTTTGAGACCGAAGCCTTTGTAGAAGTGCGTCGTGACGATGTTCACGCCCGCTGCGGCGAGCTTGTCGAGAATTTCGTCGCTGTGCATCCGCTCATACCAGCGGCGCACCCAATGTCCCGTCACGCGCCCGTCGCCGACTCCCGCGCCGTGGCCACCGCGCGTGTAAAGGTCAATCGGCTCCCACAGCGCCCAAACCCAGCGCAGCTTGCCCGGCGCGATCCAGTCGGGCACTGCGCTGGCTGCGGTGGCGGCGTTCGCAGCGGAGCGGCCAAGCCAGAGCGCGCCTGCGCTGAGCGAGGAGAGCGCGAGAAACTCGCGACGGTTGAGATGATGTGATGTGTTCATGGCAGGATTGAGTCAGCGTTTCGTTGAGCGGGGGATCAGACAGTAGATGTTGGCCCGGCTGCTGTCGGTTTCGCCGGCGTAGATGCGGCCGTCGGGCAACACAACCATCGCGTGGAAGATGCAGAGCTTGTAGTGCGGCAACACCACGCCGTGGTTCTCCAGCTTGCGCTTCCGCGGATCGAAGACAAACAACTGCATCTGCGGAAAACCACCGAAGCCGATGATGCGACCGTCGGCGGCTTCGGCAAGCGCCGGGATGCGCGATGAGCGCACGGGCCGGCCGAGCAGTTCCACTTTTCCGTCGCCAAGCTTGAAGCGGCAGAGGTTGGCCGGCAGCGACGTGCCGAAATAGACCGTCCCGTCGCGCGCGCAGCACGCCGAGTCGAAGCCGTTGGCCCAGGACTTGTTTTTCGCGGGCGACACGGCGCGAAACGGCTCGGTAGGCACTTCGATGGTCGTGCGCTTGAATGCCCGCTGCTCGTGCTCGTAGCGCATCAGGTAGCAGCCATCGGTGCGGACGGGCGCGCCCTTCGGCGCGAGCGCGCAGTTCCAACATCCCCACGTCACGCCAGTGGCATCGCAAACGAGGTTGTGGTGGCCCATCTGTGAAATGCGCCCGTAGTCCGTGACCGTGTGCGAGGCGAGGTCGTGGACGAAAAAACGGTTGCCGGGAATCGTGTAACCCGCGATGTAGCGCCCGCGCGGGTCCATCGCCATTCCTTGGATGGCCTCGCCGCGCACCTGCGGGCCGAGATCAGTGAAGCGGCCCGCGCCCGGCTCGTAGCGGAACAGTCGGCCGCCCTCGTAACCGTGGCTGTGAAAATTCATCGGGTAGGCGTCTGAGACGTTCAAACCTTGGCCGATGTAAAGGCTGCCGTCCGGCGCTTTCACGAGCGCATTGTGAATCTTGTCGAGGATGCCGCGTGTTTTCGGGTCGTCCGGGAAGACCTCGCCGAGATCGCGGATGGAGTCATCGCGCGGGTCGAGCGCCGCCAGCACGTGTCGCTTGCCCGTCAGCCCGCAATAGACCAAGCCATCATTGCCCAGCACCATCGCCGTGACCGCGTTGGCCTCGGCCACCGGCACGCGCATTTCTTTCACGTCATACGCTTTCATGGAGCGCGACGTGCCGGCTCCGAAGGACCGCGACCAGGATGCAAACATGGTCGCTGTCGAAACTGCGATGGATTGCCTCAAGAAACTGCGTCGGGTGAGTGATTGAGTGTTCATGCGAGCGTCCTCATTCCTTCCATCAGTTCCGCTGTCATCTTCCGTCGTGGTTGCCTTCCACGCGGGCGGCGGCGGGCGCAGCTTCGCAACCGTTGGCCAGCAGGTTCTGGAGAACCCAATTCCATCGACCGCCTTCGACTTTCAGCGACGGGCCGGGCTTGGCGTCGCGTCGGTCGTCGCGGATCATGCAGTCGGCGACCTTGCTGTTCGTCACGTCTTTCAGCAGCAGGCCGATGTTGTCACTGTCGAGGATCGTGCAGTTGGCGATGTTGAAACGGTTGCACTTCTCTATCATCAACGCCGCCGGCTTCCGCCACGCGCCGTTGATGTGCAGGCCGTCGAGCGTGCAGTCGCTTGAGCCGCGAAACACAACACCGCCGTTGACCTTGGCGGCATCGCCGTAACCGTAGAGCGGGTTGCGGTCGAAGTTGTTCGGGCCGACGACGATGTTGCTGGAGTCCTCCACGAGCAGGTCATGCTCGTAGCCCATGTAGAACGTATTGCCGGTGATGACCACGCCGCGCGCGTCGCGGAGGTGGACGTTCACCTTCACGTCGCTCAACACGTTGCCGGTGATGGTGACGTGGCCCCAGCGCGCGACCGGCCGGTTCTTGGCGGGATTGCCGCGGCCGATGATGCGGATGTTGGCGCCACCGGCCGGCTTGCCGCCGTGCTGGATGGTGCAGCCGGTGATGGCAACCTCGGCGGTTCCCGCGCTGCTGCCGGAGCAGTCAATCAGCACGTTCGCCGTCGGCGGCGCGTTGGTGGCCATGTTCATCTCGATGTCGCACGTGCCGATGTGGATGTTGCGGACGTTGCCGCCGCGCGAAACGATGCCGCCGCCGGCGCAGTAGCTGATGTGGCAGCCGCTGATGTTCGACTGGTGGAGGTTCACGTCGTCGTAGAACACGCCGATGCCGCGGTTGTGGTAGATATGACAGTCGGCGATGAGGACGTTGCGGTTCCGCGTCGCGAGCCGGATGCCGTGCCGCGCGTCGCGGACGGTCGTGCGCGTGATCGTGATCTGCATCGTGCCGGTTGCTTCGATGCCGTCGGCCTCCGGATGAGCGCCGACGATTTCAAGCCCGTCCACCATCGGCATCCGCTGGCGTTCCCAGACGTTCGGCTTCACCTGATCGGGATCGGCGCTGCTGGCGTGCGTGCCGACAAACCGGAATGCCGCGCCCGCGCCCGCCATGACGACGCGCGCGACGCCGTCGCCGGCCAGTGACGTGAACCCGGTCTTGTCGAGTTCGATGATGACGGGCTTGGTGATGCGATAGACGCCCTTCGGGAAACTGACGCGGCCGTTGCCGCTGTCCACGGCCTTCTGAATTGCCGCCGTGTCGTCGGCCTGCCCGTCGCCTTTGGCACCGCAGGAGCGCACGTCGGCCGACAGTGCCGGCTGGACATGAAGCAGAAGGACGAGGGTTGCGATGAAACCGAACAAGGGGAGAAGGCGTGAGGCACTCATGCGCGCATTCAACCCAACACCGCCGTCTGGTGCAAGCGCGGATTCAACTCTTGCAGTAATGGGTCAGTTCTGTGTGGCTGCGCACTAGCCGAGGCCGCTCGCCATGACTGACTTATTACGTTTTGGAAATCGCGCGCACGATACGCTTGATTGCTGCGGCTGCTAGCGGATAGGGTTGGTTAGGCGATGGATATCATTGACCGCAAATCCAAACCGGTCGCCCAGCCGAAGTTCATCTCCACGCAGGTCTCCGACGTGCGCTATTACTACCTGAACCTCCGCCCGGCGCCGACCGCCAGCATCACCGTCGTCTGCGGCGGCCGCGAGCAGTGCAATCCCGAATACGTCATCAGCCGGCGGGAGTTTCCATTCCTCTCGATCGAATACGTCTCGCAAGGCCGCGGCGAAGCGAAGGTCGCGGGCCAGACGTTCCGCCTGCAAGCCGGCTCGGTCTTCTCCTACGCGCCGGGCGTGGCGCACACGATCCGCAACGACCCAAAGGATCCGATGGTGAAATACTTCGTGGACTTTACCGGCGAAGAAGCGGCGCGGCTGCTGCGCGATTGTCCGCTGCGGCACGGCGTCGTCCAGCTTTCAGCGCCCGGCGAGGTCCTCGACATCTTCGAAGACCTCCAGCGCCAAGGGAGCCGGGACGCGCCCGGCAGCGCAGCCATCTGCGCCGCTCTGGTCCGCCTGCTGATCCTGAAGATCACGACTTTGGCGGTGCCGGAGCGTGAAGTTGACGCGCGTGCGCTGGCCACTTACCAGCGTTGCAAGCGGCAGATCGAACAACACTTCCTCGGCCTGCGCTCGCTGGCGCAGGCGGCGCGCGCGTGCCATGTGGATCAAGCCTATCTTTGCCGGCTCTTCCGGCGCTTCGACCACCAGACGCCCTATCGTTATCTCGTGCGTCTGAAAATGAACCGCGCCGCCGAGTTGCTGCTCGGCCCCGGCAAGCTGATCAAGCAGGTGGCGGAAGAACTCGGTTTCACTGACCCCTATCATTTCTCTCGGGTCTTCAAGTCCGTCCATCGCGTCTCGCCCGCGCAGTTCATTCAAGCCGGCCATCGCCGGATAGATCGGCGCTGATGACGCGTAGCGACAGTTCCTTACCGCGGCTCAGTTACCACCACATCCTTCTCGCGTGACTTCGGCGTGACGACGAGATTTACCAGCTTTCCGTCGCGAACGCGGCCTTCGACGGTCGTGCGCTGCGGGGCGTGGAGTTTGAAGTGGAGGTTCCAATCCTTCGGCCACGCGGGGAGGACATGGATCTTGTCGCCGTCGGCGTTCAGGATCATGTGTTGGAGTGTGAGCAGGATGTTGCCGCCGTGGTCCTGGTCGGGCAGCCAATCGAAGTTCGGCCCCCACATCGCCGGGAAGCGGAAGTTGCGGTGCGAGTTGCGGACCTTGTGAAGGATTTGCTTCTTCGCCTCGTCGGTCATGCCGAGCAGCGCGGCGCACTGGCCGTCGTAGCACCAGCCGGTCATGATCTTCGCGCCGCGGCGGTTGAATGTCTCGATGCCGGTCTCCAGTCCCGGCCTGCCCACGGCGAACAGCCGGAACGGCCAGACGGCGTAAAGCTCCGGGTTCTCACAGTTGCTGCGCTTCGGGTTGAACTTCTCCGCGGGTGACACGAAACTCTTGCCGTCCTCGGTGCGCACCGGGACGGGTGGCGCGGCGGCCTTCATCTTCGCCCAGAACTCGCGATCAGCGGCGGGCACGGAATTCTTCGGCAGCGCGAGCAGGCGATCGAGCACGGCCTGCAAACCCGCGACGGTCGGCGTGTCGTTGACCACATCGAACCAGTAGGTTTCGACAGCTTGCGTCGGGCTGATGACGAGCTTGCCGTTCGCGTCGCGTTGGAAGCGCGTGTCGAAGTAGCGCAACACCTCGCGCGCCATCGGCACGAGTTCGTCGGCGAGAAACTTCGCGTCGAGCGTGCGCTCGTGGCAATCGAGCATAAGCGCCACCAACTCCAGCCCCTGCTGCCACGCGTAGCACCAGTATTTGCACGCGATGTCGCCAGGCTCCTTGCCCTTGCGGTCCCAGCCGTAATCGCGGTTCGCGTAGGTGCCGAAGCTCGTCATCGTCTCCGGGAAATACGCACCCTCGGCCCCGTAGTAGAGCTTCGCGCGCGCCTTGCAGATCGGCAGCACGTCGCGATACATGCGGAACACCGGCCCGCAGAGATCGTAGTCGCCGTTCGCCACCGCCGACCACGCGGGGAAGCGCGTGTTCTGCCACCAGAAACAATCGCCCCATCGCCGCCAGTCGGGATTGAACTGTTGCTTCGGGTCGGTGAGTTCCGGGTCCACCGTGAAGATGGAGCCGTTGAACTTGGTCGGGAAGTTGCCGCGCCCCGCGCACGCCGCCATCCAACGCTGGAGCACGTAGGCCCGCGTCACCACCGACGGCGTCGGCTGCTCCATGCCACCGCCACCCTCGGCTTTCAGCAACTTTCCATTGAGGTAAAGCCGCCGTCCATCCGCCGCCGCATCATAAACCGCCACGACGTGATTCCACGCGCCCGGTTGCAGCACGTCGTTGACCGCCATCGCGTGCGAACCGGTGATGAACCGCAGGCTGCGACCGGGATGCGTATCGAAGAGAAATCCGTCGCCCTTGCCCGCCGTGAGTTTGTCGAAGATGCGTGCGCCTTTCGATCTCGCATCGGGGCGTATCCACGCTTCGAGCGTAAAGCTGTTCGTAAGCGCGAGGCATGCATCGTTCGGCACCTCGATGTGTCCGCCACCAAACGCCGCCACCGCCACGCCGTCCTGCTCCTCGAACTTCACCGCGCCGATGACTTTCGCGCCGTCCGGTGCGCCGCTGAACCGCCAGCCAATCATCCGTCCATCTGCAACTGCGACCGCATCGCCGGGTTTGCTCGCAGCGAGTGATGCAATTTCCGCATCACTGAGCGCTCGTCCGAAGACCGTCGCGCGGCTCATTGCGCCGCGGAACTTGCTGCCGCCGCCGCTGTCCGCGCCGATGCGTAGCGGATGTTGGTTCGCCGGCAACGCCGCGATGGCAACTTGGTCGCCCTCGACAAAGACCCAGCTCCGATTCCAGAATGCGTTCCACCATGCCGCCCTTGCCATCTCCGAAGCAACCACGTTGTCAGATGATGTTACGATGCCGGCAATTTGTTTTTCCCAAACGGCCGGCGTGTCGGTTATTGCTGAGTGCGTTGCGATGCTGATGATGAACAGGTCCACCGGCCTGACCGACTTGAGCGCGGCAGAGCCGTCCTTGACAAAACCCGGTGCCACCATCATGCCGCCGAAGGTGCGATGCAGAATCGGGTCTTTTACAAGATCGGCAAACTTGTCGAGGCTCTGGTGCTTCAACGTCAGCGGCACGCAGGAATGTTCGTTGCGGTGATACCACGTCACCGCATCGCTCACGTCCTTCATCACGTCCGCCGATTCCCACACCTCGATCTCCGGCGGGCCGGCCTGCATTGTCCAGCTTGAGCCAAGCTCGCCACCCGCGAGCACCTTCTTCTCCGTTCGCCAGCACTCCAGCGAGGCTCTGACGTTCATCGGCGACATGCTGCAGCCGGTGATATGGATGACCGGAGCTTTTGCGTCCACGAAGATACGGATATGGACTTTGGAATCTCTCGGAAATCGGTATGGCGGCCCACCAGCGTCGCCAGCACGGATATCAATGCATCCGTCGCGGAGTTTGAGTTCTTGGCGGAACGGCGCGCCCTTCACAAACGGGTTCGGCGTCAACGATACGCGCACGCCACCGAGCTTCATCAACCGCGACGCCTCGCTCCACGCGTCTGTGCGGGCGATGTAGAAGCGCAAGTCGCCGTCTTCCTCGACCCAGACGTTGAGGCCGACCTCGCCATTCCCGATCGGCATTGAACCGGCGGCGTTCTGGCTCGGCGTCTTCCACACTACGTTGTAGCGATCCAGTTCAGCCGGTGCGCCGGCGAATGACGTGGTGAGCGAAAAGACCGCGACGGCGGAGAGAATGAGTAGCCGGTTCATAGCAAGCCCATCGTATCCCACCCATCGTTTCGGGCAATCACGATTTCGGCCGCACTGGCGGTAGCTCTGCTACGGCCCGACCTTCTCCACATCAACATAAACGGCGCGCATCGTCGGGGCGTCGTGAATGTAGAGGAGACGGCCGGGGCGGATTTCGCGGATGGAGGAGTAGTTGAAGCCGGCTTTGTCGGTGATGACGCGGTGAGAGGTCCAGGTCTTCCCTTGGTCGAGACTGAACATGATGCACGACGCGGGGCGGCCGTAGCTGCACGCGAGGACGCCGTTGCTCATGAGCGTCATGTCCGGGTCCACGCTGCCTTCCTCCAGCGTCACCGGCTCGGTCCACGTCTTGCCAGCGTCGCGGGACCAGACCTGTGCAAACGGCAGCAGCGTGCCTAGGCGATAGACGACTGTCATTTCCGTCGGCGAGAGACGCGCGAGCGCCGGCTCGCCCGCGTTGGGGATGCTGGAGAAATGACGCCACGTCTTGCCGCCGTCGGCGCTACGCAGCAGATGGCCCGCGCGCCCGGCACGCGCGTAGCCGTAGCCCACCGCCGTGACGCTGCCGTCCGGCTCGGCGAAGATGTGGCGGTCGAAGACGAGAACCACCGGCTTGTTCTCCGCCATCGCTTCCGGTGGCAGATGGATTTCGTGCTCGAACATCGTGAATGTCTCCGCCTTGGCATCGAGGCGCACGGTGTGGCCGACGAGCACGCCGTCGGCGCGTTTGCGGTTCCAGCGTGACACGCCGAGAATGCTGCCGTCCGCCATGCGCACCATCGGCAACGGCGCCTGCTCGATCTTGTCGAGGCCCTTGATCGGCGTCCATGTCCTGCCCTCGTCGGTGGAGCGCAGGACGCCATACGGCTCGAAATACGCGTCCGGCCCCTGCGCGACGCTCATCAGCAACAGGCCCTTGCCCATGTCATAGAGATACGGTCGCGTCTGCCGAACCTTGTCGGCACGCGTGATCTCCCAAGGCTCAGTGACGGTGATCTTCAGTCGCGGCGGCGGCGCGGCCGACGTGGGCTTGCGCACGCCGAGCCTGACGTATTCCCAGCGCGCGTCGCCCGTGAACGCCTTGGAGTTAGAACCGAACTGAATGAACGGCTCCGGCGCATCGGCCGGCTTCCAGAAGGCGTCCACGCCGCGAATCCGTTGCGTGCCGTCCACCCACACGCTCATGTCGCTGCCGCGGATGACCAGCCGATAGGTGTGAAACGCACTGGTCGTGTTGGTCCGAAAGAACCGGTCCGTAAACGTCGCGACAGTTCTCGGCGTCAGTGACAGCCCCTCCTGATGCTTTCCGTCGCTGACCAGCAGGCTGATCGGCGCGCCGTCGCGCCACGGCCAGACTGATTGCCCACCGCGGAAGGCTTTGATCGCGCCGACCTTCACGCGCGCCTCGACGACGATCTCCGACGATGGGTCGGCCTTCCATCCGGCGCGGAAGCAAGCCGGCTCCTGCGCCGAGTCGTCCACGATGTGGAGCGCCGAGTTCTCGACGGTGGCGTTGGGCTTGCCCGTGGCGGTCCAGACCGGCGCGCTTGGCAACGCCCGTCCGTCGTATTGGATGAGCCAGTGAATGTTCTCGGATTCGGCAGTGCGGGCTTCCCCAGCAAGACTCGCGACTGCCAGAACGACGCTGATCATGGTCACTATCAGCGTGTTTGCCATAGGTGCTCCTTCTGAGTCGGCGGCGCGTCAGTGCAGAATCTCGCCCTTGAGGCAATCGCCGGGCACGTCGAGCAACTGGATGCTGGAGACGGTCTTCATCGTCTTGTGGTCGGCGAAGGTCCAGACGACCTGCTTGTCCGGCGTCAGCTCGATGATGTGTGCGCTCGTGCCAAATTGGCCGTGGCCAAGCCAGTTGGTGATGACGGTGTTGCCGTTAGGCAGACGCTGGACGCCGGTCATGAACTTGAGCGGCAAGCCGGGCAGGTCGCCATCCTTGATTTCCCAAACTGTCTTGCCGGCCGCGTCCACTTCGACGACGCGATGGCCGCCGGGCCGGTCGCCGATGGCGATGAGCGTGTTGCCGTTCGGCAGCCGCACGGCGCTGTGCGGGCCGCCTTTGGCGGGAATGTCGCGCACGAGCTTGCCCTGCGGGTCGTATTCGCGCACGGCCTCCTCGGCATAGTGTGTGACGAGGTAGTTGCCGTTGGCGAGGTAGCGCGCGTTGCGGATATAGGCGTGGCCGCCATCCTTGCCTTTGGGCAGCAAGCGCACTTCCTTGACGACCTTGCCGGCTGGCGTGACGACGAGCAACCGGCCGGTGTTGCACTCACCAACGAACGTGTTGCCGTCGGCGAGCCGCTGGCAGGCGTAGATTTCGCTCGGCCCCTCAACCTCTTTCGCCGGGCCGGCCTTCAGCTTGACCGTGCGTTTGAACGGCGAGCCTTTGTAATCGAAGACGCTTTTCTTGTCGCGGGTGACCTCCTGCACGCCGGTGCCGGTGTTGAAGAGCAGGTTGCCGTTGGGCAACACCCAAAGGTCGTTGCACGAGCCGGTTTTGTATTCCCATTCCACCTTGCCGGCGGTGTTGACGATGAACACCTTGCCGCCGCTGTAGTCGGTGCAGGCGAAGTGGTGGCCCTTGCCAGTCTGGAGCGGCATGTCCGCCGCCAAGAGAGGCAAGACCAGGAGAGAGGTGAGAACGCAGATCAGGTTTGTCAGTTTCATGTCTTAGATTTCCAGTTTCCAAATCGCCTGCCGCAGCACGGCGCGCGGCGAGCCTTTCATCGCTTCATACCAAACCGTCAGCAGCGTGCCGTCGGCCAGTTCGACAGTGCTCGGATAGCCGAGGTCGCCGCCGGGGCCATCGCCGGAAATGATCACCAGCTCCGACCATGTCCTGCCGCCGTCGCCGCTGATGCGCGCCTGGTTGCCGAACGGCGGGCGACGATGGCCATAGGTCATCAGTAGCTTTCCGCTGCGCAACCGCAGCAAGTGCGACGGCAAACCCCATACGCCAATGGAGTGCGGCACCGACCACGTCTTGCCACCGTTGCTGGATTCGGCCTGGAGCGTCTCGCCTGAGTTGGCTTTGTTGTGGTTGCGAATTTGGACGATGATCTGGCCGCGCGACACCTCGACGGCGTGCAACTCGTGATAGTTCTTTGCCTCGTCGCCGTCGCGCACGGGAATCTCTGTCAGCCAGCGCCATGTTTTGCCGTCGTCGCGCGACTCGCACACGCCGACGCGTTTCTTGCCAGTCCAAAGCTCTTTGCCGGCGTAGAGCAACCGGCCGTCGGAAAGCTGGATCGGGCCGTGCGGGCTGTTGACGATGGTCGGGTAACGGGCCGACCACGTCACGCCACCATCGATGGAGCGGATCATCCACTGGCCGAGTTCGGCTTCGCGTTCCTTGGCGCCGATGCGGTTGTGAACCGCCTGCCATGCCTTGAGCTTCGCCGCAGGCCACGCACCTTTCTCGCCGGCAATCTTCTTCTCGGCGGCGAGCAGTCCTTTTTCGTAGGCGAGCGAGGTGAACGTCGTGACGAGGATGCTGCCCTTGGCCGTCTCCACCACGCCGCTGTCGCGGTCGTCAATGGGGCCGTCGAGCAGCACCTGCGGCCAGCCCCATGTCGCGCCGTTGTCGTGCGACACCGTCATCTCGACGCGGCCGAACGGGCAGACATGGGCCTCTCGCCCGCCGGACCAGCTCACGAGCAGGTCGCCGTTGCGACGGCGCGCGACGGTCGCCCAGCCGCAGTAGTATTGCGGCTGGTGGCTGATGACCTTCGTCTCCAGAATCTTGATCGTCGGCGCAGCAGAGGCACGGCGAGTGGCGAAAAGAACGGAGGCGGCGGCGACACCGGTCGTTTGGAGAAAATGCCGGCGGGTCATCGTGTGAGACAAGTCTTGGTTCATTGTGGCTCCTTGGTTGTTGGCGGCGAAATCGGCGTGTTCACGGACGGTCGGCTTTCAACCAGTCCAGAGTTAGACGGCGGACGCGGAGGCGGTTCAGGCCGCCGACCTTCTTGTCGCCGGCGCAATAGGCCAGCAAGACCGCGTCGTCCGTGAAGTGGATGGCCGTGTAGCAATACCAGCCATCGGGATCGCTCTCGATGAGCTTGCGGTGCAGCCACGTCTTGCCGCCGTCGGAGGAAATTGCGGTCACCAGCGGCGTGCGCTTGTTTTTCGGAAACTCAAACGCGTCGGAGTGGTCATTGAAGACGGCGAGCAGGTCGGAGGAGCCGGGCAGGCGTTTGATGCTCGCGGGCGAGCACGGCGACTTCAACGAGGTCGGTTCCGGCGCGCTCCAAGTCTTGCCGCGGTCGGCGGAGGTGAAGCCGTATTGCGCGCCGAGCGTCGTGCGCGCCCAACTGAACAGGCTGCCATCGGCCAGTTCGACCACGCCCGGCTCCTGCAAACCCGCGCTGCTATGCACGGGCGCGGCCCACCACGTGGTAGCTTCGGTCCACGTCTGGCCTTCGTCGTCGGAGAGATACCAAAGCGCAATGCCGCGGCCGTCAAATCCTTTCCAGTTCTTCGGATCGTCGTGCTTCGACCGATGGAACGCCACCGGCACGACGAGCCGGCCTGAGTTCAACTGGATGACACGGTCGTTGTTGAGCACGAAGTAACCGGGCGCTTGCACCACCAGCACCGGCTTCGACCAAGTCGCGCTTTCATCAGTCGAAAGCCGGATGTAAGGCCGGCAATCGTGGAGGCTGTTTCTGAGGAGGTAGAAGAACGCGAGCTTGCCGCTCTTGAGCCGCAATAACGAGATGCTCATCACGTTCTCGCCGCCGTCGTTCTCCACAACCGTGCGCGGCGCGCTCCACGTCCGCCCCCAGTCGTCGGAGTGGATGCAGACGATGCGGGCGGGCGCGTTGTCGGCCGCGCCGCCGTAGAACTGGGTGTAGTAGAAGAGAATCCGCCCCGACTTGAGCGTGACGAAGGAGCCTTCGGAGTTTCGTGGGTTCTCCTTGGTCGGCTCGATGTTGACCACCACGGTGTTTTCCGCCGCTGACAACTGGCCGGCCGTCAGCAGCGACATCAACGATGCTCGCAGGAAGCTCATGATGCCCCGCCTTATAGCCGCTCCAGCACCGGCTGGCCAAGCTTTTCATCACTGAAGTGGAGAATCGAAGCGCCGCCGGCAAGGATGCCGACTCTAGTGCGCCTGAGAGGGCGAAGGGATAGAGCGGTGGAAGTCCGCCCCTGTGCGGTGAGGAACCGTGCGGTATCGAACCGTAACTGCGTCGCAGCAATGCGGGGTGGAGAGCAATGGAACGAGAACGACCAGTCCGTAATACAGGTGGCCCGTATGGGCTGCCGCCGTGAACTCGATACGGTCGGCGTGGATGGGCGAGTCTGCTAGGGAAAGGACGAAGCCTGCAAAGCGGGCGATGGGCGGCAAGCCCAAACGCCGGGCAGCCGGGCGGTCCCCGGTCGTCGCGCCGATGGTTGGAGACGGAATGGTCGGAAGTCCCTCCGGCCGTAATCAGGGAGACCCGCCGGGGCAAGCGGTGTTCATGGCGACAGCGCCCGAAGAATCGCCTGGCGGGAGTCAGAGCGTCCGTAGTAGCGACGAAACGGGTAACGACCGTGGAGCGAAGGGGCGCAGGAAAGTGGATGCGTGATGGAACAGAACGACGAAAGCGAAGTGAAGACACCGAGCCAACCGGCGCCAGTGGCGGCAACGCCTCCGCAAGCCGGAGAAGCCCACACGTCACGTCCGTCGTGGGGGTGGGTGGAACGTTCGGTCTGGACAGAGCGCATGTTGACGCGGCTCACGTTGGGTGAGCCAGCAGACCGGGTCTGGTTCCGACTGTGGGACAAGACCTATGCGCCTGCCAATCTGGCCCGTGCCTTTCAGAAGGTGTGGCAGAACGGCGGGAGTGCGGGAGCGGACGCGCAGACCGTGGTGCATTTTGCCAAGCACGCCGAGGAGGAGATCTCCCGGTTGGCCGAGCAGTTGTGCGACGGGACGTATCGGCCGCGCCCGGTTCGGCGGGCTTGGATCGCCAAGCCCGGCAGCAGAGAGAAGCGACCGCTGGGCATCCCGGCGGTGCGCGACCGCATCGTGCAAGGCGCGTTGCGGCACGTTCTGGAACCGATCTTCGAGGCGGAGTTTGCCGAACAGAGTTACGGCTTCCGACCGGGGCGCGGGGCCAAGGACGCGCTGCGGCGCGTGGACACGCTGCTGAAGGCGGGCCACGTTCATGTGGTGGACGCCGACCTGAAAAGCTACTTCGACACGATACCGCACGAGCGGCTGCTGGCGCGGGTCAAAGCGCGCGTGGCCGACGGGCGGGTGTTGGCGTTGGTGGAGAGTTTCCTCCGGGCCGGCGTGCTGGAAGAAGCCAAAGGTTGGCAACCCACCGAACGGGGCACGCCCCAAGGCGGCGTCATCAGCCCGCTGCTGGCGAACATTTACATGAACCTGCTGGACCATCAAATGGAACGAGCGGGTTGGGAGATGGTGCGCTACGCGGACGACTTCGTGATCCTGTGTCGCAGCGAGGCCGAAGCGCAAGCCGCGTTGGCTGCGGTGCGAGCGTGGGTGAGCGAAGCGGGGCTGAGCTTGCATCCTGAGAAGACGCGCGTGGTGGACGCGAGCGCGCCCGGAGGCTTCGACTTTCTTGGGTATCACTTCGAGCGGGGCATGAGATGGCCGCGGGCGAAGAGCCTGAAGAAACTGAAGGAACGGGTGCGGGCGAAGACCCCGCGATTGGACGGGAGGAGCCTGCGGGCCATCATGGCCGACGTGAACCGCACCTTGCGGGGCTGGTATGGCTATTTCCAGCACAGCCAAGGCAACGTGTTTGCGGCGGTGGATGGTTACGTGCGGCGACGGTTGCGAAGCCTGCTGGAAAAGCGACGAGGCCGAACCCGGCAAGGGCTGGGTGCGGCGCATCAACGCTGGCCGAACGAATGGTTTGCGCGCCGTGGGCTGTTGTCCTTGGCAGCGGCACACGAGCGGAGACGGACAATCGTAAGACTACGAACCCACTGACTGGAGAGCCGGATGCGGGAGACCCGCCTGTCCGGTTCGGAGGGAGGGGTGAAGTTCAATCCTTCATCCCTACCCCTATCGGCCAGCTTCGGTTTTCGGGTTGAATTCTACCGCTGGCGCGCGCGGCGACGGCGGAGACTCCATGCAAAGCCAGCCCCCATCAGCAGCAGTGCGCCGCTGGATGGTTCGGGGACGAAGACGATCTGGCCACCGCTGTCCAGGAAGATGTGCGTCGAGAGGTCGAAGCCGTGGTAGCTGTGGACATTGCTTTCGTTAATGGTATCACCGACAAACGTCTGACCCACGTTGTCGTCCACGAAACTCATGCCGACGTAAACGGTGAGTTGGCTCAGTTTGATGGTCGCGTCGTTGTAGAGGTGCAGCACGTCCACGTAGAGCGCCTCGTTGGTGCCGAGGCCGCCACCGTTATTGATGACGTTCACGAACTGGATGTGGTTGGTGACGTTGAGCGTGCCGACGGCGAAATTGTGATCGAAGCCCAGGAACGACGGGCCTCGGTTGGTGCTGGCCACTTCGAAGGTGTTTGTTGCCGCGCCCGGACCGGAGAGGGGCGTCGAGCCGCCAAAGACGAGCGTCCCGTGACGTGTGTCGAATTCCATGTTGTTCGTGCTGCCGTTGATGAAGTCGCCGCGCATCACCAACGTGTCGTTGGTGTATGTCATTGAAATGATGCCGTTGTTGCCCAGCGTCAACGTGCCCGTGACGATCGCCGTGGACGGGTTCGGCGCCGGGCCAAATACCAGCGCGCCATTGTTGGTCAGACCGGCGTTGAATTGCAGCAGGCTCTGATTGGACACCCGGATCGTTCCGCTGCCGCTGTTTTTCACCACAGCGCCAAACGTCGCCGTGCTCTGATTGGCGATGACGATCAGGTTGTCATTGCGCACTGGCGCGGACGCCGTGGTCGTGAACGCCGCCGCGTTACTGGCCAGGATGGTGCCGGTGTTGATGAAGGACTGTTCGACTTTCAGGTTGGCGCTGCCGCCGAGCGCCTGCAACACGCCGGCGTTGACCGGGTTGCCGAGCGTGCCGTCGTCGAAACCGGCCGAGAGCCGCAACGTGCCGCCGGTGGCGGTGATGGTGCCGTCGTTGCGAATGAGCGCCGCAATGCGGCCGCCGCCGAAGATGGTGCCGGAGGCGTTGTTGGTCAGCACGCTGCCACCGATGAAGTTGGTCAACACGCCGCCGGCTAGGAACTGCACCATGCCGGCGTTGATGAACGTATTGGAAAACTGGAGCACGCTGCCGTTGCCGATGATGATTGTGCCGGCGTTGGTGAAGGTGTTGACCACGTCGAGCCGCGTCACCACGTTCGGTGGATTGGCGTTGGTTTGAAGGATCGTGCCGGCGTTGCTGAGGCTGTAAACAAAACTTGTCCGGTTGTTGAGGTCGAGGACCGATTGCGACAGCGCAATGACCAGGTTGCTGGCACCGAAGGCTTCAGCGCCGCCGGGCTGATTGCGCTGATGGTCCACCAGTTGGACCCAGGCATTGCTGCCTGTGATGGGGTCGCCCACTTGGAACGTGCCAAAGTAGAAGTTGGTGGCTCTGCCGAGGCCGGGCACGGCGTAAACACTGGCGACCTCCACCTGTTGCGTGACCCATGAGCCGCCGCCCGAGGAGCCGTTGAAGATGTTAGTGCCGGAGAAATCGTTGATCGCTTGGTTGGTTGCCGCGTTCTCAAAGCCCCCGCCAACGTAGAGCATGGCGTTGTTCAGGAGCGAGGAGTTGGTGCCAAGCCTGAAGGTTCCAAGCACCCGCACCTTACCGCCATTGGTGATGACCAACTGGTTGCCGACAGTCGCAAAACCGATTGTCATATCACCACTGTTCCTCCAGACCGAGCCGGGATCGGTCACCATCACCACGTTGCTGTCGGCACCGGCGTTTTCGCCCATAACGGCGTCTCCTGTTACGAGTCGGCCGCCGTCGTTGATGGTCATCCGGTTGCCCGCACCGAAAAGGCCCATCGCGAATCCGCTGCCGTTGCTCCAAACCGAGCCGCTGCCGCTAATGAGCACGCTATTGAAATTGGCACCCGGGAGGATGCCGACACCGCCGGTGGTGGAGTTGATCACGGTGCCGCCATTGGTAATGATCAGCCAGTTGAACGAGCCGCCGTAACCGACCGCAAAGCCGTTGGTATTGTTCCAAACCGAGCCGCTGCCACTGACCAGCGCACCGTTGTTGCCCGCGCTGGCATCGTAGCCGATAAAGCCCATGCTGTTCACCACCATGCCGGTGTTGACAATCGTCAACTGATTGTAAGAACCCGTCGCGCCGACGGCGAGGTCGCCGCTGTTGGTCCACAACGAGCCTGCGCCTGTCACCCGGGCGTTGTTATTGCCCGAAGCTCCCGAGTTCCCGACAACGCCCGCGCTGGAAACGAGCACCCCGGCATTGGTGATGATCAGCCCATTGGCCGCGCTGTTGGTGCCGACCATGTAGATGCCCGGATAGTTCACAGTCTCAGCGTTAATCACATTGGTCAACGAGGGGGTGCCGCTGGAGTTGGCGAAGATCTCGCCGCTGGTGTAGAGCAGGCTGGTGTTCCAAAGCAATGATCCGCCCAAGTCCGGCAGATTGGTCTGGCTGAAAGCTCCCGTGGGTCCGCTGAAGTCAAACAGGTCAAACCGGTCGCCCGCCTGCGGGATAAAGCCATTCAACAGCGAGACGGTCAACGTGCCTCCGAAGTTGAGCGCACCAACGAGGTTGATCTGGTCGAAGAGCCACGCGTTGGTGCCGGCCAGATGCATCTGCAAGAGCGCATCGCCGAGCAGCGTCAGGTCGCCGCTGCCGGTGATGATGCCCGGCGAATCTCCGGGGGCGATGGTGCCCGAAACCGTGATGGAGCCGGTGATCGCGCCCGCGCCGGTCAGCAAGGCATTGGTGTTGATGAACAGGCCGTTGGCAAAGGAGTGATTGCCGCCTACCAGATGCAGCGTCGCGCCGCCGAGGCCGTTACCGACGCGGAACGACGAGCCGTTGTTGATGGCACTGCCGCCGCTGTTAAGCGTGCCACCGTTGAAGGTGACCACGCTGCTGGCGAAGTTGGTGGCGTAGAACTGGTTGACGGTCACTGTACCGCTGTTGAGCGTCAGCGCGCCGCGGCGGATGTCGAGCGCGCCGGAGGCGGTCGTGTTGGTGGCGTAGAGATTGCCGCCGGAGACGGTAATGACGTTGCCGGTGGAACTCGCGCCGAAACCCGCGACGACGTAGGAGGCCGAGACGGTGCCGTTGTCGTTGACGGTGAGTTGTGCGCCCGGCCCGGAATTGCCCACGAATAGGTTGTTGGTGTTGCTCCAGAGCGATCCACTGCTGCTGACCAGCGTGCTGTTGTTGCTTGCGCTGGCCTGATTGCCAATAAAACCGTTTGCTGTCAGAACCGCACCACCATTGGTGATGATCAGTTGGTTGCGGGAACCGGCATCGCCCATGCTGACCTGATCGCTGCTACTCCAGACGGAACCTGTCCCCGTGACCAGAACCCAGTTATTGCTCGCAACGGCTTGGCTGCCGATTGCACTGAAGACGTTTGACACCTGACCGCCGTTGGCGATGGTCAGGTTGTTGCCAGAGCCGGCCTCGCCAATGTTTATGTAGCCGGCGCCAACGGCGCCGTTCCAAAGCGAACCGTTGTCGGTCACCAACACGGCGTTGTTGGTCGCGCCCGCGTCCCCGCCCACGGAAGCCTCGGTGGTCACCAGTCGGCCGCCGTCGTTGATGGCCAATTGGTTGTCCGAACCGAAATAACCCACCGCGAAGCCGCTGCCGTTGCTCCAAGCCGAGCCACTGCCGCTGATGAGCACGCTATTATAGGTGGCGGTGGGAAGAATGCCGACGCCGCCGGTGGTGGCGTTGAGCACCACGCCGCCGTTGGTGATGAGCAGCCCGTTGAACGCCCCGCCATAACCCACCGCAAAGCCGTTGGTGTTGTTCCAGACCGAGCCGCTGCCGTGGACCATCGCGTAGTTGTTGCTCGCACCGTCCACCGCACCGATGAAGCCGAAACCACCCACCACCCTGCCGGTGTTGACAATGGCCAGGCTGTTATCGGAGCCGAAGTCGCCCACCCGAACCTCGCCGCTGTTGGTCCAGAGCGAATTGAGGCCGCTGACCAGCACGCTGTTGTTGCTTGCGGAAACGTAGTGGCCAATGAACCCGCTGTTGTATGAAACCCGGCTGCCATTGGTGACAATCAGGCTGTTGTAGGAACCATATTCGCCGACAGCCAGATTGCCACTGCCGCTCCAAAGCGCGCTACCGGTGACCACCACCGTGTTGTTGCTCGCGCCAGTGCCATTGCCGATGTAGCCGTTGCCATTCATCACTTGGCCGCCGCTGGCAATGATAAGGCTGTTGAAAGAACCGTTCCAACCGACCCACAGATCGTCACTGTTTTTCCAAACCGATCCAGAATCGGTGACCACCACCATGTTGTTGCTGGCGCTGGCGGCCATGCCGATGGTGCCGAAGCTGTTGAAAACCGTGCCACCGTTGGCAAGGGTCAGGTTGTTGAAAGATCCCGTTTCGCCTACATACAGCTCAGCGCTGTTGGTCCAGATCGAGCCGCTGCCGGTCACCAACACTGTGTTGTTGCTGGTGTTGAAGTCCTTGCCGATGGAGCCGAAGTTGTTGAAAACGATGCCGCCCGCGGCGATGGTCAGGCTGTTGCTGCTGGCGGAACCGCTGCTGCCTATAGCCAGATCCGCCGCATTGCTCCAGACCGAGTTGGCACCGGTCACCAACACCCTGTTGCTGCTGGCGCCATAGCTGCCGTCATCAGCGCCAATGAAGCCGAAGTAGTTGGAGACCATGCCGCCGCTCTCAATGATCAGGCTGTTGCTGGAACTGAAATTGCCCACATCCAGATTGGCGCTGTTATGCCAAATTGAGCCATTGCCGCTGACGCGCACGGAGTTGTTGCTCGCAGCACCCGTAATCGGGTCAGTGCCGATGACACCGGAGCTGCTGAAAACCTGACCACCACCGTCAATAGTCAGGCTGTTAGCGTAACCGGAGTTGCCAACAAACACATCGCCGCTGCCGTTGTCCCAAATCGAGCCGTTGCCTGTAACCAGCACACTGTTGTTATTGGCCAAGGGGTCACTGCCGATGAAGCCGTTCACGTTGGTGACCGAGGCGCCATTGTTAATGGTCAGCCGGTTGAAAGAACCGGTGTTGCCGACATGCAAAGACCAACTGAGGTTCCATGTTGCGCCGGCACCTGTCACCGTAACCACATTGTTGTCAGACGAATTGCCAATATACCCAAACATGACACCGGTCAACGTGCCGGGTGCCGTGATGGTCAGGGTGTTGCCGGAGACGGTGTCGCCAATGTATGCATCGGCATCGCCGTTGGGCCAATCGGTAGTAATGGACTGGCTGCTTCCATTGTTGATGTAAACGGGAGGTCCTAGCTGGGCTTGGGCCGGCTGGATGCAGGCAAACGCCGCCAACAAGCCTGCGAAGGCCCGCCCACAACGACCTTTGATCTGGCTGCTTTTGATTTCCATGAACGACTGCGAACCAGTTTCCACCCAAACCACGCCAATAACTCAAACGCCGAAACTCATTTGTTTCGGCGTCAACCTTGACTCTACATTCCTTTGATCCAACTCGGTAAACTGGGGGAGTTTCTACACTTCTCGCGCTGGAACCGCAAGCTTCAAACGGGGAAGTTCGGGCTGCCATGCTGCCCTGTTCTGCCATTCCAACGCTTCATGGCGTCCCTCTTTGAAAAAACCCCATGTTGTCCGGGTCGGTGCTTCTAATTCATCCGCCAAGGCAGGCCGCACCGGTTTGGCGCTCGGTGTGAAAGTGGGCCGGCAGTTGTCTGCGGCGGCCGCAAAGGACTCGGACAATAGTCGGGAACGCGCGCTACAGCTTTCGACTATTCTTCCAACTTCTCGCCAGCCAGAATTTCTTCCAAGGCGGAGTCGTGCGGACGGCCAAGCTCAAGCGTTTTGCGGTAGTGGAACTTGGCCAGACCGAGGAATGGCAATTCCTTCGAGGTGTAGATCACGGCGAGGTTGTAGTGGGTTTCGGAGGAGTCAGGCTGCAACTCAATGGCGCGGCGCAGTTCCTGTTCGGCGGTGGAGCACCAGCCTTTCTTCCAACAGGCGAGGCCGAGATAGTTGCGCGCCTCGGCGTCGTTGGGATTGAGTTTAGTCGAGCGTGTCAATTCCCCGATGGCGTCGTCAATGCGATCCTGCTTGAAGTAGATGATGCCGACGGTGGCGTGGATGTAGGCGTCGTTGGGCGCAATCTGAAGCGCACGGTTGAACAGATATTCGGCTTCTTCGAGTCGCCCCTGCTGGAAGCGGATGACCCCAAGGTTGGTGAGGACGACGAGGTTCTCCGGGTCGTGCTTGAGGATCTCGCGGGATTTGGCGGCAGCTTCTTCAAATTGTTTCCGCCCGTAAAGCTCGCGGACTTGGACCATCAGCGGCTTCAGATCCGTCGAGAACTGCGGCGATGAGGAAGGCGGAGCGGATGGCGGTGAGGGCGTTGTCACGTGCGGAGGACTGGGCTGGGCGACGGTGTTGGTGGCGGTGTTGGCCATGCGGGTCGTTTCGGTCGCGGCCGGTGCTTGCGCGGATGTGGATGCCGGCGGGGTCAGAAGACCGGCGGCCGAATCAAGCGCGGCTACCTTCGCCAACGCGTGTTCCTTGGCGCGACGGACGCTGACATTGGTCCCGCTGCTGACGCCGGCACCGGGGGGAAATTGGAAATGCACCGTGTTGTTGCTGGCGACGAGATGATTGCGAATACTCCAGGAGGCAACATTACACAACGCGCCACTGTCCTTGATCACCAAGGTGTGGTTAATGCTCATGCCGCCAACGACACGGTTCGTGTTGGTGGCGGGAGTAGTAATGACCTGAGCGCGAGCCGGCAGGGCGCAGGCAAGCGCCGCCAGCAGGCCGCCAAAAACGGCCAGCCAGTGACGACAACAAGAATGGCTTTCTCTGATTCTCATGGACGACTGCCAGTCGCTTCTGTCCACCGCAACAACACAACCGCGTGCCGCAGAATAGCAATTACCGCGCTCTGCGCCAATGACTCAAACGCCAAAACCCGGATGTTCCGACGCCGTTATCCCCCTGTCTTCCCCAGTGTTTAACCAGCTTGACCGGCAAAAATCCCTGCAAGATTCATCTGGGAACCGCAAGGTGCAAACAACGCGTGACTAAATTGCCGCGCCGTTCCTTTTCGCGGCTCCACTCTCTGCAAAATCCCGCGTTGACCGCGCCGCCACCTCCGCTATCATCCACGACCATGACCAAGGCTTCATCCAGCAGCGTATCGTTGACCATCGCCGTCATCGGCGGCGGCAAAATGGGATCCGCGCTCATCAAAGGCATCATCCGCGCCGGCGTGGCGGCGGCAAAGCAGATTTGGGTGGCGGAACCCGCTGACGCCCTGCGCAGCGCCCTCGCCAAGGAAACCGGCGTAAACGTCACCGCTGACAACGCCGCGGCGGCCAAGAACGCCCGCGTCGTCATCCTCGCCGTCAAACCTGACGTCGTCCCGGCCGCGCTGGCACAGATCAAACCGGTCTTCACCAAGAATCACCTGCTGCTCAGTATCGCCGCCGGTGTCACGCTCGCCAAACTCGAAGCCGCACTGCCTGCCGGCGCACGCGTCATCCGCGTCATGCCGAACACTCCGGCGCTGGTCGGCGCAGGCGCTGCTGGCTTCGCCCTCGGCAGCGCAGCCACCGCTGCGGACGCCGCGCTCGCGCAGAAAATCCTCGGCGCGGTTGGCGTCGCGTTCCAGTTGCCGGAGAAACTGCTCGATGCTGTCACCGGTCTCAGCGGTAGCGGCCCAGCTTACATCTATATGGTGATCGAGTCGCTCAGTGACGGCGGGGTGGCGATGGGGCTGCCGCGCGACGTTGCCACGCGGCTCGCGGCGCAAACCGTTCTCGGCGCGGCCAAGATGGTGCTCGACACCGGCCTGCATCCGGGCGTGCTCAAGGACCAAGTCACATCGCCCGGCGGCACCACCATCGAAGGCATCCACGCCCTCGAAACCGGCAGCCTGCGCGCCACGTTCATGCGCGCCGTCAAAGCTGCCACCGAGAAGTCGAAGTTGCTCGGCGCGAAGTAATCGCCGCTCCGCGTCGATTCTTCGCCGTATCATGAACTTCCGGCATTTTGCCCACGCCGCCTACCGCATCGTCGCCACCGAGCGGGTCGGGCCGACGATCTTCGATCTGTGCGACGAACTGCTGCTGACGCCGTCGCCGTCGGTCGGCGACGCGCACATGCGCCGCTTCTACAAAACCGCGTTCTCCAACGTCGCGCTCCGGCCGATTCTCAGCCGTGCCGGCCTGCCGCAACTCCAGGACGAGGCGCGCTTCCGCGTCCTCCACAACGCGCTACGGGCGGCGCGCGACGAGGCAACGCCGGATTGGCGCGCCATCGGTCAACCGCTCGCCGATCTACTCGACGAGTTTCCGCAGCCGCATCCGAAGCCGCCGTCCGTGCCGGCCCCGTCCGAGCCGGTCTTGCGCGAGCGCGTGGATGACATCATCCGCGGCTGCGCGGAGCACCTGCTCGGCTCGTTTGAGGCGAGCGGTTTCATCCCCGCCTACGCGGCGTTCAATCTGCTTGGCGATCCGGATGTGCGTGGCGACGACCTGCTCGTGGCGCTCGACGGGCTGAACGCGCGGACCTACAAGAACGCGACGCTGCTGTTCCACCTCGCCCGCGTTTTCCTCCTCGCCAACCCGCATGTCGCCGCGCTGCTCAACCCACCGTGGCGCGGCCTCGCCGAGCCGATGTGGGCGCCGGTGCAAATCCGCCATCGCGCCGCCTACTACGACGCGTTCTTTGCCGAGGCGCTGATGGACTACCTCGACAGCGGCCTGGCCTCGCCCGACGCGGCGAAATCAGCGCGCGACGCCATCGAAGAAATGCTGAAATTTTGCCTCGACACGAGCCGCGAGCGCGTCCGGCTGCCGAACGGCGGCAGGGAGTTCGACGTTGTCACCGCGCTCGTGCCGCCGCCGCACTGCCAGATGAGCCGGTTCTTCTGGAAGCTCAAGAGCGACCTCGGCTTCGGTCTCTACGTGCCGGACTGCGACACCACCGCCTGCTCGTTCTCCGCGGCAACGCAGTTCGGCGCGAAACATCTGCTCCTCGACCAGCCGCTGCCCGACTTCTATGCCGCGCACCAGATCGGCCACCAGAATACCCATCACCCTGCTACCGTTTCCATCAATGACAACATTGACTTCGACGGCGCGGTCGTCACGTGGATCGCAAACCTCGCGGGCGACAAACCGTTCGGCAACGACGTGGACCCGACGTTGAACCTCGACGTGCTGGAGGTCAGCTTCCGCAATCACGAGCGCTGGCAGATCGTCGAGAACCCGCAGCGGCTGGAAACCCTGCGGCGCATCATCCGCTTCCAGGACCGGCTCGCCGACACCGGCGCGTTCGCCAACCCGCGTTCGCACATCTACTACCTGCCGGAACTTTATTGCGCCTACTTCGGCCGTTGCTACGTCGCGTTCCGCGCGCTGCCGGAGCCGAAGCGGAAGGCGCTCGACCCCAACGGCAGCTTCGAGATGATCCGCCGGCAGGTGCTCGCCTACGTGCAGGACGAACTGCTCGCGGCGGAGATCAACGCGTTCGACGCGGCGCTGGCGCTGCTGGCGCTGGCGAAACTCGGCGCCGAGCCGGCGTCGTTCGCACCCGCGCTGGCGTGCATGGACCGCAGCTTCGGCGAGGGTGGCCGGCGCGCGCCGTTCAAGGCTTACGAGTGGAACAAAATGAAAACGCCGACCCGCATCCTCGTGGGCGGCCCGGAGGTGACGTCGGCGTTCGTGTTGTCCGCGCTGGTCCACGCGCGGAAGCTGATGAAGAAGTGAACGGCGGCTTGCGGTTTTGCCGAAGTGCGCGTAACGGTTAGCTCATGACGGAGGACAACCGATGAGCGCGATAAACTTGATTCAACTGCCCTTCTCACCGTTCTGCATCAGTGTCCGCCGGATGCTCGACTGGGCCGGGGCGAAGTATCGCACCACCAATCTCACCTACGCCGACCGCCGCGCCGTCGTCGCCGCCACGCGTGGCGCTTACTATCAAGTGCCGGTGCTCGTGGACGGCCGGAAAACCATCTGGGACAAAACCGACCTCGGCCAGGAGGTTGCGCGCTACGTGGACGCGAAGTTCAAGCTGGGTTGTTTCCCGCCGCAACTCGACGGACTCCAGCGGCTCGTCGCGCAACACATTGAAAACGATGTCGAGGGCGCGGCGTTCCGCATCGGCGACACGCACCTGATTCCCACGATGCCGCTCTACGAGCGGACGATGGCGATCCGCCACAAGGAGCGGAAATTCGGCAAAGGCTGCGTCGAAAACTGGCGCTCGCACCTGAAGTGGTGGCGGCAACAACTCCACGACGCGCTCGCGCCTTACGACCAGATGCTCGACTACAACCGGTTCCTGCTCGGCGAGCGGCCGTATTTCGTGGACTTCGATCTCCACGGCGTGCTCGGCAACTATCTCTTCACCGGCAAGACGAAGCTGCCGGCGGATTTGAAGAACCTGCGGCGGTGGCACGCAGCGATGACGAAGTTGTGACGGGCCGGAAGAAAGCGCCTTTCGATGAGCCAGCAATCGAGAATCAGGTTGTATGCGGTGCTGTGCGTGGCGGCGTTGCTCGGTCTGGCGGCACAGGAGGTGGAGTTTGGACCGACGATCAACCTCCAGCGCGACATCGTTATCCTCAACGATGGCGTCGCTAACGAGGAAATGCTGGCGATGCTGAAGGAGTTCCTGCACCGACGATTCAGCCTGCCGGTGCGCGTCGAGAAGAATCCCGTGGACCTTTCCACCGCCTCCCGGCCAAAGCGGCATCAGTGGGAACTGCGCGAATTACTGACGGCCGTCCTCGGTCGCGTGCGGGGCGACGGGCGTTGCATCCTGCTGACGAAGAAAGACACATTCACGCTGGACATGAACTGGAGCACCGGCATCGCCCGCTGCAACGGCACCACGGCGGTCGTCTCCATCTGCCGCCTCGACCCCGCCTTTTGGGGCGAGACGCATGACCGCGCGCGGCACTACAAACGGGTGCGGAAGATTATCATCCACGAATTGGGACACACGTTCGGCCAGCGCGACCATTGCGAAGACTGGGCGTGCGCCGTCCACGGTTCCGGCAGCATCGGCGAAATAGACAAAACCGGCGACGACTACTGCAAACGTTGTGACGCGCTCGTCAACGCCACCATTGCCGGCATCCGGGGCGAGCGGAGAACGTTCCGTTGAACCAAAGCAATCTTCACGCCCCGCGTGATCGAGTTTCGTGCGCGCACACTTTTCCTTGCCTGTTGCCGGCATCGCGGTAGTCTGTCGGTCACACTTCAACCGGAGCCAAGAACCATGAAGCCTGCAAACCGCCTTTCCCGTCGTTCATTCCTCAAGCAAACCGGCACGGCTGGCCTCGCGGCGTTCGTTGCGCCGCACTTCCTGCCGTCGGGCGTTCTTGGCGCGGCCAACGACAAGCTCAACGTCGCCATCATCGGTTGCGGCAACCGCAGCCGCCAACTGCTGCCCCCCGTGATCCTGGAAGGCCACAACATTGCCGCCATGTGCGACGTGAACGCCCAGCAGATCGCCCGCCTGAAGTCGGGCGCGAGCGACGGCAAGAAAAAGAAGAAGGGCGGCGCCAATCTCGCCGCGGCGTTGGAAAAAACGAAGGTCTATGAGGACTACCGCAAGCTGATCGAGGATGAGAAAACGGTGGACGCCATCATCATCGCTTCCGGCCAGCACTGGCACCTCGCGATGAGCAAGCTTTGCTTGCAGGCGGGCAAACACGTGTATTGCGAAAAGCCGCTCGCCCACAGTGCCGGCGAGGCGCGCGAGATTGGCAACATGATGCCCGGCTGCAAACTCGCCACGCAGATCGGCACGCAAGGCGGCGCGACCGACACGTTCCGCCGGAGCATGGAGATCATGCAAGCAGGCGTGCTCGGCCAGATCCGCGAGGTGCATTGCTGGATTAACCGCTTCTTCCCGACGAGCGAGGAGATCAACATGCAGGCCGACCCGATCCCGGAGGGGTTGAACTGGGATTTCTGGTGCGGCCCGGCGTGGTTGCTGCCGTTCAAGGATTACTACCTCGGCGGATGCCTGAAGTGGGGCCGTTGGTTCGAGTTCGGCGATGGCCATCTCGCCGACATGGGCGCCCACGCGCACAACTTGCCGCTGCGCGCGCTCAAGCTCGGCCCGCCGATCCGCATCACGCCGAAGTTTGGCGAACCGATCAAGGACAGTTATCCGTCGTGGGCGACCTATCGGTGGGATTTCGCCGCGCGCGAGAAGTTCGATCCCGTGAGCGTCTGGTGGCACGACGGCGTGAAGGCCGGCCCGCCCGACGCGCTGACCGCGGACTTGAAGGCGACCTACGGCGAAGTGCCGACCAACGGCGTGTTGTTCGTCGGCGAGAAAGGCATTCTCTGTTCCGACGCGTGGGGCAAAGGAGGCGTGATGAGACTCAAGGACGACAGCAGTGCGAAGTGCCGCGGCGTGCTCGACCACGAAGCTGCAAAGTCGGTCCCGGTGAGATACCCGCGTTGTCCGGAGCAGAACCACATGCTGGAGTGGCTGCTGGCGTGTAAAGGCGGCCCGAAGACATTCCAAGGATTCGATATCGCGGCGAAGGCCGCCGAGTTCGGCATGACGGGCATCGTCGCGTTGCGCGCGGGCCGGACCATCGAGTGGGACAGCGAAAACCTGAAGGCCAAGGGCTGCCCCGAAGCCGACCGCTTCATTCATCTGCCGTTGCGCAAGAAGTGGTTGGCGTAAAAAAACATCCCTCGCCGCAATTTTCACTTGCCGTTGCGCCATAGCCGGTCATATTCCAGCCGTCCAAGGACATCATGAAAATCCCAATTCCAGTCAGCGCCGTCCTCGCCCAGAAAAGCCCGGAAGTTGCGTCCATTCGTCCAGACGCCACAGTGTTCGATGCCATCAGCGTGATGTCAGAGAAAAACATCGGCGCTCTGCCGGTGATCGAAGACGCACGATTGATTGGGATCATTTCCGAACGCGATTACACGCGCAGGGTTGTTCTCAAGGGCAAGTCTTCCAGACAAACCTTGGTGCGGGAAATCATGACCCAGCAACCCATCGTGGCCACGACCGCTTACACCATCGAAGAGTGCATGCGGCTCATGACCGAAAAGCACATCCGTCATCTGCCCATCGTTGAGGGCGACAAGATGCTGGGCATTGTGTCCATCGGTGACTTGGTGAAATGGATCATAACGGCGCAGGCCGAGACGATCGAACAGCTCAAGAAATACATCAGTGGCGAATACCCGGCCTGAGTCCATACCAGATTTCGCAGTCTTGCCCCCTCAACCTCGCCGGTTGCGGCGATCTGCCGTCAGCTTTCCGTTTCAGCGTCCGTTGTTGACGCGCGTCAATGCACCCCACGGCAACCAGTGCTAGGTTGACCGCGTGAAACGGAAGATCATCGAGATAGACGGACAGAAGTGCAACGGCTGTGGTGACTGCATTCCCGCCTGCCCAGAGGGCGCCATCCAGCTCATTGACGGCAAGGCTCGGCTCATCAGCGACCTCTGTTGCGACGGTCTGGGCGCGTGCCTCGGCCATTGCCCGCAGGGCGCGATCGCCATCGAGGAACGCGAAGCCGCACCCTACGACGAACGGCAAGTCATGGCCAACATCATCCGCCAGGGTGCCGGCGTCATCCGCGCCCACCTCGTCCACCTGCGCGAACACGGCGAAGACGAGTATCTTGCCCAAGCCGTTGCCTTTCTCGAAGAAAACCGTCTCGCAAACCCGCTTCAACAGGAAAACAAACCCATGCCCCAAACCGAACCCGTCACGCTCCACGCCCACGCCGGCTGTCCCGGCGCGCGCTCCATGAACTTCGGCGCAGTGCCCGCTGCGACGCCGGCCAATAGCGACGACAGTGGCCGCCAGCCCTCGCAGCTCACCCACTGGCCGGTCCAGTTGCATCTCATCTCGCCCGCCGCGCCGCAATACCGTGGCAAGGACGTGCTGCTCGCCGCCGACTGTGCGGCCTACGCCGTGGGCGATTTCCACAAGGACCACCTCGCCGGCAAGTCACTCGCCATCGCCTGCCCGAAACTCGACGCCGGCCAGGAAACCTACATCGCCAAACTCCGCGCGCTTATTGACGACGCGAAGATCAACACGTTGACCGTGATGATTATGCAGGTGCCGTGCTGCATGGGCCTATTGAACCTCGCCCGCGCCGCCGCCGCCCAAGCGTCGCGCAAGGTCCCGGTCAAGTGCGTCGTCGTCAATCTCAAGGGCGAGGTCTTGCAGGAGGAGTGGGTGTAAGCAGAGAAGGTTTCCAGAGGGTTGCTTCGATGGCGCGATCTTCGTCGCGCGGGCCGTTGAAATAATAGACCGTCAGCACCTTGCCGTCGGGACGCACGATGCTGCGCGGGTAACCGAGGTCGCCGGTAAGGCCGTCGTCGCGCAAGACGATCTCCGGTCCCCCACGTGCGGCCTTCATCGCCGCTGATGCGGGCGCGAATGCCGTAAGGTTTGCGGCGGTGGCCATACGTCAGACAGAGCCGGCCGTCTTTCAGAATCACCAGCGCAGGCGGATTGCTGCCGATGTTGGGCGTCGCTTCGCCTAGACTCGTCCAATGTCGGCCGAGGTCGTCGCTGCGCCATGCGCTGATTTTGAAGCTGCCTTTGCCGTGGCGAATGGTCGTGATGAGCGCGCCGCTCGGCAACCTCACGGTGGAAGGCATGATCGCAAAGTCACCCGTGGCCGGCTCCGGGCCGATGAGCGAGACGAGCTTCCAATGCAGCCCGCCGTCGGTCGTGCGAGCGCAGAACACGCGCCCCTCCTTGTTGTCGCTCTTCGCAGCGCTGCCAAACATCAGGCAATCACGCTTGCCGAGCACGATCAGGTCGGTGCGTGTGCAAATCTTCTCGATACCCTCAACCACAAACGAGAACGGCCCGCGCCACGTGCGGCAGCGGTCGTTGGAGACGTAGAACCACGACGGGCCGACGTGCAGGCTGCCGAAGCGAAACATCAGCGAAAAGTCTGGCGCGGTGAAATCAAGCGGCTCGGTGAGAGGCTTGGGCTTTGACTCCGCCTTGGGATCGGAGAACGCCAGCTTGTTCTCGATCTTCCACGTCAACCCGCCGTCGAGGCTGCGAGCTTGCCAGTGTTCGGAGGGTTTTGAGCGGTCAATGGCGTGGTCGTTGGTGGCGTGTTTGAACCAGCACGCTTGAAACCCAACGACCAGTTCATCGCCCCACTGCCACAGGCCGTGATTCGCCGGCCAGCCGCCGTAGCGGCCCGGCTGTTTGAAAACGATGTTGTTCCGTTTTGAAGCTGGCTGCGCTGTCGGCATGGCTTTCGTGGTGGTGTCGCTGGCGGTCGCCACGATCAGACGCGCTTCGGTCGGGGCATTCGTAGTCGAAGCAGGTGGCGGTGGCAGCGCTTTGAGCCACGCGAGGTTAAAGACGTAGTGGTTTTTGCTTGTGATGAGTTGCACGCGGCCGTCGCGGGTTTGCGCGGCGGCGAGGTAGCCGTTGTGCTCGGCGGAAGTGGGGCTGAGAGTGAACTGGCCTCGGTCTATGCCGTTGATGGTTCGTGGTTCTCCGCCGGGCGTGATGAGGCGACGATGCGACCACGTTTTGCCTTCGTCGAACGACAGCGCCGCAAACAGGCCCGCGCCGTGGAGCGTGCCGCCTTCGCAGGGAAAATCCATGCCCTTCGGCTTCTTCGCGTTTGCGGAGAGATCGGTGAAGGAGCAGAGCAACAGCGGACCTTCACGCAGCCGCATCAAGACCGCGCGCTGCACGCTGCTGATGGCGGGGAACGGCGTCGGCTCGTGCGTCCACGTCAAGCCGCCGTCGCTGGAGTAGCTGGCGGGGGTCTTGAAGCCGAACTTTGCCTGCTCCGGCTTGAAATTGAGCCGGCCGATGGTCATCAGGCGGCCATCGGCAAGCTGCACGATGGGCGCGTGGATGCCGGCATGGCGCGCGGGGCTGCCGTTGCGATGCGCCAGTTTCTTGTCGGTGATCGCGGTAAAGGTCCACGTCCGGCCGCCGTCGCGGTTGACCGTGAGGCTCGTGATGGTTGTGTCTTGCGTCATCAGGATGACGCCTTCGCGGGTGCGAATGATGCCGTTGCCGATTTCGCTCACCGGCTGGATGGGCCGCGCCTTGGTCCAGGTGACGCCGTTGTCCGTGGAGGTGCGCACGATGTTCTCGAACTGACCGCGCGCGAAATGGAACAGCGTCTTGTCGCCATCCCACCACAGTTTCGGCGCGTGGTCGTTGATGTCGGGGCCGTCCCAGAAGAGCGAAGCCGGCTCCCACTCCGTCGCGCCGCGGCGCAGGCGGCTCGCGAGGTTGTTCAACTCGGTGCCCGCCTCGTCCACACACGAATACCATACCGCGAGCAGGTCGCCGTTGGGGCACTCGGCAATGGCGGGGCTGTGATTGTGCCAAGAGAACAACGGGCCGAACGAGTTGGGCGGAATGATCACGAACGGTTTCGGGCCGGAGAAAAACGGCGCGTCCGCCGCAGGCGTCTCGATCTTCGCCGGCGATTGCGAAACGTTTTGCGCATGGCGCGCCGGAGCCGCGGGCGGAAGCATTTTGCCGCGCGGCAATTCGCCGAGCACCACGCGAAAGCCGGTCTTCTCGCTGCTCGTGTCCGGCAGCCAGGCGGTGCGGTTCGCGGAACGCAACAGGCGTGTCTGCATCGAGTGACTGCCGCCGCGGATGACGCGGAAGTCGCCGTCGCTGCGGCCGAGGGGATCGGTCTGCGCCGCCGCTTCATACGGCCCATACCAATCCGCGCACCACTCAGAAACGTTCCCGTGCATGTCAACGAGACCCCACGCATTCGCAGGTGTCTGCCCCACGCGGATCATGTCGGTCTTGGCCGTGTCAGTGCGAAACTCAGCGGGCAATTTGCCGTCGGGGAAGAACCGGTTGCGTAGCCCCACGTCGGCGGGCCATTTGTGGAAGCCCGTGGGCAACGCGTCGCCGGTGTGAAAGAGCGTCGTCGTGCCCGCGCGGCAGGCATACTCCCATTCCGCCTCCGTCGGCAGGCGATACGCGCGTTTTTCTTTTGTTGAAAGCCACTCGCAGAAGCTCACCGCCTCATTCCAACTCACGCCCGTCACCGCATCATCCGCGGCGCCTCGACCGCCGGCATGATTTGGTTTGAACTGCCGGAATTGCCCGATCGTCACCTCCGTCGCGCCGATGTGAAACGCGGTGCTAATGGTGCCCTTGTGTGCCGGCTTCTCGTCCCAATCCGCATCGTCAAACTTCGCGGCGTGCTTCTTCACATTATAATCGGCCGCCGGCCCGTCCTGTCCCATCATAAAGCTGCCCGGCTCGATCCGGACCAGTTTCAGGCCGATGGAGTTGGTCAGTTCCCTCGGCTCGGCAGCATAGACGTGTGCGATGAGTGCAAAGAGAAGAATGCGAGTTGGGATCGTTTTCATCTGGCGGTTACTTGGCGGTGATGCTTTGCAGATACTCCGAAGACGTCATGAAGACGCAGCCTTTGGCCTTGAGAAACTCGACGATCTGGAAGAAGCCGTTCCATCGCTCCTCCTTCCACCAATTCGGCGGGTGGCCTTGCAGGACCAGGAACTTCTCTTTCACGCCGATGCGTTCGTAGATGGCCTTGAACTTCTCGAAGTCCGGCATGAACGTCGGGTTCTCCAGCGCCATTACCCGCTCGAACGACGCCTTCCTGTAAAACTTTGGCGTTTTCGGTCCGTAGAGCCAGATCTTGATTTCAGGCACGGCGTCGAGCGCCTTCTCAGTCGCATCGGTCGTCCCACTCCAGTGCGGACCGAACGCCGGTAACGTGAAGCCCAATTTCTCCTTGGCGAGCCGCTCGCACTTCTCGGAGACCGCCTTCTGCTCCTCGAACGTTCCCTGCTCGAACTCGCCCGTCTTATCGGTCGCCACGCGGTCGCGGTAGCCGTGCAGCCAGAACTCGATGAATCCCTTCTTGTTCATCGTCTTGATCCAGTCGAAATAAGCCGCGTTGTCCTTCTCAAGCGACGAACAGATGATGCCAAACGACGCTTTGAGGTGGTTTGTCTCGATATAGTCCGCGACGCGCTGCCAACTCCGGTGGACGGGCGCGTTCTTGACCTGTTTCACATCGTCCAGCTTGAGGATGATCACTTGCGGATGCGGCGTAGCGGCTGGCAAGCGGGAACTCGCGAGCGCGACGCAGGCGACGGCGAGCGCGATGACGATCAGCGGTCTCCGGGTCATGGGTTCTTGAGAGGGAGTTTGAGTTCGTTGAGAATCTGCCGCACCTGCGCGCGCTCCGCCTCGCGGAAACGGTGGAACGGCTCAGCCATGAAATCGTCGCAGACGCTGAGCAGCGAGAGGGCGCACTTGATGCCCTTGATGATCGCCGACGGATGCCTGCCGATACGGTAAAGGTTGTCGCTGATGTGCATGACCTGTGCGTGCAACTCGCGCACGCGCGCGGTGTCGCCGGCCTGCGCGGCGCGGAACAACTCCACGTAGAGCCGGGGATGAAAGTTCGCCCCGCCGTTGACGCCGCCGTGGCCGCCCGCAAAGACTGCGTCGGCGAGCATCTCCTCCGGGCCGACCAGCAGCGTCCAGTCGGGCCGGTGTTTCAGCAAGCCGACGGCGCGGTGGAAGTAGATCATGTTTCCAGAGCTGTCCTTGAGGCCGATGATGCGTGGGTTGTCCATCGCGCGGCGGACGGTCTCCAGCTCGAACTGCACCTTCGTCAGCGACGGCATGTTGTAGAGGAACAGCGGCAGCGGTAGTTCCGGCACGAGATGGTCGAGGTATTCCTGCAACTCCGGCTGGCCCTCCGGCAGGTAGTAAGGCGGCGCGAGCACGACCGCATCTGCTCCCGCGTCGGCGGACCAGCGCGCGACGTTCACCGACTCGATGAACGCCGTGTCGGTGATGGCCACGAGCACTGGCACGCGGCCCTTCGCCTGCCGGCACGTGCGCTCGATGAGTTCCTTCCGCAGTCGGTAACTGAGGCTCGGTCCTTCACCGGTCGTGCCGAGGATGAACAGCCCGCTCACGCCGCCGGCGAGGATGTGTTCGATGAGCCGTTCAAGGCCGGCCACGTCGAGTTCGTCGCGCCCACGCAAAGGCGTGATCATGGGAGGGACGATGCCGCGCAGTGGTTTGGTGAAGGATGATGTCTTCATGGGATTGTTGTTGGTTTCTCAATAAACGAGCGATCGAAAGTTCTTCACGCGATGGAATGTAATCAGGTTGCCATCGTGGGCGGATTTGGCGCGTGCGTCGCCGCTACGCGAGAGGACTATCAGGTCGCCGTCGTCAATGGCCATGCTGGCGTAATGACGCGACTGCTTCTGCGAGCCACCCATCGCAACGATGCCGGCGAAGCACCAGTCCACCATGTTTTTCGAGAAATGCAGTTGCAGCCGGTGGCGCTCGTTATTGGGCAGGTTGAAGCGCTCCGGGTCGAGGCGATCCGCGCGCGTCATTGAGTCCGTCGCCTGCGAACTGAGCAGCCAGAACAATTTCGTCGCTTCATCGTAGAGAACGTGAAACCGCATCTGTCCGCCGGGGCACGGCACGAACAACACTTTCTTGCCAGAGGGCACGGTCTCCAGCGTCGTTGTCATGGAGCCGTCGTCTTGCTCGACAACCTTCGCGACGGCGGCATAGCCCGTGCCGCCGGTGTGGGCGCGCGCCCAGAGATGGAACGTCCGGCCCTTCGGGTCGAACCACACGTGGCCGGAGTCTTTGAACTGCACGACGTTGGTTTCCAGCCAGCCGATGGGCGCGCTGTTGCGGTGCGGTGCGGGCAGTGAACCCTTCGGATACGCCGAAAGGAAGAACGGCACGCCAAAGAAATCAATCGCCGGGTCTTTCTCGATGTTCGGGATGGTATTCCGGAACGAAAGCTCGGACGCAAACGTCCAGTTCTCGCGCCGGGTCAGGTCGGCGTCGAGCTTGCCTCTCATTAACACGGGCGCCATTTCGCCAACGCCCCACGTCTTGATGGCGCCGGTCACGCGACGCTCCATAACGAGGTAGGCGCAGCCGTTGGCGTAGTGAACGTTGCAGGCGGACTGGTGCCAGCTCTGGCCCTCCGTGAGCTTGGCGGGCGCGCACCACGTGACGCCATTGTCGCCGGAACGGATCGCCATGAGGTCGCCTGCCTGGCCGAGCACGTAGAGCGATTTGCCGGCGACAAACGGCCGCGCGTGCCCGAACGGGAAGTCTGTCCGGTGCGCCCACGTCTTGCCGTGGTCGTCGGAAGTGAACACCTTGCCGATCGGCTCGCCTTTCTTCACCCCTCGCCCGCCGCGATCCATCGTGGCCACCAGCCGCCCGCTGTCGAGCCGCGCGATGCCAGGTGTGTAGCAGTAGATGTTTGCGGGGTCGGGCGACTCATAGACCACTACGTGGTCTTGCGCGAGCGGACGGTTTGCCTGTGGAAGGGCAGGCGTGGTTGCGAGCGTCATGGAGATCACGGCGACCAATGGGAGAGTTTTGATGGAGAGTTTCATTTTACACTTACCACACATATCTGGTTTGCTGGCGCATCGGGCGAAGGCACGCGGCGCACGAAGGCGATCTTGGTTCCGTCCGGCGAGAAAACGCACGCTTCGGGGCGCGGGGCGCGAGCGTCGTCGCTGCGCGGCGTCAGACGCGTTGTCGCGCCGGTGGTGGCGTCGGTCACGCAGACGCTGCTATCCATCACGTGTGCGATGCGCCGGCCATCGGCACTCCATGTGAACGCCGACGCGATCGGCCACGGGTTGCGCGTGAGTTGCGACGGCGGGCCACTATTGGGCGAGACCGTCCAGAACTGCGCCATGCCTGCGTCGTCTTTCATCAGGAACGCGATACGCGAGCCTTCCGACGAACTCCGCAGCCAGTGGCGCGGACCTTGGATGCCGGGGAACTTGCGGTTGGCGGTGAACGTCAGGCGGCGTTGCGTGATGCGGGCCTCGCTGCCGGGTTGCATGAGATCGTCGGGCAGGTCGGCGATGAACACTTCGGAGATCGTTTCGCCTTTCTCGGTTACGACTTGGCCTTGGAACGCCAGCGCGCGTTGGCCAACCCAGCCTTCTTCAAACGCCTTCTTGATCTCGTCGGAGCCGGGTTTGGGATTTGCCGTCGTGCGAGTGACGAGCACGGTGAAGTGGCTGCCGTCGTGATTGCGAGGATGGGTCTTCGGCACGACAACCGGTCGGCTCGGCGCGCTCACGCCGATGTTGCGCTGGTTCTGGCCGGACTGCGCCAGCACGTGGTCTTCGTAAGTGAAGCTGACGCGCTCGCCCACCGGATCCCAAACGTGGACGTGCGAGCCGCCGCGCAACGCCCCGGGGGTGAACGGCGGCATGAGGTCGCGCGCGTCGAGGTTGATCGCCACGCCGGGCTTCGCTGCGTCCACGATGACGCCCTGGCGGTGATAGGCGTTGTATTGCCAATCGGGCGTCGGGTTTTCCGGGCCGAGGATGAACACGACACACGCCTTGCGCGGATGAAACGTAGCGACGCCACAATGCGCGCCGTTGCCCGATTCGTAGAGGACGCGCACCTCGCCGGAGCGGACGTTTACCATCTCGATGCGTTTGCCATCAAACTTCTCGCCTGCCGCGTCGCTGCGCGTGTCATAGACGATCCACTGGCTGTCGGGCGACCAGACACCGGTGTTGGTCAAAATGCGCCCGCCGAGGCCGCGGGTGACTTGAAGTTCGGTTGGTGATTGGGAGTGCATCTGAGTCGTAGCCAAGAACAATGCGGCAGCCGCGAAGATCGCTTGCAGTCTCATGGCCGCAGAAGCACCAGCGTTCCGGTCCAGTTGCCTTGCGGGACAACAACTTCCTGCCCGATCTTCAGCGCACGGGTGAAGACGGCCATCTTGGTCTTGCCCTTGTCGGTGTAGTTGAAAGACGCGCCCATCTCCTCCCAATCGCTCAACATTGTTTTTCCTTGCGCTGCTGTTGTGGCGACTTGAAGCGTGGCGTCTCGCTTGGCGCGCACAGCGATGACGGCCGCCTCGCCGCCGGCGGTGCGTGTGTAGGTGCCGCCGCGGAATTTCTCCGGCAGGTTTTGCCAAACGTAGTTGCGGTTGGAAAACGCGGTGCCGCCTTCATTAAACTTGGCAATCTCGAAACCTGTCCCCGTGATGGTGAAATCCGCCGTTTCGTGGCGGCTCGCGCCTGGGGATGTCAGCGGGACGGAATCGGCCATCGTGAGGCGGCGGAAGTTGGCGACGCGGTGGAAGGTCAGGAAGTTGGCATCGTGGAAATTGTGCGCGCCGCCTTGGTCGTCGTCATAGGCAGTGCGGTTGGCTGCGATGATGTCGTCGCCGTCGAAGAGCCAATCCACGTATTGGAAGCCGTGCTTCCGAACTTCCGGGTGGTAGAGCAGGATGCAGCGCACGGTCCAGTTTGTGAGATCGGCCGAGCAGGTCAGCGCGAGTGTGTTGCGGATGCCACCAGGATTGTTGGCGCGATGGCGCTCGTGGACGATGCTAGCGAGCGACCAGTAGAGCTTGCTCTGTGGGTCGAAGCGAATGGTGAACTTCTTCGCGCCGCCGGGGAAGTTCACGAAGCCCGTCGCGGGGTCGAACGACATTTTCTTGCCGTCGGCGCTGACGCGCACAACGGCGGCCTTCTCGCCGGGCGACCAGGTCTGGACGCGTAGGATGTCAACGAGTTCGCTGGAGGGCGTGACGACAGCGTTGCCTTCCAGCCACGCGCCCATGTCACCGCCGTTCCACGAGCGGTCGCTCGGCAGCGGTTCGGCCAGTGTCCAACTCGCCGCGTTGAGCAGGTCGGCGTCCACCGGCGCGGACAACATGCCCGCGCGGTAGTTGATGCCCCAGGCGATCGGCGGGTTCCGCCACTCGAACGCGCGCCAAAGTCGGCCGGCATGCTCGATGACGGGCATCGGCGCGCAGTGATACTCGCCGTTGTCGCGCAGCAAGCCGGTCGTGCTGCTGGTCGGCGTCGTCCATGTTTCGCCGCCGTCGGTGGAGCGGCGGATGAGGATGTTGCCGTAATGCCGGTCGGGACCCAGCAGGTAGAGCGTGCCGCGATGGACAAAAAGGCTGGACCAAAACGCGCCTTGGACCTCCGAGACCTTCTGCCAAGTCTTTCCACGGTTGGCGGAGCGAAAGACAGTGGTGAGTGCGCTCTCGTGTTCCTTTGTCTTCGGCCCGAAGTGATCGTGCGATGCGACGTAGTCGCCGTTGGGCAGCACGGCGATGCTCGGCGAGCCGATGTAGGTGCCGGTTGAGGCCGGGATATAGTCAATGATGACGCCTGGAACTTTGGGCGACGGCTGTTGATCCGCGAACGCCGAAGCCGAGCCGATGACCCACGCGGCCACCAGTAGTCGAATGGAATGTGTCTTCATGATCGTTTTCGAGTTGGGGTTGTTTTCCGTTTGGGGCGGTCCAGCGCCGACTCGATGCGGTGTAATTCCGCCCGGACATCCTCGGGCAGCGCCAGTGCGCTCAGGTCGCCGCTGGGCCGCTGCCGGTCAAGGTTCTCCAGCGTGTGCGCAAGACTGGTGCGGATGTGTTCCGCTGCGACATCTCGTGCCGCATTCGCGTCGCCGCGCTGGATTGCGGAGAGGATCTGCGCATGGAACCGGCAGACCTCGGCGACGATTTGTCTGTCGTGAATAAGCCGTTGAGTTCCGAAGAGCTGCGTCATCACGTGCGAATCGCGGACGATTCGTGCGATGCGGTGGTTGCCGGCGGCGTGGATCAGGACCGTATGGAACGCCATGTCCGTCGCCAGAAAATCACGCAGCGCCTGCCCCTCCAGCCGGTCGCGCTTCGCGCGTGTCATCTCCGCCTCAAATCCTGCGATCCGATCGCACAGTTTCTCCAGCCGCGCCACGTCAGCCAATGTAATCCGGCCGACCGCCAGTGCCACCGCGTGCGGCTCCAGCGCCTCGCGCAACTCGTAAAGCTCGATGATTTCTGCCCGGCCCACGCGGCGGACGATGGTGCCGTAGCGCGGCATCTGCTCCACCAATCCAACGGCGGCCAGCTCCCGCAGCGCCTCGCCGACGGGCGTGCGGCTGACGCCAAGTTCCTTGGCCAGCGCGGATTCGGAAAGGATGAAACCCGGCTGGAGGTCGCCACACAGGATGCGTTCGCGAATGCGATCAATGGCTTTCTGGATATGTCCGCTTTTGGTTGTGATCATAAGGCACGTGTTGTGTTGGTCACCATCAAGCATTCCTCTAGAATCCCAACAGCATCCCCCAACCGGCCTGCGAGCGTCAAGCTTTCTCTTGCCGGGAGAACATTCCGGCAACGGTTCGACTTGGGGAACGGGGGGTGACGGCGTGCGACTGCGGAGTTGTGTCAGCGATGAAGGCGGGCCGGAGAACGGTCGCGCGGTCGCAAAAACAAATCCCTATTTCAGGTTGTTGGCCGTGGCGACGACGAACTTCTCGAGGAAGTCGGCGAGGTCTTCGCCGGCTTTCCAAGCGTGCTTGGCGAGTTTGAAGAGGCCGACGAAGGTGGGTGGATGCGAGACGATGGCTTTGGCGATCTTGCCGGGGCGGACTTCGCCGTTGTCGAAGAAGCTGTTGATTTGCGGCGGCAGGTCTTCGTTGGCACGGTCGGAAATGGCGCGCACGCCTATCATCGGCACGTTCAGTTTCTTGCACTTGGCGGCCACGGCGCTGGTTTCCATGTCCACCACGATGGCATTGTGAGCTTCGCCGAGGCCGGTTTTCTCGCGGCCGGAGATCACCATGTGGTCGGCGGTGACGAGTTTGCCTTGGCGGAATTTGATCTGACCGTTGAGCGATGGAACGAAGCCCTGCCAGTCGCAGCGGCCGGTTTGCAGTTCGAGGACATCATTCACCAACACGATGTCGCCGATGTCCAGGTCGGGGTTGAGTGCGCCGCCAAAGCCCGCCGAGATCAACAGCCGCGGCTCGAAGTGCTCGAAGAAGACGCGGATGATTTCGGTGGCGCGGAGCCGGCCAACGCCGGTGCGGAAGACCACGACACGCACACCGTTCATGGTGCCGATGTAGAACCGCAAGTGGTCGTGATGCGCGTGCTTGAGGCTGCGGCGTTGTTCCCACGTGACTTCGTGGAACACCTCTTCCACAGCCACCCGCTTGAGGATGGGGCTGATCTCCTCATGGACTGCGACCTGAATGGCGATAGGCAATTGCTCTTGCATTGAAGCGTTGGGCACCTTCTTAGCAACCGGCCCGTATCAAAACGTGCCGGTATTCTGTGCCGCCCTCAGGACAAATTCAAGCTTTGCCCTGAGCTTTTTTCTTTGCAGCTTCTTTGGCGACCCACTCTTCCCACGATTTACCGGCGGCCGGATCCTCGCCCGTGAACCGGATGTTGGCGATGTCGCGGCAGGCGATGCAGACAAGTTCCGGCTGCCCGGTGACCATCATCTCGATGAATGGCTCGGGACAATGCTCCGCGCCTTTGAGATTGCGGTTGCTCAAGAAGCCGGCAACTTGCCGTCCGTCCTTGAGATCCACAGTCACGTCGCCGCGATAGTCGAAGGCTTTCTCGATGACAGCGGCCAATTCGGTTTCAGTCATGCGTGCTCCTGATGTCCCGGTCACTTTTTGTTGCCGGAGGGTTCTTGCGGCTTGTCGGAGGAGCAGCCGCAATCACAGGGGGACGACGGTTTCTGGCCGTGATCGCTGGCGGCGAGTTGGGCGGTGATTTTGGCCTGCCGTCCATTGCGATAACCTTCGCCCAGCCCGCCGAAGAGCGTGAGCTTGACGGTGCGGAAGAACCCGTCCCAACTGCTGAAGGTGTCGTTCACCGCGGTCGGTTCGTAACCGCTGTGGACCATGCAGTCGCGGCACAAAGGATTGTTGGTGTGATGGCCGTAGCGCGACCAATCCGTCTCGGCGATCATTTGCTTGAAAGTGCGAGCGTAGCCGTCTTGGAGCAGGTAACACGGCTTCTGCCAGCCGAAGATGTTGTAGGTCGGCGTGCCCCACGGTGTGCAATTGTAGTCGCGATGGCCCATCAGGAACTCCAGGAACAACGGCGACTGGTTGAACTGCCACGCCTTCTTCGGGTTGGCGAGAATCCTGTTGAACAGGTCGTGCGTGCGGTTGCGGTGCAGGAAGTGCTTCTGGTCCGGAGCGTGAGTGTAGCTGTAGCCCGGCGACAGCATCATGCCCTCAACGCCGAGTCCGGTCAGGTAATCGAAAAACTCTCTCACGCGCTCCGGATTGGTGCCCTCAAACAGCGTCATGTTGGTCGTCACCCGAAACCCGCGCTTGAGCGCCTCTTGGATCGCTTCCACGGCGGTCTTGAAGGTGCCATCCCGGCAGACGGAGTGGTCGTGATCTTCTTCCAGCCCGTCGAGGTGGACGCTGAACGTCAGATACTTTGACGGCGCGAACAAATCCATCTTCCGCTTCAACAAGAGGGCGTTGGTGCAGAGATAAACGTATTTCTTGCGGGCAACGAGACCCTCCACGATTTCTTTGATTTCCGGGTGGATCAGCGGTTCGCCGCCCGGCAGGCTGATGACTGGCGCGCCGCACTCGTCGGCCGCCCGGAAACACTGTTCCGGTGTCAACCGGCGTTGCAGGACGTGCTCCGGATACTGGATTTTGCCGCAGCCGGCGCATTCGAGATTGCAGCGGAACAGCGGCTCCAGCATTAGCACGAGGGGATAATACTTATTGCCCTTCAGCCGTTGCCGGATGACGTAACTGCAAATGGTGAACGCTTGCGAGACTGGAACAGACACGAATAATCCTTTTTAGAAGGTTAAAAACGGACGCCTTCGCGGGTAGTCTC
>Ga0172379_10000217_pt1 | contig 156602 bp, 125 predicted proteins | sample GrowelOW334metaG_FD_119756 | JGI IMG/M metagenome (GOLD analysis project Ga0172379, IMG submission 119756) | Groundwater microbial communities from an aquifer near a municipal landfill in Southern Ontario, Canada - Groundwater well OW334 metaG | ecosystem: Environmental > Aquatic > Deep...
ACGATGCGGTTTGGCACCTCGATGTCGGCTCATCGCATCCTGGGGGTGAAGAAGCTCCCAAGGGTTTGGCTGTTCGCCAATTAAAGCGGTACGCGAGCTGGGTTCAGAACGTCGTGAGACAGTAGAATTTTATCTTTTCGTCCATAAATTTGTCTAATCTTAGACAAAAAGACCTTGCTGTCTATAAATTTGGCTATATGCTGGAAACTCTGGCAAATCCTCAACTATCAGGAGAATAGAGGATTGAAGAATCTCACACTACTTGTTATAATAATTATATAGCAAGTAAAAAAGTGTTGAGTGCAGACAATCAGCAGGGAAGGTCTATAAATGCAAGTTATGCTTAAAGCGGATTATATTTGCGGGTTTGTTGATGGGGAAGGAAGTTTTCATGTGGCGATCTATAAAGATCAAGCCATGAAATACGGAATAAAAATTATTCCGGAATTCCATGTTAGTCAACGAATCAGCAGTAAAAACGTGCTTGAGGAATTAAAAAGTTATTTTAACTGCGGTTACATTAAAGCTAACCACGCAGGCAAAATAACCGACCAAACAATGGTTTACGTAGTTCGTAATCGTCAAGATTTACTGACTAAAATAATTCCTTTCTTTAAAAGTTTTCCTTTGCAAACTGAAAAAGGAAAATCTTTCATTATCTTTGCCAAAATTGTAAATATGCTGGCTAATGATAAGCATGCAAATAAATCCGGAATCAAGCAAATTCTAAAGTCGGCTTATTCTATGAATAGAAATGGCCGTTATAGAAGAAAAATTATTGCTTTATAGAAACCCTCAGAGACTTTACGCCAAACCCCGGATTTTTTCGGGGAAGATATAGTCCGAACTCTATGGCGACATAGAGAATTCTAATGAAAGTTAGAATCTAATAAACTTGTTAAAAAGTTTATTTGTAACATATTGTCGGTCTCCTATCCGCTACGGGCACATTGAATCTTGAGTAGTCCCTTCCCTAGTACGAGAGGACCGGGAAGGACGAACCTCTAGTGGGCCGGTTGTCACACCAGTGGCATTGCCGGGTAGCTACGTTCGGTTTGGATAAACGCTGAAAGCATCTAAGCGTGAAGCTGTCTACAAGATTAGGATTCGTATTTACAAGACCCCTGCGAGATTAGCAGGTTGATAGGCCGTAGGTGTAAGGCCAGCAATGGCTTTAGCCGAGCGGTACTAATCGGTCGAGTAACCACCAATTTATAAAAGAATTATTTTGAGTTTGGTTGAATTATCTTCGCCTTTGCTCAATGTGATTGCTCTTTTTCCTTAAAAGTTGTACAATTCTTTTAATATATGATTACATATAAGCTCCTCGGTTCGGAAGTGAAAAAATATTTTTTTTCACTTCTCTCACTCTACGTCGCTTATGATGAAAGAATTAAAAGGCAGTATTAATTTAGTTTTGGTATTTTTAGTTGTAGTTGGTTTGATTGTTCTGATTTTTTTGTTAGCTCCGGATAGCATGCAGTTATAAAATAAAAGGTGGTAAAACCTTGGTGACTCAAGCAAGCTGGCCACACCCGTTCCCATCCCGAACACGGAAGTTAAGCAGCTTACGCGCTAATGGTAGTTCGGCTCATGCCGCGCAAGAGTAGGCCGTCGCCAGGGTTTTACCACTTTTTTTGTTGCCAAAAAACCAGTCTTGACACCGGCTGATATTATTGTTAAGGTTTGATATAGTTCAAATTAAGTTCTTTAAAAACATCAAGGAATAAAGGGTTTTAAATCAGAAAGGATATTCTGATTCAGGGCTTTTTGTTACTTTAAATCACATAACCATTGAGGTTTACCAATGACGGTGGTCTCTTTTCCAGAAAAAGTCAAGCCCAAAGTGGGCGAGATTATTGATGTTCCCGGGTTGGGTCTGATGCAGGTTATAAAAACCTACGGCGAAGGATCTTTTTGCCGCGATGTTCTTCTGGGCGAGAAAATGGACATCTCCAAGGCATGGTTGATGGTCAAGAATTTCGAAACCCAGGATCATCAAAATGTAAGTTCGGCTGAAGAAGCAAACTTCATCCAAGCAGGCATTTTGCATTATCGTCAGCGGATGATCCATGCTCAGGTCTCCGTTGTGGTTGGTATCGGTTTCAACAGCTACACCAATGGTGGCAAAACCCAGCTCTTGCAATATGAGGCCTATGCGGGTGAGACGGGTTCGGATTTGCTCTGGCAGTTGTCGGACGAAGGGGCGGAAGCTTTGATAATCGCGATCTATCGGCAAATCATCCAGCCGGTTTTTGATCATTGCTCTGACCCCCTGCACGATGGCTGGCTACTGGACGGTTTGGATGCCAAAATCCGCAATGTTGCAGTTACTGGAGACATGAGAGCTGGCTTCAAGTGCACCTACGTGGATCTTTTCAGTTGGAAAACTTCGTCCATGACTCCTTCTGGGAGGGTTTACTCTCTTGAATATCCTGAGCCCACTGATGTGCTGGCAATTGAACTCGGGAAAATCAGGAGCTACTACAAGCCCGGCATCATGATGGATTTTTGGATGTCTCTAGTTAGGGTTAAGCCAGAAAAGGCGGATCTTTACTATCAAGTGATGAGTAAACTTGCTCAAGAGGCAAATTCTACTCATAGTTTGATGGAAAAGGTTAGGGAGTACGTCCAGGGTAATAACCTAAGTGTAGGCAGGTTGGCTCTACATCAAGTCAAAAAACTGATCGCTGATTGGGGTCCGAAGGACGCCTTCAAGATCCGTTTGTTTGCCTGCGCCTTGGCCTTCCATCGTAGTACAGCAAGGGCTTTACTACCTAAGGTATTTGGAACTACCCACTTTCAGGAGGGTCCACCCACCAGAATTGAAGAAGCCAAGGAGTTGCTTCTGCAGATGTGCGCTTGCCCCATTACTTCAAAGAGGGAGCGCTCGAGAGTCAAATCCTCAACAGCCAATGTTTAATTGGCAATTTCGTGCCTTTTGGCAACCCGGTCACTCATCTGTAGTGGCCGGTCTTTTTTACAAAAAAACCGTCCTGATTCGCAAAGCAAGATCGAGACGGTTTGGAAAAGTTAATTAGTTTAGCGGTTTATTTTATCAATTAATTTTTGATAGGGTTGATCAATAAATTTAATGTGGCCGATCATGGAGTTAAGATAAGCAAAATATTTTGGAGTTGGCAGCATTTTTTTGGCATTAAAATAAGAGCTATTCATTTTTTTGGTAACATCAGCAAAAAGTTTTAAATCCATAACTTTAACACCAAATTTATTTTTTTGATAATCAACCACGCAAGCTTTGCCAAAATTATTTTTGGCTATTAAGCTAACGCCCGCCTGCCCTAGTTTTATGCCCATTTGCCAATCTAAGGGTAATGGCTCGCCACTTTGAAAATAGTTTAAAGGCAGGATAATTTTTGTAGTTAGACCTAATTTGTTTTCAATTTTTTCTTTTAACTTAATGCTTAAAAACTCTTGCCTAATATTGCCAAAACCATCGAATTGAGTGTCTAAAATTCCTTTTAATCCTTTAATGTGGGCGTCTTTGGATAAGGCAATAACACAATAGTTGCCATTGGCTTCGTATTTTTGTTTTACCAACTTAATTATATCGGCCAAATCAAATTGCCATTCGGGCGGGATAACTATATCGGCCCCTCCTAAAGCGGTGCTGCAAGTTAGCCAACCGGCATCAGCGCCATACATTTCAATAATATAAACTCTGCTCAAAGCATAAGCCGAATCTTCTTTGGTCTCGGCGGTAAGTTTTGCCGCGTAATAGGCGGCTGTAGGAAAGCCCGGAGAAAAATAAGTAATTGGCAAATCATTATCAACTGTTTTGGGTAAGCCGATAATAGGAATATTTTCTTGCAAAAACAATTTAGCGGCTGCTCCTAAAGTATCGTTGCCACCAATAGCCACAATGCCATCAATTTTGTATTTCGCAATTTTTTCTTTAAGATTAAAAATTCCACCCGGCACTTTAAGAGGATTTGTTCTGGAAGAGCGTAAAAAATTACCACCACGGTTTTTAATGGCTTCAATGTTAAGTTTTGTTAAATCAACAATAGGAGCGTGTTGTACCAAAGAAGCCCAACCATGCAGGCCGCCTAATATTTTATAGTTTAGCTTGCGGGCTTGCTTAATGGCTCCGTATAAAGTGGCATTTAGCGCCGAGGCCAAACCGCCGCTGGTTAATAAAAGAATGGTTTTTTTATTTTTCACAAAGTAAATGTAATCATATAATATAGGATATTGTATGATTAATTGGTCAATAAGTCAACTTTAATAATATAACTAGACATTTGAAATATAAATATTTATCTAATATTAGCCAAAATGTTAAGTTATCCACAAAAAGTGTAGAAAAAAAATTGACAAATTAATTCTTTAGAGTAGAATAGATTTATATTCAAAAAAGTATGGAAATTAACCCCATTTTAAAACAATTAGGCCTATCGGATAAAGAAATCTTGGTCTATCTGGCTTTGCTTTCATCCGGCCCTGCTTCGGTTAGGTCTTTGGCTAAAGTTAGCGGCATTAACCGCGGTACAACTTATGATATTTTAAAGTCCTTAAAAGATAGCGGCTTGGTTAGTTATTATCATAAGGCCACCAAGCAGTTTTTTGTAGCCGAAGATCCTTCGGCCTTAAATAAGGCGCTGGAACAAAGAATGGATAAGTTGCAGGAAGTAAAGAAAAATTTAAGCCAAGTGATCCCCGAGCTTAAATCCTTGTTTGATTCATCCGGCGATAAGCCGGTAGTAAAATATTACGAAGGTTTGGGTGGCGTAAAAACGGTATTAGCCGATGTTTTGGAAACCACAGCCAGCGCGCCGGAAAAACTTTATTATGTTTTTTCTTCCGCCGCCATTAGGGATTATGTTTATCGAGCTTGGCCAGCGTTTACCAAAGAGAGGATTAAAAAAAATATCCAAGTTAAGGTAATTGCCTTGGGGCACAAAGGAACGTTGGCCGCACTTTCGGAAAAAAAATCTTTAAATACCGATAAAAGTTCGCCGACTTACATCTTAATTTATCCCGGCAAAGTTGCAATGGTTTCGGTTAATAATACCAAACAGCCCTTGGGCTTGATTATTGAAGATGAAGCGTTATATCAAACTCAATTGCAGTTGTTTAATTTTATCTGGAATATTTTGTAAATAATTTATCCTTAAACTTATGTGTGGAATTATCGGTTACTTGGGTAAGCAAAATAGTTTGCCTATTATCATGGAGGGTTTGCAAAGAATGGAATACCGCGGCTATGATAGCGCCGGCATTGCTTTAATTGCCAAGGGTGATTTAAAAGTCATAAAAAAACAAGGCAAGCTTGGCAATTTAAAAGATTTGCTTCATGGCCAAGAATTTTTTTCTAACCTGGGTTTGGGTCATATCAGGTGGGCCACTCATGGCGTACCAAATGATATTAATTCCCATCCCCATCTTGATTGCCAAGGAAAAATTGCCATTGTTCATAACGGCATAATAGAAAATATGGCCGAGCTTAAAGCCGAACTGATAGCTGAGGGGCATGTTTTAAAAAGCCAAACAGATAGCGAACTTTTTGCCCACTTGATAGAAAAATATTATACAGCCGGAAATTTATCAGAAGCCGTTAAACAGGCCTTAAGTAGGGTTAGGGGTGCTTACGGTTTGGCCGTTTTATCATCTCAAGATCCGGATAAAATAATTGCCGCTCGGTTGGGCAGCCCTTTGGTGTTGGGTATTTTACCGGAAGGCGGTTATTTAGTAGCTTCGGATGTTACAGCTATGCTGCCGTTTACCAAAGAAGTGGTTTATTTAAATGACGGCGAAGTTGTTGAGGTTACGGCGGAAAATTATTCTATCAGTAAGGAAGGCGAAATTTTAAGCCAAAGGCCCAGCCAAAAGGTTGATTGGGATTTAACATCAGCGGAAAAAGAGGGTTATGAGCATTTTATGCTTAAAGAAATTATGGAAGGCCCTAAAGTCATTATGGATTCCTTGCGCGGCCGGGTAATGTTGGAGGAAAGTAATGTTAAGCTGGGCGGTTTGATTGATGTATTGCCTAAACTGGCTTTAGCTAAAAGAATTATTTTTGTGGCTTGCGGCACGGCTCATTATGCTTGCCGTTTGGGCGAATATTTAATTGAAAGCCAAACAGGTTTGCCGGTGGAAGTGGAGTATGCCTCGGAATTTAGATACAGTGAGGCCGTTTTAGAGCCCGGTACTATTGTTATTGCCATTAGCCAATCGGGCGAAACGGCTGATACGCTAGCAGCCATCAAACAAGCAAAAAAACTTGGCGCTTTAACTTTAGCCATTGTTAATGTGGTTGGTTCCAGTGTGGCTCGTGAAACAAGCGCCGGTGTTTACAACCATATTGGCCCGGAAATTTCCGTGGCCTCCACCAAGGCCTTTATTTCCCAGCTAGTTATTTTAGTTTTGTTAACGGTGCTCCTGGGGCGCCAACGCCAGATGCTGCCCGAAAAAGCCAAAGAAATTTTAAATGAGTTATTGGCTTTGCCGGAAAAAATTAAATTTATTTTAAGCCAAAAAGAACAAATTGAAAACATAGCGAAAAAATACGCTTCATCTCCTAATTTTATTTTTATCGGCCGTAAGTGCAACTACCCCATTGCTTTGGAAGGCGCTTTAAAATTAAAGGAGGTTTCTTATATTCATGCTGAAGGCTATCCGGCCGGTGAACTAAAGCATGGCCCGTTGGCGTTAATAGATAGCACCTGGCCAATAGTGGCTATTGTGCCGCAGGATAGCGTTTATGAAAAAACTTTAAGCAATTTGGAAGAAGTTAAGGCCAGGCAGGGACAAATTATTGCTATTGCCACGGCAGGTGATGAGCTGGTTAAGCAGGCGGCCACCGAAGTAATTTACGTGCCTAAAACTTTGGAAATTCTATCGCCTATATTAAATGTTGTGCCTTTACAACTTTTGGCATATTATATAGCTAGGGAGAGGGGTTGCCCTATTGATCAGCCGCGTAATTTAGCTAAGAGTGTAACTGTGGAATAGTTATGAATCGGCTAAGGGATATTTTGATTTCACGAGGATCTGTTTGAGTCTAGCTCCGCCTTGACCGTAGGGCAAGCGGAGCTGACGAGTTATGCGAGTGAAAGAAAAATATCCCTTAGACGATGAAATTAATTCAATAATTAAATTAATCCCTAAAGCAGAGCTTTGCTCGCTTTAGGGTAAACAAAAAAATATGAAAGCATTAGTCAAAAGCAAGCCGATTGTTGGTCAGGAATGGCCAAAGGGTTTAAAAATAGAAGAACGTCCTGAACCGCAAATTAAAGATTCAGGCGAGGTTAAACTTAAAGTATTAGCTGCTGCTTTATGCGGGACCGATATTTCCATTTACAATTCCACTGATGCCTTAAAAGAATCAATGAAAAATATCAATGAAAATGGCGTGATTACCGGGCACGAGTTTTGCAGTGAATTGGTGGAAGCCGGCGAAGCGGCTAAGAAAAAGATTTTTGATTTAATTCTCGTTTTTTATGCCGATAATCAATTAGTTAAAGATTTTATCAACAGTCGGAGTAAGGAGGAAGTTGTAGCCGATCCGACTTGGTTGGATTTTGTAAAAAATAATTTTTATCTCACAGCGGAAATGCATTTGGTTTGTTGGCAATGCCGCCAATGTCAAAATAATGAAAGCCATGCTTGCAAAAACACTATCATTAAGGGCTTGCATCAGGATGGTGCTTTTGCCCCATACGTAGTCGTGCCATCCAGCAATTTGATTATTTTTTTAAAGAATGAGTTGCCAGTGGAAATTATCGCCTTTATGGATGCCATTGGCAATGCCACGCATACCGTTCAATCGGCCGGCGTGGAGGGGAAAAATATTTTAATTTTAGGTGCTGGCATCCAGGGGTTGATGGCTGTGGCTGTTGCCCGTAAAATGGGAGCCGCCAAGATTTTTATCAATGATGCTTCTGATCCTGCCCGTGGTTTAACGCCCGAAGTTTTGCAATCAACCAAGTTTGCTATGGCTAAAAAATTGGGTGCTGATTATTGTTTTGATGTGTCGTTGCAAAAAGCGGAGTTTGAACAAAAAGTTAAAGAGGTTACCAATGAAACGGGAGTGGATGCGGTTTTGGAAATGTCCGGTTCATATTACGCCCTGGCTGACGGTTTTAAAAATGTGCGCATGGCCGGCGTGATCGCTTTATTGGGCTTGCCTTCGGGCAAAATGGAAGTGGATTTTTCCAAGGATATAATTTTTAGGGGCATAACCGTTAAAGGAGTAATTGGCCGCCAAATGTTTAAAACATGGGAAGTTATGCGTACTATTTTAACCTCTGGCTTGGCTGAATTGTTAATTAAAAGCGGAATTGTGACCCATGATTTGCCTTTGGAAAAATTCGAAGAAGGTTTTGCCGCCCTTAAAAAAGGCGAAGCGTTAAAAGTATTATTAAGGCCGTAAAATTAGTTGCCGATTATTAGTTACCGGCATTTAAGTTCAAATATATGTATTCATCAGAATTATTAAATTTAATCACACAAGAAGTTTCTTTGCTTAAAGCCAATGGCAAATATAAGTTTGAAGCACCATTAGAATCGGCCCAAAGTTCAAAGGTTAAAGTTGCCGGCAAGGAAGTATTAATGTTTGCTTCCAATAACTATTTGGGATTAGCTAACCATCCGGAAATTATTACCGCCGCCAAAAAATCTTTGGATCAATATGGCTATGGCTTGGCTTCGGTTAGGTTTATTGCGGGCACTACAAAATTGCATTTGGAATTGGAAAAAAAATGTTCTGAATTTTTAGGCACCGAGGATACTATATTATTCGGTTCGTGTTTTGCCGCCAATGAAGCTTTTTTTACCGCGTTAATCCAACAAACAGAAGGGCAAACTAAAAAATCGGTTATCTATAGCGATGAGCTTAACCATGCCAGTATTATAGATGGTCTTAAGTTGGTTAAAAAAGATTTGGTAGTCAAAAGAATTTATGCGCACAATGATTCCTCTGCCTTGGAACAAATGCTCAAAGAGGATGAGAACGAAAATTATTTTCTAAAAATTATCGCTTCTGATGGTGTTTTTAGCATGGAAGGAGAATTGGCTAAATTACCGGAGCTTGTTAGAATTGCCACAGACCATCGGGCCCTATTGTTTGTTGATGATTCGCATGGGGTTGGGGTTTGTGGAGCCCATGGCCAGGGCTCGCCCGAAGAATTAAATGTCTCCGGTCAAATTGATGTTTTAAGCGGAACTTTTGGCAAGGCCTTGGGAGGGGCGGCGGGCGGTTATTTAAGTGGCAAAAAAGAACTGATTGAATTTATGCGCCAAAAAGCCCGTCCTTATATTTTTTCCAATTCTTTGCCGCCAATGATTGTGGCCTCAACTATGGCCGCTTTGGATTTATTACATCAACATCCCGAATTAATTGAGCAATCAAAAGAAAATACCGCTTACTTTAGGCAAGAAATTAAAGCCAGGGGATTTAAAATAATTGAGGGAGATCATCCGATTGTGCCGATTATGATCGGCGAAGCGGCCTTAACGCAAAAAATGGCTAAAGAATTATTGGCACGCGGGCTATATTTATTCGGCTTATGGTTTCCGGTGGTGCCAGAAGGCCAAGCCAGATTGCGAGCGCAAATTTCTGCTGCTCACACTAGAGCCGATTTAAATCAGGCCTTGGATATTTTAACTGTTGTTGGTAAAGAATTAGGAGTAATTAAATAAAGTTCGCTTGGCTGGGAAAGAAAAATTTTTCCGCGGGGACGCTCGAGTACTCGCGAAAGCAGAAAAATTTTCCTTTCCCAGCCCTGCTCACAATTCATATATGATTACAATCCGTCAATTTAAAAAAGAAGATGCTACGCAGGTTGCTGTTTTAATTCCTCAACTAACTAAGAATATCGTTGAACCGGCAAGCTTGGTTAAGCGTTTGGAAAATTTAGCCACTGCACAAAATTGGCAATATTTTGTGGCTGAATTGGAGGATAAAATTGTCGGTTTTGCCGGCTTGGTTTGGTATCCGGTTGCTTCCAAAGGATTAATTGGTTGGATTGAAGAAGTGGTGGTTGATGAGGCATTTCGCGGCCAAGGCATTGGGCGATCTTTAATGGAGGTATTGTTAAAATTAGCTGAAGAAAAAAATATCAAGCAAGTAAAATTAACCAGTACCAATATCGCTTTGCCATTGTATGAAAAATTCGGTTTTAATAAAAAAGACCAAGATTATTTAGTGAAAAATCTTGATTGATTATGCGCTATATTGCCGATTTCCATATTCATTCGCCTTATGCCCGCGCTTGTTCGCCAAAGCTGACTTTAGCCAATATTGATGCTTGGGCCAAGTTAAAAGGTATTAACATTGTGGGTACCGGGGATTTTAGCCATCCGGCCAGATTTAAGGAAATAGAAAATAATTTGGTGGAAAAATATCCCGGCCTGTATCAATTTAAAGGTTCCTCAACGGGAACTCTTTTTATGCTGACCACTGAAATCGCCTGTATCTTTAGTCAGGGCGGTAAAACCAGGCGTTTGCATATCTGCATTTTGGCGCCCAATTTGGATTTTGTAAAAAAATTAAATGCCCAGCTTACGGCCCGCGGTTGCAAATTGGCATCGGATGGCCGACCGATTATCGGAATGAGTGCTAAAGAATTACTAAAAATTTGTTTAAGTATTGATGAAAATCACTTAACCATTCCTGCTCATGCTTGGACCCCGTGGTTTGCAATTTTTGGTTCCAAATCCGGTTTTGATTCTATTTCGGAATGTTACGAAGATTTAAGCAAATATATCTATGCCATAGAAACCGGTTTATCATCCGATCCGCTGATGAACTGGCGCCTTTCGGCTTTGGATAAAATTACTTTGCTTTCCAATTCCGATGCTCATAGCTTGGAAAATTTAGGTCGAGAGGCCAATGTGTTTGAGCTTAATAAACCATCGTATCAAGAAATTTTTGAAATAATAAAAAATCAGGATAAAAAAAAGTTTTTATACACTATTGAATTTTTCCCTGAAGAAGGCATGTATCATTTTGACGGGCATCGCGCCTGTAAAATAAGTTGGTCACCTGTTCAAACTAAAAAAAATAAAAATATCTGTCCGGTTTGCAAAAAAACGGTTACAGTCGGCGTTTTGAACCGTGTGGATAACTTAGCCGATCGGTTGGAAAAAAAGATTGATAAATCACAATTTATTCCTTTTAAAAGCATTATACCTTTAGCGGAAATTATTGCCGATAGTTATGGTGTGGGCAAAAATTCTAAAAAAGTTTATGCAGAATATTTTAATTTGATAAAAGATAACAGGAATGAATTTGAAATATTATTGGATACGCCGTTTGATGTTTTAAAAAAATTAACTCTGCCGCAAATAGCTGAGGGCATTATCAGGGTAAGAAAAGGCCAAGTTATTTTAACTCCTGGTTTTGACGGGCAGTACGGAAAAATTCAGGTTTTTTCCGAGCAAGAGCGTGCGGTAAATCGCCAAAAACCCTTATTTTAAAGGCAAAATCAATCCAAAAACAAAATCCCCTTCAAGCATGGAGACGGGGATTTTGTTTTTCTATTTAAAGAGAAAAAATTTACCTTTTTCTTTTTTTAGCCACCTTTTTTCTTTTAGGGGCTGCTTTTCTTTTAGCTACTTTCTTTCTCTTTGGAGCGGCCTTCCTTTTTTTAGGAGCGGCTTTTTTTCTTTTTTTGACTGCCATGTTGTTTCACCTCCTCTCATTGGTTAAGCGAATAATTATTCGCTTAGATTGTAGATTTATTTTTACAATTAAAATATTTTAATAATAAAAATAATCTCTGACCAATATATTATACAACATAATTAAATAAATTGATATAGTCAAGCAAATATTTTGACAAACAAAAAAGACTTTTTCACAAGCCCTTTAAATTATGTTGATATTTTCTATGGTTGTTTAACCAAATTTCTTTTAATAATGTATTCTTGCGTTCCTATCGTAATTACTCCTATTATTAACATAATTAATCTAGCATATGCGGCAATGGCAATGCCCTCGGAGCCTCGGTCGCCAAGATAACTATAGGCTGACTTTGCCAGAGTTCCTGAGACAATGGGTAAAATAAACCTTTTGAATTTAATCGGTCCAGTGGCCATCACATAAGTCAATTCGTCATCGGGAGTAAAAGGTAGGATATAAACAATTAATAAGGTCATCGGCCCAATTTTGTTGGTTAGTTGATCAAAACGGCTGTAGAAATCAGAAGAAATGATTTTTTGCAGCAAGGGGCGTCCATATTTTTTTACTAATAACACGATGATGAATAGTCCAATTGAGGTTGAGAGAAAGTTTATAATAAAACCAACATCTCCTCCAAAGATATATCCAGATACAATGAGAATAGCGGTGTTTAAGAGTGGCGTTAGGGTAACATAAATTATTTCAATGATGGAATAGGTAATGACACCTAACGCTCCACTAGCATTAACAACTGACTGCAGTGCCTCCCTGTCAACATATTTATTAAAAATAATCGCTGTAATAATCATTAAAAAAACATAAATACTCAAAGTAATTATGCTTTTTAATTTAACCTGATTATGAAATAATTTATTTGCGATATTCATCATTAACTCTGGTGGACCCTGCCGGGATCGAACCGGCCGCCTCCGCGATGCAAACGCGGCGCTCTACCAAATGAGCTAAGGGCCCCTATTGTTGTCCTTTAAATAAAGGAGAAAAAATCGCCCAAATCACTCCTTCTATAAAACCAAACATGTAAAGCATGGCGATAATAATTCCGGCCAAGCCGATTAGTTTCCACATTAATCTGGAACCGCCGGATGAACCCAAATGTTCTTCGGCCCAATCATTATGGCCGAAGTTTTCTACAATCCAATTGGCTTGCCAAACCAGCAAAAAGCTGGCCGCAATACCTAGTAAACCAATAAAAAATCTCATAGATTTATTTATGGTGTGGCGCTTAGCGCCACATCCACCACGCTAAGCGTGGTGGACCTGGGCGGAGTCGAACCGCCGACCTCCACAATGCGAATGTGGCGCTCTAGCCAATTGAGCTACAGGCCCCGGTCATCTCAAATTAATTCTGGTGGGTCCGAGAGGGGTCGAACCTCTGACCTCATGGATGTAAACCATGCGCTCTAACCAACTGAGCTACGAACCCTCTAGTGGGGATGGTGCGCGGGAGAGGACTTGAACCTCCACGGGGTTGCCCCCACCACCACCTCAAGGTGGCCTGGCTACCATTACAGCACCCGCGCTCACATTAAATATCTTGTTTTAAAGTCAAATTTATTTTATTCAATTTCCGTTTAAGCAGGGGAATATTTTTTGAGTAATACATTTTTTTAATCACAATCCTCGCTTCATTTTTTGCATATTTTAATTGATAAGCTCTACTAACAAAGCTTTTATTTATATGACCCTTTACGTCAAATTGTTTTTGCATTTCTTGTTGTAGCCAATTAATATGCTTAATGCTGGCCGAACAAAAAGAAAGATAAAACATAAAACTGGATTTCCATCTTTTATCCCAGTAGGAGTAAAAACTGCCATCTCCATCAAAAAGACCCCTGATAAAATCCGGAAAGAATTTTTTCGGGATTTTTATCTCGTCAATAGTTTTTGATTTTGCCGGCGTCAAACCGATTTCTATAAGTAAGTTGTAAAGATTTACATCACTAAATTGAACGCAATAATATGTTTTATCAGGCGCAAAGCCACTTTTCTTTAAACTTACCTTTGTTTTTAGATCAAGGCAAGTTTTAAATGTTTGAATGAGCTGTAAATCTTTAGAGACAAAGGTAATGTGCCTTTTATCTTTGGATAAATTACCATCAGTAGCAATTAAGCCAACTGCATAGGCTAATTTAGCCGACCACAATCTCGATTTTTTATTTAACTGTTTCATTAAGGTATATTATACCTCAATGTTAAAGCGTATACCAGTAAATTTATCCCCTTATTTAACTATCTTTTCCTTGAGCTTCTTTTTGTAGGTTTTAAGATAATCAAGCTTAGCGCGCCTAACTTGAGCAATTTTCTTTAATTCAATTTTAACGATATTGGGAGAGTAAACCGGGTATACTCTTTCCACGCCTACTCCCTCGGAAACCTTACGAACGGTAATGGTGGCACCTTTTTCCAAGCCGTGCTTGCGGGCAATTACCATGCCTTCAAAAACCTGGACGCGCTCTTTTTCTTCGCCCTTGGTATTTTTTTCTTTGATTTTTTGGTGAACCCTGATGGTCATGCCTGGCCTGACTTCCGGGTAACCGGCTGCGCTGGTGTTAGCAGATGTTTTGGTTGTCATAGAATATCTGTTTAATTGTTAATTAAAATATGTAAAACTAGACCTAACAATAGCCAAAAATGGACTTTTTGTCAAGTTTAATTCAAAAGGATAGTGGCTGTGCTATTTTTTCTTGAGCAAGTAGCCTTCTTTTTTTAAAATGGCTAAAATTTGTTTTAAAGTTTGAAAAAGCTTGTCTTCTTTATTAATGACGGTGTATTGGTAATATTTTTCTTCCTGTTTAATTTCTTTTTTGGCATTAGCCAAACGTTTGGCCAGCTCCAAGGGAGCCATATCCGGTTGCCTGTTAAGCAAGCGGTTTTTAATAGCCGCTAACGATTCGGCTTTAATAAAAATGCTAACAGCATCATAATGCTTTTTGTAAAATTTAGTGCCAATGTAATCGGTGTTGGCCACCACATTATAACCGCGCTTTAATTTACCGGTTAAATCAGGTAGATAGGTGCCATAATAGGTTTTGCGGTTTTTAATGTAAGTGTATTCAATAATTTTGTTTTCTTTAATTAATTTTTTGAATTCTTCATTGCTGAAAAAATAATAATCCCGTCCATTTTTTTCATTTAATCTGGGAGCGCGGGTTGTGGCCGTAACCAATCTTTTAAAAATTGGATATTTTTTCAATAAAAGTTTGGTAACCGTGCTTTCGCCCGAACCGGTTGGTCCGGAGATAATTAAAATTTGTTTCATACAAGTTTTTTCAGAATAGTATCAAGATTAGTCGGCAAGGGGCTGGTAAATTCCTGCCATTTGTTTTTTAAATCATAAAAGCCCAAAAGATGCGAATGCAAAAAAATTCTTTTTAAATTAAAGCTATCTTTGTATCTTTCGTGGCCATAAAGTTCATCACCGATTAAGGGATGATCAATGGCACTTAAGTGGGCTCTAAGTTGATGCGAACGACCGGTTTTTAGGTACAGTTTAAGATACGTATAATTTGTCAGTTTTTTAATAACCAAATATTCGGTTAACGATTCTCGGCCTTCCGCTCCCTTGGCTTGAGCCACAATTTTGCCCGACCGACGCGATCTTTTTAAAGGAAAATCAATAATGCCTTCGTCGGCTGAAATTTTGCCGTAAACCAGTCCTAAGTATTCTTTTTTAGTTTGCCTGGCTTTAAATTGTTGTTTTAAATGCGCATACATGGGCTTGGTTTTGGCAATTACCAACAGTCCGGAAACGCCTTTGTCCAATCTGTGCACTAATCCGGGCCTTTCCGGATTTTCACCTACTTTTTTAATAGCGGGAAATTTTTTTACCAGCCAGTCAATTAATGTTAGTTCTGTTGATTGGGAAGTAGGATGAACCAGTAAGCCGGCCGGTTTGGTAATAACCAAATAATCGGCTGTTTGTTTAATAATTACAGGTAAGAGCGTTTTATCAATCTTTGTTTTAACCGGCTTTTCTATTACAGGTTTTTTAACTTCAACGGTTGCTTTTTTGGCAATAATGATATCGCCTTTTTTTAACCAATGGTGGCTGGCAACGGTTTGGCCGTTAACCAAAAATTCGCCGCCTTCAATCATTTTTTGAATTTGCGAGCGGGAAAGTTTTTTTAGTTCATTGGCTAAAAATTTATCCAGCCGTTCTTTGCCTTCATTTTGGTAGGTGATTGTTTTCATGATAAAAGTTTTAAAAAGTTAAGCCCTAAAAGCCCGCAATCGGTATCGGTTAGGTTTCCAGTTAGGAGATGTTTTTTAAATTGTGAAATTGTCATTTTAATAACTTCAGCAAATTCGTTTTGCTCCAGATTTTGCTCGGCTATTTTTTTACAATCAGTGGCGATAAAATTATATTTAATTCGGCTGGAGTAGGCGCATTGATAACTTTTTTGGATTAACTTGAAGTTTCCGGCATAACCTGTTTCCTCAAGTAATTCCCGTTTAATTGCTTGTACTGGGGTTTCATTTTTATCAACTGCCCCTCCTGGTAATTCTAATAAGGTTTTTTCTGGGCCAGGGCGAAATTGTTTGACTAAAATGACTTGCTTGTTTTTGGTAACTGCCAGCACGCAAACCGTGCGGTGCTCGTCTTTAATTTCAAAATCAGCCAGGCGGCCATTGGGCAGTTTAAAAGTTTTAACAATCATCTTGCGATATTGCCCATGAACAACTTTCTTTTCTTTGATTTTCTGCCATTTTTTAATGGTAGTTGTCTGTGTCATTAACCTTAAAATAGCATAATTTAAGGAAAAGAAAAAGCCGAGGGTTGAACCTCGTCTTTTTCATATATCGAGCTAAGCTCGATGGTGTCGCGCTTAGCGCGACTTCCACCACGCTAAGCGTGGTGGACGCACGTGGACTTGAACCACGGACCTTCACAATGTCAATGTGACGCTCTAACCAGCTGAGCTATGCGTCCGTTTTAATTCTTTGCCTATTCTATTATAAAAGATGTTTTATGGCAAGTGTTTAGTTGTTTCTTTAAAAATGGTGCGCCCAGATGGACTTGAACCATCGACTCCCGAATTATAAGTCCGGTGCTCTAACCAACTGAGCTATGGGCGCTTGTTATGGCTTGTGCCCCCTGTCTCGCATAAGACGAACAATAGCGAGGCTTTGTGCGGAGTAACCAACTGCTTGCCCCGTAAAATTGAGCGGAGCGAAGTTTCTACGGGGAGCTATGCATCCCCGATTTCCACCTTATTATAGCCAAAAACCGTTTAAAATCAAAGAGGCCTTAAATAATTTGGGCTTTTATTGTCTCCAAGATGATTTTTTCCGCTTGATCAATGCCCAAATCCAAAACAACAATAGCATTGTTTTTATCGCCAGTTGGATTAAATTGCTTAATTAATCCCAGGGCATTGGTTAAATTTTGTGTATGTAAAATCACTTTGGTTTGGTTTAAGCCAAGCTGATAAAATAAAATAATAATTTGTGAAAGCGGGCTGGAGGCGATTAGCTCTTCAATAACTCCGGCAATGTCTTTTTCGGTGGCGCCGGATTCGGTAAAATCATGCAGATCCAATTTTGACCAGACAATTTTAGAACCCGCGTCCGCTTGCAAGCGCCCTAAAATTTTACCCCACAGTTTTAAAGTAGCAATGGTTTTGGTTTGATATAAGTGAGTGACAATTTCTTTGCGGTTGGCGCCTAAATTAATAAGTTCGCCGGCAACTTTTAAAGCGGCCGGATTAACCTGATTGGTTTTAAAAGATTTGGTTTTACTAATCAGTCCGGCCAGCAAACAAGTGGCCATGGCTTGATCCAGCAAGGTTGGCTGCCATTCATTAATCAATTGGTAAACAATTTCGGCGGTAGAAGCCCGAGTAACATCAATTAAATTAAAGTGGCCGTACTGTTCGTTAGCCGGAGAATGATCAATATTAATCACTGGTAATTGGTAAAAAATATCACGGTGAAAATCGTAAAGTTTGCCTAAGCCCTCAAGATCAGGCGTGTCCAAAGCGATAATCAAATCAAAAGTAAATCGGCTGTTTTCCAGTTTTACATCATCAGCGTTAAAAACACCGAACTTTGGAGTTAAGTGAATCCTTAAATTATTGCCGGCAATATCGTAATTTAAGGCCTCAATTCCTGTTTGGGAAATATCCAAATTAATAATGAATTTTTTAAGGCGCTTAACTTCATTTTTAACTTCTTGAACAGCCGGTAAAAAGCTTAAATTATCGGGTAATTTAAAGCCGTTAATCACCACCTCGGCATTTTTATTGATTTTCTTTAAAAATAAAAAAAGAGCCAAGCAGGAGCTCAAGCCGTCGCCGGTTGCTTGCTGGCGAGTGGTAATCAAGATTTTCTTGCTTTGAGTAATTTGTTCCCTAATTTGTAAGGCGATATTTTGGGTCATTATTGAAGTTTTTTGGGCTTTTTACAACTGTTCAGCATGGATAACTGGTTATTCTAGCGGAAACCTTGGTTAATGTCAAGAAAAGGGGGCTTTATCTGCATTCAAGGTTTTTTTTGAATTAGCCGAGCTCAGCTCGGCATGGTTGACATTTTGGGCTAATTTTAGTAGTATTTACATTATTATGAATGTAACCGAACTAGCCAGACGATTAAAAATGACAACCAGCGAGCTTTTGGCCAAATTGCCAGAGCTTGGTTTTGATATTGGCAAAAGAGCTATTAAAGTCAGCCCTGATTTAGTTGATAAAATTATTTCCGCCATAGAAGCTGATCGCAAAAAATCCAGCGCCTCGGCTGTTGCGCAGGCAGTTACGGAAATTAAGTTAAGCGATAAAAACGGTTCAGCAGAGCCAAAAAAGGAATTTACAAAAATCATCAAAATTCCCGAAGTGATTATTGTTAAAGATTTTGCCGAAAAATTGGGTTTATCAGTGGTTAAGGTAATTGGTGAGCTGATGAAGAACGGCATCATGACCAGTTTAAACGAAAGGATTGATTTATCTACGGCTACCATCATTGGCGAGGATCTGGGTTTTAAAGTAGAAGCCATGTCCGAAGATGAAGTTGCCGGAGCGCAGGTGGAAGTTTCTGATCAAAAACTTAAAGAGGTTTTAAAAAATATTAAAAGCGAAAATGCTATTATCAGGCCGCCGGTGGTGGTGGTCATGGGCCATGTTGATCACGGCAAAACCAAACTCTTGGATGCTATCCGCGAAACCAATATTATTGATCAGGAATCAGGCGGGATTACCCAGGCCATTGGCGCGTATCAAGCCCAAACCCATGGTCAACTTATTACTTTTTTGGATACGCCCGGACACGAGGCCTTTAAATCCATGCGCAGCCGAGGTTCCAAAATCGCCGATGTGGCCATTATCGTGGTAGCGGCCGATGACGGGCTTAAACCGCAAACCATGGAGGTTATTGATTTGGTGCAAAAAGAACAATTGCCATTTGTGATTGCCATTAATAAAATAGATAAGGAAGGCGCTGATATTGATCGGGTTAAAAAAGAATTATCCGAGATCAATTTGATTCCCGAGGATTGGGGCGGAAAAACCATTTGCGTGCCGATCTCGGCCAAAGAAAAAAAAGGCCTAAATGAACTTTTGGATATGGTGTTACTGGTGGCCGATATGGAAGATTTAAAATCCGATCCCACGGTTAGGGCAATTGGTACGATTATCGAAGCCCATGTTGATAAAGGCGAAGGCCCGGTGGCAACCGTGTTAATTCAAGCCGGTACCCTGCGTCCTGGCGATTTAATCGTAGCCGGGCAAGTGGCCGGTAAAATTCGTCTATTAAGGAATTTTAAAGGTGAAGATGCTCAAGAAGCTTTGCCTTCCATGCCGGTAAAAATTTTAGGCCTAAGGGAAGTGCCCAGAGTTGGGGATATTTTGGAAGTTACCGATGATAAAAAAATGGTTAAGGAATTGTTAAAAAAGGCCAGTTATAAAAAAGAGGCCCATGCTCGATTTGTGCAAAATTCAGCAGTTAAAGAAGAAGAGGGCGCAGTTGTACCAACCCTTAATTTGATTATTAAAGCCGATGTTTTGGGTTCGCAAGAAGCGATCGAAGAATCATTATCCAGGTTTGTTGATCCGGAGGTAAAAGTCAAAGTTATTAAAAAGGGCTTGGGCAATGTAACTGACGCCGATGTTTTAGCCGCCCAGGCCGGGTTGGCCATTATCGTGGCTTTTAAAGTTAAGAATTTTCCGGGAGTTGAAGAATTGGCCAGAGATAAAAAAGTAGAGCTAAAATATTACGAGATTATTTATAAATTATTAGAAGATGTTGAAGAACGTTTAAAAACATTATTAAAACCCGAAGTAATTAGAACCGAACTCGGGCAAATTCAAATTTTAGCGATTTTTAGGACGGAAAAAAATTCCATGATTGCCGGTGGAAAAATTTTAACCGGTGTTATTAAGCCCAAAACCAAAGCCAAAGTTATTAGGGCAGGGGAATTTATTACGATGGGTGATTTAACCGAGCTTAGGGCAGGTAAGCAAATTGTTAACGAGGCCCATGCGGGTGAGGAATGTGGGTTTAAATTTATTGGTGAGCCGATTATTAAAGAGCATGATGTTTTGGAAGTATATCAGGAAGAAATTAAAGAAAGGCAATTGCAGGTTAAACATAGTTAATTATGTCACAGCGCGCCGAACAGTTAGCCGAAATTATCCGCCGCGAATTGGATATTTTTTTAATTAAAGAAGCGGAAGTGCCTCGTGATATGTTTATTACCATTACCGAAGTGGTGGTAACGGATGATTTGGAAAACTCTTTTATTAAAGCAAGTGTTTTGCCGGTTGATAAATCGGGTACGGCCTTGGCGTTTTTAAAAAGAAATGCCGGAGCAGCGGCCAGGTATTTAAGCAAACAAATGGTTATGCGCAAAGTGCCCAAGCTGGATTTTAAATTGGATGATTTTGCCTTAAAGCATCGTAGCGTGGAGCGGGCATTAAATGAGGAGATTGATTAAACCGTCGAGCTAAGCTCGACGGTTTTTTTATTTAAAGATTTGGTAGGGATATTTTTTTAATTGATGTTATTTAAGTTATTTGTTAACATAATGTTATGGAAAGACATTTTTTGGAACAATATAAAATTCAAGATAAGCCCGAAGCCAAGAAAGCTGCAGAAAAGCAGGTGCAAAGAACAGGCGAAAGAGAAAATTTTCAAGATCGTTCAAAACGCATAGATGCCTACATTGAGCGCTTGGAAAATGTTTTTTTAAATCCCGATCAACGTGTTCGCAAACGTAATATAGAAATTTTAAAACCAATTATCCATGAAAATGCGATTATTAAAACAGAGGATTTTCCGGAAAGTTATTTTGATTATCAAAGAAGGGAATTAATAAACCGAGGCCTGGGCGAGATTGAATTAAACGACGATGAGAAACAGCAAGAAATCGCCCAAGTTCAAGAAGCTCAAGGTAAAAGTTTAGACGCCTGGATTGACCATCTTTCAAGCGATGATAGTAATTACCCCGCAGATATTAAATATTTTGCCATGCAGGGTATATTAAAAGCCGGAGTTTTTGATCAAAGCAACTATCGTTTTGAAAAAAGGGTTAAATCCACTACCGCTCCCTTTTATCAAATAGATCATGAAGCCCTTTCTATGACTCTTGGAGCACTTAATGCCTGCCATCACAACGGGGATATTTCTCCTTATCCTAAAGAACTTCTTGATCTTATAGAAAAGAGTAAAGATTTTGCCAGTATGTACGCTGTGGCCATGCGGATTTTGGATCAAGAAGCGGATAAAGATAAGGCGCTGGAAATTACCCAAGGGGAGTGGCGCGTTTTTAAGCAGGGCAGCGATCCGCAGGAACTTGTTAAGGCCTTTGAGGGCAAGCGGGCGTATTTGTGCTTAGGAAACATCGGCGACGCGACTGGATATCTTAAGCATGGTGATGTACAGGTATATTTTTCTCACAATCGTGCTGGTCAACCAATTTGGCCGCGGGCAGCTATTGCTCTTAAGCCCGAAACAGGAGTGTATGAAGTGCGAGGCACCTATAATAAAAATGAAGATGTAGATCCCGAAATTGCCCAAACCGATATCATCAAAAATCAACTCGCTCTTTTGCCAAACGGAGAATCTTTTGCCAAAAAAGATGCTGATATGAAAAAAGTTACCGAATTGGTTAAAAAACAGGAACAAGAAGTGCCTTTTACCAAAGACGAAATTCTTTTTTTGTTTGAGGTAAATAATCGGATTGGAGGTTTTGGCTTTAATGCTGATCCTCGAATCGCCCAGCTGCGCGAAAAAAGGTATTTTAATTTTGAAGATGATATGTCGGCAGTTTTTGGCTGTCCTAAAAGTCAAATTGCGCAAAATATCAATCAAATTACCGGCAGTACTAAGGTTTTTATCGGTAAATTAAAACCCGGAGTAATTGATAAATTACCCAAAGGCCTGAAACATATCTACACTTCTTTTCCAGACCACGAAATACATTTGGAAAATATGCAAATCGGCGGCCACAATAAGGAAGAATTAACAGAGCTGCTGATTAAACGAGCAGGGAAAATAATGTTTATTGCTAAAGAAATGATAGATAGTCCTGATTTTGTCACTTCTCAAGATGTTCAAACAATCAAGCTTGTCCGCTTGCGGGTTAAAGATTTAGGATTTATCGGCCAACCAAATAATGAGCAATTATTACAGCGAGCTAAATTAATGGGCCTGGATTTATGCCCCGCAGAAACCGCGCTCTGGTATTTAATAAAAAATCCAGATCAATTTTTTAAACGTTCTTTATCTTTTGCAATGAAGCCGATAGAAGACCGTGACAGGCAGAACATTTTTATGATCTCCGTGAGGGAAGGGCAAGTAAGACTCCTTTTTAATATCGGTAATCCAGAGTATATGCGTGATCTAGAGACCGAGTTTGTTTTTCGCCGTTTTGATAACCAAACCGGAACAAACCCGTTAACAAAAAAATCTAGCAAATAAGTTTTTTTAAGTTGATTTAGATGGTTAAAGCAGATTAATTAAGTTGCCTTTAAATTAGGGCTTTTTTTGTTGCTAGGATTATCTTGACAAAAATCCATATTGGCATTATAATGCCGTGTTACTTATATATTTATGTTAACCCATTTAGGCGAAATTCAAAAAATTAAAACAGCCATTGATGGTGCGCAAAAGATTTTACTGATAGGGCACCAAAAACCAGATGGCGATGCGCTGGGCGCTTTAATTGCTATGGCCTATTTTTTAAAGCAAAATCGCAAGGATTATGCTCTTTTTTGTTTGGATCAACCCAGTGTGCAATATGAGTTTTTGCCGTTGCTTCACGAAGTGGGCTTTAACCCGAAAATTTTTAAGGAAAAATTCGATTTGGTTATTGTGTTGGATTCGGGCGATTTAACTTATGCCGGAGTAGACCAATTATTGCCTCAACCAAAAAATTACACCTTAATCAACATTGATCATCATGCCAGCAATGCTTTTTTTGGTGACATTAATCTGGTTTTGCCTACTTTAAGTTCGGTTTCGGAAATCATTTATCATTTGCTCCGTTTGTGGCATTCTCCGATAAATAAAGAAATGGCCACTGCATTGTTAAACGGGGTTATTTTTGATACCGGTTCATTTTCCAATGCCGCTACTTCTTTATCGGTTTTGGAAGCAAGTTCTCATTTATTAAATTTAGGCGCCAGGCACAAAACCATTAATGATAATATGCTACGAAATAAAAGCTTGGGTTTGTTAAAATTATGGGGCCGGGCTTTTGAGCGTTTACAATACAATCCCAAATATCATTTGGCTTTTACCATTATTACCGCCCAAGATTTGCTGGATTGCGATGTGGCCACGGATGCCAGCGTTGGCTTAAGTAATTATTTTAATGAACTGGCCGGTGCTAAAATTATCATGGTTTTAACCGAATTGCCGAACGGTTTTATTAAAGGCAGTTTAAGAACCACCCATGATGATGTGGATGTAGCCCAAATGGCCAAGCAATGGGGTGGGGGCGGGCATCGCAAAGCCGCCGGCTTTACTATCCCGGGAAAGCTGGTATATAATGAGGGCAAGTGGCAGATAATTGAATAATCAAATAATAGGTAAACATATGCATTTAATTCCTACAGTTATAGAAAAATCAGCTAATGGCGAGCGGGCTTATGATATTTACTCTCGCTTGCTTAAGGAGCGGATCATTTTTTTAGGCGATGCCATTGATGAAAATGTGGCCAACATTGTTATTGCCCAATTGTTGTTTTTGGCTTCTCAAGATGCTAAAAAAGATATCACTCTATACATTAATTCGCCGGGCGGTTCGGTTACCGACGGGTTGGCTATTTACGATACCATGCAATATATTAAGCCGGATGTTTCCACGATCTGCGTGGGCATGGCGGCCAGCATGGGGGCCTTGCTTCTTGCTGCCGGTGCAAAAGGAAAAAGAATGGCTTTGCCCAATTCTCAAATTTTAATCCATCAGGTGATGGGCGGGGCCGAAGGCCAGGCCTCGGATATTAAAATTAAGGCCGAGCAGATTTTAAAAATCAGAGATAATTTGAATAAAATAATGAGTAAGCATACGGGCCAAAGATTGGATAAGGTAGAAAAAGATACGGATAGGGATTATTACATGACGGCAGATGAGGCCTTGAAGTATGGTCTTATTGACAAAGTGGTCAAATAGGTCTATAATAATACCTTTAGATCATTTCACGTCATCTTTCTTCAATCAAACAAATAAGGAGCAGAAATGCTTCAGGTCATCATGGCGTTGGCTTTTATGGTCAGCGCGTTTGTGCAATCTTCTGAAGCTCAAACTTCAGATAATGCCATCTTCGGCAATTACGCTGGAGCTGGATTGCACCGCTTGTATCATATCTACCCGACGTCTTATATAGACGGAGGTCACATCTGCGCCGGCATGGATACTACGGTAGGGCTCGGACGTGATGGCTGGATCGCCAAGATCGATGAAAACGGCAAGATCCAGTGGGAACGTTCTTATGGTGGAGTCAGGAACGACTACCTGAAGTTTGTCGCCATCTGCGACGACACCTCAGGTAAACCTACTGGTTATGTGGCAACCGGACTTACTCGTTCGTTTTCAGTCGACGAGATCGGCAAGATTTGGCTCATTAGGGTTGATCTTGATGGCAATGAGCTTTGGTCCAAGTCATATGACTTACCTGGCGAGGCCAGTGGCGTTTCTTGTGCCTATACTGGCCAGGGTTGGATAATCCTTGGGAAGTATCTTAAGTTTCCAGGTTCTAAAATCTGGATTACCGTCATGATTGAGGTAGATGAAAACGGGAAATTGCTCAACAGAAAGAGCTGGTCCCGTTAAACGTCATTTCTTCGATTGAACATTGGGGGCTTGCGCATTCGTGTGCGAGCCTCTCTTTTTATTTGACAACATTTTTACTTTTGCTATAATGAATTTACTTTGAAAATTTAGAGCAGTTATCAAGAGCGCTATCTGTTAAGGGCACTGACCCGATGATAGCCGACAACCCGCCTCCGCTTACAGCTTCGGCGGGCAAGCCCCCTCTCTAGGTTTTTGAGAAAGGCATGCCCGACGTAGCGCAAAGCGCGAAGTAGGGTGCCAATTTCAGCCCAATCGGGGAAGATAATATAAAATAATAAACTCTTGCTCAAGAGTTTTTTTGTTTTTAAACGCCAGCCGGCCTTCCCAAGAAGTCCGGTTTTTGTTTAAGTACAAATTAATTCAATTTTTCATTCATCATCAATGGAGGAAGAAAATGCCCAGAAGGCAAATTACCGTGACGGCTGTTCAGCCCATTGATCTGTCGGTCGGTCAGTTCGTTTCCTGTTACAATCAACCCACAGGCGGTGCGGTTGTATTTAGAGATGGACAACCCATCTGCACCTGTGGCGAACCAATTGTTTGCATGAAAAGCGCGACCGATCCAGGTTCGGCAGTGGCTTGTTTGAGCATCAAACTGCACGAGGAGCAAAGTGCTACGATGCCTGACTATCAGCCGGATTGTCGTCGCCCTCTTCATTCACATTCATAGGAAGAATATTCCTATACCCCGAATTCACAAAATTCGGGGATTTTTTTTTGCTAAAAATTCTACTTGACTTATGCTTCAATATATGGTAAACTCTATTTACTAAATTATTAAAGATCAAGATTTTGGCAGTTGCTATTAAGAGATAGCTTGAGTAGTTTAGTGAAAGATAGCGATCAGTTGTCTTCAATAAATTTTGACTTAAATTCACTCAAACGGATGAGTAAAAATCAGACTTATCAATTAACGCTTCAGAATTTCTCGCAAGCGCTAACAGGTTTTAACCAAACCGGTCTTATTTTATTCTTCTAAAATTCTCTTCATAATAAAAAGCAACTTTCAATATTTTGGCTGAAAAAGGATAACAGAGTATGGAAAGTATTGTTTTAGTTATCGTCTTGGTGGCGGGTCTCGCTTCAGGCGGTTTTGTTGGTTATTATTTTCGAAAATTGGCCGCTGTTCGCGAAGTAAATTCCGCGGAAAGCAAAGCCGAAGATTTGTTAAAAAAAGCCAAAGAAAGGCAAACGGAAATTTTATTGGAAGCCAAAGATAAGGCCATCAAAGTAATTGATGAATCCAAGCGTGAGGCCGAAGAAAGGCGCCAAGAGGTTAAGCAGTTGCAAGCCAGGGTGGAAAAAAGAGAAGCTACCTTTGACCAAAAACTGTTGGATTTGGAAAACAAACAGCAGGAGTTATATCAAAAGGCGGAAAAGGTGGAAAAAATCAAAGAAGAAATTACCGCCGTTAGGGAACAACAGTTTGTTAAGTTGGAAACCATTGCCGGTTTAACCAGAGAAGAGGCCAAGGAAGTTTTGTTGAAAAACACTGAAGAAAAAATTAAGGACGAGTTGGTCTTGCGCGTAGCTAAATTGGAAGGCCAATCTTCGGAAGAATTGGAAATTAAAGCCAAACAATTGTTAAGTACGGTAATTGAACGTTGCGCTTCTTCGCACGCCGTGGAAACTACCACTACAGCCGTGACCTTGCCCAACGATGAAATGAAAGGCAGAATTATCGGCCGCGAAGGCAGAAATATTAAAACTATTGAACAGTTAACCGGTGTGGAAATTGTGGTTGATGAAACCCCACAAACCATTTTAATCAGCGGTTTTTCACCCATTAGAAGGCATTTGGCCAAATTGGCTTTGGAAAAATTAATTTCCGATGGCCGGATTCATCCGGGTAGAATTGAAGAAGCGGTTGATCAGGCCAAAAAGGAATTGGCTACCGATATTAAAAAAGCCGGTGAGTCCGCTAACCGTGAAGCCGGTTTGGCCGGCGTTGATCCGCGGTTGGTTCAGATTTTGGGGCGTTTAAAATACCGCACCAGCTACGGTCAAAACCAATTGGTTCATGCCTTGGAAGTTACTCATCTGGCTGCCATGCTGGCCGAAGAATTAGGTGCCGATGTTAACATTACTAAAAAGGGCGCTTTATTTCATGATATCGGCAAAGCGGTTGATCATGAAGTTCAAGGCGGACATCCGGAAATCGGCTATGATATCTTAAAAAAATTTGGCATGCCCGAAGAAGTGGCTTACTGCGCGCTGGGTCACCACGAAGATACGCCCAAGACCTTGGAGTGTATGATTGTTAAAGTGGCCGATGCTATTTCGGGTGCGCGTGTTGGAGCCAGAAAAGATACTTTTGAAGATTATATCCAGCGCTTAACCGAATTGGAAGAAGTGGCCAATTCATTCGCTGGGGTAGAAAAAACTTACGCAATTCAAGCGGGTAGGGAAATTAGAATTTTTGTCCAACCCGATCAAGTTGACGATTGGCAAGCCACTAAATTGGCCAGGGATATTGCCGATAAAATCCAAGCCGACTTAAAATATCCCGGTGAAATCAGGGTAACGGTTATTAGAGAAAAAAGAGTTATTGAATACGCCAGATAATTTAAGTATGAAAATTTTATTCTTTGGCGACATTATTGGAAAAATTGGAAGAACCGCCATGGTTCAAGTTTTTGGCGAACTTAAAAAAAAGTATCAGCCGGATGTAACTATTGCCAATGTGGAAAATATTGCCCATGGCAAAGGAGTAACCGCTAAAACTTTAACCGAGATGAAAGAACTGGGCTTAACTTGCTTAACCAGTGGTAACCATGTTTGGAAAAAAGAAAATGTGGTTACGGCAAGCGAAGAAGCCGGTATTTGTTTACTAACTCCCGCTAATGACCCCAGAACAACCCAAGCGATGCGGGCGGTTAAATTGCGCGTTGGCTCAAATAATTTGATTGTGGTAAACTTATTAGGCCGGGTATTTATTGATGACGATAATACTTTGCGTTGCCCTTTTAAGGAAATAGATGCCATTTTAGCGGATTACCAAGATGGTTCTTCGGCGGTTTTGGTGGATGTTCATGCCGAAGCCACTTCGGAAAAAATCGCTTTGGGCTGGTATTTGGATGGCCGCGCGGCCGCGGTTTTAGGAACCCATACTCATATTCCGACAAGTGATGTTAAGATTTTGCCTAAAGGCACCGGTTATGTTACCGATGTAGGTATGGTGGGGCCGGTTGATTCGGTATTAGGTGTTAAAAAAGAGCTGGTAATTGAAAAGTTTTTAAGCAATGGTCCGGTGGTGTTTGACTTTCCGGAAGATGGCGCAGTGGAAGTTAACGGCATTTATCTGGAAACCGATGATACCACGGGGTTGGCAAAAAATATAGAAAAAATCCAGGAAATTGTTATTGTCAAAAATTAACTTTTCTCTAAAAAGCGTGGATGTTTAGTAAACCGCGCCTAAATAATTTTTTTGAGAAAATATAAGGAGGTTAAATTTATGAACAAAGTAATTCTCGCCGAACAAATTTCCGCCCAATGCGGTTTAAGCAAAAAAGACGTAGAGAAAGTTTTGGATTCTTTGGAAGAAGTTATAATCGGCGCTTTAAAAAAAGGCGAAGAAGTAACGCTGACCGGTTTTGGTACTTTTTCAGCGCGTACTCGATCGGCCAGGATGGGCGTTAATCCGCAAAAACCTGCCGAGAAAATCCAGATACCCGAAGTGATTGTGCCTAAATTTAAATCCGGCAAGGCGCTAAAAGATGCGTTAAAGGCAAAAGCGTAATTTTAAAAATTGTGAATTAAAAAACCGCGTCTCTAATCGTCATTGCGAGCCCCAAAGGGGCGTGGCAATCCCGCTGTACTTGGTATGCGCATCGGGATTGCTTCGTCGCTAGCGCTCCTCGCAATGACCTCTGAAGGACGCGGTTTTTTTAATTAGGGTAAACCACCATCACCCGTTTTGCGCCTTGCAGAATATCGGCCCCGTTATTCCAATCATGAATTGCCTCCATAATGGTTTGGTAATCGTATAAATAGTTTTCACCTCTTCTGGTGCCTGGATCATTGGTAATAAATTTATCCGCGGTATAACCCTTTATTACCAGCATGTGGTAAACAGGTCCCGGGGCTCTAAAATTAGGGTTGCCAAGCATTCGTCCGGCTACCGGAATAATAACCGGATGCCCGCTTGATAATTCTTTTTTAATTTGTTCGATTGTCGGTTCAACCAAAATTTTTGTTTGGTAGCCCGATAGGTATTCTGCAAAAACCTGTTCAGCTTGGTTAAGATTAATATCCAATGTTTTTACGCCAAAGCGTTTGTCTATCCAGGCGATCATGGCCAAAATTTCTTTTTCCGTTTCTGTTCCCGAAATAAATGGTTGTTTATCATAGTAATGATCCACCATTATAATACTGGCTTCTTCGCAGGCCTCGTTAAAAACCTCGGCCCAGTTGCCGGTGGGCGCTTGAGAGGTAAAAGGAATATCCAAATTAATAGTTGCGGCAATTTTAATCGGGGTAATTACCGGTTGTTCGTCTTTTGGTTTTTCGGAAACATCAGTATTGGTTTGAACTGTTGGCTCAACTTGAGAGTTTTGGTTAATGGTTGGCTGTAAGCTTTTTTGTTCTTCATAACCTGTGGCCTGTGGTAGAGCTTCTTTGGTCATATTCAGCCAAAGATCTTTAAGCCAAACTCGGCTAAAAAAGGCAACTGAGAGTAACAAAAAAAATGTTATCGTCAGCAGGTAACGGGTATTTTTTTTATTCATTTGTTTTTTTGGGGGTTATGGCAAGCAATTCGCTCACGAAACTAAAAATTATTTAGTGATGTAATTTTTGTAATCATCATTGTTTTGCCAAGCGCTCCAAGGAATAGCTGGGTGCACGGTTTTGCCGGAAAATTTAATGGCCTTGGCAATCGCTTCAACCGGGTAGCCGCCATAAATGTAGCTGTTGACTAAAATATACCAGTGTTGTGTGCTTTTGGGGATTTGCGAATTAAAATACTGGTCCAATTTATTTTTTAATTCTTCGGCTAAACGTCTTTCTTCGCTTAAATTTTTAAGTCGGGCTTGGCCGTATGCAAAAGTGCCGGCAACTCCGGCTGTTGGTTTTGTTTCGCCCAAGCGCCCCAAGCCCAAGGGATTATAGCCATGGGCCACTTCTACGCCGTCAATATAACCATCGCCATCGGTATCGGCTTTAACCGCATCGGTGCCATAGGTGGTTTCTTGGGTATTGGTTAAGCCGTCATGGTCAAAATCCTGGGCAGGATCCGATGGCTGATAGGGTCCGATAAGCTCTTGGGGCAAGGTGGTAAATGTAAATTCCGGCGTGGTTAAAGTTTTATTTAAAACGTCTTTAAGCTCCACTTTGTAGTAGTAGGTTTTATTGGTTTTTAAATTTGACAATGTAATGCTATTTTCGGTACTGCGAGGCGAACTTAAATTTTTGCTTTTGGAGTAGCTTTTGCTTTTTTCGCCGTATTTAACTTCTCCTTCAACCGGCCGATTGGTTTTAAGGGTTATAATAATTTCACTGGTGCTAGTGCCGGTATTTTGGTTAAAAGGCGAAATTTCATAAATAATCAATTCAGGAACTTTTTTATCGTCTTCGGTATTGGTTTGAAAATTAAAGTTAACGCTATATTGTTCGTTGCCGGCTTTATCTTTGGAAGAAACCTGATAGTAGTAAAGAGTGTTGCGCTTAAGCTTGCTTATGGTAATATCATGGGTTTTAACCAAACCGTTTTTACATTCTTTATTTTTTAAATTATTGGGATTGGTATTCCAGTGCACGCAAGAATTTCCGGCTTCATCGGATTTCCAAACAAAGGTAGCAGTGTTGCCGGTTACAAAGCTGGTGTGCACATCGGTTACCGATGGAGCTTCTTTATCATTGGCTTTGGTGGTGGTAAAGTTGTAAATATCGCTGGTGATTTTATAGTTGCCAAAAGTGGCAGCTTCCAGAACAAAATAATATTTTTTTTCCGATAATAAATTGGAAAGTTTGGTTTCGTGGTAGGTGTTTAAATTATTATCGCCCAGCCAATTGCCAAAACCGTTGGTTAAGCCGAATTTAATAAGGCCGGTAGTTGGCACATTGGTGCTCCAATAAATGGTGGCGCTTTTATCGCCGGGAGAAATTCTTAAAGAAATAATTCTGGGCAAATTATTAACCTGGGCTGATGCCAAAAAACCCGGCGCCAGCCAGGTGGTAATAGTCAGTATTAAAGCAATCAGCAGAATTTTTTTCATAAACTATACTCATAGTATCTAATTTTTTTCGCTTTTTGTCAACTTTAAATTATTTCTCATCATATTGACAAGAAGCATTTTTTTTGATATTATAAATCGTTCTGACCTTTCGCAAACAATCTAACACAAGGAAAATCAAAATGTCCAAAAATGATGGACAAGAGGAATCGTACGCGGTTGCAAATGCCTTGGCATATGGAGGAGAAATTCTGCCACGACCAATGCGGTCTGATGAAGCTTCTCTTTCTCAACTTGGCACCCAGCCGCTTGGCACCTGTTCTTGGGGCGAAAATAACTTCGCGTTTGTTGGCTACTTTGAGCCGTGCATCTACATTGGCAAACTATCTTCCGATGGCTCGCTCATCGAGCTTGAGGCCATTAGGTGGGTAAGATACGGCGATCAGCTTCATCGGATCTTTCCGCCCAACGCCCAACCAGGCGAAGCCAATCGCGGGCAAACTGTGAGCCCGGGTCCGGAGGGCACTCTGATTGTCAGCTGCAATGCCTCTAGAACATTCTACGTTCTGCAGGAACCAGAAGATTTGGGCGACTACTGGCGTTGTGTTCGGCAATTCGATTTGCCTAACTACCCGATTCCCGGATTCAGGCACGTTCATGCTGCACTTTTTACCGTAGGCAATCTACTGGTAATGACCAGCGCCGGTGATCTCAACCAACCCTGGGAGATAGGCGAATATGCCCATCAGAATGGTGCGTCGCTCGTGTATGAGGCGCATGTACAGAGAGAGTAGTCGTACCTCTATGGCATTGGCAACAGGCCAAATGACCAGACGGCTTGGTATATAACCGACAGTCGGTCCAATGGACCGCTGGGTATCTATCGGGGAGACCAACTGGTTATCCCTCACGTTACCGGCAACGGTATCTGCTTCATGGCAGATGGTTCGGCTCTGGTGACCCAGTATGGACAGGAACTGTGTCGTGGTCCAAATGGAGCCCGCCATTCATTCGGCGGTAGCCCTGGCGCGCTGATCCATCTGCCGTCCGATTTTATCCAACAACATCTTGATCGCATCTGATCGAGACAATGCATTCTGGTACAGGAGAGTTAGTTGATTTCGGATAACACCGAAACAACTAACTCTCATTTTTTTATTGCAAAATATTTTGCCGGTATTGCAAAGCTTCGGCTACGTGAGCCAGTTGGATGTTTGTTGAATTTTCCAAATCGGCAATGGTGCGGGCGATTTTTAATATTTTATGGTACCCTCTGGCCGAAAGTCCGAATTTATTTACAGCTTGTTTTAACAATTGCTCTCCGGCGCTATCCAAAACGCAGAATTTTTCAATCAGTTGGTGATCCATTTCGGAATTATAAAACAGTCCGAAATTTTTTAAGCGTTTGATTTGGATTTTTTGGGCATTAGTAATTTGTTTGATGATTTTTTCTTGATTGCCAACAACATTATTGTTAGCCAACAGTTCTTCGGTTTTTAACCTTGGTACTTCCACTTGCAAATCAATCCTGTCCAAGAGCGGGCCGGATAATTTTTTTTGATAATGCCTGATTTGCAAAGTAGTGCAGGAACAGTTTTTTTCCGGATCGGATAAAAAACCGCAAGGGCAAGGATTGGCCGTAGCTATCAAGGTAAAGCGGGCGGGAAATTGAATGGTGCTTGAGGTGCGAGAAATGGTAATTAATCCGTCTTCCAACGGTTGCCGCAAACTTTCTAAAACCGAACGGGGAAATTCTGGCAATTCATCCAAAAATAAAATTCCGCGATGTGCTAAAGTTATTTCGCCGGGTTTAGGAAAAGCGCCGCCGCCAACTAGGGCGATATTTGAAGAGGTGTGATGAGGGCTGCGAAACGGACGAGCTTGAATTAAGGGCTGGGCATCTGGTAAAAGTCCGGCTAAACTGTAAATTTTTGTCACTTCCAAGCTCTCATTTAGCGTTAACGGCGGCAACAACCCGGCTAAGGCCTTGGCGAGTAAGGTTTTTCCGCTGCCTGGAGGCCCAGACATCAGCATATTATGGTAACCGCTGGCGGCAATAATTAGCGCTCGTTTAACCTGAGATTGGCCCTTGATTTGGTTTAAATAAATTTTCGGTTTTGTTGCCTTATCTCTAGTAAAGGATTTTTTAATTAATTTTTTTATCAAAGTTTCTGAACGCAAATGATTAACCAGCTGGTCTAGATTTTTACAGGGAAAAATTTCCAAACCCTTAATTAAGGCAGCTTCCAAGGCATTGGCTTCGGGCAGATAAATTCTTTTAATGCCCAAACTTTTAAGATTGGAAGCAATGGCTAAAACGCCGTTAATCGGCCGCAACAAACCATCTAAAGAAAGTTCGCCGATAAAAATAGCTTTTTGATTTGCAGGAGTTAAGGTGATTAATTTTTTAACCGCTAAAATGGCCACGGCAATCGGCAAATCAAAACTTGGTCCGATTTTTTTTAAATCAGCCGGCGCTAAGTTAACCGTAACTTTGGTTCTGGGAAAAGGCAAACCGCAATTTTTAATAGAACTTCTAACCCGTTCTTTGGCTTCCGAAACCGCGGCATCCGGTAAACCAACAATTAAAAAAGCGGGCAAGCCGGCCGAAATATCGGCTTCAACTTCAAGCAAATGGCTATTTAAGCCGATATTGGCAATACTGTAAACTTTGGCAGGCATAAAAATAATTAGTTAAAAATAAAAAAATAGGGTAATAGCCAAACTTGCGTTCGTCTAGTTGACCCTATTTTTGTCTTCTTACTTTAACTTATTTAAGCGTTGTTTGTCAAATCGTTTTTTTTAAAATGCCACAGTAGTAATAAACAACCGCAAAAAATAAAAACATCACTTAAATTAAAAACCGGAAAAATCCACCAATCAAGATAATCAATTACTCCACCGAACTTTATTCTATCCAATAAATTGCTGATGGAGCCAATTAAAATTAAGCCAAAGCCCCAAAGTAAAGTCGTATTTTTAATAGCGAATTTAAAACCCAGAATAATAATCAAAATAATTAAACAAAAACTTAAACCACCGGCCAGCCAGTTGCTTACGGGTAAGCTAAGTGCCAGATTGGCATTTAAAAAAAGTTTTAGCTGGAAATTAGGCCACAATAAAACCCCTTCGGAAAAAAGAGGTTTTAAAATTATAAAGTATTTTATCAAACGATCCAGAATAAAAAGAGCCAGTAGTAATATCAATCCGAAAAATAGACGGAAGTTATTCATTTTTTATCAGGCAAACTTTAGGCGCGCATTTGGTGGCGGTTGGCATGATTTTTAAGCGTTCGGGCAAAATTGCTTGGCCGCACTTTTCACAAATACCGTAGGTGCCTTCATCAATTTTTTTCAGCGAACGGTTAATCATTTCCAAGGATTGCTCCAAGGTTTCTTCCAATGATAAATTGCCTTCAAACACCGCTACTTCGGCGGCGTTTTCATCTTCTTTATCACCGTATTTGGGAAAATCGGAATTGTAATTATCTTTTTGGTGCGGATCGGCTTTGGCAAAGGAGGAAAGCTGTTCTTCCAAATGATTTTTTCTGGCTAATAAATCGGCTTTAATTTCACTGATAAAATTTTTAGGCAAAGATGATTGAGTCATAATTAAATGGTTAGTTGCTTACTCTGATTAAAATGAATAGTACTCGTTTTGAGCCAAATTGTCAAGGTATTTAAAAATTTTGGTAACTGAAAAGGCGCTACTAGCGCCCTCTAATAAAGTTTATTAAATAGGGGAGTAGCGCCTATGACCCAAAAATTCAATTTTTCGCCCCTTACGTATAAGGAGTGAGAAATATCACAAATTTTTGAGCTTTTGCGCTCTGTCCGACTGTGAGCAATGTTGCCAACCAAGCCCTTGGTGGTAATCTTCAGATTTGGATAAGAAGATAACCTTCAAAATTTTTGTTTTTTGTTTTTGTTCCCTTTCCATGAGGATTGGGAGAGAGTTGTGGCCAACTGGTCGGTCAGCGGCCTTAACGGGCTAGTAAGCAACAGAATAATCCCCTAAAAGGGTCTAAAAAGTTCCTTTAGAGGACAGATTCTTGATATAAAGTGCTATCTATAATCTTTAACTATTTAAGTATATCATATTTTAAAGAAAAAATCAATACCTATTTATGGCTAACTTTAGCTAAAAAAGAGCGTAAGCATTGGTGGGTGTGGATTATTGAACAACTTTTTTATTCACATAAATCACAGGTTATCCACAGTGCTTAGCGCTGTAATTGCCACGCTTAGCGTGGCACACTTAATATAGGCAGTTAATTATCAAATAATATAAACCAATAAAAATTAGGGCTATTTTAACCCTAGGCACAAATTAATTTCTCCAGAAGTTGATGTAAAAGCGGTAATATTAGAAAAGTTTTGTAAATCTTGGGCTAATTTTAGCCAAGATAATGAAGTTTTAAGCCAAAAAAGATTAGAAATTAATGGTCCAGGTTGGCTAGTAAAAGTAATAGAACAGTTTAATTTAAAGGTTTTTGGCTGATAATCGTTTATTTTGTTGCTTACAACCAATATTTTATCTTTTATTGCCATGCCTAAACCGGGGGTTGTGATGGAATTTTTCGGCATAATTTGGCGCCAACCAGATGACTGAAGTACTTCTTGCCAGCTGATTTTAGATCCATCAGCTAAAAGTTCCACAGCTTTGGTGCCATCGGGTAAAATTTTGGTTGCTTCTTTGGGTTTAAATTGTCCTAAATAGGAAGTAATTGAACTTTTTGCCAATTCTTGATTATCAATAGTGGTAATAATAGTCCAATTTTCAGCCGACCAACCAATCAGTAAGGGTGGGTGGGCATTTTTTAGCAAATTGCTTAATGAAGTTTGGCCAACTGCCCATAACCTGGCATCAAGCTGCTGCCAAATTTTGTTAAAATTATGATTATTTTCCAATTCTGCAGGAATGCTGGTTAAATCGGTTAAACCAAATAACAAATCTAATTTTTCGGGCAAAAAATTAAAATAATCATTAAGATTTTTGTCATTTTGTGAAATTTGAGGCAAAGTTGGTTTTAAAGAAGCAACCAAAGCATAGGCACTGGAATCCAAAGTTAGTTGGTAGTTATTATTTGGATTATTTTTTAATGGTAGTAAAGCGGTTTGCAAGGCATTTAAAATTCCTGTTGGTTTTGGTTCATTAAAAAATGCTTGGTTTAAGTTGATTTGTAGCCAGGGGGCGATAGTTAAGGAAAGGTATGCCGGCGTGCTAGGGCTGATTTTTTGCGCTAGCATTTGGTCTAAAATTTGTTGATTTGAAGCCAGTAGTAAAATTTGTTTTTTAAATAGATTTTTTTGCCATAAGCCAAAATTGTTTTGTTCGGCCAGTTTGGCTGATTTTTGGTCTTTAAGTTCCACAATCAATCCGTAATTTTTGTTATCTTGCCAAAAAACAATCAAATGGTCTGATCTTTTAAGCAAAGCCACTGCTTCGGAGGGCAATTTTTGCATTTCATTGCTTAATTGATTTTGAGCAGTTTGATAAATTTTATTTAAACCGGGATTTTTTAAAATTTTTTGCTGCTGCAATTTGGGAAAACTAAAGCGATCATCTTTAAATTCAAAGCTAATTTGGTAATTTGGGGGCAAAAATTGCCCTAGCTCATAGGTTGGTTTGAGGTAATTTTGAAATAACAGCCAGCCTGCCCAAATTAAACAACCAATCAGAAAAACAATAATTATTTTGGTATTATGTTTTTGCCAAAAGTTAATTGAATTCATAAGTGACGTAGGGCGAGTGAAGTAAAAAAGTTATCGGTAATCAAATAATAATCATATTGTAGCACAAAAATTGGCATTTATGGAAAAAGGCCTAATCGTTAATTCCAAGGGTTGACAAAATTAAGGATTTATGATAATGTTTAGCGTTCTTGTTCATTTGTTCATTGAGAACTTAACAAGAATAAACCACACAAATAGGGCAATTTCGCCCAAATCCATCCCAAATCAAAAGGGAAGACAATGAATCGTTGTGTCATCCTCGTGATCGCTTTTATGGCGATCGTCTTTTCGTTCGGTTTCGCCGGTAACGTCGAGGCCGAGATATCCGAAGTTGGTTCGTTGGATATTCCAATGAACTATTTTGGTGATGTGGCAGTGGTTGGTCAAACCGCTTACTGCACCAGTTCCAATGGCGGCCTTTATAAGGTCGATGTTTCTAATCCGGCTGAGCTTCGCTTTATTGAGCGTGAACGAGGTGCGGTTAATGGCGTGGAAGCAATCGGCCAACACGCCTTTATTGGCCGCCTTGGCGAGTCGGGCCTGAGCGTTTATAACGCAGAAGGTATGCGTTATAATGGCGCCCCTTCAGATGTTGGCGGATTGTTGCTTGAAGGAGGATTGCTCTACCTGATAACGGTGAGTGATTCAACTAAAATACTTCGTATCCTTAACATCGAAGATCCGGCTCATCCTGAGGAAATTGGTCAATTGGAAATCAGAGGCCCTCGATACTTATCAACGAGGATGCTGATTAACGGACAATTATACTTGTCTGGTTCAAATGACGGACGGGTTAGTAGCGTTATTGTTGTGGATGTTTCCAATCCGGAGCATCCGGAACTTACCAGCCAGATAGACGGACATCGAGGGAATATCGTTGGTATTGCATCCGACGGTGAATACCTCTTTGTGGCCAATCAAGATGGCGATGAAGGAGTTCAGGTTCGGAATTTCAACTGGGAGTTGATTTCCGAGATTCGATTCTACTTGCCTCAGGGTTTGGTTTTTCGTCAAGGACATCTTTACGTTGTTTCCAGCGTTGCCGGTGAGTCATCAAACTTCCAAGTTTTTGGCGTTTCTGGCCAAGGAGAACTGGAATTGATTGATGAATTCTCTACTGGAAGGCAGGCAATGGAGATGTTCTTCGTTGAAGAGCTCTGTTACGTTGTTGAAATTGGTGTAAACGACAATCGTGAGAGCCGGTTGCTCATTCTGAATGTTGAAATAAACGAGGAAGAGCAACGCGGTCAACTTCAGCACTTTCAAGGATTTCGTCAGTCTGATCAAAGTCATTCCGTCCTAATCCAATCCTCTTTAGTTAATGCGCTTCCTATGCCTAGTGGCTGGGAAATCGGCATCTTTACCCCTGATGGAATATTGGCTGGAGCCGGGGTTTGGCTCGATGGCGAGCAACTTGGGTTTCCGGTTTGGGGAGATGATCCAATGACGGAAGAGGTAGATGGTTTTAGGGAAGGAGAGTCCTTATGGAACGGACTCCGAATTTGGGATCCTGAAACTAATCAAGAGTTTGAAGGAGCATCCGGAGAATCCCGAGGATCAAGCAATTGGCAGGCGGACGACTTGTTGAGGATCGTTACAATGAATCACGTCACTGATTATACCCATATGGAGCTGAGGCGTGGCTGGAATATGATTTCAGTTAACGTGACGCCTGGCTTCCCGGGTTATTATGATGGTGATGAAGAGCCCCAGATCCCCTCGATCTTTAATCGAGAACGATATCTCATCGACTTCGCGATGATTAAGGACGGGCAAGGACGTTTCTATGTTCCTGAGCGGAATTTCTGCAACATTCCTTGCTTTGATGCTCGGTCAGGTTACCAAATCTATCTTAACCGAGATCAAGGTTGGAGAGTGTGGGGCGCTTCGATTGCTCCAGATGCCGACATACCGTTGGCAGAAGGGTGGAATATGGTTGCTTACTTTCCTGACTATACGTTACCGATCGGTGATGATGATTTCTACGCAATTGCGCCAATCATCGAATACGTGACAATGGTCAAAGATGGTGATGGAAACTTCGCCCTAATAAGGGAGGATTTCTCCAATATGCCCGATATGAGGCCTGGGCAGGGGTACAAAATCAAGGTCAACCAAGACGTGATTTTAAACTACCCGCCTGAACCCAATCAGGGCGACGCTGTTAACTCCGGCGAAGTTCTGACGAACGTTTACTGGCCGCGCCCTGCTTCAACCGGTTCCGATATGAGCATTTTGGTTGCCGGTCTTAAGAAGGGTTGGGAAGTTGGGGCCTTCAAAAAGAATGGTCAACTGGTTGGAGCAGGAGTTACCAACGCTAAAGGTCTTTGTGGCTTAAGCGTTTGTGGTGACGATGTGACAACCAGTGAAATTGACGGGCTGGAATGCGGAGAGCAATTCTGGTTGAAGGTAACGGACAATGGGACAAGAAATTACATTCTACCCTCAACTTATAACTATGAAGTTGATGGTTTGAAGACTGTGGAGGTCAGTCCTAACCTTATCCCTTTCGTTAGGCCCGTTGAATTCAAACTCAACGGCGCCTATCCTAATCCTTTTAATTCATCAACCTTGGTTGCTTTCGATCTGGCAATCGCTTCGCAGACCCGACTTTCGGTTTTTGACCTTTCAGGCCGAGAACTGGTTCGGTTAGTTGATGAAGCACTTTCTGAGGGAAGACACAGCGTTCATCTGGACGCCGCCGGACTTCCAACAGGAACGTACTTAATTCGTTTGCAATCAGATCAACAGACCGCTGATCTTAAGGTCCAGTTGGTTAAGTAGCTGATTGTACATTCGCCTCGCACTGTTTGTTGACTTTCAAAAGTTGACAAACAGTGCGAGGATTTTTTTATTAAGCAAGATGATTGACTTTTTAGTTAAAAAATGGTAGGTTATTATAGTTAAAGTGTAAGTAAAACTTATGCTTTTTAATTTAATAAAACTTAAAATAATCATCAAAAATATGGGTAAATTAGTTAAAATATTGTTGTTAGTCATGGCCTTGGCTATGGTTGTTGTTTCGTTTTATCCTGCACAGGCGGCAGATGCAAACTGGCGATCAAGAGAAGGTGTAGCTAGCGGCGTTATTTTGGAAATAGTTTCCGGTGATTTAAATAGAACTTTTACCGGCACCTATTTACTTAAAACGGATGATGGTAAAACCTTGGCTTTTAGGATAAATAACAAAACAGCTTTTCAAGATAATAATTACTACGGTTATAAAAAGGGTGATAAGGTTTTAGTTACTTACGATACTCAAACCGTTAATGAGTTGGCTAATACTTACGATGCTACTTCGATTCAAGTTCCGGTAACCTCTAAAACCGTTGATTACACTCAGCGCGTTGCCACTTGGTACGGCAAAGTTAATCAGCATGTTAATATTAAAACCGGCAAATGGGAAACCGATCCCGATGGAATTTCTGGCGCTAACCTTGATTTGTTAACTTATTGCAAAAAATGGTATCCAAAATCTACGAGTTATAAAGAATATAAAAAAGAAATAATTACTTTTTACGATCGAGGTAATACTCAAGTTGCCTGGCCCAAGGATGCCTATACCATAGAAAATTTATCTTATCAGTGTGTGCAAGGGGCAGTTGCTTTGGAAAAATTACCCGATTTGTATCTTGAAAAATTAGAATTAATAGATACTAATAATCCTAAAGTTGGTGATACTTTGCATTTTTTCGCTAAAATTATTAATAAAGGTAATGTGGAAAGCGGATCTTATGTAGTTGATAAAAATGGCGTTTATGGTAACTATAATTCGCTTAAACCCGATCAATCTAATGTTACTTACGGCCTTGGTTATACGGTTAATGAAAAATACGCCACTTACTCTTATGCCGGCTATTATACTTATCATGATGCGGGTTATTATACCTATACCTTAACTCTTGATCCTAAAAATCAAATTAATGAATCAGATGAATACAATAATACTAAAACAGTTACGGTTTATGTAGGGTCAAAAGACACTTCTATTAATAGCTGTACTACCGATTATAATCCTGTTTGTGGTACTGATGGTAAAACCTATTCTAACTCCTGCGTGGCTTCTCAAAGCAAAGTTAAAGTTGATTATGTTGGCGAGTGCAAGAAAAAAGACACCTCGGGTTTGCCAGATTTAATTATTAATACGGTCGGTTTAAATAATATCAACGTTAATGATAATGAAGATGTTACTATATTTGTTGACGTTAAAAATATCGGCCAAGGCGATAAATCCAAAGGCGGCTTTGGCGTTAGCGGCCAGCTTAACGGCAAGCACATTGGTTTTGAATTTATCAAAGATAATAATGAGAGAGCACAAGTTTTACCTGCCGGTAAAACCAAAAGATTGGAGCAGATTTATACCAGAAGCGAGTGGAATAATAATATAAAATATTTAGCGCAAAAAGGTTATTTAAAAGATGGGGCAAATAAAATAACCTTAACGGTTGATGATATTTGTTCCGCTTGTATCTCGCCATCGCAAATTAACAGTTATGTTGAGGAAAGCAACGAAAATAATAATTCATATACGGCTAATTTGTATTACAATTCTTTAACGGGCATAGTATCTTTATATAAACAAGATGATCAGTCAAAAAATAATTTAACATGTACTACCGATTATACTCCTGTTTGCGGTACCGACGGTAAAACTTACTCCAATTCTTGCAATGCTTCGCTTAAGGGGGCTAAGGTTGATTATTACGGTGAATGTAAAAAGGCCCAAACCGAAAAGCCCCTAGAACCGGTTATCGTCAATCCTGAAATCGGAGTTGCTCAACCAGTTGCCTCAGAAATTACCGAGCCGACGGTTAAGCCAATTTATCAGCCAAAAACTACTACTCAAGCCAAGCCGGTTTTAGAAAGTATTAAAGGTAGAATTGTCTTACAGGTAGAAAAAAACGGTGAGGCCTACTATGCATCACCTAAAACCAATAAAGTATATTACCTAAAAGACGGTAATAGCGCCTATCAAACCATGAAAGAAACCGGCGCTGGTATTAACGAAGCCGATTTTATCAATTTAATGAGTTCCAATACCAAAGGCCAAGAATTAAGAAAGCGTTTTGCCGGCCAAATTGTGTTGAGAGTTAAAGCCAAAGGCGAGGCTTATTATATTAATCCGTCTAACCTAAGCGTAACTTACATGCCCGATGGTAATGCAGCGTATCAAATTATGCGCGAGCAGGGTTTAGGTATTACAGATGAAAATTTAGCTAAAGTGATTGACGTTAATAATTAATTTCTGCGTTTAGCAGATCAACTGACGGTTAAAAATTCATAAATTAAGTTAATTTAATACTATATGAATATAAAAGTTAAATTGTTAATCTTTACCGCCTTTGCCCTAATCTCTATAGTTGGTGCTAAAAGGGCTGAAGCAGTTAGTTATTTGAACGTTGTTCAGCCGGATCATCAACCGGAAGGTGTTGCTGTAACTTCCCCGGCTGATAATATTGATTTTTTTTATTTCACTATCAGCAATACCGCTTCCAGTACCGAGGATTTAAACCTCAATCGTTTAGTGATAAATAATGCCGGTACCTCCGGCCAACAGGCCCGTGGCGTTTTTTCTTCATTATCTTTGTGCGCCACTGAAGGCGGATATTTAAGAGGTAATTGCGGCGATAATTTAATTACCAGGACATCGGTTAGAACCGGACGCGATGGGTATCTGTTTCACAATTTTAATTACACCATACCTCAAGGTCAAACAAGATATTTTACAATCTTAGCAACTGTTAATGTAATGATCAGGGATGGCTTAACAATTAGGTTGGCTTTAAATAATGCCAATAATTTTAGGGCGGTTGGTGTTGATACCGGAGTCAGAACTCAAGTTTTAGGTAATTTTCCGATCCAGGGTAATCTGTTTACCATTGATTCGGAAAATGGCATTAACGGTTTAGGTGGTATTTTAGCGGATTCTCTAAATAACCCGATTAGTGGCAATGTGGTTGCCGGTACGGATCAAGTGCCTGTATTGAATTTAAGATTCAGAGCTACCGATCATTCTTTTAGAATTACTAATTTGCGTTTTGCTCAATTAATCGACGGCACCACGAGGTCGGTTGATTCACTGACTCTTAGTTACTTAAATAAAGATGGAAACAGGTTAAATATAACCAGGAATTTTAATGCTAACAGCAGTACCATTAATTATGGTTTAGGTCTTAATAATGCGATTTATGTGCCAGCCGATCAGACTGCGATTGTTAATGTTTATGCCAATTTAGGGGTTATTGGTCAAAATCCAGCGGCCGTAACCGGCGATCAGTTAAAATTCGCTTTTATTTCCAATCAGAATTTTAGCGCTCGTAATGATAATGAAAAATTAGTTAGAATTGTTGTAGCTCAAAACAATCAGGTGCCTGGAAATATAATGGTTGTTCATGGCACTTTACCGACTATTGAAGCTGATCCCGAAGCAGGAGAGGGAAATTTTGGCAATGGCCGTGTTGAATTATATCGTTTTAAAGTAACAGCGGCTGAAGGCACAAATTTAAGCTTAAAAAAACTATCGTTTAGAATTAACTTAAATGATAGTGTTTGGAATAACGCAAGTTTGACGCTAAGAAACTTTGAGATTTTAGAAGGAGATTCTTACGATAATGTTTCAGCTCTTAACCAAGCCGATACAGGTGCCAACTCATATCAAATTTATAACGGATTTGGCGCTACCGGAACCATTGCGAACGGTAGTTGGCAGGGTGGCAGACTTAGCCATGCCAGCGGCACTTTAGCAGCGCATTATCCGCAGGGCACCAAAAATGCAATTTTGGTTTTTAACGACGATCGGCTAATTACGGCCGGTGAAAGTAAGTACTACATTTTAAGAGCCATTGCCGCGAATGTTGACGGTGGAGCCAATAGCGATGATTCACTAAGCACTTATATGTATGATGGTGATACGGAAATCAATGACAGTAATTTTTTAACAGCCGGTTGTTATTTCTTTCGAGCCAATTGTGGTAAAAGTAAGTATGGTTTAAACCAGGAAGCCAGAAACGACGGTAGGAATGATGTAGGGGCTTACTTTATTTGGTCTGATAATACCGGTACCGAAGGCAATGGCGCTCATCAAGATATTAATCAAACCCTTAATCAACGCAATTATTTCAACGGCCAGGAAGTTACCCCTTCGGGCGATTGGTTTAACGGTTGGAAAATTAAGACACTAAATGTTGAAAGAGTTTTTAACTAAAAAAAGATTTTTATCCTAAAAAAGTAGAGGTTGGGTAATCTCGCCTCTACTTTTTTATTTTTCCGGATTGACTTTTAGCGAAAAGTATGCTATTATTATAATATTGAGGCATAACTTTGGTTATGCTTTTTACTTTTAACAATTAATTTTAAACAAAATGGGTAAATTTACCAAACTGTTTTTAGTAGCCATCGCTATTTGTGGTGGTTTTTTGTTGGCCAATAGTGCTAGCGCGGCCACCTTTTTAAATGTCTCTCTTAATGAGAGCCAACCGGAAAGCAGAGATTTAAATCTTGATTATATTGGTCTTGCTCAGGAAAATGTTCCTGTTTGGGTAGCTAATATTAATTTAACTAACGCGGATAACAGCGCCGAAGCATTAAATGTCAGCACTTTATACATTAGTACCGCTACCGGCAGCAGAATCATTTTTAGCAAAATGACTTTAGTAGATGGTATTGATAATGAAAATCACGAGGGATTTGCCACTACCGAAATTAAAAGTGGCTACAAAGCTTTGGTTTTTAGAAATTTAAATATTACTTTAGGAGTTGGTGAAACTAAAGTTTTACAGGTTTGGGGTACTTTAAATGGCTCTTTGAGAAATAATTACATTAATCAATTGGGTGTTACTACCAGGGGAAGTGTAATTGCCCGCGGAGTTAATGATAGGCGTTATTCCGTTGTTTCCGGGAATTTTCCGGTGTTAGGCAACATTTTTAGATTAATTATGCCTCGTTCTTACGGCACTGTTAATTACGCTGGTAATGAGGCCGTGGTTTCTGTTTCGCGAGGAACAACTAATGTTGAGCTCGCGCATTTTAATTTTGTTAATGAAGAAAGAAGCCAGCAGGACATGAATTTAACCAGCGTTAAAGTCACTAATTACGGCACGGCTAACAGTAATCGCACGCTTTCCAGTGTTGGCCTTTATGATGGAGATCGTTTATTAGTCAGAGGTACTCTTTCCGGTAGAACTTATACTTTTAAAAATTTTCATCATTTTATTCAACGCGGTGGTAACCATGTGTTAACGGTTAAAGGCAATATTAGCAGAAATGCCGTTGTGGATAGCACTATTATTATGGGTATTAATGCCGTGGCTGATTTAAAAGGCGTAAATGCCAATCCCAATGGTTTTGATTTGGCAACTATTTTTAGTGGCAATTTTCCTGTTAGAGCCAATGAATTTAGAATTTTGGGTGAGGGAAGGCTGACAGTGCAGGCGGAAAGCAATCCGGCTACAACCAATGTGGTGGCCCGTGCTGATGACGTGCCGATGCTTAATTTAAGATTTACTGCCACTAATTCTGCTTTTAGAATCAATCATTTGCGTATTTCTCAAACTAATGATGATCTTTTTGATCGCTCTATTGCCAGCGTTAGAATTACTTACCAAAATGAAGCCGGAGAAAATTCTTTGGTTGGCACTGCTTTAAATAATGGTAATGCCGACCTTAATTTAAGTTTTGATCCGGCTTATGTTGCGGCTAATAGTTCCGCGATAATCAGGGTTTTTGCCGATTTAAACCCAATTAATCCAGATTGGGGCGCTTATACCGGTGATGCCATTCAGCTTACGTTTAAAGTTAATCAGGGTTTTGAAGCCAGAGCCGTTGGTGTTAATCTCCCGGCCATTCAAAACGTGGGCGAGCGTGATATCCCTGGAAATGATATGATTGTCCATGGCTCTGTGCCAACTATTACAGCTGATGATGCCCAGGGTAATTTAGCTAACGGATCCGTAGATTTATACCGTTTTAGAGTTACTGCGCCGGAAGACGGGACGGATTTGTCCTTAAAAAAATTGTCATTTAAGGTTAACTTGAATGATAGCGTTACTTTGCAAAACGCCACCGCAACCACCTTGATGTTAAGGAACTTTGAAATTTTAGAAGGCGATTCCTATAACAATGCGTCCGCTCTTACTCAAGCTGATAGGGGTAATGATTCATATCAAATATATAATGGCTACGGTGCTACCAACACTATTGCCACGGGTTTTGCCGGGTGGCCAGTGGGCGGCAAGCTGAGCCATTCCAGTGGAACCATAGCTGCCTTTTTTCCGCCTAATGTCAACACCAGGGATGTAGTTGTGGTCTTTAATGACGATAGATTGATTAGGCAAGGCCAAAGCAAGTATTATATTTTAAGAGCTAGGGCTATGAATGTGGATACCGGTAATGGTAGTAATGATTCCATCAGCACCTATATGTTTGATGGCGATCAGAATGTTTCTGCTTATAAAGGCCTTGAGGCCAGCTGTGATTTCAATAATAACCGGGCCGCTGGTATAGGTAGTAAATACTGTTTAAGTAGTGATGGCCGAGCCAACGATACAGCAGCTTACTTTATTTGGTCCGATACTACAGGCACCGAAGGTAATTATCAACACCAAGATATTAATGCCGATAGTAATAATAATTCCCAGGATTGGTTTAACGGTTGGAAAATTAAAACTTTAAACGTTCAAAGAACTTTGAACTAATAAAAGATTTATAAAAAAAGGGGCGATCCTGCGCAAGCATCGACGCCTCTTTTTTAATTGACAAAACAATTGCCTGGATTTAAAATGAGATTGTTATTTTTACTTCTAAATTTTCCTGTTTATGCCCCACTTGCTATTGGAAAAAATTAAAGAGCGCAACCGTTTGGCGGTTAAAGAGTTTTCTGCCCAGGCCGAATTACGAAGAAAATATTTATTGGATCACCCTACTCGGTTAGCGGCTACCAAATGCATGGACGGCCGGGTAAATTTATCGGTTATTACCAATATGCCGTTTGGGGTTTTTAGGCCCTGGCGCAATATTGGGGGCATGTTTAATATTGGCTGGCTGGCTTTTAGCCAATCATTAAGGGAATGGGTTAGTAAATTTGAAGCTGAAGGCCGAGAAGGTATTATTTTTATAACTTACCATTGGTCCAACAGCGCCAAGCATTTGGGTTGCCGGGGCTTTGATTATAATTTGTCTTTATCCAAAAAAGCTATTGGCCAAATGGCCCAAAGTGTTAAAGGGGTTTTTGTTGGGCATCGTTTAACGGTTATTTTTACCGGAGTGGAAACCGATTCTGATGCCTTAATTATTCATGGCGATGATATTAAAAATGTTTTGGATATGCGAGTCGTTAAGTCAGGGGCAGAAATCAAACGACGTTTGATTAAAATGTTTCCTAAAATGACCGATTCCATGCACTCGGATTTATTAAATTTGCTAGCCGGCAATGCCCAACATATTAAGCAAGTAGCGCTTGAGGGCAGAGAATTGGTGGAGCTTAACCATTGCGAAAAGATTTTAGCTGTTGGCCAGGGTTTTGATTGGATTCATGAATCCAACGAGGCCATAATTGTGGGGCCGTTTAACCCTAATTTGGAAGAGCCGATTATTACGGCAGTTAAATTGATTATGACAAACAGGCAGGAGGGCCGAGTTAAAAGTGATCGCGGCGTGTTGTTGGTTTGTATGCCTTGGAGCGAAAGCTGGCATAATTACCGCGAGGTGGCTTCGGAGCGGGCCAGAGTTTTGGCCGATTTGGCCTTAACCGCCATTAAAAAACATCTGCCTCAAGAGCTGGAATTTTTTTATCCATTGGTTGGAGTGATGCAAGAAGAATCACGGGAATTTACCGAAATTCCCTATCATCGTCCATTTTAAATTAATTTAAACAAAAAACCCTTTGAAATATTTCAAAGGGTTTTTGTTTTGTTTAACGTTTGTTAAAGCTTGGTCTTCTTGGGCCTGCTCCGGCACTCCCGCCGTGGCTGGGTCTAAAGGGAGGCCTTTCTTCAAAACCTTCCGGTTTAGGTAAAAGTTCTTTTCTGGATAAGCCAATTCTGCCTCTTTCTTTATCAACTTCCATAACTTTAACTTTAACGGTGTCGCCCACATGCAAAACATCCGAAACCTTATCAATCCTTTTCCAATCAACGTTGGAAATGTGGATCATGCCGTCTTTACCGGGGAGTAATTCCACAATGGCGCCGATTTCATCACCGTTCATTTGGCCTTTCATAATCTGGGTTACCGTGCCTTCGTATTCTTCACCTACTTTAATTTCTTTGGTTAAATCTTCCACCCACTGCACGGCTTTTTTAGAACCCTCGGCATTGGCGGAAGTAATAAACACGGTGCCATCCTGTTCAATGTCAATTTCCACGTCGCATTCCTCAATAATTTTATTGATGATTTTTCCACCAGGCCCGATAACATCGCGGATATTATCCGGATTAATATGCAGAATAACAATCCTGGGGGCATGCGCGGAAAGTTCGGTTCTGGGCGCGGCAATGGCATTTTTCATGACTTCTAAAATTTGCAATCTGGCAATTTTAGCTTTAGCCAATGTTTCACGGCAAATGTTTAAAGCAATGCCGCCCAATTTAATATCCAATTGAATGGCAGTAATGCCCGTTTCGGTGCCGGCTACTTTAAAGTCCATGTCAAAAGCATGATCTTCAATACCTTGGATGTCGGTTAAAATTTTGTAATTTTTTTTGTCATTATCATCGGTTACCAAACCCATGGCAATACCGGCAACTGGAGCGATGATTGGCACGCCGGCATCCATTAAGGATAAGGTGGAACCACAAATAGCTCCCTGGGAAGATGAGCCATTAGAGCCCAAAACCTCGGAAACAACCCTAATGGTGTAGGGGAAAGTGGCTTTATCGGGTAAAACTGCTACTAAGGCCTTTTCGGCTAAAGCGCCATGGCCAATTTCCCGCCTGCCTGGGCCTCTAGAGGGCCTAACTTCGCCTACAGAGAAGCCAGGGAAGTTATAGTGGTGCATATAGCGTTTTTTGCCTTCTTCTTCCATACCGTCCAAATATTGCTCTGCACCGGGCCCGCCCAAGGTAACTACCGATAAAATTTGGGTTTCGCCTCTTTGGAACAAACCGGAACCGTGCACTCTTGGCAAAAACGAAACTTCTGCCGAAAGCGGGCGGATCTCATCCAGGGCCCGGCCATCAACACGCTGGTTATTTTCTAAAACCATTTTGCGGGCATTGGCGGATAAGTATTCATCCAACAAGCCCATGCCTTTAGCGCGCAAATCTTTAGAAACTTCATTATCGTTTTTAAGGGCAATGTTAAGTTCATCTTTTAATTGCTGAAGATTTTTTTTGGTTTCTTCTTTACTTGGAGTATAAACCTTATTTAGTTTATCTAAAGTGTAGGCCTCAAATTTATTTTTAATTAATTCTTTTTCCGCTTTCATTTCGGGTGTTTCTATTTCCACTGTTTTGGGCACGCCGATTTGAGTTTGAATGTCTTTAATAAATTTAACCACTTTGCTTAAATGTTTGTGGCCAAAATCCAAGGCATCGGCCACCACATCTTCTTTAATTTGCTTGCCTTCCAATTCAATCATTACTATTTCTTCATCATTGCCGGTAATATACAAATCAAAGTCGCTCTTAAGCCGGGCTTCGTAAGAGCCGTTTAAGACCCATTCGCCGTTAATTTGGCCAACTCTAATAGCCGCTACCGGTCCGCCCCAGGGAATAGGAGAAATTGAAAGGGCAATGGAGGAGGCGATTAATGAGGGTACATCAGCGTCGTTTTCGCCGTCAACAGCCAAAACAGTGACCATGACCTGAACATCTTTGCGTTCGGATTCTTTAAATAATGGTCTGATGGAACGGTCAATTACCCGGGCGGTTAGTACCGCTTCATCGGTGGCCCGACCTTCGCGCTTAATCCAGCGCGAGCCCTTGATTTTTCCGGCCGCGTAAAGTTTTTCTTCATAATCCACCATTAAGGGGAAGTAATCAATACCATCCCTGGGATTAGAACCTACTACGGCTGTAGCCAAAACAACGGTCTCGCCGTACTGGACGGTACACGAGCCGTGGGCTTGCCCGGCTAATTTGCCGGTTTGAACTTTGAGTTGCTTGCCAGCGTACTCCAGTTCAAAATTATGAACTTCTTGCATGAAATTTACTTTCTTAGAGCTGGCAATCAGACTGCAGACTAGTTTTAAGGTAGTCTATGTGCCTAATTGTCAGCTGTTAATTAATTTTTTATTTTCATTAAAAAACGTTTTTTGTCTTTGGAAAGATCGGTAAAGCAATCGGCCGCTTCTACCAAGGAGTGCGAAGAGCTTTCGCCAAAAGCAATCACTTCCACTTGCAAGCCGTTGTTTTGCAGGTAATCCACCATGGGCACATAATCGCCGTCGCCGGAAACAATAATTACCACATCCAAACGGGGTGACATGCGTATGGCATCAACCGCCAGGCCAACATCCCAATCGGCTTTTTTGGCCCCACCGGCAAAGATCTGCAGATCTTTGGTTTTAATGGTAAAGCCGGATTTTTCCAAGGCCTCAAAAAAAGGCGATTCTTCTTTATTGGGCGAAGTAATCACGTAAGCAAAAGCATTGACTAATTTTCGTTCGGCCACCGCTTCCCGCAAAACTTCTTTAAAGTTAACGCGGGAATTGTAGATGTTTTTAGCCGAATGATACATGTTTTGCACGTCCACAAAAATGGCCACGCGCTGTTCGGGATGCTTCATTATTCTTCTTCCTTAATTTCCACGGGTTCTTCGATTTCTTCTTCAATTTTATCCGCCAAGAGTTCGTCTAAATTCTTGCTTTTAGCAATTTTAATTTTGAGTTTTTTAACCAATTCGTCAAAGGATTTTTCGTTTTCTTTTTCCAAATACCTTAATAGCTTTCTTCTTAAAGACACTTTTCTAATCAAACCGCGTCTGGAGGAAAAGTCCTTTTTGTGCAGTTTTAAGTGTTCGGTCAACTCGCGGATTTCTTCGGTTAAAATCGCGATTTGGATCTCGGGGCTGCCGGTATCCTTGGCGTGGGTTTTGTACTTTTCAATAATTCGCTGCTTCTTTTTTTTGTCTAACATATGTTTTCCTTTCTTATGTCGCTATCTAAGCCAATTAAAGCCGTTAGACAGGGCTAAAGGCCGAGGTAGCGATGAATTAGCGCAGAACAATTTAGAATCGTCTGCAGGGTTAAATAATATGCCAAGCATAGCAGAAAGGGGAGATTATGTCAATATTTGGGGTTTTAGGGTATTAAGGGGTTCTTTGACCGTTTTTCTATTTTGCGACACCATGATATAATATCTTTATGGCTAATAAAATAAACGATCTCTTAACTCAATTCCTGGAATATCTGGAAATTGAAAAAAACCGCTCGCAGCTAACCGTGCGGAATTATGATTTTTATTTAAAAAGATTTTTAGAATTTGCCAAAGTAGAAAATCCCCAAGCCATTGATTTGGAAAAAGTTAGGCAATTCCGCCTGTATCTAAATCGTTTAGTAGTTAAAGGCAAGACCTTAAAAAAATCTACCCAAAATTACCACATCATTGCGTTGAGAAGTTTTTTAAAGTTTTTAGCTAGGCGAGATATTAAAACACTGGCGCCGGAAAAATTGGAATTGGCTAAAATTGGTGAACGGTCGGTGGATTTTTTGGATGGTGGCGATTTGGAAAGAATTTTAGAGATGCCTTTAAAAGGCACGGCGCCCCAAATTATCAAGTTGCGGGATAAAGCCATTTTGGAACTATTGTTTTCTACGGGTTTGCGTGTTTCGGAACTGGCAAATTTAAAAATAAGTTCCATCAATTTAAAACGGGATGAGTTTACGGTACGAGGTAAGGGCGATAAGCCCCGAGTGGTTTTTATTTCCAATCAGGCCAGGCACGCGCTTAAGGAATATTTAGAAGCCAGGCATGATTTAGAAAGTTGGATGTTTATCGGCCATGATAGGGCGGCTAATCAAAGAACTAAAGATAAAGAGAAAAAAGATCATCCATTAACATCTCGTTCCGTTCAGCGCTTGGTTGAAAAATATTCAACTGCGGCTGGCTTAACCAAGCATGTTACGCCCCATACTTTAAGGCATTCTTACGCTACCGATTTATTAATGAACGGCGCGGATATCAGAAGTGTTCAGGCCATGCTGGGGCATGCTTCTATTACCACCACGCAAATTTATACTCATATTACTAATAAGCAGTTGCGGGAAGTACATCAGGCGTTTCATGGTAAAACCAGGGGAGATAATTAAAAATAATAATTAATTTTGTAGGGAGAATTAAGAAAAAAAAGAGGGGATCAACGCGTGTTGATCCCCTTTTGAGTTAAGTTAAGCTGAGCTTAATGAACTCGAAGTTAAATCTCCTCCAAAGATGGTTTGTGATCAGGCCGTGGCTGATCGTTGTTGTAAGCAGCTCCATAAGAGACGTAGTCCCTGGCTGGTACTTTGCCACATGCCATCTGGTATTGGATACCAGTCAATCGGCTGCATGCCATGGTATATGGTAAAAAATCCTAGAGGCAGTCCAGCCAAAGCCTCAATTGGCAATCTCGCGTACGTTTGTAGATAGAGTATCCCCCCGGGATGTTGAGCAACGAATTCGGCGATTGCTTTCGCGTCGCCACACTCCTCTTCAGTGACGTATTGGATGTTTACCTGGCCGTAGATCTGCTCCAGTAGCGCCGCCTGAATTGGTGGCACCTTATTGCCTAGCCAGAAGACGTTCTTACCGGCAGACATAGCCATCCTCCGTGCGGAAGTAGTGCGATTTAGCGCGGTCACAGTGGGCTTTGCTCATAGCCGCTAAGGCCGCTTTGTTAAACCGTACCTGCGATGGGGGTAGGTCTAACTTTTTAGGGAGTACTTTGCCTATGCACTCTCCATGAGTTTGCGGTTTAGATCCGATGAACTCTTTTTCGCACAGATCACACTGCCAAGTAGGAACCACCTTGATCGTAGGCCACCTAAAAGAGTTGACCCAGGCGTTTTGTCCCTCTTGCACAATGGCGTGTTCGACGAAGGTCAAGAGTGACCCCTGAGCTCTTACTAAGCCGACTGAATTAACAGCCTCAAAGTGGGCGTGAATACCTTGGGTCTCATCTTCTGTTGTAACAGCACAAGAGGGCTTAAGAGCTTTACCGTGGCTGTCACAGACGATTACTACGCCTTTCCCATTTTTGATCCCATCGATTTCTTGGGCGTAGAAGAAGAGTTCATCACACCTTCTATTGAAGGGTAATGGGAAGAGAGGGGCATCTCCCTTCCAATATTGCGGTTGGATCAGGGCGAATGATAAGATCACATCATCATTTTCCAGCCGATCCTTTTTTGGCTTAAAGCCTTGTCTTTCGAGCTTTTCTATCCATGGCAGAATGTCCTCTCTGCCGCTGAATTTAAGACGGACGCCTACACTTGGAATTTCCATTGAATTTCCTTGTTTTTGTTGATGCCGCATTTTGCCGCGACTGGCGCATACTCATAGTTTGTTGAGCAGCGTTTTGGCGATTTTTAAGCAAAAATAACCACAACACTGCCCAACAAAAACGCTGAAAATGTAGATTTTAAAGAATTGTTAAAGGACTATAAAACAATAAATCATAGCAAAAACAGGGTTGTTTGTCAATAATGGGCTTGACTTATGCCAATAAATCTGGTATTTTGGGTAAAGTTATTTTACAGTATAGCAGGGTCAAAGTTTAAGCCCTACAAAATGAGCCCCGGTAGTTCAACGGATAGAATAGGAGACTTCTAATCTCTAGATCCAAGTTCGATTCTTGGCCGGGGCACCAGGACGTAAAATGCGTCCCGTAGAACGGGACTGCATCACGTCCTTGCAGAGAAAATAAAAGAAAAGCGATATGTATTACGTTTACGTTTTACAGAGTTTTAAGGATTCTTCATTATATACCGGTTTTACTGTTAATTTACAACGTCGATTTTTTGAACATAATAACGGTTTAAGTCAGGCGACTAAATATTTAAGGCCATGGAAATTAATTTATTATGAAGCTTATTGTTTAGAAAACGATGCCAAAGGTAGAGAGGTATTTTTAAAAAGCGGTTCGGGTAAAAAATATTTGGATAAACAATTGAAAAATTATTTTAATTCTAAGCCAAGAAAGAAAATTGTTTAATCTTGGTAAAACTCACTTGGGTGGTCATTTTAAGCTATGGCCCGCCACGTGAGTTTCACGAAGTGAAACTTTTACGTGGTGCCTATGGTGTAATGGTTAACACAGCGGTTTGTGGTACCGCTAATATGAGTTCAATTCTCATTAGGCACCCCATATGTAAGAACAGCCCTAAAAAGGCTGTTTTTGCTTTTAGGTTAGCGAAGAAACGGAGTTTTCAGAGAGTTGGTTTTTAGCCCTACTCTTAGTAGGTATAGTTGGTAAAGTATTAATATTTTGTGTAATATTAGGAAAGAATAATATGCAGAAAAAAATAAAAATAACCAGACCAAAGCCTTTTGAATGGGTAGGAGCTAAATTTAATATAATGGGTAAAGTCCCAAAAGCTTGGCTAGAAACAAGTTTTGGAATTCAGACCAGCCTTTATTTTGATCTAATTGATATTAAAGGAAGGACTGTTATGGGCACCTCAATTAATTTTGAAAAGATTAAAAAGAATGGATGGTTTTCAATATTTGATGATAGAATATATTTTTCATCAACCTTTCAGTTTTCAGGACTTAGCGTTGGATGGATTAAGGAATCGCAAGGTAGAATGACTATTAAATTAAGCGGCCAGAATGCACAAGAGCAATGCATTTATATCCCAGTTATTGTAAAACAATTTGAACCTAAAGAAGGTGTTGATTCTGAAATTAAAAATAAGCATGGAAAAATAGGTGTAATGATAAAGCAATATGAAGAGGATTTAAAAATTTATTATCAGGAACTAGAGAAAATTGAAAAAAGACGTTTAAAGAAAAATGAAATCTCCGAGGAAGATTGGCGAAAGGGGTTTCAATATATACATAATTGGGATGTTATAGGGGGAGTCTTGGAAATTTTAGACCAAGCTGAAAGTTTTAATAAGGAATATCCATTTATTCAAGAGGATTTAGAAGAAAGACAGTTGACTGAAAAATACAAAGAAGCACTTGAGTGGCAAGGTCCTTTATTACATGGCTTAATTTCCAAAATGGATGGCTTTGAGTTTAGAATATACAGTAATGATCATGGTCAGCATTTTCACGTTATTCATAACTCTAAAGGTATTAATGCTCGTTTTTCTTTCCCTGAAATTAAACTTATAGATTATAAGTCTACTAAGACTAGCATAAATCGTAGGGAACAGGATAGGATAATTGATTTTTTTAGAAATCCAGAAATATTTAAAAAGTTAGAAATGGAGTTTCAAAGAAGGGATCAATTTAAAAACATTTAATGATTAATAAATTTTTAATCCTTCTAGCCACTTAAATTCAATCCTTTCCCGATAAACTTTAATATCCCGCATCATAGAACTGACAAGCTTACCTTTACCCAAGCTGTCAGCTTTTTTGACTTATTTTTCATAAGTTGTATATTTAATCTATGAAGCAGGGTCAAAAATTAAGTATTATTTTAATTGTCGCTATTTTTTTAGGCAGTTTTTTAATTGTTAGTAATGTTTTTGCTCACCGTTCTGGCTGCCATCGTTGGCATTCCTGTCCATCAGACACCGGTTCATATACATGTGGTGATGCTGGCCATCCGTGTTTATATCCAACTTACCCTGCAAACGGCGGAGTAATTTATCCCCCCAGTGGTTACTATAAGGATTGCTATGACTGTCCATTAAAAAAGGTGCCAGACAATGCCTATACTACAGGAATCAGCTACTCTTGCATTAGTGGTTATAAAAAAGTAGGAGAAGCATGTGAAAAAGTTATTGCACCCGCAAATGCTTACGTTTCAGGCTCTAATTGGTATTGCAATTTAGGATACAGAGAAGTTGGTAATTCTTGTGAAAAAGTAATCGCCCCAGCTAATGCTTATGTTTCAGGCTCTAATTGGTATTGCAAGAGTGGGTATAGAGAGGTGGGTAATACATGTCAAAAAGTTATTGCACCCGCAAATGCTTATGTTAGTGGTGCCTATTGGTACTGCAACAATGGTTATAAGGAAGTTGGTAATAGTTGCCAAAAAGTAATCGCCCCAGCTAATGCTTATGTTTCAGGCTCTAATTGGTATTGTAAAAGTGGGTATAGAGAGGTGGGTAATACATGTCAAAAAGTAATCGCCCCACCCAACGCATATGTGTCCGGGGCGTACTGGTATTGTAACAACGGATATAGAGAAGTTGGTAATTCTTGTGAAAAAGTTATTGCACCCGCAAATGCTTACGTTTCAGGAGCTAATTGGTATTGTAAGAGTGGGTATAGAGAAGTTGGCAATTCTTGTCAGCCAATACAGTAACATTTTATGAAAAAAAATAACCAACGATATCGATAAGCCACCCCATATGTAAGAACAGCCCTAAAAAGGCTGTTTTTGCTTTTATCTTAGGCAAGAAATGGAGTTTTCAGATAGTTGGTTTTCAGCACCACCTTTAGTAGGTATAGCTGGTAAACTTTAAGTATTTTGTGTAAGATTAGGGAAGAAATATTAATTAAAATTTATGGATCTACCTTTCTCTTTAAGGTTTTTAAAAAAGATTGAATTATTTCAAGTTTTAAAAAAATTAGATAAGCAATTTAAAAGACAGCTGGAAATAAATAATGGCACGGTGCCATTATGGATGGGCGAGAAAAAATTTTTGTACTGGAGTTATTTACAGCATAAACATTTAGGTAGTCCTATAATGATTGATGCTATTAGGAGCAAGAAATCTTATTTTTTGAAGCAATTTGAACATCGCGGTGCCGAGATGGAAGAAAAAAGAAATAAATTATTAAAAATTAACTCTGATAGATTAGAAAAAAATTATAGTAAAATTTTAAAAACCCTTAATCTATCACATGAATATATTGAAATTCAGGCTGCTAATATTGGAAATATGAAAACCAGTTTTGGTTTTACGGCAAAAGAAATTGATGCGTTAGGTGTAAGACCAATTTTTGGTAACCTTGTTAGTAGAGGGTATGCTGTTTATTATCCCAATACGCAAGAAGAATTTAATCATTTTTCGGGGGGCAATAATAATAGTGTAGGGGAGGCTATATATAAAGACGTAGTCTCTGATCAATCAAATTGCGAAGGCATTATTATCACTTCAGATGGCTTGTTAATGGGCGAACTAATTAGTGAACTGTACAGTATTAGAATGAGTATAAAAAAATCTTTATATAATAAATTGACTGGCTCTAAATGTGAATTAATGATAAATAATTTTTGGTGGGGGCTTTATCAGTCATTAATTATTATAAGTTACTTAGCTTTATTTTTAGTTTGTTATTTAATTATTAGAGAATTTATTCAGGAATTATATTACTTAATCCTTCCCTCCATTTAAACTCAATCCTATTAAACTCAATCCTATCCCGATAAACTTTAATCTCCTGCATCATGGAGCTGACAAGTTTGCCCTTGCCTAAGCCGTCAGATTTTTACATAATATTTACATATATATTTCATTGTGATATAATAAATATGCTGAATTTAAAGGGGTATATGGATGTATTATTACATAATATTTAATGTATTATTACATATTAAAAGGACAATTTTTACAAATATATGGAGCCAAAATTCATAGATTTCCCATTGAGGTTAATTGAGCCATCTTTTAATTCAAGTTTAGTAGATACTATAATTGAACTTGAAAGATTAAGATCTCCTAGGAGAATTAAAAGTAGGGTTAATTCTCGAGTATTTTTGCAATTAAAGGAAATTTTTCATACTTTAGAAAGTTTAGGATCTGTCCGTATAGAAGGAAATAATACAACTCTTTCGGATATTGTTGAAAAAACGATTGACGGTACAATTCAGAAATCTCAGGAAGAAAATATTAAAGAATTTAAAAATAATCAAAAGGCTTTAAACTTTATTGAAGAAAATATTAAAGAAGGAACTATAATAACTAAAAGTTTTATATCTGAATTCCAGCGTTTAACAGTAGCAGATCTTGACCCATCCAAAGAGGGAGATTATGTGCCCGGACAATACAGAAATAAAGAAGTTAAAATCAAAAATTCATTGCATAAACCACCTTTACCCATTAAAGTTCCTGAGCTTATGGATGAATTATTATTGTTCATTAATAATCAAAGAGATCAAAAATATAAATTATTATCTACAGCGATAGTTCATCATCGTTTTGCTTGGATACACCCATTTAACAATGGCAATGGAAGAACGGTTAGGTTGTTAACTTATGCAATGTTGATGAGCCAAGGGTTTTCAGTTAACCGTCTTTTAAACCCGACAGCCGTTTTTTGCAATGATAGAAATATATATTATCAAATGCTAGCTGAGGCAGATAAAGGCACAGATCAGGGATTATTGAAATGGAGTGAATACGTATTGAATAATTTATTAGTAGAGATTAGAAAAATTGATAAATTATTGGATTATGATTATTTAATACCAGAAATATTATTACCCACGCTTGATTATTCTTACGAAAGAAAAAATATTAACACGGAAGAATATTTGGTTTTAAAACTGGCAGTTCAACGCCAGGAAGTTAAAGCTGGCGATATTAATGAAGTTTTGAAAAAAAAGCATCATACTCAAGTTTCTTCAGTTATAAAAAAATTAAAACAAGAAGGTCTTTTAGTAGAAGCTCCGGGCAAAGTAAGGACTTATGTTATTTGTTTTAATAGTAATCATCTGTTGAGAGGAATAATTAATTTTTTAAGGAAAGGTGATTTTATTGGTACTTTTGAATAAAAGTTTGCTAACAATATCGATAAGCCACCCCATATGTAAGAACAGCCCTAAAAAGGCTGTTTTTGCTTTTATCTTAGGCAAGAAATGGAGTTTTCACAGAGTTGGTTTTCAGCACCACCCTTAGTGGGTATAGCTGGTTAAATTTTAATATTTTGTGTAAGATAAGAGAGTTATTTAATAAAAAATATAGCATGCTGACTAAAATAGAAAATATAAAATTTTGGCAAATATCTGCGCCAGAAACAGCTAAGGTGTTAGAAACAAATATTAAGGATGGACTATCTACTCAAGAAGTAAAAGAACGTCTTAATGTATTTGGCAAAAATACTTTTGAAACATCAAAAAAGACCAGTAAGATTAAAATTTTCTTTAGCCAGTTAAAAAGTCCCTTAATCCTTGTTCTTATTATTGCCAGTATTGTTACTCTTGTTATTTCTCATTACCGAGATGCTATTTTTATTTTTATTGCCGTCATGGTAAATTCAGTTTTAGGTTTTTGGCAAGAAAACAAGGCCGAAAACGCTCTGGCTCAGCTTAAAACGTATCTTAAACAAAGAGCTCGGGTAATACGAGAAGGTAAAGAAAGGGAAATACACGCCGAAGAAATTGTGCCGGGGGATATTATCAGGCTTGCTCAAGGCGATCGTGTGCCGGCAGATGCCAGGGTTATTTTTGTTAATGATTTTCAGATCGATGAATCTATTTTAACAGGTGAATCTTTGCCGGTTGCGAAATCAACGGATAGCGTGCCGGGATCCGCAAATATCGCTGATCAAAGTTCAATGATCTTTGCCGGCACTCTGGTTACACAAGGCGTTTGCGCGGCTATAGTTTGCCGTACTGATGCCTATACTGAATTGGGAAAAATTGCCTCTCTTATTGAAAAATCCGGAAACGAAAAAACGCCTTTACAAAAAGCTATCATCAAATTTAGCGCTTATCTTAGCGTTTTACTTGGGTTGCTTACGCTCGCGGTTTTTATTATAGGTATTATTTCTGGTAAACCTTGGCTGGAAATGTTTTTAACGGCCGTAGCCATTGCTGTTTCGGCTATACCGGAAGGGTTGCCCATTTCTATGACGGTTGTTTTGGCAATTGGAGTAGAAAGAATGGCTAAACGCAAAGGAGTGGTTCGTAAGCTTATCGCGGCCGAAACATTAGGCGGAACAACTGTTATTTTAACCGATAAAACCGGTACTTTAACTATGGCTAAAATGGTGCTTTCGCAAATTATTCCTTTTAAATCAACCAAAGAAATAGTACTTAACCACGCTCTTGCTAATGCTAGCGTGGTAGTTGAAAATCCAGAAGATAAACCGGAGTTATGGCGAATGAATGGTAGAATGATGGAAACAGTTTTGGTGCAATCGGCAGCGCTTCGAGGCATTCCATTTGCGGAGCTCACGGATAAATCCCAGGTGTTGCAAACCATACCGTTTAACGCGGTTCAAAAATTTTCCGTTTCTCTTATAAAAGAAGAAGCTAGTCATCTGATGGTTTTATTTGGCGCGCCTGATATTTTATTGGCTCAATCATCTTTAAACGAAAATGATAAAAAAATAATTTTTGAGAAAATTGATTTATTGGCTTTGTCGGGCGAACGGGTTTTAGGTTTGGCTACTAAAACAATTAAACATACGGAAAATTTTTCTTTGGCTAAAGATTTAGATTTTTCCGATTTATCTTTTGACGGGCTGATAACTTTTAGAGACCCAATCAGGCCGGGGATTAAACGCGTTATTGATCAGGTAAAGCAAGCTGGAATAAAAACAGTAATAATGACCGGCGATCATCAGGGAACGGCCGTGGCCGTGGCTAAAGAGGTGGGTTTAAGCGTAACCGACGTGTCTGTTCTTGATGCTGCCGAGCTAGCGACTTTGTCTGACCAATCTTTACGAGAGCGACTTTCGTCTTTAACAGTAATATCCCGAGTTACGCCTTTTGACAAAATAAGGATAGTAAAGGCATTTCAGGAATTAGGTGAAATTGTCGCTATGACCGGAGATGGAGTTAATGATGCGCCCAGCATTAAACAGGCTAATGTGGGTATTGCCATGGGGTCAGGGACAGAGGTCTCTCAAAGCGTGGCCGATTTAGTGCTTTTGGATGATAATTTTGAAACAATAGTTGCGGCTATTGAAGAAGGCCGGCAAATATTTGGTAATATACGGAAAGTTTTGGTTTATTTGCTTTCAAGCGTTGCTGACGAGCTTATTTTAATTGGCGGGTCGATACTTGCAGGCGTACCATTACCTTTAAACGCTTTGCAAATTTTGTGGGTCAATTTTTTTACTGATAGTTTTCCGGCTATTGCCTTTGCTTTCGAAAGCGATAAAAATTATCTTTTGCAAAAACCATCAGAGAAAGGTATGGTATTATTTAATCCACTTATGAAATTTTTAATTTTAGTCATCGGCGTTTCTACCAGTGCTTTGCTTTTTGCTATTTATTTAATTTTATTACGAATGGGTTTTGATCCGGCTCTTGTGACAACATTTATTTTTGCGGCTTTTGGCACTTATACGCTTATACTGGCTTTTTCGGTTAAAAGTTTGGATAAAAGTATTTTTTCATATTCCTTATTCTCAAATAAATATCTTACTGGCGCGATTGCCCTGGGTTTAATTCTTATGGCAGGGGCAATTTATGTTCCTGCCTTGCAAACGCTTTTTAATACCAGGGCTTTGCCTTTTGGCTGGGTGGTTGGCATTGCTTTAGTGAGTATTCTTAATCTTATATTAATAGAAGCGGCCAAGTGGATCTTTAGGCGATTTAAGAAAAAATAATTGCTGCTTAAAAATCCCAGGCAAGGCTTAAAAATTATTTACTTTAGGAATGAGTTGGAGTTAAAAAAGTGTCAAAAATTATTAAACTTGGTTATTTCATGATTATCAAAATTTTAGGTTCAGGTTGCCCTAGTTGCCAAAAGCTTGAGCAAAATGTTAAAAAGGCCATTGAGGAATTAGACCTTAATAATATTCAGATAGAAAAAGTGACTGATTACGAAAAAATGTCAGCTTATGGAATTATGAGCGTGCCGGCTTTAGTAATTGATGAACAAGTTAAAGCCTATGGGCAAGTTTTAACAGTTGAACAGATTAAAAAATTACTTGGCTATGTTTAAAGTTTTTAGTGATTATTTACTTTATAATCTATTTAATTTGCAGGCTAATTCAAAATTAGCCGATGTTATTGAATTTTTTATTTATGATACGATCAAAATTTTTATTTTGTTAGCGGTGATTATTTTTATCGTGTCCGTGATCCGTTCATTTTTGCCTCCGGAAAAAATCCGTTTTATTCTTTCTCATAAAAATAAATACATAGGCAATGTTATTGCTTCTTTGCTTGGTATTATTACGCCTTTTTGTTCCTGCTCCGCCATTCCGTTATTTTTAGGATTTGTGCAAGCTGGCGTACCATTAGGAACAACCTTTTCTTTCCTTGTGGCTTCGCCAATGATCAACGAAGTGGCTTTGGTTTTGCTTTTAGGCATGTTTGGTTGGAAAATTGCCTTAGCCTATATTTTTAGTGGATTGGTTATTGCTATCTTGTCCGGTATCATCATTGGAAAAATGAAAGTTGAGAATTTAGTTGAACCTTTTGTCTATCAGAATTCCATTAATGCTAAAATCAACCTGCCAAATATGGTTTGGCCGGATCGGTTAATTTACGCTAAAAATTATACTTGGGATATTATTAAAAAAGTTTGGCCGTATATCATTATCGGCATTGCTCTTGGTGCGTGGATACACGGCTATGTGCCGACTGACTTTTTAGCCAAGTATGCTGGCGCTGACAAATGGTACGCTGTGCCATTCGCTGTCCTTATCGGTATTCCTCTTTACTCTAACGCCGCCGGTATTATTCCTTTAGTGGGAGCGTTGGCTGAAAAAGGCGTGGCCATGGGCACCACTTTAGCTTTTATGATGGCTGTTACCGCCCTATCTTTACCAGAGTTTATGATTTTAAAGAGGGTGATGAAAATCAAGCTTATTTTAATTTTTGCTGGCATTGTTGGGGTGGGAATTATCTTTACGGGCTACTTGTTTAATTGGATGTTGTAGTTGATAAAGCTACGTTTATTATGATACCAAGTTTGATCAAGTGTACTCACACTAAGTGAGTGGTATTCTGAAACAAATTCAAGGGGGAACGGACAAGTGTCGTTCCCCCTCTTTTTATTTTCATCGCCCTTGACAATCAGCTTAAAATTTTGTTAAGTTCAGATTGTTTATTGTAAATTCACACACCCCAAAACCCTATTACTATGAGGTTGCAATGACAGAGGTTCTGATTGTAATTAACCCTGGTTCCACTTCGACGAAATTCGCCGTATGGAGCCGGGAATATTGCGTTTCGGAGCAGGTTGTCCGCCATGAGGCGAGTCAGCTGGCTCCGCGCGCGGTGGATCAGTTTGACTATCGGCGTGAGCTGATAGATCAGGCGCTTGAGCCGTTGCTCAAGGACTCGGAAGTGATTGGCGTGGTTGGCCGAGGCGGCTTGCTTAAGCCATTGGCGGGAGGTACTTACCTGGTCAATCAGGCAATGCTTGGCGATCTTAATCTGCCAACGACTGGCAACCACGCCTCCAACCTGGGAGCCATACTTGCCTATCACTATGCCCAACGTTTCAGGGTGGATGCCTTTGTGGTGGATCCGGTCACGGTGGACGAGTTTCTGCCGTTTTCCCGACCAAGTGGCGTTGTTTGGTTCGAGCGAAAAAGCCGTTCTCACGCGCTGAACATTAAATACTCGGTCAACCGAGCGGCTCATGAGATCGACAAACCGCTCAGCAGAACCCGTTTCGTGGTGGCGCATCTCGGCGGTGGAACTTCCATTGCGGCTGTTCAATTCGGCCGAATCATTGATGTTAATGATGCCCTGGCTGGTATGGGGCCTTATTCGCCGGAACGCGCCGGAGCTTTGCCAATCGGCCCGTTGGTCAAGTACGTTCTTGAATCGGGTGCTACCTATGAGCAGTTGATTCACGAATTGACCAAGAGATCGGGATTGATGGCTTACTGCGGCACCTCGGATGTACGGGAAGTTATGGTCCAAATTCGAAACGGCAACGCACAAGCCGCGCTTGCCTTTGGGGCCATGATTTATCAGGATGCCAAAGAAATCGGTGCCATGGCTGTGGCACTGCAAGGCCAACTTGATGCCGTAATCATTACCGGCGGGTTGGCGCATTCTCACGATGTCATCCAAACTCTACGGCCGTATATCGAACATCTTGGCCCGATCATCGTTTATCCGGGCGAAGGCGAGCTGGAAGCTCTGGCCGCCGGGGCTTTCCGCGTGCTTGATGGCGTGGAACCGCCCATAATTTACGTCTAAGTCGGTTGAACTTCAACCGTTTCCGGTTAGTCAAGCAATTGTTTGGCTAACCGTTTTTTTATTTACGGAATAAAAAAACCTGTTCCATGAGGAACAGGTTGGTTAAACTACCTTAGGCGCAATAGGCCCCTAATCACATCCTCCTTAAAGCGATGAGGGCTGGTGTGCCTAAAATGAATAACCTGGCGGCGATGCGCCAAGAGAGAAAAAGTGACTTTATGGCTGGTGCAGGCGATAAAGTGAAGAAACAGCGTTTCCTCTCCGGCCTGCTTGCCCAATTCAACGGCGGTCATCAGGTTTTCAAACGGATTAATGAATTTGATGTTGTAAGCACCAAACTCCTTAATGACTGAGGCCAAGGCGGTTTCTTTACCCGAAAGCCCTCCACCGATGACGACAATTTTTAACCGGTTGACCATGGGCCAATAAAGCGTTGGATCAAGATCGGTCGGTGTCAGCTGTTTGGCTGGCAATCGCAGAATTGTGGCAGTGGCTAAAGAATCGCCGGCTAAGATAGCTTGCATGAATCGGCTGTTAGGGCTCAGCAGATTTTTTAGATCTCCCCGTTTTAGCAGATAGCTGATCGTCAGCTTGTCATCCGAGAGAGCCAGTAAAACAAAAGCCAAACGATCCAGATAAGCTGAGGTTAACTTGTCAAGATCAGGGCAATCTTCTTTGGTTAGCATCAATCTAACTCGGCGTTCCGCTTCTTGACGTCGGTTCAGTTCTGCTTGAGCTGGTGCGCTGGCCACTGGTTCGGCAAAAAATGCGATCTGTTTGCCCGTGGCTTCTGACTTAGTGTTTCCTTCTCGCTCAATTTTTTGCCAGGCATCCAGCAGATAGAACAGCTCTCGTTGCCGTTCTAAGAGTGGGGCAATCTTATTAGTTTGTCCAACGGCAATCCGATAGGCAGATTTGAGACGATTCAGTTCATCGCCAACAACCTTGGGCCTTATTTTTTGCCAAAGCAAATCAGCTTGATGGCTGAAGTTTTCCGCCAGTTGAACATCGCGGATTCGTTGGCAGGCCGCCCTGATCTTTAATCTGGCTCGCTGGGTTTTAAGCGGTAACATCAAAAAGCCCAGGTTAGACCAGATCAGCCGGAAAAACATCGGCCAGGTAAGGATGATTCCAGTTGGCCTGATTTCTTCTTGGATCACGGAATACAAGCCAGGTCTAATTAGGCAGAAAAGACAGAAAGCCAGAATAGCCAGAATGGCAATTAGAGTGAGTCTGTAGCCCTGGTTTTTCTGACGAACATATTCTTCATGTTGGTTAATGAAGAAGTGACTGTAGGCCAGAATCCAGTTGGCGTTAATGGCGTCATGCTGAGTTTGCAGGTCTTGTAAATTTTCCTTATTAAGCGTGCTATCCGGTTTATCACTAAACAGGATAATGCCGCTTAAAGTGTAGTAGACCCCGGCAAAGCATTTTAGCATGGCCAACTCCTCGGGTTGATAAGCGACTTTCATTACTTGCCTTTTGTGAATGTCCTCATCAAGGTTATAGTTGCACCATTGGCCAATCTGCTCTTTAAAAGCGGTGGCCAATTTCTCTAAGCTCACTTGGCGTTTGTTAGCAGCTTTTTCCATAAAGGTTCGGCTGAACTTAACGCCTGTGATAGTAAAGCAGTCAGGAGCCGAGTCAAAGTTCTGGTAAAAGATGGTGACCAATGGCGGTGAATTTGGATCAACAGGATCGATTTGGCTCAAGTCAGTCATTTCCTTAACTGGCTTAAGCGCAATCATTGGATTGCTGTTGGGCCAAAGCAGGCCTAGATATCTCACTAGAACATTCAGGTTGAAATCAACCATGGCTCGTGGATTGTCGTGAACGCCAAGAATCTCTCTGTCGGTAATAAAAATGCCAGTACTTGTCAGGCGTGATTTGCCATAGAAATCAGTCGTGTTCTTGGTTAAAGAACCCCACTGAAATCCGGTAAAAACAATGATGGCAACAGCCAGCAGTTTTGCCGACCAAGCCAGCATTTTGATAGAAAACGTCGATCGATTCATTTTCTCTCTCCAATAGGTTGTAAGGAACTATTTTGTCCGCTTCGCCAAAAGAGCGAGGCGAGTTTGACAAGAAAAATTAACATAAAAAGTTGATTCAGTCAAGATTTTAAGACTTGACAGTAATGTTAGAATAATCTAACATTAAGATAGTTAATCATTAACCTATTAATCATGACTCTTAAAAGTTTTACTTTAGTCAGGACAGCCACGGCTTTTGTTTTGGCTATCACCATCTCTTTGTTTATTGTCCGCGGTAATTTTTATCTGCCTTTGGCGGCCATGGCCGCGGCCGTGGTAGTTTTGTTGTTTGCCAAAAGCAAGGTTAAAGATGTTTTGTATGACGAGCGCGATTTGTTGCTGGCAGGTAAGGCGGCCATGTACTCAATTAAAATTTACGGCTTGCTGGCCGCTAGTTTGGTTATGGTTTTGTTGGCCCTTAAAAAAGGCGATCCTGTTTGGGAGCCGGTTGGTTCAGCCCTAGCTTATTCTGTCTGTTTTTTGCTGGTTTTGTACAGTTTGTTTTATAAATTTTTGGCCAGAAAATAATCTATGACCAATAAAGTTAAAGAGTTAAGGCAAAAATTTAATTTAACCCAGGAAGATTTAGCCCGCCAAGTTGGCGTTAGGCGAGAAACCATTGTTTTTTTGGAGCAGAATAAATATATTCCTTCCTTAAAACTAGCCTTTGATCTAGCTGGTATTTTTAAAACCACAGTTGATGATTTATTCAGTTTTAAAGATTGATTTTAGCCGTAAATTTTTTAATAATATGGAAATTAATTTAGAAAATTTTTTGTTTTCACCGTCTGTTTATATTTTAGCCGTTTACTTGGCGATAAATTTATTCGCTTTTTTGGCTATGTGGTGGGATAAGCAAAAATCCATTGATCACAACAGGCGTATTCCCGAAGGCAAGTTGTTATTTTGGGCCATGGCTTTTGGCGCTTTAGGCGTTGGCTTGGGTATGCTGTGTTTTAGGCATAAAATCAGAACCTGGTATTTTTATTTGGGCGTGCCGTTGGCTTTAATGACCAACATTATTGTTTTAAGATTTTTTAGCGTCATTTGATTTAGATATAGATTTCTGCGCTAAGTTGCTAATAAAAAAAGGCGCTCATCCGGTAAAAGACGAGCGCGAAGGTGGGTTTATTTTTTGCACACAATCAGTCGGACTTTTAGGTCTTCATAATTGAGGTAAAATATGCCCCAAGGCGAGGCCACAAAATGGCAGCAACCTTTAGGGGTAGATACCCTAATCGGCGCGATGCCACTTTTTGGCCAAGGCCAGAGTAAGAGTTCGGATTCCTCTTTATAGACAACGCCCCATTCGGTTGTCTCGTAGAAGTAACCAAACCTCGGCGTAGGATTGGATTTGGAGCTTTTATGGCCTTTCACAAAAAGGCGCAGGAAGCGAATTTGGCCAATTTCTGTCGGCCTGATTTTTTGACCTGGTGTAGTGGCTAATGCTTGGCTGACTACGCCATCCCAATTAAGGATCGAGCGGAGACGTATCCCAGAGGATCCTTCTAGGATTTTATGAACATACTTCGCCGGCCGAAGATGCTGTAGCGGAATCTCCAAGGGCAGGGGAGTTTCTACCCCTTGCCAGTTGGTCAGGAAAAATTCCTTCTCACGTTTGTTGATTACTCCTTCCGCGGTACAGAACCAGTCTGCCGACAACTGGATAATTGCCACGTTGCAATCGCGTCTGCTAAGGTCAGACCAGCTTAGGTGCGGCATGTCTGCATCTTCAAATAGGCGGATCAGCTTGTCATCGGGAGTTAGAAACCAACCCCTAGAGAGAATACCTTCTCCCTCTACATCATTCTCAAAACTTCGCCATTGGCGACCCTCCCAGTTCCAGAATTGAACCAGGCCATTGTGATTTTCGGTCGCCACACCCTTGGAGCAGACCTCAAGTTGCGAAATTTTACCCGTTAGGGTAATTGGCAATTCAATAATGCTGCCGTGTTCGGTATTGCCGATGATCTGCGCAATCCTAATGGCTTTGGCCATGTGATACCTTTCAGTTAAACTTTGAACGAACAAGAACAACTTTGGATAATATCATTTTTTAAACAGATTGTCAATTATTTAAATAATTTAAGTAAACAAAAAACCCTCACCGAGACGGTGGGGGTTCTTAGTAAACTACGTTTAGTATTAAACGCGGTTAACGTTGATGGCGTTTAATCCTTTAGGAGATTCTTCGGTTTCAAAGGTAACGTTGTCGCCTTCGTGGAGTTCATTAAAACTTACTCCGACCAAAGAATTGCTGTGGAAGAAAATACCTTTATCTTGACCTTCAGCAGTGATAAAACCAAAGCCTTTGTCGGTCAATTTATTGATTGTTCCATTCATTGATTTAGAATGTTATGAAATTAAAGTGTAAGTTGGTAGATTTTTAAAAGTCGACTATTTTTTGAAAATATATAACTTTACCAAATGAGTATAACATAGATATATTGTTATGTCAAGCCCCAAATAGGTGCTTGCCTCCTGGGTCTGGTAATTTTCATAAATATGTGTTATTCTGTTTCAACTTGCCTTAAATATTCATTATTATATGTCCGAAGAAGTAGTTTTAAGATTTAATGAAGTCAATTTTGAATACCTTCACAAAAAGCCCATTTTACATGAGGCCAGCTTTAGCATCCGCAAAGGAGCTAAGTTTACCTTGATGGGCCAAAACGGAGCAGGTAAAAGCACCATTTTTAAGTTAATTACCGGCGAGCTTAAACCGGCCAAGGGCCGAGTTTCTATTACCGATAACGCCAGCGTGGGTACGGCTCATCAAACAGTTGTCCGAGCGGATTTTGTTTTGTCGGTAGAAGAATATTTTGAGCGGGCGTTTACCGAAGTGCCGGGTAATATTAAAAGTAGGATCAGTAAAGTGATGGACGCGGTTAATTTGGATTTACCCCTAGAGCGAAAAGTGGGCGATTTATCGGGCGGCCAGCAGGCGCGGTTACTACTTGCTTACGCTTTAATACAGGATCCGGATATTTTACTATTGGATGAGCCAACCAATAATTTGGATGCCGAAGGCATTGGCCATTTAATCGCTTTTTTACTGGGTTACCCCAAAACCGTTTTGGTAATTTCGCACGATGCGGATTTTTTAAACTTATTTACCGAAGGTGTTATTTATTTAAATAATTTTACCCACGAAACCGAAATGTATGTTGGCGACTATTATTCGGTGGTGGAAGAAATTGCTGCCCGAGTGGAGCGAGAAGAAAAATTAAACGCCCAGCTGGAAAAAAGCATCCGAGATCGCAAGGAAAAAGTTAACTTTTTTGCCAACAAGGGAGGAAAGATGCGTCAATTGGCCAAAAAATTAAAAGAAGAAACTCAAGAGATGGAAGAGAATAAGGTGGAAGTTCGCAAAGAAGATCGCACCATTAGGGATTTTGAAATACCGGCGCAGGAAATTTACGGCGATATTGCCAAATTAACAAAAGTTAAAGTGATTAAAGATCACGAGCCGGTTTTTAAAGAAATAAATAAAGAAATAAAAAGACGGAGCAGAATTTTAATTATTGGCCCTAACGGCATTGGCAAAAGTACGCTGTTGCGCACTTTGGTGGCGCAAACCGATGAAGGCATGAAAATCATGCCCGAAGTAAAAGTGGGGTATTACAGCCAGGATTTTGCCACTTTGGATTTTAAACAAACTGTTTTTGACTGTTTAAAAAGCGTGATGATTGATGAAGCCGATGAACAAACCATGAGAGCGGTGGCGGCCGGGTTTTTAATTTACGGCGATTTAATGGGTCATGAAGTTGGAGCTTTATCCGAAGGCCAAAAGGGTTTACTTTCTTTTGCCCGATTGGTTTTAATGCGACCCGGTTTGTTGATTTTGGATGAACCAACTAACCATATTAACTTTAGGCATTTGCCGGTGATTATTGAAGCCATAAATAATTACGATGGCGCTTTAATGATGGTTAGCCATATGCCGGAGTTTGTAGAAAAAATTAAGTTTGATGAAGAACTGGATTTAAGTAAGTTGTAAAATCAGAGATTATTAAACAGGTTTTAAGGGCCTGTTTTTTATAATAAAAAAAGACAACCGTTGTTGAGGCGGTTGTTGGGTGAAGCGGGAGTTATACTACCGTAATCTTGAAAGTTTCATTGTATCTTTTTCTTGCCGGCATATCTATGCGGTCGCTACATAAATAACCGCCACAGTTAAAGGTATACTCCAGGTAGCCCCGAACGGTTGTTTGAGAAACAACACTAACTTTAAGCGTTGCGCTGTTTTCAACCGTAAATGCAGCCGTCAGTTTACCGCTGACAGATGGTTCGTTGTTGAGTTGGAATTTAACAGACACATGTATGTTGGTGTCAATTATAATCACAAACGATCTAGCGCCCCGTGGCAGGCGAACTTCTGTCATCTTTCTCCCGTTTTGGTGAATGAAAAGTGCAAGTGATTTTATTTAGATCAAAGGATCAAAATAAAAAAGTATTATAATTTATCAAAGGGTAAAAGTCAAGGTTATTGATATTTCTTAATTAACAATTTTTTGCTATAATTCCTTTATTATCATTAAGCTGCAAATATATGGAAAAACTTTTTAAAAACCAGCCGTCTAAATTGCCAACCATGTTATGGCTAGTGTTAGCCGTGTTATTTATGCTCTCATTTATTTCTTTAGCCGTTAGTTTGTATACTTTAGGCACGGTAACCGGCATAGAACAAGCCACAGTTTACGGGACTAATTATCAAAAATAAACTTGTGAACAAAGGGGAGTAAGGGCGATTTTGGCTAGGGCTTGACAAATTCCCCATAATAGCATACACTATTTTCAAAGCAAGCATATCTTTTTCGTTTCCTAACACAAATAAATGGTATTAACCTAAATAAGTGTAGGGTAGAAAAGTTAAAAGTCGACTTGCGTAATTTATTTGTGAAAGGAATATACTAAAATGGCTAAGAAATTATACGTCGGTGGATTGTCTTACGGCACCTCCGAAGAGTCATTAAAAGATCATTTTGCCCAAGCCGGTACTGTGGAAACAGCCACCGTTATCATGGACAAAATGACCGGCCGTTCCAAGGGCTTTGGCTTTGTGGAAATGGCTACTGACGAAGAAGCCCAAGCGGCTATTGAAATGTTTAACGGTAAAGAATTTGAAGGCAGAAACTTAACCGTAAACGAAGCCAGACCAATGGAACCAAGAGCTCCTCGCACCGGCGGATTTAGCCGCGGCGGCGACAGAGGCGGTTTTGGCGGCGGCAGAAGAGATTTCAATAACGACAGAGGCCCCAGCAGAAAAAGCTGGTAAAAATCTTTATTGATTTTCAAAATCCCTCGGATTTTTTCCGAGGGGTTTTTGTTTTAAAAAAAAATTCCTCCAACAACCGCAATGGTCGTTGGAGGGATGGTTGAGAAAGACGATTCAACAAATCAAATAATGCAGTGATTGGCCAACTGCGAAAATGTGATTGAATGCATGAAGAATGTCTTCCAGATTCATTAAATCGTGAACATTAGCCAACCGACGATTTAGAATTCTCAAATCATTGCTGATTTTTTCGGATTCCGTTTGTAAAACGGCCTGATCATCAAGGTCGAGATTTTCCGATTTTTTGCCAAAAGAAAGGATTTCCTGTTGTATTCTTTCTCCTTCAGTAATCAGAAGTCGGCATTTTTCTTCAATACTGACGTCGCCTTCGTTGGCCAGTTTCATTCGTTCCAGACGGATGACACTTTTCCTATAATCCACGACTTTCATAATTCCTCTATGTTTGAGGTGTTGTTGATTTGTTGAATTGATACAATAATGCCTTATTTTATTTTATCTTGGCTCTTTTGTCAATGGTGCGAAATTTTAAAACTTGACAGAATTTTAATAAAATGGTAGGATGATTTGTTCAATCGTATCAATTTACAATTCACAGTAAACAATCATCCTAAACACAAGGATCAACAATGAAGGAAGAAAGGCCGGAAGTTAGTTCGCTATTACTCATTGATGGCGAAACAACCAACTCTAATGATTGGCCTGAGCGTCAACGGGTCATGTATGAGCAGGCGGATTATCTTGGCTGGGCCAATATCTGCTTTGAGGCTTATAAGAGAGCTGAAAATTTGGTTCTCAAGATTTGGCTTCTGTTGGAATTCGTGAACGGTTATCGGCGCCAGCCTGGAATATGGAGTATTGAGCGCGCTACTCAATGGTTAGACGAGGCGCATCATTTGATCGTAAAGCTTGGCCATCATCCACAAAACAAAAGGCTTCAATCAATCTGGGCATATCAAAGAGGTATGGTTTATCACCTTTCGGGTGAATTTTACCAAGCTGCTGACTGTCATCACTTGGCAGTTGAAATTGCTTCAGACCATGTTGAGCGCACCATCTCGGAATATATGGTGGCTTACGAGAACCTGAACGATGCCATCTTTAATAACGACCAGATCAGTCAAAGGTCGAAAAATTACGAAATAGTGGCGCGGCGATTACTGAAGGCCTTTAAGGGCAATGATTCCCAGAATCAACTTCGTTGGTACGCCAATGTTTTGTGCCACCGCGCAGTTTTTGCCTGGTTGGATCACTCGGTTGACAAGGTTCCGCGTTTTGCTACTAAAGCCTTGGCTTTTTTAAAAACACATCCGCAGATTCCGGCCTCAGCCTTTGCTGATGCTCTGGTTGTTATGCAGGCAATGCAAACCGGCAAATTGGTGGAAACCAAGCGGATTTGGGGCGACGCAGATTGGCTGGCAGCGGCTCGATTGTGGAACGTGTATCATCTACCTCAAGTGGATGACTGGAAGCCGATGCTTCAACAAATCATCAATGATAAAACTTTAATGGGCGGCCGTCTATTCAAAAATCAAGCAGCACGACAGCTGGCTGTAGAATAAGACGATTGGCCAAAAAGTAGATTTCATAGGGGGAACGGACATCAACGTTCCCCTCTTTTTTATCTTGTTTTTTCTTTAAAATCCTAGTATTATTTACTTATGTTTATTAAAAAGTTTTTAGCTATTTTGGCTTTAGCCATCCACTTGCCGATAATTTTTTATTTCTGGCTTTTCGGTTCCGGTGATTTATTAAGAAGCGGGCAATCCGATATGATGTTGATTGCTTTAGGCAGAATTTCCGGTTTACTGGCTGTATTATTTATTTTGCTTCAGCTGATTTTTATCGGGCGGGTAAAATGGCTGGAAAAATTATTTGGCTTGGATAAGTTATCAATTTGGCACCACTTAAACGGCATTTTTGCCTTGATTTTTATTTTGGCTCATCCTATTTTATTAATGCTGGGTTATGGACAATTAACTGGGCACGGTTTTTTTAACCAGCTTTTTGAGGCGATTTTAAATGGTGATGATTTGTTTGGCGCTTTTGTGGCCGTATTAATTTTTTTAGGTACGGTTATAATTTCGGCAACATTTATCCGAAAATATTTAAATTACGAAAAATGGCATTTTTTGCATTTAGCCACCTACGCCGCAATTTTAATGGCTTTTGGCCACCAGTTGGAATTGGGCGGGGATTTCCATAATCAGCTGTTTGTTTATTATTGGTACGCTTTGTATTTTGGAGTTTTTGGCCAGCTTATTTGGTATCGTTTTTTAACCCCGCTGGTTAATTTTTTTAAGCACGGTTTTTACGTGGATAAATTAGAAGAAGAATTGCCTGGCGTGCTTTCGTGTTATATTAAAGGCAAAGATTTATCCTCTTTTAAAGCTCAGGCCGGTCAATTTATGATTGTCAGATTTTTAAACCAAAAAATCTGGTGGCAGGCACATCCTTTTTCCATTTCTTGTCCGCCTTCGGGCCAATACCTGCGTTTAACCATTAAAGCCCTGGGCGATTTTACCAAAACTTTAAAAAATAATCTTAAAGCCGGCGATAAAGTTTTGTTGGATGGGCCGCACGGCGTGTTTACTTTAAAATCTTCCAAGCAGGATAAATTATTGTTTATTGCCGGCGGAGTTGGTATTACGCCTATCAGAGCGGTATTGGAAGAGGCCTTATTGGCTGGGCGGCAGGCCATTTTACTTTATGGCAATCGCACGGCTACGGATATTATTTTTAAAACGGAACTGGATAAATTAAAACAAGAACATCAATTTGGGCTTCATTATATTATTAGTGATGACCCTTCTTGGGCAGGCGAACAAGGCCGGCTTGATTTGGCAAAAATCAGCCAGTTAGCACCCGATGCTGGCACGCGCGAGGTTTATTTGTGCGGCCCTGCCGCTATGATGAAATCGGTTAGGCAATCATTGGCTAAACTTAAGGTGCCAAAAGGTCAAATCCATTTTGAAAAGTTTTCTTTAGGATAACGAGCCAGCAGACGAAAGATTTTATTTTTATTTATTAACACCTTGCATCTTTTCAAATATATAATATAATATAAATAGATTTTAAAAATTAAAAATAAAATACTTGTCCTCCGAAGCTCAAAGAGCGAAGGGGGAAAAATTATTTTTTAACCCATAAATCCTAATTCTTGGATTAGTATGATTCTATCATGAAAGATATTGACGAGGTCGGGGGGATAATGCCTCAGCTAAAGTTAGATCAACAATCAATCATTAAGCTTCCTGCAAAGTCGGTTTTATAGCTGGCTTTTTTCTTTTTAAAAATAACTATGAACTATTCCAATGGCAATGAACCGTTAAACAACCACACGATTTTGGTGGTTAATACCGGTTCGGCCAAAAAAAAATTTATCTTGCAGCGTCTTAAGGCCTTGGGCCTAAAAATCGTTGTTTTAAACAAGGAAAAAAATTGGGCCGAACCGTTTGTTGATCACTGGATTTTAGCCGACACCTTTAATCACGTGGAAGCGGTGGCCGCTGTTAAAGCATTTATGGCCGCCAATTTGGACGTAAAAATAGAAGGCGCTTTAACTTTTTGGGAAGATGATGTGTTGCTGGCTTCTAAAATAGCCGATAAGTTTAATTTTATCGGCATCCCGTTTAATGTGGCCAAAAAAGCCAGGAATAAATTTTTGTTTAGGGAATTTTGCGCACTGCATGGCTTAAAAACACCGGCTCACTCTTTGGTAAAAAATAACGAAGATCTAAATTATATTGTCCAGAATTTTAAATTCCCTTTGGTTATTAAGCCAACCTACGGCTCTTCGAGCGCTTACGTTATTAAGCTGGAAAATCAAGAAGAGTTGTTTAACACTTATCAATATTTAAAAAAGAACATTTCCACGGATGTAGAATCGGCTTTAACCGATGGCGTGGAAATTTTAGTGGAAGAATATATTGATGGCGATGAAGTGGATATTGATATTGTTTTGCAAAATGGCAAAATAAAATTTTTTTCCATTTCCGATAATGATAAAACCAATGAACCGTTTTTTGTGGAAACCGGACAATCGATTCCTTCCGGTTTGCCCGAACGCACGCAAAGCGAATTGATTGAAATGGCCGAAGAAACATTGGAAAAAATGGGTGTTCAAAACGGCGTAATTCATTTTGAAGCCAAGGCCGGCAAAAACGGCACTGTGCCCATTGAGGCCAACTTGCGTATGGGTGGCGATGAAGTTCATTCTTTTGTTAAAGGTGCCTGGGGCGTGGATTTAATCGAATGCGCCGTAAAAATTGCGTTGGGTGTTCATATTCCCAAAATCCATCGGCCGGTTTCTCCCCGCAAATATTTAACCGGCAAATATTTTTTAAACGATAATTCTGGCATTTTGGTTAAAATGGACGTGGTAGAAGATTTGAAAAAAAATCCCAATGTGGAAGAAATTCATTTTTTTAAGGAAATCGGAGATGCCATTTTGGTGCCGCCGGAGGGTTATGAATTTTTGGGCTGGGTTGTGGTTTCGGGCTATAATCGCCTGGATGCCCAAGATAATTTGCGCGAAATCGCTTCAAAAATTCATTTTGACGTGGTTAAATTTGACAGCGATTCGGCTTTAGGCCGCACTTCCCGCAAAAGCCGTTTTTCTTCGGCCGTACTTAACAAAACTTTGCTAACCAGGGCGGCTCGGCTGGAAAAATTAAGAAGCGTATCCAAAGATAATCAGGGCAAGCTTAAAATCGGCGTTTTGGGAAATTCATCTGATGAAAATCAGGAGAGCTGGGAAAAATCTTTAGCTAAGGTAAGTGAAGAAGTGGTTGCCTCTCTAAAAACCAAGGGCTATCAAGTTACCTTTTTTGATTCATCGGATTTTCCTAAAGTAGTTACTGATTTAAAAAAGAGCGATGTTGATTTGGTTTTTAATTTGGCCGAAAAAATCAACCAGTCGGCTTTGGCCAAATCCGATATCACTTCTGTCTTGGAGGCCTTGCAAATTCCTTACACCGGCTCTTCGCCCTTAACTTTGGCTTTGGCCCAGGATAAAATAAAGTTTAAAAAAATGCTGGCCTTCCATAATATTCCCACAGCCCGTTGGGATTACGCCTATAGCCCCGATGATGATATTGATGAATCATTGCGTTATCCCTTAATCGTTAAGCCGGCAGGGGGTGATCATTCTTTGGGCATTAACAATCAGTCGGTTGTTAATAATAAAGAAGAGCTTAAAACCCAGCTAGTTTTTGTAACCGAGCGTTTAGGTTCGCCGGCTTTGGTGGAAGAATATATAGAAGGCGATGAATATGATGTCTCTATTTTGGGCAGTAATTTTGACGATTTTGAAGTTCTGCCACTCTCGCGGACCATTTTTAAAAATCTGCCAGTTGAGTATAAAAATATTTACACTTTTGAAGCAAAATGGGGGACAAATCCGATTTATAACGATATTATTGTCCAGCAACCGCCTAAAAATATCCCTAAAAAGCTGGAAACTCTGTTGACGGAAATTGCCTTGGATACCTATAATATTCTGGATTGCCAGGATTACGGCCGGGTGGATATCCGCGTAGATCAAAACGACAATCCTTACGTTTTGGAACTTAATGCCAATCCATCGCTCGCGCCCGATGCGCGCATTCCTTCGTCGGCTAAAATTTTAGGCATTGATTACAGCGATTTGCTGGTAGAAATTATCACCTTGGCTATTAAGCGCTATCAGCAAAAACCAAAAAACTTTTAATTTTAAATTAATGAATAAACATATGGCACCAAGATTCGGCGAATCGTTTAACCCCGATCAAGGGAGCAGGGTTAATGTTTTAGATCAAGAAGCCAAAGTTCCGGAATACGTGGAATTTGGCCGCAACATCAGAAGTTTGCTTAAAGGTCAGGATCAAGAAACGGGTGAGATAAAAACCAACTGGCCGGAGTGTCCTAAAAATTTACATAATCTTGAAGATCTGCTAATAGCCAGTCAGGATGCAGTAACTAGTGAGTGGGAAAAAGTGGTCGCTCCTTTATTACAAGAGAAAGCTCAGGAGTGGATTGCTAGTATTCCAGATGATGAAGAGCATCAGGATTTAATTAAGTTGTTGGCTAACCCTCAAGAGTTTGATAATAATATTAAAACCCAACAGTTAGGGGTGTTAGAAGGTTTAAAACAGTTTTCGCCCGAAGCTTGGCGTTCTTTAGTATTAGTTTCTTCGGAAAGGCAACTAGCTTGTCTATCTTTATTAAGACACTGGTTAAAAAACGATTTAAGCGAAGATGATTTGCAAAAGATAGGAATGACCAAAGTGGAATTGGAAATTTTATTGGATGCTGGAGGAATTTTGGGTAAGTATATTGATCATGCTTATGTTAAACAAATAGAATTGGCCGATGAACCAGGAGGAACCTCGGCCACCAAATTAGGACAAAAAAAGGGCGCTGAATTTATCTATGATATTTATCGTTCGGCTGACGGCAATGAAGTTGATCATAAGGCATTTTCAACGGTTTTTGCCGGAGAATGGCCAAAAATTGTCGATGGTCTAAAAATGCTTTCTCATAAAGTTGAAGCCCTGATAACAGAATATAAATTACCAGAAAGTTATAAAAAATTGCCACCTTACCTGGATCACTTAATCAGTATTTATGCCTCTCAAGAAACTTCGCCTAAAAAGATTTTTGATTTGTGGAATGAGTTAGATTTAAAAATGAATGAACTAGCGGCCAACGGTTGTCCGTTAATGATTATTCCAGGGTTTTGCGTGGGGGTGACTAGTGATGCTAATAAGGTGGATGTGGAATTAAGATTGGGTTTCAGGACACCGGAAATTAAAGAACTAGAAGGTTTAATGGATAACTTTAGAGAGATTGCGCAAAATATTTTAGACGGTCATCAGGATAAATTAGCTAAAGCTTATAAAATACCCAGGATGGTTTTAAACGTCCAGCCATTTGGCTTTGGTAGCAGCTTGCAACTTTTTACTTTGGCGGAAACGGGCAATAATAGAATGGTTTCCCATGTTAATCTTAATAATCAAATGGCTTTAAAGGGCCATTGGCCGATTATAGAAAAGGCCTTTTCTATGGATGATCTAAATATGACCCAAGAAGAATATAAAGAGGCGATTAATTTGGAAACTGCTTTGCATGAAATTGGCCATAATGTTATGCCCACTGAAGATGAGGCAGTTTTAAAAAGAGTAGGCGGTGGAGCTGACGGCACCGTTTTAGAAGAGTTAAAAGCCGAAGGAGTTGGTATGCTTATTTTTATGAAGAGTTTAGAAGATAAAACTCCAGAGGAAGCGGAAGAGGCAATTAAAAAAGAATTTTTTGTTAAATTAATAACCGCCTGTGATTATTTGGCTAATAATTCTTCTGATAAAGGATCGGATGGCGAGAGGTATTATTATTCCGGTTTAGCTATGATTGATCGGCTTTTAGTTAGTGGCGCGATTACTATGGAAAATGGGCGTTATCATATTATAGATGCCTCTAAAGGAGTGGAAAGTATAGCTAGGTTAGGTCAAGAAATATTGGACAGATTTTATCTAAGTGAGAATTCTGGTAAAAAAGAGGTTAAAGATTATATAGGTTCTTTAAGGAAGAAAAAAAATGCACCTGAAATTCAAGCTTTCAAAACGGGTCTTAAATGATGAGGCAAAATAAAAAATAGTAATAAATAGCATGAAAAAAATTAAATTTTTATTTGTTTCGGCCGATAATTTAATAGGCAATATTGCTTGGCATGTTTATCAAGAAGGCCATTTGGTTAAATATTGCAATGATCATAAAGGTGAAGAAGATTTATTGGACGGTTTTTTGCCAAAAGTAAAAAATTGGCGCAAATATATTGATTGGGCCGATGTTATTGTTTTTGATGAAGTTTTTGGTTATGGGAAAATCGCCGAAAAATTAAGAGCCCAGGGCAAGCTTGTTTTAGGCGGCACCGCTTACACCGATAGCTTGGAGGAAGATCGTTCCTTTGGCCAGCAGGAACTTAAAAAAGCCGGTGTGCCTATTTTGCCATATTATGAATTTAATAGTTGTTCTTCCGCCAATCGTTATTTAAAAAAACACCCTGGTCAATATGTGGTTAAGGTTTGCGGCAAGATGCAGAATGATAAAAATCTGGTTTATGTTGGCCAGTTAACGGATGGTTCGGATGTTAGACAAATGCTGGAATTGTATCAAGAAAGGCACGGCAAAAAAATAACCAGTTTGATTTTGCAAAAAAAGGTAAATGGCGTAGAAATAGCCCTCGGCGCTTTTTTTAACGGGCAAAAATTTGTTTATCCCATTAACCTTAATTTTGAACATAAAAAATTATTCCCCGGCGACCTTGGCCCCAACACCGGTGAAATAGGTACTCATATGTTTTGGGCCGAGCCGAACGTTGTTTTTGATAGGACTTTAAAAAAAATGGAAGGTAGATTGCGCGAAGTTGGTTATCATGGTTGCATTGATTTGGCCTGCATTGTTAATGGCCAGGGCATTTATCCTTTGGAATTTACCGCCCGTTTTTGTTTTCCAACCATAAATATCCAGTATGAAGGACTAAAGATGCCGGTTAGCGATTTTTTATATAAACTGGCTTTGGGCGAGGATTTTAAAATTAAAACCAAAAAAGGTTTTCAAGTCGGTATTAGGGTTTTAGTGCCCCCTAACCCTTATCGCAATCAGGAAATTTTTAATGCTTATGCAAAAGGCGTTAGGGTAATGTTTAAAGATCCTAAAAAAATGACCGGTGTTCACTTGGAAGACGTTAAAAAAATTAAAGGTAAATGGGTTATTACAGGTAGCTGTGGCAATGTTTTAATAATTGTTGGAACGGGCAAAACCATGCCAGCAGCGCAAAAGCAAGTTTATCAGAGGGTAAAAAATGTTATTATCCCCAATATGTATTACCGTAATGATGTTGGTGATCGTTGGTACAAAGAAAAAGATAAATTAGCCAAATGGGGCTATCTAAAAACAGTAAAATATTAGCCATGAAAAAAAAGTTGGATTTTTCTTACCGTTTATCGGCAAGTGGCTTTAAAGTTAATGTATTTAAGGGCGTTGATTTTGCCGTTCATTTTCCCGGGCGTATTTTTTCTCAGTTGCCACAAGCGACCAAATATTTTTTGGTTGATAATTTTATCTATTCCCGAACCCGCGCTTTAAATTTACTGGATTGGCAGTTGTCGTACCAGTTTGGGCGCCCGGCTTGGCAAAATTTTATTGATTTTGGCTTAAAAAAAATTATTCCTTGTTTGGGCGAAATCAATAATTTTAATATAGATAAAATTTTAAAAAAATTTCCATTGGCCGAATCGGCAAAAAATTTGGTTTTTAATGGTAATCAGAGTGTTGCTCGGCTGGCTGGTTTTAAAAGTTTAAAAGATCGGGCGGTTTTGGCTTTATCTTTTGGCAAAGATAGCATTTTGTCTTATGGCTTAGCTAAAGAGCTGGGCTTAAATTTATTATTGGCTACGGCTAACGAAATGGAAAATTCTTCCGGCAATGAGTGGAAAATAAAAAGCCGGATTATTAAGGATTTTGAATCGGAACAGGGCGAACAGGTTTATCTTTTTAGCGATAATGTGGATGAACTTTATTATCATCCTAAAATAAATTGCCATTTGTCCGAAGTTAATAATACCAACAGTTTATTGGCTTATGCTTTGGAGTTTTTGCCCTTTGTTTACCAACACCGCTCCGCTTATCTGATTTTTGGCAATGAACAAAATTTAAACGACTATTTTGTTAATCAGCAGGGCTTTAAGTTTTATCCTTCGTTTGATCAGTCCTCCGAATACACCGCCAAGGAAAACTCCTTGTGGTCTAAAGCGTCAAAGGGTAAATTCAAAGTTATTAGTTTAGTGGAACCATTATATAATTTGGGAGAGTTTAGGGTTTTATATCATCGTTATCCGCATTTGTTAAAATACGTTATGTCTTGCGAGCCGGATAAGGGTTCTGCCGAACGATGGTGTTATCATTGCCCGATGTGTGCCAAGGCCTTTTTATACAGTTCGGCCGTTGGCGGCGATCCCAAACGCATTGCTTTTAATAAAGATTTTTTTGCCAAAAAATACAGCGAGCATTATCCTTTATTCGCCAAAAAAAAGTTAAGGCATTATGAGCGCCCGCCACAAGTTAGAGAAGAGCAGTTGCTCTCGTTTTTACTCTGTTACCAACAGGGATTAAAAGGAGATTTAATCGATTTATTTAAAAAGCATTACTTAGCCGAAGCCATAACCAAAGAAAAATCCTTAAGAAAAGTTTATTTAGGTGTTCATCCGGCAATTAATTTGCCCGGCGGTTTAAAAACAAAAATTATTAAAATTTTTAAAGAAGAATTAAAAGGTTTGAATTAACTTTCTATGCCCAAGCAGGAAAAAGAAAAAACAGCTATTTTAATCAACAGTCCGGAAGTTTTGTTTTTATCCCATAAGGATTTGGCAAATATTTACGTGGTGGTTTTTAAAAATAGCCCATTGGCGCATTTGGCAAAGAAAAATTTTTCTGCCAGCCGTTTGATTTATATCAAGCAAAAAAGCCAGTCAGAAATAAATGAAGCCCCTTCGGTGGAATTTGGCGATTTGATTTCCAAAACCGATTTAACAGTTAAGCTATTAAAATATCAAATAAAGAATTTTTTAATTCCTTATCGCAGTTCTAAAAAAATTGAACTTTGGGCCAAAAAATACAATTTTTGCTTGTTAGTTACTCCCTTGGCAACTCAGGATAAATTGGAAGATAAAAAATATTTTGATAATTTTTTAAAAAAGAACCAAATAACCTCGCCTTGTACACTAAGCTTAAAAGATTTTAAAAAATTAGCGGCCAATAACTTGCCTTATGTTGTCCAAGAGGCAAAGTTATCGGATTATTTTAGGACAAAGTTTTATTTAACCGGCCGACAGTTATTTGTCGATTGGCAAAAAAACAAACTTAAATTGGATAAAGTTGTGGCGCGCGAGTATTTGGAGGGTTTACCGGTTGGAGTAAGTATTTTTTTGGATCAAACGGGCAATTATTTTTTTTCCGCCTTAAGAACTCAATGTTTTTATTATGGCCGGAACGGTTTTCCTAAAAGCTTTATGGGTTTGCAGTGGTTGCCTAGAAAGTTTTTTAACCCAAAAACTCTTTTGAACATAAACTTTCAACTTAAAAAATTAACTCAGGCCTTAATTAAAGAAAAATTCTTTGGAGTGGCAAACGTCGATTTTATTATAAAAAATAATCGGGCATTTATTTTAGAATGCAACCCCAGATTGTCCGTGGCTACGCCGCAGGTTTTTTCCAGTTTTAAACTAGCTTCTTATTCCAAGTCGTGGTTATTTTTTCTTAATACTTTTACCTATAAGCTTAATGCCAACATTTGCCGGCCATGTTTGCCCCAATCAAGTTTTAGCGGAGCGGTTTTGGCCTTGGAAGCGGAAAAACCCTTGCGACTTGTTAAAATTCCCCCTGTCGGCACTTATCAAATAAAAGAAAATAAGGTAAAATTTATCAGCCATAAGATAGTTGATTTAAGGCAATCGGGCGCATTTTTTTTATATCACGAACTTTTTTTAGGCCAGAGTTTAAAGAAGGGCTATGATTTATGCAAAGTTTTTAGCAACCTTCCTTTATTTGATTTTAAAACAGGGATGTTAAATAAAAACGGTCGAACCATTTTTGATTATTTTAATGATTATTTTTATGCCCACAAAAATTAGGGAATTTTTAACTAGCAAACAAGAGTTGTTGCAATGGCAAACCAAAATTAATCGGGCATTATCTACCAAAGCCAGCGTCTATCTTGGCAATTTAACTCCTGTCGTAGCCAAATTTTATTCGGCCAAAAAGGCATCTCTTTTGGCGTTAGCAAAAAGATATCCCACACCTTTTTACGCTTTTGATAAAATCGAGTTAACAACCAGCGCGGCAGATTTTAAACGCGCCTTTGCCAAGTATTTGCCAAATTGTTCCTATTTTTATGCAGTCAAAACCAATTGGCATCCCAGTATTTTAAAAACCGTAGTGGATTGCGGTTTTGGCTTGGATGTTTCCAGCGGCCGGGAATTATCTCTTGGTTTAAAAGCCAAAGCTAAAAAAATGGTTTTTTCCGGTCCCGGTAAAACAACCGCAGATTTGTTATTGGCTTTAAAACATCGCCATAAAGTTATCGTGCATTTGGATAGTTTTGGCGAGTTGGAGCGTTTGGGTAAATTGTCTTCTTTAAAAAAGCAAACTATTGTGGCTGGAGTAAGAATTTACACTCGTTTTCATGGCAGTTGGAGTAAGTTTGGTATTAAGCTTAATGATCTAAGCTATTTTTGGAAGGAAGCGAAAAAATATCCATATCTTAAGTTATCAGGAATCCAATTCCACATCAGTTGGAATAAAGACGCCAGCACCTATGAAAATGTTATTAAAGAATTGGCCGGTTATTTGAAAAAGAATTTTTCTACTTCCGATTTATCAGACATAAAATTTATTGATTTTGGCGGCGGTTTTTTGCCTTATCGTTTAACCGGCGATTATCCTTGGGGAACGGCGCAGGGCGATCTTATTAAAAAAGCAGCCGATCATTTTGATGGCGAACCTAAATTTAATCGGGGCTATTATTTAACCGAATCCGTTACCTTGCCCGAGTACGCTCGGGGCATTGCCCAAGCCATTAACCGATATCTACGGCCGTTGATTAATTGCCGTTATTTTACCGAGCCGGGTAGGATTATCTGTAATAACTCCATGCATTTGGTAACTCGAGTAGTAGATATTAAAGATAGCAATAAGATAATCATGGATTCCGGAGTTAACGCGGTTGGCTGGGAGGGCTTAAGGTATGATTATACGCCGGTAATTAATTTAAGTTCTTTTGCCAAAAAGGAAATTCCCTGTTATGTTTTTGGTAGTTTGTGCATGGCCGATGATGTTTGGAGTTATTCCATGTACGCCTCAAAAATCAATTCGGGCGATGTTACGGTTATTCCTAATTTTGGCGCCTATACTTTTGCTTTGTCACAAGAATTTATTAAGGGCGTGCCCAAAGTTTATCCGCTTAAAAATTAAAATCGAAAAATATGATCGAGAATGAGTATTTTACAGTTAAACAATCGGCTATTCATCATACCGGAGCTTTTGCCAAACAAGCTATTCCTGCCGGCACTAAAGTTATTGAATATATCGGCGAAAAAATTTCTAAATCGGAAAGCGAAAAAAGATCGGATTTGTCATTAGAAAAATCACGAACTAATCCGGGGGAGTATGGAGGTATTTATATTTTTGAATTAAATGATGAATTTGATTTGGATGGCGATATTCCAGAAAATTTAGCCAGGCACATTAATCATTCTTGTGAACCTAATTGTTTTTACCAATATATCGACGGGCATATTTGGATAGTGGCAAAAAGAGATATTAAGGAAGATGAAGAATTGACTTTTAATTACGGCTTTGATTTTGATCTTGAAGATTATTTTTTATATCCTTGCAAATGCGGTTCTGCCAAATGCGTCGGTTATATACTTAAAGAAGAGGATTGGCCTAAAATTCCCAACCATCAAAAAAATTCCTAGCCATTGACATAAAAAATTTACCATGCTATCATACTTTACATTATTAATAATGCTTGCCAAGGCCTGAAAAGTGTCCAAGGATAAGCAGAGAAAGCCATTATAATATGTCAGACGACATGCAAAATGACGATGTAACCGAAGAAGAGGAAGAAGAAATGGATGATGAAGAAGAAACTGAAGATGATGATGAAGAAGAGGAAGAAGACGAAGACGAAAACTAAATTCAAAAAATCCCCCTAATTTTAGGGGGATTTTTTTATTTGTAGCAATAGTTTAAAACTGCCTTCTGGGGCCTTCTTGCTTTCTGGCCTTGTGGCAATCTCTGCAGTATAAAGGCCTATCGCCATCCGGTTCAAATGGCAACTCGGTAATAGCGGCTTGGCACTGCGAGCACGACCAATTGCCCTGGACTTTTGGCCTTGGGGCAAAATTGTCTTGGTTCATGGAAGTAACTTCCCTGATTTTGCTTTCAAGTTTATTTAAACGTGGAATTTATCGCTAAATTTGGTTTAAATGAGCTTTTGGCAAATATTTAATGATTAATAATATTATTATAGCAAATCATAGGCATTTTGTCAAGCCCTTTTTTGTTATATCTGTGCTATAATTAAATTATAAAAATATTAATTATTAATTTGAAAAAATTATGTTTTTCCCTATTTTAGTTATTGTTTTAGGCCTGGTTTGGTTGTTTAACAACCTGGGTATTATTTCGGCCGATGTTTGGTCGGTTATTTTGCCGGTGGCCCTTATTTTAGCCGGCATTTCCATGCTTAATAAAAAGAAGTGCTCTTGGTGCAGTTGGAACTGGCAGGGGCATAATCACGATAACGACCAGAAATAATTGTTAAAAGGCCCGCCTAATCAGTGGGCCTTTTTTAGTTGCAAGAAATAGCAGTTATGTTATGATAATTCTGTTTTTATGAAGATAAAATTCATCCAATTAAACATGTGGGGTAATGGCCCAATTTTTAACAAAGCCCTTAATTTTTTAGTTATAAAACGACCGGATATTGCCTGTTTGCAGGAAGTTTTTGACGGCCATAATTTAAAAATCAATCCCAGCTACCGGGCCTTGGATCTTTTGCGAAAAAAGCTTGGTTTAAAATATTTTTATTTTTCTCCGGCGGCCGATTTAGTTGTGCCGGACGGCAAATTTTTGCATGGCAATGTTATATTTTCCCGCTGGCCAATTGTGCGGGCGGAAACAACTTTTTATGATAAGCTTTTTGACGCGAATTTTTTAAGCGCTAAGGGAAAGTTTGATTTTTACCCTCGTAATTTGCAGCGAGCAGTAATTTACATAAATAAAAAGAAGGAATTAAATATATTTAACACCCACGGCATTTATGGTTTGCATGGCCAGGATCATGCTCGCAGATTGCACCTTAGCCAAGTAATTAATGAGCAAGTTAAGGGTAAGAAAAAAGTTATTTTATCGGGCGATTTTAACGTTAATGAGGGCACCAAATCAATTGCCAATTTGGAAAAGCATTTGATTAATGTTTTTAAAGATGAAAGAAAAAGCTCATTTAACATGCGCAGAAAGCCGGTCGTTTCCGGTTACGCTACTGCCGTGGTGGATTTTGTTTTTGCCACCCCGGACGTTAAAGTTATTAAGCACAGTATGCCCGATGTTGATGTTTCGGACCACTATCCTTTAGTTTGCACTTTTGAAGTTTAGGAAATTATGTTTAAAAAAAATATTTATTTGGATCACGCCGCAACAACTTATTTGGATCCCAGGGTAGAAAAAGCCATGCGGCCCTTTTGGTCAAAAAAATTTGGCAACCCCTCTTCTTTGTATTATTTGGGTCGAGAAGCCAAAGAGGCGATTAACACCGCCCGCCTTCAGGTTGCTCAAATTTTGGGTTGTGGCCCGGAAGAAATTATTTTTGAGGGTTCGGGCACCGAATCAATCAATCACGCTTTAATCGGCACGGCCTTGGCTAATCAAGCGCGGGGCAAGCACATTATTACCTCGGCCATTGAACACCATGCCGTTTTGCATGCCTGTCAATTTTTAGAAAGCCAAGGTTTTGAAGTAACTTATTTACCCTCTGATCATCAAGGTTTGGTAAATTTGGAAATGTTAACAGAAGCTATTCGTCCGGAAACTATTTTAGTTTCCATTATTTACGCCAACAACGAAATCGGCACAATTCAACCAATTCAAGAAATTTCCAAATCAATCAAATTAGCCAATCCGTTGGTTTTGTTTCATATGGATGCTTGTCAGGCCGCCGGCTATTTAAGTTTGAACGTTCAGGAATTAGGCGTTGATTTAATGAGTTTAAATGGCAGTAAAATTTACGGGCCAAAAGGCACTGGTGTGCTTTATGTTAAAAAAGGCGTGGCCATAATGCCAATTATTCATGGCGGAGAACAAGAAAACAGCCAAAGAGCCGGTACCGAAAATGTGGCAGGTATTGTCGGGTTGGCTTGCGCCTTAAAGTTGGTTCAGCAGAATAAAGAAAAGGAATCAGCCCGTTTATTAAAGTTGAGAGATAGGTTAATTGTCGGTTTGCTAAAAATGCCTAATGTTATTTTAAACGGGCACGCTATTAATCGCTTGCCGGGCAATGTTAACATAACTGTTGCAGGCGTTTCCGGAGAAAAGCTGGTTTTAGAATTGGATAAATTGGGCATTGCTTGTTCTACCGGTTCTGCCTGCACTTCAGGGAGCGTTGACCCATCGCATGTGATTATCGCTCTTGGCCAAAGTTACGAGGCCTCACGCGGATCATTAAGATTAACGCTGGGGCATGGCAATTCGGAAAAAGATATTGATTATGTATTGCGAGTTTTACCTAAGCTGATAAAAAATATTAATTTAAATATTGATCAAAAAAAATATGAGGACAAATAAAATTACTATTTTAGGAGCGGGCAGTGTTGGCTGCAGTACAGCTTTTAGTTTGATGCATCAAAAAGCTATCGGCGAAATTGCTATTATCGATTTAAACCAAAAAACACTAGAAGCCCAAGTGCATGATTTGGCCGATGCCATTCCCGTTTTAGGCAAAGTTAAAGTTAAGGCAGGCACTTACGCAGATATTAAGGATTCACAAATCGTGGTGGTGGCTTGTGGTGCGGCTCAAGTATCCGGGGCGCAGTCGCGCTTGGATTTGGTTAGCATCAATGCCAAGATTATGAAAGAGATTGTGCCGAAAATTTTTAAGCAAAATCCCAAAGTTTTGTTAATCATGGTTACTAATCCGGTGGATGTGTTAACGCAAATTGCTATTAGTTTGTTTCCCGATAAAAAGAAGCAGATTTTTGGCACAGGCACGCTGTTGGATACGATGCGCTTAAAATATTTTTTGGCAAAATTTTTATCGGTTGATTCATCTACTGTTGATGCTTATATGGCCGGCGAGCATGGCGATAGTTCGGTTGCTTTTTGGAGCACGGCAAAAATTAACGGTAAAAAATTGGTTAATTTTTCCAAGCTTAATAATTTACAGCGCCAAAAAATAGATTTGGCTGTTAAAAAATCCGCTGCCGAAATTATTGCCGGCAAAGGCGCCACTTTTTACGGCATTGGCGCGGGCACTGCTTATTTAATTTCATGTTTACTCTCAGGCAAAAAAACCACTTTGCCACTTAGCCACCTAATGAACGGGGAATACGGTTTAACGGATGTTTGTTTAAGTGTGCCAACCGTGATAGATAAATCCGGGATTGTTTCCAAGGTTATTTTGCCGATTTCCCCTGCCGAAAAACAGCTTTTGCACAGTTCGGCCGCAAAATTAAAAGAAGTTTTTAAGCAAGCTTTAAAGGTTTAAATAACCGTCAACTATTTGATTTTGGCTAAGGTTGGGGCGGTTTTTATTTTATCCACAAGCAAAATAGAAAAATACCATATCTTGTGTTATAATTTCTAATGGACTACTAGATGTAGTAGTTATCCACTTCTGCCGTTTAACTAGCTTTTGGCTAATCGAGCGGCCAGGCGGTTTTGCTGGTTTATCGAACTTCTCTTAAAAACCAGCCTTTAAAAGGGTCTATGAGATAGTTGTAAAACTGTTTTTACTGCAATTTTATATTTTTGGCTACGACTTCGTCAGATTTCGTAAAAATATTTTCACCGTAATGCTATTACGGCTCAAATATTTTTACTCATCTTCCTTGTCTCGCCTAAAAATCTGAAATTTCGTTTAAAAAAACAGTTTTACAACTATCTCAAACATAACTAGTTTCTTAGTTATATTTTTTTCTCTCTAAATTCTTTAAAAAATTACCAAATTATAACCCCTAAAAACTATGGCCAACCCCATGCCTGAAGTTGAAAACAACTCCAAAGATCAAGTAACCGATTTTCCTTTTAGCGCTGAGCTAAAAGTTGATGGTGCATTTAATAGCCAAGAAGCCAATAAAGATAATGCTTCTTTTTATTTTAAAAAAACCGATTTAGCGGGCTTGGATTTTAAGCGCCGTTATACCAAGGCAGGGGCTCATCCTTACGAGGAAATAAATTGGCAACAGCGCGATGCGGTAATTACCAGTGATAAAGGGGAAATTGTTTTTTCGCAAAAAGACGTGGAAGTGCCCAAGGGTTGGTCGCAAACCGCTACCAATATCGCCGTTTCTCATTATTTTAGGGGCAGGATCGGTACCAGTGGGCGCGAAATAAGCGCACGTCAAATGATTGATCGGGTGGCTAAAACCATTACCCGCTGGGGCCAAGATCAGGGTTATTTTAAAACCGTAGAAGATGGCCAGATTTTTGAACATGAATTAACTTATATTTTAATCAACCAACACGCGGCTTTTAACAGCCCGGTTTGGTACAATGTGGGCGTGGAAGAACATCCGCAATGCAGTGCTTGTTTTATCAATTCCGTCCAAGATGACATGCGTTCCATTTTAAATTTAGCCGTCACCGAAGGTATGCTGTTTAAATACGGTTCCGGCACCGGCACCAATTTATCCATTTTGCGCTCCAGCAAAGAACAGCTGGCCAATTCCAATGGCAAGGCCTCGGGTCCTGTTTCTTTTATGAAGGGCTTTGACGCTTTTGCCGGTGTGATTAAATCGGGCGGTAAAACCCGCCGGGCGGCCAAAATGGTTATTTTGGATATTGAACACCCGGATATTGAAGAATTTATCAACTGCAAATCCAATGAAGAAAAAAAGGCCTGGGCCTTAATTGAAATGGGCTACGATGGCTCGTTAAACGGCCCGGCTTACGGTTCCATTTTTTTCCAAAACGCCAACAACAGCGTCCGCGTAACAGATGAATTTATGAGAGCGGTGGAAGAAAACGGCCAATGGCAAACCAAGTATGTTAAAACCAAAGAAGCGGCCGATACTTACCAAGCCAGGGATTTAATGAAGCAGATTGCCGAAGCCGCTTGGATTTGCGGCGATCCCGGTATGCAGTACGATACCACCATTAACCGTTGGCATACCTGCCCTAATACCGATAGGATTTACGCTTCTAACCCTTGCTCCGAATACATGTTTTTAAACGATAGCGCTTGCAATTTGGCTTCCATTAATTTAATGAAATATAGGCAGGATAGCGGTGAGTTTGATGTGGAGGGTTTTAAACATACGGTGAGCATTATGTCTACGGCTATGGAAATTTTGGTGCCTAACTCCAGCTATCCCACCCCGGCAATTGAGCAGAATAGTTTGGACTACCGTCCTTTGGGCTTGGGTTACGCCAACTTGGGCGCTTTGTTAATGAGCAACGGCTTGGCTTATGATAGCGATTCCGGTCGCAATTTTACCGGCGCGGTTACCGCTTTACTGAACGGCTGGGCTTATTTGCAATCGGCTAAAATTGCCGGTGTTAAAGGAACCTTTAAAGGTTATGCCCCCAACCGCCAACCCATGTTGAATGTCATGAAAATGCACCGTGATGCTTCTTACAAAATCAAGGAAGATGGAGTTTTTCCGCACTTAATGTCTTCAGCCAGGGATGCTTGGGATCAGGTTTGCGCACTTGGCGAAATTAATGGTTTTAGAAATGCCCAGGCAACGGTTTTGGCGCCAACCGGCACTATTGGCTTTTTAATGGATTGCGATACTACCGGCATTGAACCGGATATTGCTTTGGTTAAGTACAAGTGGCTGGTGGGCGGCGGCATGATGAAGATTGTAAATTCCACCGTGCCCTTGGCCCTTAAAACTTTGGGTTACAGCCCCGAGGATGTGGATAGCATTTTGGATTATATTGATAAAAACGATACCATTGAAGGAGCGCCTAAATTACTGGACGAGCATTTATCGGTTTTTGATTGCGCTTTTAAAGCCAAAAAAGGTAAACGCTATATCCATTACATGGGCCATGTAAAAATGATGGGCGCCGCCCAACCATTTTTATCCGGTGCTATTTCCAAAACCGTTAACATGCCCGAAAACGCCACAGCCGAAGAAATTGCCGGCGTGTATTCGGAGGGTTGGAAGCTGGGGCTTAAGGCCATTGCCATTTACCGCGAAAATTCTAAACGCAGCCAACCCTTAACCACTTCACTAAAAGAAATTTCTACCAAAGAATCTGCCGTCAAGGCCGAGGTCTTGCGCCCCAAGAGGCGCAAACTGCCCGATGAAAGAGCGGCTATTACCCATAAGTTTTCCATTGCCAATCATGAGGGCTTTATCACCGTTGGCTTGTACGAAGACGGTTTGCCGGGTGAACTGTTTATTACTATGTCCAAAGAGGGTAGTGTAATTTCCGGGTTAATGGATTCGTTTGCCACTTCCATTTCCATTGGTTTGCAATATGGCGTGCCATTAAAGAGCTTGGTTAATAAATTCGTTCATACCCGTTTTGAACCGTCGGGCTTTACCAACAATCCCAACATCAGAATTGCCAAATCCATTGTTGATTATATTTTCCGCTGGTTGGCCTTAAAGTTTTTATCGGCCGAAGAATTAATGTACGTAGGCATTAACGATATTGAAGTGGCCTTAAACGGCAATGGCAAAAGCCCGCTTGAGAAATTAACCAAAATGGCCGATGAGCAGGCCTTAAAGCATGATAAGCATGCCAATGAAGCTGAAGAGGATGTTGTTTATCAGCAAACAGCTTTGGATTTAAACAAAAATTTGGATGATAAAATGACCTTTGATACCCAATCCGATGCGCCGGTTTGCGGCACTTGCGGTTCAATGATGATTCGTTCAGGCGCATGCTACAAGTGTATGAATTGCGGGGGTTCCAGCGGGTGCAGCTAGAAGAATTTGACAATGTTAAGAAAAGGTTTAAGATAATAAAGCATTTTGAAAATAATTTTTAGTCAGGCAACAAGGTGAGCTATCAATCGATGGCAATTCCTTGGCAGTCGCGCTACTGTAATCCGCCGTAGCTCGTGTTAACGAGCGTAGGCGGAAAGCCAGAAAACTGATTGAAATATACATAAGAACCGATTTTCTCTTCGCGTACCAAAGAGAAGCGGGCTTGCCTAAATCAGTTGAATTTGATTTTTAGCCCCTTTCTTTAAAAACGTGCGAAGAAAGGGGTTTTTGTTTTTATCAAGTAAAAAATAATTTCATGAAACAAAAAAAAATGTTCTTGGTAATCGCGCTTATTACCAGTTTAATTATTCCCTCTGGTTTGATCAAAGCCGAAGTTAACCAGGCAACCATAAATTATTTGCAAAACGCCAGCCAAAGCGCTTGGATTACCCAGGCTCTAAAAGCCGCGGGTAGCAATAATTTAAATTTGGATTATTTGGCAGATTTTGAACCGGCTAACGCCAATGATGCGGCCAAGGCAGTTTTGGCGATTATTGCCGGCGGTGGCAATCCTTACAGTTATCATGGCGATAATTACGTTGGTGGGTTGTTAAGCTACGCGCAAAACAATCAGATCGGTTCTACTTCTTTGATTAATGATGATTTTTGGGGCATTTTGGCGCTAAGGGCTGCAGGTGAGCCAGTTGATTCGGCCATTATTGTCGGTAGTAAAAATTTTATCCTAGCCGCGCAAAATAATGATGGCGGTTGGAGCTGGGCGCCTGATTCCGAAAGCGATACCAATGATACCGCCGCCTCTATTATGGCTTTACTGGAGGCAGGGCTTAATAACGATTCCCAAGATATTCAACAAGCCATTAATTATCTGCGAGAAGCGCAAAATGAAGATGGCGGTTTTCCTTTTTCTTCCGGCGAATCGGATTCCGGTTCCGATGCTTGGGTAATTGCCGCTTTAAATAAATTGGGCATTAGCCCCGAAACTTGGAGTGTTGGCAATAACAATCCAATTGCCCATTTGGGGTCATTAATGCTTAATGACGGATCTTTTAAATGGCTTTCTTCGGATAATCAGGGCAACTTAACTATGACGGCTTTTGCGGCCGTAGCTTTAGCGGGTAAATTTTTCCCCGTGGCAACATATCAACCCCCGGCCGATCAGAATCTTCATCATTTAAGAATTGAAGGTGCCACCAGCACTATTTGTAATGCCCAGGTGGAAGGACAAACAGCGCAACAAGTTTTGGAAAACGGCGCCGAAATTTGCAACTACACTTACCATATTCAAACTACCGATTGGGGCCCTTATTTGGATAAAATAAATAATGATCAAGCCGAGGGCCAAAACGGTTGGTTGTATCGGGTTAATTGGTTAAGCGCCCAAGTAGGGATGGCCAATTATAATTTAGCAGCCGGAGATGAGGTGTTGTTCTATTTTGCCTATTGGGAAGATCAGCCCTTGCGCCTTTCTTTAAGTGCCTCGCAAGCTAACCCCGGAGATAATATCACGGCCACGGTGGAATATTTTAATGAACAATCATGGCTGCCGGCAGTTGGCACATTGGTGCTGGTTGCTGATCGCGAATACCAAACCAACAATCAGGGGCAAGCGATTTTTTCTGCACCCCAAGATGGCAGTTATGTTGTTTATGCCCAAGGCGATCATAAAGTTCGTTCACCCAAACAGGTTTTAATTGTGGGACAAGGTAGCGCCAATGGTGTGGTTTTAAACGTGGATGTTGCCAATAACGCGCCTGTAGAGCAAGAAGAAGAAAACGCCGGCGCTTTGGTTTTTAGAGTTAATGTTGATCATTTGGATTTTGGCAGTTTGCGCCCGGGCGGACAGTTAAACCGCAGTTTAACCATTACCAACCAAAGCGCCGATAATATGTATTTGGAAGGTATAGTTTCGGGCGATGCTTTGTTTGAAAATAATGTGATGCTGGATGATCAAATTTGGGAAAATTACAATAAAACCTTAGCCAGAAATGAAGCCGTAAATATTGGAGTTAAATTAATCGTGCCGCAAAATTACAGTAATGGCCATTATAGCGCCAATTTGGTTTTATGGGGTTCGGCCCGTTAAGAAAATATATGCTGACATATAAACTCCTCGGCTCGGAAAGGCAAAAGCAAGAGCTTTCGCCTTTCTCTCGCTCTACGTCGTTTATGAAAAAAATTTTACTACTATTAGTTATTCCCGCTTTTATTTTAGGCATTGCCCAAATTGTTTTAGCGGCCGGTGTGGCTGTTAATCCGGATAAGCTTAATTTTGATTTAGCTGCCGGGCAAGAACAAACCAAAAGCGTGGTGGTGGAAAACATCTCCGATCGGCCGGTGCTGTATAATATTTATGTAGATGAATTAGCTGATCAAATTTATTTGGCGCCGGCAAATTTTAGGTTGGAGGTTGGGCAAAAAAGGCAGGTTAAAGTAAAAGCTAACCCGCGCCATAAAGGTCTGTTTGCCACCAATTTATCCATTGTGGTAACAGATTTGGACAGGCGAACTTTTAATGTTTCAACCGGTGTTAAGGTGCCGATTACTTTACAAGTTGGCCCTGCCGTAGGATTTGTTTTGCCTCAAGTTATCGGTAAAATTTCTTTTTTACTAATCCCTTTGTTAAGCGCGGTTATTATTATTTTGGGCATAATGTTAAAAAAGAAAAAACATTGGTGGCAAGCAATAATCAGTAAATTTAAAAAACATGGTTAACAATTCAGTAAAACCAGCTCAAGTATCTAGCGAACTTAGTCGAGGCAGAATCCAGGTGTATACCGGGCATGGCAAGGGTAAAACAACTGCTTCCTTGGGTTTGGCAATAAGGGCTTTGGGTCGGAATAAAAAAGTTGCCATTATTTATTTTGATAAAGGCGGTGATCATTACGGCGAAAGAAAAATTTTGGATAAGCTTTCGGGCGATTTTCTTCAATATCATGTTACCGGTGCCGAGCGGTTTGATCCTGTTGCTAAAACTTTCCGTTTTGGCGTAGAAGAGACAGATAAGCAGGAAGCCAATAGGGGTTTGCAGCTGGTTGAGGATTTTTTTAAGCAAGATAACTTGGATTTGCTTATTTTGGATGAAATTAATTCCACAATCGCCTTGGGTATGCTAAAATTGGATGATGTTTTGCCGGTTTTAGCAAACAAACCAACCACTTTAGAATTAATTTTAACCGGCCGTGATGCGCCCCAAGCCATTTTGGATGTAGCCGATCTGGTTACGGAAATGAAATTGGTTAAACATTATTTTTACGATGGCCAGGAAGCCAGAGAGGGAATTGAGTATTAATTTTTTAATTATTAATTTATAATGTTAATATAAAGTGTATGAAAAATATTAAATTTATTGTTATAGCCGTTATTTTTTTCGCCGCAGGTTTTTTATTGGGCCAAAGTTATCAATTGCCCGAAAATTTTAAGCTGGTTTCCGATCAAACCCAAAATCAGGAAACGACGCTTAAGCCCCAAGTTACTTATCTGTTAAAATTTTCTCCTGTTGAAGCAACAGAATTTCAGCAAGTGGATATTGCAGCCCCTCAAACCGTTTTGGCTGTTCTTGAAAAATTAACAACCGCCAATACTCTGGAATTGATTACCAAAGATTATCCATCAATGGGAGTTTTGGTGGAAAAAATCGGCGATAAAACCAATGGCCAGGATAATAAATATTGGCAGTATTATGTTAATGGCGAAAAGCCACAAATAGGCGCTGATCGTTTTAATTTAAGCGGCGGGGAACTGGTGGAGTGGAAATTTGAAGAATTTATCAGTGAATAAGCTATAAACAAGTAATTTAGAATCATTATGAAAAAAATCCATGTTATCATCTTAATTGTAGTTCTGGCAGCTCTGGGAATTTATCTGCGCCTTTCTCCGCATCCGGCTAATTTTGCCCCTATTGGCGCCATTGCCTTGTTTGCCGGGGTTTATTTGCCCAAAAAGTGGGCAATTATTTTGCCCTTAGGCATAATGCTGTTAACTGATTTGTTTTTGGGTTTTTACGAATGGCAAACCATGTTAACGGTGTATGGTTGTTTAGCCCTGACTTTTTGGGTAGGTGTTAAAATAAAAAACCATAAGAATTTTTTAACCGTAGCTTCAGCCACAATGGCTACGTCCATTATTTTTTTTATGGCCACCAATTTTGCCGTTTGGGCTTTTTCCGATTGGTATCCTCATAACGCAACCGGCCTGGTTTTAAATTATTATCTGGCTATTCCTTTTTTTAGGAACAGCTTGCTTTCGGATTTGTTTTTTACCGGATTTTTATTTGGCAGTTTTGAGATGGCTCGTTATTTAGCGGTATCTATTCGGCAAAAAAGCAAGTTTATGGTATAATTTATAGATAATAATAAATTGTTTTTAAGCATATGACTATCAATGAACTTTTTGAAATCGCCGTTAAAAAAGGCGCTTCGGATATCCATTTGGTGGTGGGCAAATTTCCTTTATTAAGGATTGATGGCGCGCTTTCGCCCATACCCAAGGCCGACCAATTTTCGCGCACCACTTTGGAAAAAATGATCTATTCCATTTTAACCCCGGCGCAAAAAGAAAAATTTATTAAGGAGCGGGATTTGGATTTATCCTATGAAATAGGCGACGGTTCCAGATTTAGGGTCAATGTTTTTTGGGAAAAAGACAATATCAGTTTGGTGGCTAGAATTATTTCTTCCAAGGTTCCGGATATGGAAGATTTAGCCATGCCTCAAGTGGTTTACGAAATGACCAGGGCCAGGCAGGGGCTTATTTTGGTAACCGGTCCAACCGGCAGCGGTAAATCAACCACCTTGGCTGCCATGGTTAATTTGATTAATAAGGAAAGAACGGTCAATATTGTGACCTTGGAAGATCCTATAGAATTTTTATTTAATTCCGAAAAAAGCATTGTTGTTCAGCGCCAGCTGGGTACGGATATGACTTCTTTTCAAGGTGCTTTAAAACATGTTTTGCGCCAGGATCCGGATGTTATCATGGTGGGTGAAATGCGCGATTTGGAAACCATAGCCGCCACCATTACTATTGCCGAAACCGGCCATTTGGTTTTAGCCACCTTGCATACCCATAATGCCGGCCAAACGATTGATAGGATTGTGGATGTTTTTCCGCCTTACCAGCAAAATCAAATCCGCTTACAGCTTTCTATGTCTTTAAACGGAGTTATTTCTCAGCAATTATTGCCTAAAGTGGGCGGTGGTCGGATAGCCGCCAGGGAAGTGTTAATCAATACTCCGGCTATTGCCAATATCATCAGGGAAAATAAAATCCCCCAAATTAAAACCGCCATCCAAACCAGCAAGGAAGACGGGATGATAACTTTAGAGCAGGATCTAGCCAGATTGGTGGATAGCAAGCTGGTTGATGAAGAAACAGCGGAATATTATTTGCAGACCTTGCCGAAGATTTAATATTTAATCATGATAAATTTTATTAACCGTCGATGCTTATGCTCGGCGGTTTTAGTTGCTTGATTATTTTAGGTATTTATATTAGAATGCAAAAAGTTTGAATAAATCCGCCCCTGTGGTGAAATGGATATCACACTTGGCTTCGGACCAAGCGTTTTAGGTTCGAATCCTGACAGGGGCACCATCGAGCTCAACTCGACCAATATTAATCCCGCGCCATTAGCTCAGTCGGTAGAGCAGTTGCCTCTTAAGCAAACGGTCGCAGGTTCGAATCCTGCATGGCGCACCAATAATATAAACTAAAAGACCCTTAAATAATTTAAGGGTCTTTTTGGTTAAAAATTTTTATCTAATGTAGCCCAGCGGGTTAACGCGTCTGTTATTGATTCTGACTTCAAAATGCAAGTGCGGTCCGGTGGATCTGCCAGTGGAGCCATTTAAGCCAATAACCTCGCCTCGACCAACTCTTTGACCGACATGAACGTTAATTTTTGATAAATGGCCGTATAAAGTTTTAAGGCCGTTGCCATGATTGATAATAATGTAATTGCCGTAACCGCCCCTATTCCAACCGGCTGTTTCTATAACCCCTGCTTCGGCGGCATAAATGGGTTGCCCCATTTTATTGCCAATATCAATGCCGGTGTGGCGCAAGCTAAAGTATTGAGTCATTCTAAATGAATTGGTAGGCCATTGCATTTTGGCTCCGGATATTTTAGCTGCCGCTAGCGTAGTATTGCTTGCGGCGTAAGTTGGTTTAGCGGCCACCGCTTCTTTAACCGCGCCAGGAATTATTAAAACCTGGCTGATTTGCATTTCATCGGCTGTTGTTAATTTATTAAAGTCCAAAATTTCCGAGGCGCTGACTTTGTATTTTTTGGCAATGGCCGCCAATTGGTCACCTTTTTTAACTTTATAGGTAATGCCCGAAACCGGCAAAATTTTTAAGGTTTGCCCGGGACGGATGGTCGAATAAGCGGTTAAATTATTTTCCCATAAAACAGTATTGGTGGAAATATTAAATTTGCCGGCCACGCCGCTTAAAGTGTCGCCTGGTTGCACCACGTAATCAATAATTTTATCGCGACGCTTTACCACCACGTTGGGGTCTGTTATATCCGGAGAAATTAAAGCCGATTGGTCTTGGGTGGTGGAAATCAAACTATCAATGCCTTCATTTTTGGTTGGCCGGCCGATTTCATCGGGTCCAATAGCTCCACCTTCCAGGTAATAATTCGGGGTGGTAGTAGAAAGGGGCCCTTCGGTAATTTCTTCAACGCCAAAATCGCTTTCCGAAAAAGCGCCTAAATCTTGTAAGGCCTTAAACAGCAAGCTATTGCGGCCGTAGTTTTCGGGTTTTAAGCCGCGGGCAGATAAGCTGGCGCCAATTAAGGCCACAGCTATAAATGCCATAATTATCAGCGGTCGGTATTCGGCTAAAGGATTTTTGGCAATTTCTTCATCAGCGCCAACGTTTGGCTTAAAGGGCTTGATAATTTTTCTTAATAAAGAATAAGTCAGCAAAAATGGATAGCGGAAGAAAAATTTATACAGCCAAACAATGGGGGTTTTTAGAAAAGTGAAAAAAATGGCCATTAATCCTCCAAAGGCCTTAATGGATTGGATGATCTTAAGTAAGCCGGAAAGGAGAAATTTTTTAAATTGATCAGAAATAAGGCGTTTTGGTTACTTTTCTAATAAATTTAATCACTTATACCCTTGAATAAATACCATAAAACTGCCTTTTAGTCAAAAAAATTTTACTTGTCTAAAGCCCAAGTTTCAGATAGAATAAAGAGTAAATAAAGCTATGACAACATTTTACAATCATCGTGAAATAGAAAAAAAATGGCAGGCCAAATGGGTGGCTGATTCTTTGTATTCTGCCCAAGATAATTGTAACCCCTCGGCAAGCTCGGGGTACGCTTCGCGTAAAAAGTATATTTTGGATATGTTTCCTTATCCTTCGGGTGATGGCTTGCATGTTGGCCATCCCGAATCCTATACCGCTACCGACATTATGGCTCGTTACTACCGTTTGCTCGGGTTTAATGTTATGCACCCCATGGGTTGGGATTCATTTGGTTTGCCGGCAGAAAATTTTGCCATCAAATCCGGGGTTCATCCGCAAACCACTACCGCCAAAGCCATTGCTAATTTTAGAAAGCAAATTCAAAATTTGGGTTTTTCTTATGATTGGGAAAGGGAAGTTAATACTTCTGCGCCGGATTATTACCGTTGGACCCAATGGTTGTTTTTAAAGCTTTACGAAAAAGGGTTGGCTTACAAAAAGAAAGCACCGGTTAACTGGTGCGATTCGTGTAAAACCGTGCTGGCTAATGAACAGGTGGTAGATGGGGCTTGCGAAAGGTGCTCAAATGCAGTAATGCAAAAGGATTTAGAGCAATGGTTTTTTAAAGTCACTCAATATGCCGAAGAATTATTAAGCGAGATTGATAAGATGGATTGGTCCGATGCTTTAAAGGCAGCGCAACGTAATTGGATCGGTAAAAGCGAGGGAGCCCTGCTCAAGTTCCAAATAACAAGTGGCAATCCACAAAAAAGTTCCAAGTTCCAAGTTCCAAGTTCCAATTCTGAAATTGAAGTGTTTACTACTCGGCCAGACACTTTGTTTGGGGCGACTTATTTGGTATTGGCACCAGAAAATACCCTGGTAGAAAAGTTAAAAGTTAAAAGTCAAAACTTAAAAGAAATTGATGCGTATATTAAGCAATCGTCTTTAAAAAGCAATTTGGAAAGAACGGGTTTGGCAAAAGAAAAAACCGGTGTAGAGCTTAAGGGTGTTATGGCTGTTAATCCGGGCAATAATCAAGAAATGCCTGTTTGGATTGCCGATTATGTTTTAGGCAGTTACGGCACGGGAGCTATCATGGCGGTACCGGCCCATGATGAACGCGATTTTGAATTTGCCAAGAAATTTAAGCTGCCGATTGTTAAAGTTATTGAGAACGCTGATTTCCCGGAATGTTTTTCTGGCAATGGCAAATTGATTAATTCTAAGGATTTTACGGGATTAAATTCCGAAGAAGCCAAGGATAAAATTATCAAATCAGTCGGCGGGCAAAAAAAGATTCAATACAAAATCCGCGATTGGCTTATTTCGCGCCAGCGCTATTGGGGCGCGCCGATTCCTATTATTTATTGTGAATCTTGCGGCCTGCAAGCAGTATTGGAAAAAGATTTACCAGTGTTATTGCCAGAAGATGTTGATTTTAGGCCAACAGGCGAATCGCCTTTAGCCAGATCTCAATCATTTCATAATGTTCTATGCCCAAAGTGCGGCCAAGCGGCCAGGCGCGAATCCGATACCATGGATACTTTTGTTTGCTCATCTTGGTATTTTTTAAGGTATTGCGATCCTAAAAATACCACAGAGGCCTTTGGTAAAGATAAAGTTAAATATTGGCTGCCGGTTGATTTGTATATTGGCGGCATGGAGCACGCGGTTGGCCATTTGATTTATTCGCGTTTTATAGTTAAAGCCCTGCGGGATATGGGTTACGTAAATTTTGACGAACCGTTTTTAAAAATCCGCAATCAGGGAATTATTTTAGCCGAAGACGGCCGAAAAATGAGCAAACGCTGGCATAATGTGATTAATCCCGATGAAGTGGTGGAAGAATACGGCGCCGATAGCATGCGCTTGTACGAAATGTTTATGGGTCCGCTGGAAGATATGAAGCCGTGGAGCAGTAAGGGGATTATTGGGGTGCGTAGGTTTTTAGAGAAAGTATATAAATTTGTTGTTGCTTCGAAAAATTTTGCGCCTAATAATAATCAGGCAATAGAAAAATCACTCCATAAAACCATAAAAAAGGTTTCCGAAGATATTGAAGCAATTCATTTTAACACAGCCATCAGCGCCATGATGATTTTTATTAATGACGCCACTGCTAATCCCAATGGTGTTAGCAAAGAAGCCATAGATAAATTTTTAATTATCTTATCGCCGTTCGCTCCTCATTTGGCGGAAGAATTATGGTCTGTTTTAGGGCATAATGATTCTGTTACCCGGCAAAAATGGCCAAGCTATGATGCCAAGGCGGTTGTTGATGATGAAGTAACCATAGCCATACAGATCAATGGAAAATTGCGCGACACTTTGTTAATTGCCAGAGGCATATCGGAAAAAGAACTTAGAACTCAGGTGGAAAATTTGCCGAATATTAAAAAACATCTGGCCGGTCAGGAAATTAAAAAATTTATCTATATCCAGGATAAGTTGGTTAATATCGTTATTTAATGGAAATCATCAAATTAACTGGTAAAAATCAAGCTTCGATAATCAAACAGGCGGTGGCTGTTTTAAAACAAGGTGGAACAATTATTTATCCTACCGAAACCGCCTATGGTTTGGGTGCTGATTTTTTAAACCCCTTGGCAGTTAAAAAAGTTTATCAAATTAAAGGCCGGGATTTTAAAAAACCTTTATCGGTCATTGTAGGTTCATTGCCAATGGCTAAAAAATTGGTTGTTTTTGATAAATTGTCGCTAATTTTAGCTAAAAAACATTGGCCAGGGCCGTTAACTTTAGTTCAAAGCTCAAAACTAAAAACCAATAACTTAAAGCCTCAAACTTTGGCACTTAGAGTGTCGTCTAACAAATTAGCAACGGCGATTGTTAAAAAATTAAAAAGTCCGTTAACTGCTACCTCGGCCAATCTTGCCGGCAAAGGCGAAATATATTCAATTAAAGAAATCGTTAAGCAATTTGGCAAAAAAAAATACCAGCCCGATTTGATTATTGACGGAGGAATTTTGCCTAAAGTTAAGCCCTCCACTATTGCCAAAGTCAGCAATGGGAAAATTGAAATATTAAGAAAAGGGAAAATTGAGATTTTTTCTTCTCAGAAGTTATGAATCTATTGGAACAAACCCAGTATTTAATCAAAAAAACCGGACTTAAGCCCGATAAGTTAAAAGGCCAGAACTTTTGCATTGATCAGAAAGTTTTAACGGATATGATTAAGGCCTCGGGTTTAACCAACAAGGATAATGTTTTGGAAGTTGGGCCGGGTTTTGGATTTTTAACCGCGGAGCTGGTCAAAAAAGCCGCTCATGTTACGGCCGTGGAATTGGAACCTGCTTTATTTAAGATAATAAAAAATATGCAGGCGGTTCATAATAATTTGCAAGCAATAGAAGGGGATATTTTAAAAATAAACGATAATCGTTTGCCAAGCGAGCCATATAAAATAATCGCCAATTTGCCTTATGGCATAACTTCGGCTTTTTTAAAAAAGTTTTTAACTTCTTCCCAAAAACCGCAAAGCATAACCTTGTTAATCCAAAAAGAAGTGGCCGAAAGGATCTGCGCACCAGCCGGGCAGTTAAGTTTGCTAGGGATTTCTGTTCAGCTTTACGCTCAGCCAAAAATTATGGGCATTGTTTTGCCTAAATCATTTTGGCCCATGCCGGCGGTTAATTCGGCCATTATCAATATTTCCTCTATCCGGCCATTTCCTTATGATGATGTGGCAGAAGAAGTTTTTTGGCGCACTGTTAGAGCCGGTTTTTGCGCCAAACGCAAGACCTTGCAGAATAATTTGGCCAACAGTTTTCATATTTCTAAAGAACAGGCCTTAAAACTGCTTAATTCGGCAAATTTAGCGCCATTAATTAGGGCGCAAGAATTATCTGTAAAAGATTGGCATACTTTATCATTACTTGTTGATTGACGTTAACTCGCTTTTTCTGCTATAATTTACCCATCAGCAAGCCACTTTATGATTGATCAACTATCAGGAAAATTTGAGTTTGACGAAGAAAATAATGAGCTTCAAAGCCCCTTAACCGATGATATTTATCAAGAGCCGGTTGGGTCAAAAAGCCAAAAAACCGAAATAAAACCCGGTTTTATCGTTGGCGCGCTGGCTTTGTTGACAATCACCGGTTTATTCTTTACAATTACCAGTTGGTTTAATGCCTTAAAAATCCCTTTTATCGCTCGTAATAACACGGCACTTGAAAATGTAAATAATGATCTAAATTTAACTAATAGTGATGTAGCAAATTTGCTGGAAGCCAAGCAAAAAGATACGGATTCAGACGGTTTAAACGATTATGATGAGCTGTATGTTTACAAAACTTCGCCTTACATACCGGATAGTGATTCGGATGGCAACACGGATGGGGCAGAGGTAAAAAACGGCACTAATCCCAATTGCCCGATCGGCCAAGATTGTGCCCAAAATTCACTGGTTACAACACCGGCTTTATCCAATCTGCCTACTTCCATGGATAATTTAACGCCCGATCAGATTCGTTCTATTTTACTTTCAGCGGGCGTGGCAGAGGCGGATTTAAAAAATGTGGATGATACTGCTTTACAGCAAATGTACCAAGAAGTATTGCAAGAAAGCGCCAAGCAAAATACCAATTCAGATACTACCGGTTTAACCGAACTGCAACCGGCTGATTATGAGGCCATAACACCTGATCAGTTGCGCGCGTTATTAATTGATCAAGGGGCCAGCGCCGAAGATGTTAAGGATTTATCGGATACTGATTTGCAAGCCCTGTGGAATCAGGTTTTAACAGAGGCACAGAGTAACAGTAACTAGTTACTACTACCTAAATTATGATAAATAAAAAGAAAATCAGCATTTTTTTTCTAACGGCTGTTTTTCTTTTTGTTTTAGCTAATTTTTTGTTTGTATTTAATCAGGCCTTAGCTCAAGCCGCTGATCCTTTAAGCCCGGCAATCCTTTTACAGCAAAAGTTGCAGAATTTAACTTTAGAGCGCATGGCCGCTGTTGATCAAAAGGATAGTATTAGCTTGCAAGTCATTGATGCTCAAATTAAGGCAACAAAGTATCAGCAAAAAATTCAGTGGTTAAAGGATACCGCAAGAACGATTTGGAAAGAAGGGGTTTTGAGGGCCGGTAAAATCGCTTATAAAAATGCTTTAAGAACCTTTTTATCCCGTATTGCTTATGATACAGCCACTCGTTTAGCCGAAGGCGGTATTGGTAAATCACCCTTGTTTGATATTAAGGGCCTAAGCGCTTTGGTGGATGATGTTTATCAAACAACTTTGGCCGATACCTTAAGCGTTTTAGCCAGCACCAATGGCTTTTTTAATTTTGATGTTTGTCAACCATCGGATATTAATTTGAGTTTGGCCATTCAGTATTCGCTGTTCGGCAATTTTAACGGTCGCGGACCAAGAGGCGCGCCTAAGTGTACTTTTAGACAAATCAGCGAACGCTGGGATGAATGGTGGGGTTCAAATGTTAAAGATAACACCCAGAATTTTTTGCAGAATTTTAAGGCCGCTTTTGATCCGGCTCAAACCGATGCGGGAATTTATTTAACTTTGGATTCTTCCATTAGATCCCGTTTGCAAGATGAAAAAACCAAAAAGTTATTTGATTCTATTAACCGCGATGGCATTCAACCAATTACCGAACCAATTAGCGGATTTATTAAAACTCCGGTTGCCATTACCAAATCCGGTGCCGCCGAGTTAGCTAAAAGCGGGCCTGTTGCCGAAACCGTTAGTACCGGAGATATTGTAGCCGATTCTATTGGTATTTTTACCAATACCTTGGCTTCCAAATTATTAAAACAATTATTTGATAAGGGCTTAACCAGCGGCAAACGTGCCCAAAGCACCCTAACCTTTAACTGGGTTAACACTCAAGTTGCCCGAACCCAAGCCACTTCGGTTTTTGCCAATTTAGCCGAGGTTAGTTATTCTTCGGGCCAAGAACGGTTGTTGGAGCCGTTAAGCACTTGCCAAAATCCTTATAACCCCGGCCCTACCGAGTGTGTTTTTAGCCCAAAGCTGGTTGGTGCTATTGAACAGGGTTTAACGGTTAAGGAGGCCTTAGCCAAGGGCCAACTTAGAGCAGCAGGTTTGGTTGGCTACAAAAGCAACGGCAATTTAAGTTGGTTGGATGATTACCCCTACCGTTCGTTGTTAATTATGAGAATCCAGCGGATTTTGCCGGTTGGCTGGGAGCAGGCCGCATTGTATAACCAAAAAGTTTTTAAAGAAGTAACGTTGGGTCAAATTGTAGATTGTTTTGAAGATCCTGCTGATCCGGAAAATCCTAAAAAACCAACCGGTTGTAGGCAGGATATAAATGGCGATAGCTTTATAAATGAAGAGGATTTTAATCCCTATTTTCATTTAATTGATCCTAATTGGGTTTTAAAGGCGCCGGAAAGTTATTGCGTTAAAAAGAGTTTTGGGCCAAACATTGTTAGCAGTGCCAGTGAATGTTTGGAAGATAACGTGGCTGAAACCAGAGATCCTAATAACAATAATGAGCTTGTTGAAGGACCGGCTTGCGAAACAACTTTGAGCAACCCCGATAAGCCGGTGCAAACCGTAGTCAGGGGTGATGAATACTGTGCTGACCGTAAAACTTGTTTGGAAGATGATGCTTCCGGCAACTGTACTTCCGGCGAATACGGCTACTGTGTTAAAGAAAAAGAGGTATGGCGTTTCCCCGGCGGAGAAAGTTGTCAGCCCTACTATAATACCTGCGAAACCTTAAGCAGAAATGCGGACAGTAAAAGTTTTTCTTACTTAAGAAATACGCTTAAAGAATGTTCTGCTGGCGCTGCCGGCTGTTTATGGTATTCCACTAATCAAACCAAGGCCTCGGGCTCTTGGCAATGGCAAGATGAGGCCAGGGTTTATTTAAATGAAAAGGCCTTAAATTGCGGAGCCAATGAAGTTGGCTGTACCCAATTAACCGTTCTTAAGCCCGGCGTTAATACTATATTTAACGGCGATTTTGGTTCTAGCGAAAATAATTTAACCCCCGATGGCTGGCAAGGAACTAATGGTTGCGCTATTGTTTTGGATTCCGAAGGGAAAAATAATAATGGCTTAAAAATTACGGCTGCTGGCAATTCTTGTTCGGCTTCAACCATCGGTTTTATCCCGCTTAATTCCAGATTTGGTTATACTTTTGTAGTTTCTTTTAAATCCCCTGATCAAGCAACAGCGGGGGCCAGTTTGAATTTTTATGAACGCGCCGCAGACAATTCTTTAATCAATAACGCCACTCAAGCCATGAATTTGCCGGACGTAACCGGCCAATGGCAAACATACAGTGGAGTTGTTAGTAATATTCCCAGCAACGCCAATTTTGTTAAAGTTAATTTAACAGCCACTGGCAATGGCGATTTGTTTTATGATGAGGCGCAATTGATCATTAGCCAATCGCCGATTGTTAAGGATCAAGAAATTAATTTTAGCGTTGACCCATCAAGATACCAAATTGATTACAGCCATGATGATTCGTATGCCAGAACATTTTTAAAAACCCCGCCCGATTATTTGGCCTGCGAGGGCTATAACCAAGTAGAAAGGCGTTTTGCCACTCAAGAGGCCTGTGAAACAAATAGAAAAGTTTGGCGCCAAGATATTAAATTATGCGTTAGCAGCGGCAGCACAAACTGTAATAATTACGCGGCAGTTTGCCAAGCTCAAGAAATCGGCTGCCAAGGTTATAAGCCCTTAAGTGGCGATCCGGAGGTTTCGGCCGTAGCCGGTGAGGGCGATGTTTGCCCGGCGGTCTGTGTTGGTTTTGAAAGTTTTTTGCAACAACCCAACTATTTTGATGTGGCCGAAAATGCCAATGTTCAAGCCAGCTACCAAAACTTTATTCCCAATACGGCTGCTGTTTGTTCGGCTAACAATAACGGCTGTGAACAGTTTACCAATTTGGACGAAGTAGCCAAAGGCGGCGAGGGCATTGAATACTTTAAGCAGTTTAGACAATGTGTTTCTCCTAATAACGCTAACATTAAAACCTATTATACTTGGGAGGGTTCCGATACCACGGGTTATCAGTTAAAGAAATGGGAATTTTTAGGTAGCAGTGTTGATGAGGGCCCTTGTACCAATATTGGCATGAACAGCGAAGAATGTACGGATACGCAGGATAATATGTTTAGATGCACCCAGGCCGATATTGATAATGGTATTTCGGATTGCCGGCATTTCTTTAATAAAGATAATGAACCATTCTTTGTTTTGGAAAGCAAGGCCATTACCGCTTCGGTTTCGTGCAGGCCATACCGCCGAACCTCAACCGGCCAGGTTTATAATGCCGATCCTCGGCCGGGTGATACTTGCCCCGCGGCCGCTAACAACTGCCGTGAGTACAGCGGTAATAGAGGCAACAATGTTAAAACCATTTTAACCGATACTTTTGAAAAGAAAACTTTGGGCGATTGGGAAAATATTGTTGGTTCTACTTATGGTTTAATTCCTTCCAACGAAGCGATTTATCAAGGCGGACATTCTATGCTGGTGGCCACGCCAAACGCCGCTGTTTACTATCCATTAAATAATAAATTGGTTTCTGGACATGAATATTTATTAAGCTTTTGGGCTAAAAAAGCCAATGGTTCCAAGGTATCGCCAAAAAATAATAATCCGCAGGGCCAAACTGTTGATCTTTTAAATTTCTCTTTAACTAATGATAATTTAACCAATGATTGGACATTATATACTGTTGGCCCGATTTTGTTTACCTCAAATGGCGCCAATCTTGCCAAATTAAAATTCTCCATTGAAGGATTAGGTAATGATGAAGTTTATTATTTGGATAATGTTGTCTTAAAAGAATTTACCAACAGCTTTTACGTTATTAAGGATTCTTGGGAAACCGAGCAGGTTTGTAATGATCCATACCCGGGCGCTTACCTTGGGTGCCAGGCCTACACCGATAGGCAAGGCCAGAGCAATAACTACTTTAAGGGCTTTGCCAACTTATGTTCTCCGGCCGCCATTGGCTGTGAGGCCTTTATAGATACTCAAAACAATAGCAATTACCAAGCCAGCCATTTATACAGAGTAAACGACCAAGATATTGTTACAGTGGCTAACGATCGATTGGTTTACTTGGTTAATGATGTTACCAAGCAATGCAGCGCCGAAAAACAGGGCTGTTCGCTATTAGGTAAACCAACGTTGGATAGGCAAGAAAGTGAAGCAGGAACAGTTGTTGGTTATAATGATATTTACAAAATTAATAATCCCGATTCATATAGTGCGCATCTTTGCAGTGAGAGCGGATTATTCTGTACAACCTTTAAAGGTGAAACCGGCGCTAGCAACCGGTACTATTATGATCCCGAGGCCTTAAGTGGCAATGGCGCCAATATGGTGCAAAGTTGTTACTACGCCAATGGCCATTGGTATAAGAGCGGCAGTACCGGAGGCAATGCCGAGCCCTGCCCTGGTTCTTATAACTTCCATATGCTGGCTTCAAACCAAGAGGGCTATAGCAACTGGGTCGGGGTTTGCCCGGCCAATCAATCAACTTGTACCGAATTTAGGGATCCCAGCGCATCAATCAACGAAGAAGTTAAACAGTGTGACGCGCAAATTTCACCTACCATGTTGGGCACTTGTGTTGTTGGCCAAAATGGAGCGGAAGAACAAAACAATGATGACTATTGCAGTTTGAGCATTAATGGAGTGCGCCATAAAGTTTGTAAATTAAATGGTGCTGATCGATGCGCCTACACGGCCAGCGATTGGACGTGTTTGAGCGAGCCAGCCCAGTATAATGATCAGGGTCAGCTTGAAGCTGGTACTGGCAATTGCCAGGTTAACAACCAAAAAGTTTGTTTTATTCCTTCGGGCAATACCACATCCTGTACCTATTCATTATTATGCCGTTCGGATTCTTATTATTATCTGCATAATTCTTTGGATACCACGGCCACCTGCAATACAGTGGATAGGGAAGCGGGTTGTTTACTATTTAACGATACCTTAAACGGCAATTTAAGTTATAGCAATAAGGGCTCTAATGATGGCGCCGAAGCGAGCGGTTGCGATGCTTGGGAAAATTTTGGTTCAAACAGATATTGCGATGCCAATAAAATTATTAAAGTTAAAAAAGATAGGCAGTGCGGCGAGTGGCTGGAATGCAAAACCGGTTTTGAACAGCCCAAAGTGGGCAAGAGCGGAGAAAAAGAATTTGTTTGTTTGGATTTATACCGCTGTTCGCAAAAAGGAACCGGTGATAGGGATTGCGTTAAAATTATTTCCCAAGCAGGCGCTGATACATCTATATATACCTTACCGGCCGATATTGATAAAATCCGCAACTTATCCGGCTATAGCCATCCGGGCTTAAAATGGAACGATAACATTCAAACAGTTGGCTATGCTTCACCCGAGGCCATGACCCAAAAAGGCCAGCCCTTGGAAGTGGTTAATGGCGGTTTTGAAACCTACCTTGGCGGTGATCTTTCTAAGCCGGAAGGTTGGAAAACATCTCATAGGAATGAGGATGAAATTAATTCCAGCTATATTAGTAATGCCTGTTCGGCAAGTTTGGATCAAGATTCTGGCAATGTCCATTCGGGACGATATAGTTTGCGCTTAAGTTTAATCAGTTTACAGCATCCTGACGGCAATGACGGCAATGTTTATTGCGATTTTAGATCCGATGCCGGTGAAGATAAGTATTATCAGATAATAGACAGTAGCAATTATAATTTGTCTTTTTGGGCAAAGAGTGAAAATAATGCCCAAGCAGCGGCTGTAACTTTGGCGTTTTACAATAATAGCAGGTATCTTGGAGGTGATGATTTGCGTTTGGATATTATGCCTTCTACCAAATGGCAAAAGTATGTTATCAGTTACGGTAATCTTACTCGTCCGATTCCCAATAGCGCTAATCAGGCCAGGATCTTCTTTTACAATTATGCCGGCCCGAATTTTAGTGGTGTTTCTAACGGCTCAATTTGGTTTGATGATTTTGCCATAGAACCGGTGTTGGTTTTGGATGAACGCAATAACATTTCCGTTGCCAAAGATTGCCGCTTGTATCCAACCGAAGAAGCCCCCGCTTGTTCGTATCAAGGTTTATCCAGCAAATACGAGGGCTGGCAAGGTTATTGCTTAGAGCCGGATCCGGCCAATGCCGAACAATGTTTGCAATGGTATCCTGTTGATTCTTTAATGGGTGATCGCTTAAGCGTTTTTAGCACCCAAAGCACCATTAGTTACACCGATAGGTCGCCTTTATATTATTGCGCCCAAACAGCGGGGATGTATAATTTTGCTCCTGATTTACAGGGGAATTATTTAGGTACCGTGGGTTATAAATATCAGCCAATAGTAAATATACAACAAGGCGGTCCTCATGACCAATGTAATGATAATCATGCACTAGATGGCGGTATGGGGAGTAATTTGAGAATTTGTGTAGATAATGATGCTGATCCAGCTAATAGTAATTTTCCTGTATGGTCGAATTCATGTGGTAGTAAAGATTCCTCTTTTTGTAACGTAAATCAGCAAGTTTGTGAAGATCAAAATCATATTAATTATTGTAAAGTGAAGGAATCGCAAGGTTGTAAAGATGTTTGTCCCACGTTAACTCAGGAGGCATGTAGTGCGCATAGGGGATGTGTTTGGAATTATAGTTGTATACGAGTGGAAGACGCAAATCATCATGCATGTATTAATGCGCAAAATCAAAACACCTGCGATTATAATTGGCAATACGATGGTTGTGGTTGGGATCAGCCATGTGAATCAAAAACAACAAACGCGATTTGTAGTTCTTTGAGTCCTAGTCAATGTTTGGCTCCTTGTGTATTTACTAAAACTATAGATAATGGCAACAGCTCTTATTTGTATACTATTCATGATTGGTTAACTTTGGACGAAATAGGTGCCATTAAATTAGAAATAACTGGAAATTCGGGTAGTGATTTTGGCACAGGCGTTTATTTTAGCGATGTTACGGATCAATTAGATTCAGTGACCGCATGGGGCGGTTTTAAGCCGGAAGACCTAAGTAAATATAAAAAAGTTTTTAATGCTTATGATAATTCAACGGGTCAAGGTGGCTATTCAATATTTTTCTCTTTTGATGAGGACCCTGGAACAAATAATTTGCGTTTACAAAGAGTAGATGTTACGGCGGGTGATTCAGACCAATTCGGAGGTTTTAGTGGCAAATTATATTTTTATTTAAAAGAACAATGCTCCTTAATCGCCCAAGTAGTTAAAACTGAAGGCAATGTGGTAAAAGAAAAAACCTGGCTCGGGCGTTTTAGCGCTTGGACGGATATGGCCAGCAACGTTTTGGGCTTAAATAAAAAAATCGATCAATCTCCTTACGGCAGTTTTTACGCGCCCAAAAACACCACGCCCGATTATTGGAGCGAGTTAGGGGCAAATGGTCGTAAAGATGCTCCGGTGTATATTTATAATGGTGGAAGCTTTGATTTTGGCCCTGGCACCCCGCTGGCTTGGTCGGTGCCCGAAAGATCGGCTTTTATAGCCGGAACGCCTGGTAGAATCTGTGCCTCTTCGGAAAATAAAAGCTTAATTGGCAAAGAATGTAGAACCTCCAGTGATTGCGGAACCAATGGCGTTTGTAGCGGTATTGGCAAGTATTGCTATAGTGCTCAAGGTATTACCAATGGCAAGGCCTGTAATGGTGATAATGATTGTTCCGTAACACAAGGATTTAGATGTGAGAATCCGGAAAATTTGGTCGCTGCGCCGACGCAGAATATGAGCTCGGAAGCTGTAGCTATAAGCCGACTGCAACAATTATTTGCCAAGGTTTATGGCGTGTGGCAATGGGATCAAAATGAAGGAATCTATAAAACGTTGGAGATGGATAATTTGGATATTAGCCCCAATAAGCCTGGCGGCTGGGCTGGTTCTGATTGGCCAAAAGTTGATTCAGCTATTATTACCGATAATATTCTTAATGCCCCGGGCGGCAAAGTAGAACTTAATTTTACCGCCAATGGCAGTGTTGATCAGTTGCCTATTGATGGCATTTGGATAAACTGGAATGATGGCAATGTAGATTACTTTAAAGGGCCTTTGGGATATAAGCCCAGCGTTAGTTCGCCTTATAAGGCCTACCATGTTTATACTTGCCAAACCAATGATCGGGGCGATAGGTGTGTTGCTTGTCTTGGTGCAGGTACTTTAGATGACGGTAGTTGTTCTTACCCGGCACCAGTGATAACTTTCAAAGATCATTGGGGTTGGTGTTCTTATAATAGTTTTCGAGGCCAGGCCTATGTTGATCAAGGGGTCTGTAATTCGTTGTTCGGCAAGCAAGCGGATAAAAGCGTTACTATTCAACGTATTCAATAAAAATGCCTAATCGTTTTTACAACTTAATTAAAAAAAGTAAAAAATGGCCATATATTACGGGCGTGGCGCTATTTTTGCTGATCATTTTGTTATTACCCAATTCAGCAGGCGCGGAAAGTAATGTTATCATGGGTACCTTAATTTCGTGGGTTGGTTCGGCCATGCTGTTGTTGATTAATTTTTTGGGCACTTGGTTATTGTTGCCATTAATCAATTTGGTTATTTGGATATTCAGTTATAACAGCTTTTTAACTTCCAATGCCGTGGTGGTTGGCTGGCCCTTGGTTAGGGATTTATCCAATATGTTTTTTGTGGTGATTTTACTATTTATCGCATTTGCCACCATTTTAAACATTTCCAATTACAGCTACAAAAATACTTTTTTTAAACTGATCTTAATGGCCATTTTGGTTAATTTTTCCAAAACCATCATGGGCTTTTTTATCGATTTTTCGCAAGTGATAATGCTCACATTTGTGAGTGCTTTTAGGGATGCGGCTGCTGTTAATTTGATCCACGCTTTTGGCATTAGGGATATTTTAAAACTAAACGTTAATGGCGGGGATTTTAGCAATACTCACGCTATTGGCGTGGTAATTTTGGCGGTTATTTTACTAGTGGTAGCCATTGGCTTAATGTTGGCTTTTGCCGTTATCCTGTTGTGGCGCATTTTAACTTTATGGGTTTTAATTATTTTATCGCCCTTGGCCTTTTTACTTTCTTCCATTCCGGCTGGGCAAAAATACGCTTCCGAAATCTGGAGCAAGTTTACCGAACAGCTCGTAACTGGTATTGCTTTGGCATTTTTTACCTGGCTGTTTTTTACCGTTTTAGCCGCCGGATACAGCACGGATCAGCAAAAAATTGATAATAACAGCGTTTTAACCGGCAGTAATCCGGGTGCTGGCCTTACTTCTGACAAAACAGCTTCAATTGCCGGTACTGCTCCGATTTCCAATGATGTTGATTGGGAACGCCTGTATACTTTTATCGTAGCTATTGCGTTGTTGTTTTTGGCTTTAGAATACGCCCAAAAAGCCGGTGGGCATGCGGGCAGTATGGCGGGGAAGATTTCTGGGCACATGTCAAAGATTGGAGCAAAGACGGCTGGCGGTTTTGGTTTGGTTGGGTTAGGAGCGAGATCTTTGCCGAAAAAATTTGATCAAGGATTAGTAAGATTTCAAAAAAGCGGAGTTTTGAAAAGATTTGGAATGAAAGGGTTGGGCACCAAGCTTCAAGAAAGACCTATTTCTTTAAGACCAACTGTTATTAAAGAAGCGATTGCTAGATATACCAAAGAAAGGGAAAGCCAATATTACACAGGTGTTGCCGAAGGCATGACCGATAATTTGCTCAAACAATTTGCCGGCAGAAAATCTGATTACGCCGGCATAGCTTATGATTCCAGAGTTAAAGAAAAGGCCCATGAAATAGGTTTGGGAGGTGAAACTCAGGAGCAGATGAGGGCTTATTTAAAAGAAGATCATTTAGAAAAATATGAAGGAACAGATCAGGACGGCAATAGGGTAACAAAGTATAAGGTTAAACAAGGTCATGAGGTTGAGGCAGAAGCCATCTTAGAAATTATGACCAAAAATCATGATCTTAATGAAATTTTTAAGGATCAAGATATAGGAGCTGCTTACAACAATGAATATTCAGCCATTAATGTTAGAGATTTGATTATGGATTTATTTCATGATCAAGGGCATGAGTTTGCCGGCAGGGTAGCAAAAGATGTTGGTATAGTTGGTTTTGAAAATAAAGATGCTCATTTGTATGGCATGGGTTCAAAAAATGTTAAAACTGGAGAATTTGAAGTTTTTCAGGAAACAACTAGAAATGAAGAGGGTGATGAGAGTATTGTAAAAAAAGTTTTTGGCATTAATAAAAAAGAGAATCCGGAGGAATTTAGGAAGAAAATGGATTATGTAAAAGATTTGCGGCAGCGAGGTGCTCAAGGTGATAAATCGGCTGAAAAGGAATACAGAGGTTTGGTTAGGGATGAATGGAGTGTTTCTCAGGGTGCATTGGCTACCGCTTTTATGCTTAAAAAAGGTGGCCGCGCCGGATTGGGCAAAATTACTGCTCAGAATATCGTTGATGAAGGAGTTGTTCATGATGAACAGGGTAATGTTCAGGTTGGCGAAGACGGTGAAACCAGCCGTAGTTTCTTAACTTATAATTTGAATGAAACCGGCAGAGGAATAATTGAAAAAATGGCCGGTGTTATGACTAAAGAATTTTCTCATATTATTGATGAAACCAAAATCTATGGTATAAACCCTGCTCTTGATACAATTTTAAAATTTGCCGAAGCCCAAACTTTAGCTTCTGAAAGAGCTAAGATTATGGATTTTGTGGCCAAAGTCGCTGGTATGGGAGAAAAGGTGCCTAGTGACATTAACGGTGTTAAAATTGATTCATCTCTAATTAAAAAACAAAGTAATGATTATCTTCAAGATGAGGGCTATAAAAAATTTAAGGAGCAGATTGTTAGGGTTTCCCAGGAATCAAGGTTAATTTCTCAGGGTGATGCGCGGCATGCAAGAATTGATGAACAAGACGGCAAATGGAAAAGAGATAGGTATTCAGTATTTGCAGAATATGAAAATGAAGATTTAACGCATAAGGCAAATGGTTCTAATCAGGAGCAATCGAGTTCCAATGCACCATCTACAAATCAGCCAACTATTCAGGCCGCCGTCTTTCAGCCACAATTAGCGAGATTAGATCAGATTAATCAAAGATTAGCCACAATAGCTGATAAAATCGGTCAGCCGCCAATTGACGCAGAACGAGCAATTTTGCTTAATGAAAAGAACGGTTTAGAAAAACAAACTTCTATTTCCGTAACTTCAAATTTGATTAATAATATTATCAGCGGTAATCCTTCCACTTACGGGCCCAATTGGATGAAAGATCGGGCGACCAGGGATTTATTTATCAGGACTTTAGACGAACATTTGCAGCCGATTAAAGATGAGGATGTAAGATTGCATGAAATTACCATGCGCCATCTCCAGGAGAGTTTTAGCACGCTTGATGACAGGTTTAAGAATTTGATTAATAATGAGGATGCTATGGTTAAATTTATCACTGAGCATAAAAGTGAAAAAAAATAAATTATGGATTTTCAGGAATTCAATAAAGCATACGAAAAGATACTATTAACCGCTGATTCGCAGAAGGCCATGCAGTTATTAACTTTGCTTAATAAAGGCGGATTTAATGTTTCGGCGGATAAAGTAGTTATTTTAAAATGGATTGCTTTAGACCGTTTATCTGATCGGGAAATTTTAGAATTATTCCAAAATTATTTTAAAGAAGGTTTAGAGTTGGAATTTTATGATTTAAAAGATCAGGTTAGAAATAAATTTCTTACTAGCGTGCCTGAATCCAAGCGTGATGATTATAAAAAAGAAATACTAAAAGCCATTAGCAATAATCAGCAAAAAATCAGCAGCCAAAATTATTTAACTGGCAATAATCAGTCTGTTGCAAATTCCATTGGCGTTTGGCTTAAAGATTATCTTGTTTTTGGTGGAGCGGAACCGTTGACCAATATTAAGGAATTAGAGTTTTATAAGTCAAACAAAAATTGGGGCTTATTAAATAATCAACAAAGGGAACAGTTGCGTTTGATGTTTAACTTAGTTGAATGGCTTAAGCATTCCAATTTTTCTTTACGAGGCGATTCTGAACCGGCATTTTTAAATTATGACGGAGAATATTACGGCATTATTGACGGCAGGGTTTATAAGGCAAAAGATTTAATTGATGATTTGTCTTTAAGTTATTTTGCTCAAATTTCTGGAAACCAAAGTAATGCTTTACCAAAAACATCGTTTTCCATAAATCCTCAAATTTTACGTTCTCGTTACCAAGAAATTTTAAAGCAATTATTGCCTGCTAACGGCGTTGCAAAAAAACCTGCCAGCCATGAACCGGAGGTTTTATTAAACCAGCTTAATAATGATTTGGCCTTACGCGATGCCGGTGCTGTGGTTGCTGATCTGGAAAATTTAATCCAGTTAAAAGGTTTGTTAAAATTGTTAAAGAGCAAAAACTTTTCCAGTGATTTTATAATTTATTTAGAAGCCCATTTGGGCATGGGGCTTGAAGATCAAGCTACCCGCTTATCTCCAGAATCTTTATCTTTATTTTTGCAGTTTTTACTGATTAATAAACTTCAACTTAGTTTGGAGCAGTCGGCAGTTATCGGATTATATTTGGCTAATGTTTTAGCCAAGCAAAATCAGCGGGAGTTTTTACCCATTGCCTACTGTGATTTATCTTCAAACACCTTTAAATGGCGGGAAGTGATAGGGGAGAATGGGAAGTTGAAGTTTAAGTAGTTTGGTTTAATAGATTTTAAAAAACGGATTGCACTGATATTTATCAAGGCAATCCGTTTTTAATATAAATTGATTTAATTTAAACCCTTTCTACGTATTCTTCCGTTTCGGTATTAACTCTGATCATTGTGCCTTGGTTTACAAACAAGGGCACTCGAATTTCCTTACCGGTTTCCAAAACAGCGGTTTTCATGGCTGCTCCGGCCGTATCGCCCTTAATACCGGGAGGAGCATCAACTACCATTAATTCAACTTTAACCGGCAGTTTAACGCTAACCGGGCGGCCTTCAAAAATCAGCACATCCACGGTTAAGCCGTCTTTTAAAAACTCCGCGGGAGCGCCGATAACTTCCTTATCCAGTTCAAACTGCTCAAAGGATTCGTTATCCATAAAAAAGCACTTATCGCCTTCTTTGTACAAAAAGTTGGCTTTGGCTCTTTCTAAATCAGCTTCTTCGGCTTTATCGCCACCGGCGTAGGTGATTTCCAAATTTTGCCCGGTAATTAAGTTACGCAGTTTGGTTTTTAAGGTTGCTCCGCCCCTTCCTTGCTTGGCATGCAAAGCCGAAATAACCACATACGGCTGTCCGTTGTGATTAATAGCGGTTCCCAGTTTAATGTCACTGATACTTAACATATTATTTGGTAGTAAAAGGCAAAAGGGCCATAAAACGGCATCTTTTAATGGCTTCGGCCAATGATCTTTGGTGCTTGGAGCAAACGCCGGATCTTCTTCTGGGCACTATTTTGCCGTAAGAAGAAGTAAAGCGCAAAAGTTGTTGGGAATTTTTGTAATCAATTTCATCCTGGCCGTTAACGCAAAAATGGCAGTATTTGTCTTTATTGGCCGGGACTTTGGTTTTATTGTTATTGAGCATAGAGTATTAATTTATAATTTAAGTATTGTCATTTCGAGCGAGGCGTAAGCCGAGTCGAGAAATCTATGTTGTAGAACGAGAGGGATTTCTCCGTTCCGCTATCGCTTCAGTCGAAATGACAGAGAACATTTGAATTTAGAAAGGAATATCTTCCACGTTAATTTCTTCTTCGCTTGAGGCGACCGGCCTGCTGGGAGAAGAATTTTGGGCATAATCATCAACCGGTGAAGGTTGCGAAGTCGGCGAACCAGCTGGTTCATAATTGCTTCTGCCGCCGCCGGCATTACCGGCCCTATCTAACATAATAATGTTATCGGCAATAATTTCACTGCGGTATTTTTTAACGCCTGTTGCCTGATCATCCCAGGATCTGGTTTGCATTCGGCCTTCAACGTAAATTTTAGCGCCTTTTTTAAGGTATTGGCCGGCAATTTCGGCTAGCTTGCGCCAGGCCACAATGTTATGAAATTCGGCTTTTTCCTGTTTGTTGCCCGCTTGGTCTTTCCAAACCAAATTGGTTGCCACGGCAAAGCTGGCCACAGTTTGGCCGCCTGGGGTGGTGCGAACTTCCGGATCGCGGGTAATGTTTCCGATAATCATGGCTTTATTGAGATCCATATTATTAAATCGGTTAATTGTTTAATAGGATAATTGAACTTTATTAAATAACTTTTTCGTCCAAAAGTTCATCAAGTTTTTTATCCAAATCCTCCAAACTAATTTTGGGCTTGGCGGTTTTAACCGGCTGGGCCTGTCTGATTTCTTCTTTTTCAGCTTCTTTTTTAACCACTTCTTCTCTGATTTTGCCGGATTTGATTTTTTCCTGGCGGGCAATTTCGGCCGCAGTTTTAACTTTCTTTTTAATAACCAAATGCCTTAACACATTTTTATTCAGCTTTAAGGCGTTATCAATCGCGGTTAAAGAAGCCGGGATCAAATCAAATTCGTAAGAAAAATAAAAGCCATGCTTTAAGTTTTTAATAGCATAGGCCAATTTTTTCCTGCCCAAATCCAAAACTCTGATGTTTTGGGCGCTGTTTTTTTCCAACAAATTTTTAACTTCCGCTAAAATAGCGGGATGTTCGTTTTCCGAGGCAGTGGCGTTGATAATCAACGTTAGCTCGTAATGGGTGGCGTTTTCTTGCATTTTTATAATGCTCGGCTGAGAAAAATATGGTTAATTTCTCGTCAGCTTGGCTTGATTACCCCGATTTTATAGAAAATTGGGGGTTTCGATAGATTTCTCTTCCGAAACTCGGTTAATTAAGCAGCAGCTTGCAGGGGTATTGTGGCAGATTGTCGGTCGATTGTCAAGAATCAGCCGTTCTATTGCCAATCACCCTAAAAATCAGTAAGATATATCTATTATGCTAAATTCAAATTCCAACAAATACGCCTTTATTTTAGGCCATGTGCCGGAACTTTCTGGGGCCGAAATTATTAAAGTGTTAGGGAGTCAAAATATCATTTTTGAAACAGTTTTGTCGTCTAAAGATTTTTTATTGGTTGAAGTAGGTGGGGAATTGGATGTTAAGGCGTTGCAGGAAAGGTTAGGGGGAACGATAAAGATATCACGTATCATGTATCATGTATCACAGGAAGAATTAGGTGATAAGGTTGAAGAAATAATAGCAGCGAAAAGGCCAAATAACCAAGAACAAAAATTTCAGTTCGGTTTCAGTTTGTATGGAAAAATGGATTTAAAGGAATTTCAGAATATGGGTTTAGCTCTTAAGAGGAAATTAAAAAACAGCGGAGTTGTTTGTAGGTTTGTTGTTTCTAAAGAAAAAAGTTTATCTTCCGTAATTATTATTAAAGAACATCTTATTGGTCAGGGTTTGGATGTGGTAATTATAGAAGACGGTCAAAAGTACTATTTAGGTTACACGGTCGCTGTTCAGGATTTTAGGGACTATTCGGATCGGGATTTTGGCCGGCCCATGCGGGATAGTAAAAGCGGGATGATACCGCCAAAATTGGCTAAGATAATGCTTAATTTGTCCGGTGTTAATCCGCTGGCGGTAATTTTGGATCCTTTCTGCGGTTCCGGAACAATTTTGCAAGAGGCCTTGTTGATGGGTTATAAAAATCTGATCGGTTCTGATCTTTCGATAAAAGCCGTAGATGATACTAAAAATAATTTAAACTGGTTAAAAGCCAAATATAACTTGGATATATCTGGTATTAAAGTTTTAGAATTGGATGTTAGGAATTTGTCTAAAAAAGTTGTTGCCGAGTCAATTAATGCTATTGTCACGGAGCCGTATTTAGGAGAGGCCAAAAGTTCAAAGCTCAAAACTCAAAACTTTCTGGCACTAGCCGAGCTTTACATCCAAAGTTTTAAGGAATTTTATAAAGTTTTAAAGCCAAATGGAAAGGTTGTGATGATTTTGCCGATTATTGAAGGCCAAAAAATGGAGATTTTGGATCAAGTTACAAAAATCGGTTTTACCATGGAAAATTTAAGCGATAATCCCAGAAGTTCCATTGTTTATGGCAGGGAAGGAACAAGGGTAGAGCGGGAAATCTTCGTTTTTAAGAAAAAATAATATGCCGACTTCTTTTAAAAAGGTTATTCATAAGGTTAGAACGGAAAAATGGTGGCTCGAAGAATGTCCGACCTCTTTTTTTCTTTTTGATTATATTATGAAAACTTTTGTTTCCGCTGGTCGTTTATTGGGCCGGCCCACGCTTAAACAATCAGTTTTTATTAATAAAAATAATTTGGGCATGGAGCTGAACCCTTACGATGAAAGGAAAAATAATTTTATAGATATTTATCAGCATGAGCTCAAAACTCAGGGGTATTTTAAAAAATTATTTTTACCTTGGTTTAAAATTCGTCAAAATTTGGCAAAACTTAATGATTTAGCTATTAATAAAATTAATGGCTATTCTTCAGTTGAACTATTAAGGTTTGCTAAAGAATTTCTTCAATTAGGTTTTGATTCGGTTGTTTATGGAGCGCTATTGGAGTGCGTTGATCCTTTTACCGAAAGTTTACCAAGAGATTTAAAATTAAGATACAATTTAACCAACGAGCAGGCACGCGATTATTCATCAATTTTATCGATCCCATTAGAAAGAAGTTTTTTAACCCAAGAAAAATTGGATTTTTATTCACTTTGTTTGCATAAGCTAACGATCGTACAGTATATAGCAAAATATTATTGGATTAATTCCAACTATCGCCAATCTGGAGAACTAGAATTAGCTGATTTAAAAAAAAGAATTAAAAATGAATTGAAAATTTTTGGTGGCTCTGCTGGCATTAAAAAAGAAATCAAAAAAACCTTAAGGAACGAAAAAAAACTATTTTCTGATAAAAAAGCTATTTCTCAAAAACTTAAATTAATTAAGGCAGATAAAAAACTTTTTAAATTACTGGAGATTTTTGGCCATTATATTGATTTAAGAAAAGAAAGCATGCTTCGACATACTTATGCCAGAGATAAGTTTTTATTAGAAATTAGCCGTCGAACTAATTATAAGATGGATGATTTAAGTGATTTGGATGACCAGGAAATTATTAAAGTTATACAAAAAAAACCTGTTAATTGGCGTCAAATCCGTTTAAGGCATAAGCTGTGCGTGGCTTATTATACCCCCTTTGAACGAAAAATATTTTATGGAAGTGAAGCAAAAAAAATTTATCAAACTTTCATTTTAAGTTTAAAAAGTGATCAATTAAAAGGCATGGTTGCTCAGCTCTCATCTCGGCTTATTAGAGGCAAAGTTTCTTTAGTTTTAGACATTTTTAAGGATAAATTTAAGCCGGGCAATATTTTAATTACTACTATGACTCGTCCGGAGTTTATGCCTCTAATGAGGCGAGCTAAAGCGGTGATTACCGATGAGGGAGGTTTAACCTGTCATGCTGCTATTATTTCTCGTGAATTAAAAATCCCCTGTATTATTGGAGTAAAAAACGCTACTAAAGTTTTAAAAAATAATGATTTTGTGGAGATGGATTTAAAAACAGGAGTAATTAAAAAAATAATCAATGAAAATAAACATTGATTTAAAGCATGAACTATTTCAGTGGGGTCCGATTGACGCTAAATTGATTTATCCCGATTATTTTAGCTGGTCTTTTGTTAATTACGCCAAAAAATTTATTAGTTGGTCCGACCTTGTTGGTATTTTTAGTCAGGGCAAGGTAGTTTATTTCGGCGATAATCCTAATTTGAGAGAAAGAGGCAGAAAAAACTTTTATCGTTATATTCTACCCAATGAACAATTTAAAAAATATTATCAAGAATGGCAAAAATACCTTAAACATTTGATTAAGCTTCAACACAGTATTACTCCAAAATATTTGCAGGCGCTGGATAACCATAACCTTAATCAATTATACCAGAAGTGGGTCAGGGCCTATCTTAATTTTTGGACAGTCGGCCTGTTGCCGGAATTATCTAACTGGGGCACTGAAGAGATTTTAAGTGAACGTTTGCGTCTAATCGTGCCTCAACAATATTTTAGCAAAGTTTTTGAAAAATTATCAGCTCCGTTAAGTTTGTCATTTTATCAGAGATCAGATTTGGAGTTATTGGCTTTAAGAAAATATTTTAAAAATAAAAAAGAATTTGATAAAAAATTATTCAAGTTTCAACAAAACCATTTTTGGCAATTAAATAGTTACGGCCATAGCCGTGTTTTACCAGTTGCATATTTTAAACAAGAGTTTTTGAAATATTCATCATCATCAGCAGCTCAAAAAGTTAGAGGATTAAAATTGTATAGCCAAAGAGTTAAATTGGTCAAGAAAAAAATAATAAAGCAATATCAGCTTGATGGCCAAACTGCTAAAATTGCCGATCGTTTAAGTTTTTGTGTTTGGTGGCAGGATCTAAGGAAATTTTACATTTTTTGGGCCAATCATTGTATTGATGTTTTTCTTAAAGAATTTTCCAAAAGATATAAAGTTAGTTTTTTAGACCTTCATTTTTACAATGCAGAAGAATTATCAAAGTTGTCAGTCCAAGGCTTAAAAATCAATAGTCAGATTATTTGGGCAAGAAAAAAATTAGTTGTTTGTCATTATGCAGAAAAAAATAATAAGCTTGATTATATCATTGGTGCTCGAGCAAAAACAATTAAGAAAAAATTTACCAATTCAAAAGAAAAGCCTAATAATCTTCAAGAAATAAACGGTTTAACTGTCAGTTTGGGCAAAACAATCAGGGGCAAAGTTAAAATAATTACTTCGCCAAAAAATATAGGTAAAATGCAGCCAGGCGATATTTTAGTCGCTTCCATGACCAGTCCGGATTATATTGTGGCCATGAAAAAGGCCTTGGCGATTATAACTGATGCTGGAGGCATGACGGCTCACGCGGCCATTGTTAGCCGTGAATTAAAAATTCCCTGCATTGTTAACACTAAAATCGCTACTAAAGTATTGCGCGACGGTGATTTAGTGGAAGTTGATAGTAAACATGGTGTTATTAAAAAATTGTAAGGATACATGAATCAGGCCAAATTAATAAAAAAAGTTAAATCAACCAATTGGTACCGTCAGGGCGGAGGCATTAACATGCTGTATTGTTCTGTACCTTATCGTTCGGGCGCTAAAACTTTTGATTGTCAGATTTTTTTCAAGGGTCATAATAATTACGGTTATTTTAATAAAGATAATGAAAGGCGCTTATTAAATTATTTTATTAGACGTCACCTTAAAGATAAGAATTATTTGACTAGTAAAATTAATCGTTGGCGGGTTTTGGTAAAACATCAACAGTCATTTTTAAGCCAATTGAATGCAATTTACCTCAAAAAGTTAAGTAATGCCGATTTTTTTAATGTTTATCGCAAATTTTGTTTGTTCCAACTGGCCTATTGGCAACCGACTTTAATGATTGAATACTCTGATCCTTGGAGCGATAAAATTATTAGTGATTACCTAACTAAATATCGACTTAAATTATCGGCTCAAAATTTATCGATTTTGACCGCTCCCAAGCTTTTAACTTTTGCTCAACAGGAAGAGCTAGATCTTTTATCAATTGTGAAAAATTATCTGGCTCACAGGAATATCAACAGACAATTAGCAAATCACGCAAAAAAATATTCCTGGCAGAGTATTACCTGGCTCAAGGCAAAAATGTTGTCGCAAGTATATTTTTTAAAGCGCCTAAAAGAGATGGCCAAACTTTCACATCAACAGATTAATGAAAGAATTAGGAATTTAAGCGGTTATTCATTAAAAATCAATAGATCTAAATCTACGATTGTTTCCAAAAATCATTTAAACAGCAGTCAGGTTGCCTTATTTGATTTTTTTGCATGTTTGTGCGATTGGCGTGAGGAAAGAAAAAAGTATGGCATGCTTAATAATAAACTGACTGAGAATTTTGCCGAAGAACTGGCTAAGCGGAGCGGCGTGGATAAGCATTTATTGTATTTTTTGGATGGTTTTGAGATTACTAGTTTACCTAAGATTGTTAAAATGACGGTGGAACTTAAAAAGCGGCAGAGAGCAGTTTTTTACAATTATACTTCCATGGGAATTTGGCGCTTGGTAGGCCAAGAAGCGGAAAAAATGAATAAGATTTTTGAAAACCGGATTAATTTGAAAAATGAGGAATTACAGGGTTTTATTGCCTGTCGGGGGATGGCATTTGGCCGGGTTAAAGTTATTATGTCCCACTCTGAATTTAAGAAATTTAAGCCAGGCGATGTTTTAGTTACCCAAATGACCAGGCCAGAGTTTGTGCCATTGATGAAAAAAGCGGCCGCAATTATTACCGATGAAGGCGGTATTACCTCACATGCCGCGGTAATTTCCAGAGAACTTAATAAGCCCTGCATTATCGGCACTCAAGTGGCTACCAGTTTATTAAAAGATGGTGATAGGGTAGAAGTGGATGCTAATAAGGGGATTGTAAAATTGTTAGAAAAAGCATTCCAATGATATGAAGAAAATAAAAGAAATTTATTGGGAGCAACTTTATACCAGGCGTTTTAGTATTCATAAACTTGATGTTTTTTTATCGCATATAGGCAAAGAGCTGAAAAAAAATTTTTCCGCCGATCTGACCAATATTTTAATTATCGGCCAAGGCTTGGAAGCTAAATGGTATTTTGACAAAAATCAATTTAAACGGTTTGGCGAAAAGGTATTGCGCAAAACAATAAATGATGCAAGAAAAGACGGCAATCACATAAGGGCAATGGTTAACCGAGCTAAGGACGCTCTTAAATCTATTTTGAGTTTTAAGCAAATTGATTTTAAAAGTTTAAGCCCAGCTGAATTACTTAGGCATTACCATCATTTTTTACAGGCCGCGGATAGCGCCATTCCGATTATTTACGCTCCATTGACGCTTGACAATCAATTATTTGTTTACCTGAAAAAAATATTGGATGGAGTTTATCAAAAGGATCAATCAGAAGCGGTTTTTCATTTTATAACCCAACCGATTAAGCGTATTCCGATAATTCAACTAGAGATTGATCTTTTAAAATTTTTAAATAAAAATCAGCGATCTAAATTTAGCCATAATAGTTTGGAGCGATTACGTAAAAAATATCTCTGGTATGGCATGAGTTTTGTTGATAGCCGACCAGCGAAGATCGAGGATTTTATTAAGCTTTTAAAAAAGTATAAAAAAAGTCAGTCGCAAGGTAAATTGGCGTTATATCTAAAAGAATCCCAAAAAGTAAGGGTAAAATTCCATAAGATTGTATCTGCTTTTTCGCAGCCGGATCGCCGTTTTTTGCGTCTGATAAACCAATATTGTTATTTAATGCAATATCGTGATGTCTGCCGTAGCCTTGTTTTCTATTATGGCCACTTTCTTTATCAGGAAATTTCCAGAAGATTTGGAATCATTATTAATGATTTAATGTTCTATACCATTGATGAGATGGCCAAGCTTATCGGAACAGGCAAAAGACAGGATAAGCCGGAAATTCAAAGAAGAAAGAGGCGTTTTATTTATCTAATGATTGATAATCGGGTTAAACTCATTAGTCAGCCTCAAAAGATAAAAAACATCATGACGATAATTAATCGGCAGTCTGATAAACCAAGTATTAATAAACACCATAAGTTATTTGGCCACAGTGCCTATCTGGGTAGGGTCCAGGGAAAGGTTAGGATTATTAGGATTAACCGCCTGTATCAAGATTTGCTTAGAATCAAAAATGGTGAAATTTTAGTGGCTCATAGCACAAAACCTGATTTTGTGCCGGCAATGAAAAAAGCGGCGGCAGTTATTACCGATGAAGGCGGAATTACCTGCCACGCGGCGGTTATCAGTCGGGAGCTAAAAATTCCCTGTGTTGTAGGCACTAAAATCGCTACTAGGGTTTTTATAACCGGCGATATGGTGGAAGTGGATGCCGACAAAGGCATAGTCAGGAAATTATAACACTTATGTCTAAAATTTTATATCTTTGGGATTTGGCCGACACATGATTTTTGGAAAAATGGAATGCCCAGTTAACTGGTTATGCCACTTTTGATGACTATGCCAAAGCTAAGATAAAAAATCCAACTGACCCCAGGCAATATGAAAATGCCTTTAAGGAGCCATATATAAATGGAGAAATGTATAATTTGACTTTGGCTGAAGGTTTTAAAGAAGTTTTAACTTGGACCAAAAACAACGAGGCCTTTACTACCGGCGTTAAAGAGCAAATGGATTGGCGGGCGAGTTATTTAAATCCCAAGGAAGGTTTAGATGTTAGGAGTTTTTTTAAAAATATAAATACCACTTTTGATTATGCAAAAACCAATATTAAAACCAAGAAAATGTTGATTCAATATTTAAAAAGCAAAATTGACGAAGGTTATAAAACAGTAGTTTATACCGACGATAAGCTGAAAAATTGCCAGTTATTTAAAGAAGCCATTGATGCGGTTAAGCAACAAGGTTTAAATTTAAATTGCCGGATTTATCACATTTTAAATAGTGCCAGTCGTGTTGATAATCAGGGGTGGTATACAGTAATAGGGAACTTGAAAGATTTATTAAAAAGTGAGAAGCTATATTTGTAACAATTAACCATAAGTATATGTCTGGAGCAGTTACACATTCGGGAAAATGGCGGATTAAGCCCTCTGGCCAACTGCCAATTTTCTTAAGATTTATCATCAATTCTTCATTTACTAAGGCCAATGCCAATAAAGCAGGGATTAAAACTGCCATGCCTAACCGTACATATTTAAACCACATGATGTATTGGCGAGCCGAGGAATATAATGCTTTTGAAGATGAAATTCTCGGTTATATGAAATCAAATAACGGATGGTTTGAAAAATTTTGTAGTCAACAGTTAAAAATTTGTGAGCAAACATACCAAACGGGCTTGGAGTTGAAAAAAATTGATTGGTCCATTAAAACCAATCAGCAAATAGCCGATATTTTAGAAAAGCTTCTTCAAGAATATCGTGAGCTGACTTGCCCGTGGTATACCCAGTATCCTCTGGATGAATATTTTGAAACAATCATTGAGCAGAAATTATCGGAATATATCAAGGCCGATGAACCGGATTTTAGAAAATGCGTTTTAATTTTTAGCGATCCCAAAGAAATGACCGAGGTGGCGGAAGAACGTTGGCGCCTGATGCAAATGGCAAAGGATTTTTTTGCCGCTAAAGAAGATCTGGATCATTTATCGGCTTCATCTCAAGCCAAGATTAATAACCATTTAGATAAATTTGCCTATATCAATCGAGGTCTGGCAACAAGCAAACCATATTCTTACGATGATATAATTAATCGTTTAAAAGAGGTTAAACATCAATTGGCAAATGGTAAAAAAATTAATGATTTGATTTATGAAGTTTCCGCAGAAAAAATAGCGGAAGATTATGCTTGGGCGTTGAAAAAAATCAAGCCCAAGAAGGATTTTAAGAGAATCATTGATTTGGCCAGGTTAAATTCCTATTTCCGAAATCGTAGGGTTGAGGCCTTTTTTAATGCCGATTACGGCGCTAGTTTTGCTTATGCCGAAGTGGCTAAAAGAAATAATTTTAATCCTGATTGGATTATGGAAATTTCCGTTCCGGAAATGATGGCGGCTTTAAAAGAAGGCAAGCCATTGCCCAATGATAAAGAGATGAAAATGCGATTAAAAAACTACGCTATGTTGGTTAGAAATTCGGAAACAGAATTAATTACCGATCCGCAAAGGATCAAAGACCTGGAAAAGGAGTACTCGGTTGAGGTGGAAGAAGCGGAAGAAATCCAGGGTCGCATGGCCTGTTTGGGCGGAATTATCAGGGGCCATGCTAAAATTTGTTTGGATAAATCGGAAATCAGCAAAGTTTTAAGAGGGGATATTTTGGTAGCACAATTTACCACGCCGGATTTTGTGCCAGCCATGGAAAAAGCCGCGGCCATTGTAGCTGATCAAGGCGGCCTTTCTTCGCACGCGGCCATTGTTTCTCGAGAATTAGGGGTGCCTTGCGTGATTGCCACTAAAAATGGTACTCGGGTTATTAAGGAAAATGATTTATTGGAAATTAACGGTCAAACTGGATTGGTAAAAATTATTAAAAGAGCTGATAAGTAATAATATGGAAAAAGAACAAAATTTAGGCCAAGTAGAACTAGCTAATGAAGCTTCCATTGAGTCCGAAGCAAAGCCACGCTATCAGATTTATATTACCAGGCATGCCGAACGCCTGCCGTCCGGCGAACTTACTCCGGAAGGCATTGCACACGCCAAGGCCAAAGGCGAGGCCTTTAAAGATGTGGAAGTGTTAAAGCAATACGCCAGCGATCATCCCAGTGGTCGGGCTTATGAAACTGCCGAAAATATTGGCGGTCAGGCTAATGTAACTTCATTGCAGACCGACGAGCGTTATAAAACCAGAAAGGTTAAGGGTATTCAGTACGATCAGCTCCCGCCTAACGTTCTTAAAGACGCTAAATTGTTGATTGAGGGAGCGACTTTGGCTGAAATTTACCAAGAACACGTTGAATTGGCCGCTTTAATCGACGAGGCAATTGCCAATGACACAACGGGCGCGATGATAAAAAAAGACGTCAGCGGTCAGCCGATGGTGGATATAGAAAAGCTGCCTAAGGATATTCAGTTAAAAATCGGACCAATCAGGCAAAAACATCAAAAAGAGGGTTTTCAACAGGTAATTGAAAATCCAGAAGCAGTTAATAATTTGGCCAGTGATTTATCGCATCAGCTTATTGAAAAACAAGAAATTTTAGCCAGGTATGCTTCCGGAAGAGAGAAAAAGAAAGTTACTACTAAAAAAGATGTAGTGATTAATATCAACACTCATGGTTTATTTGCCGAATCATTACTTAAAACAGCGGGTATTTTTGTGCGTGCCGACGGTACGGAAATTCACGGAATTGCTGACCTGGATACACCGGAGTTTGGCGGCTATATTCAGCCGGCCGAGTCGATTATTTTGGATTTAGGCATTGATCCTAATAACACGCCCGAACGCATTCCAGTTATTTTTGAAGGCAGGCAAATAAAAGGGCGTGTTTATCTTGATAAATCAAAATTACAAGCGCTCGATCAAGTCTATCGTTTAGCGCATCAGAGTGATAGAGAATAAAAAATCAATAAATTTTTATTAATTTTTGACCGGTTAGAGGAAGAACTCTGGCCGGTTTTAAAATATTGTAAGAAAACCCATTTTTGTGTTATAATTAGTCATGAAATATGGTTTTTAAAAGTTATGAACACCTTTGTTTTACCCTTTTCCAAAATAAATAAAAAAAGCGTGGCAATAGCCGGAGGCAAAGGCGCTTCGCTCGGAGAAATGACAACCGCAAAACTGCCTGTTCCGCCAGGATTTGTGGTTTTAGCCAGCACTTTTGATCAGTTTTTAAATAATACCCCTCCGCCAGTTGGGTGTGGGCAGGATTTAAACGTTTATATCGAAGCGGAGTTAAAAAAAGTTAATCATCAGGATGTTAGTTCGGTTGATAAGGCATCGCATGTTATTCAGGATATGATTCATAAGGCAACGATGCCTGTTTCAATGGCAGAGGCCATTGTTAAAGAGTATAAAAAATTAAAAACCAAGTGGGTGGCAGTCCGTTCATCGGCTACTGCGGAGGATTCTTCAATTGCCTCCTGGGCAGGCGAGTTGGACACTTTTTTGTTCATTGACGATAAACATTTGGTAGAAGCGGTAAAAAAATGCTGGGCCAGTTTATTTACTCCACGCGCCATTTTTTACAGGTTTGAAAAAAAATTGCATAAAACAGCGGTGAGTGTGGCTGTAGTGGTTCAACAAATGGTTGATTCTCAAATTTCCGGCGTGGCTTTTTCGGTCCACCCGGTTACTAAAGACAAAAATCAGCTGATTATTGAAGCCGGCTACGGTTTGGGTGAAGCTATAGTTTCGGGCACCATTACGCCCGATAGCTATGTAGTCCATAAAAAAGAAGGTACAATTTTGGATATTAATATTTCCAAGCAGGAAAAACAGATTATTTTAAAAGCAGGGGGGGGTTCGGTTTTAAAACCTGTAGCCAAGTCAATTCAGGAAAAACAAAAATTAACTGGCAAACAAATTATTGAATTGGCCGAAATTGTTAAAAAGATAGAAAAACATTACGGCAAACCCCAGGATATAGAATGGGCCTTATTTAAAAATAAATTTTATATATTGCAGTCCAGACCAATTACTACTCTATGACAGCAAATAGTTTACAATCTACTAATGATGAAATCCTGGTTATGGATGAAACCGGCCAGTTTCAGGTTTTATCTAATGGCGAGCTAAAACCTTTTAATGGCGCTTCTTATCAAACAATTGGTAATGAAGTTGAGGCGACCGAAGAGAAATTACAGCCGATTTTGCCAATGGATACAGGTTATGAAGAAAAAATGATCCAGCCCCCGCCTCCTGCTTTATATAAACAAACTTCCAGTTTTTATTTTCATCCCGAAGATGAAGAAGAAGCTGCCAAACATAAAGCCAATATACCGGCATCTGGTCCGCAAAAAAAATATTCTTTGGATAAAATCGTTGCCAAAATAGTTGAAAATTATAAATTAACCTTAACGCCCGAATTAAACAACAGATTAAGGTCATTGGTTTACAGTTTTTTGCGCGATCGTCGGAGCGAAGCCGATGCCAAGGGTTTGCTGGAGCGGCCGGTTACCGAAGCCGGTTTGGATTTTGAAAACGGCTTGGCGGAAAATTTATTGGAATTTTTAAAGGAAATTAAAGGTAAGATTTTAACAGCCGGCGGAATAGTGGTTGACGAAAACCAGGAGGCGCCTCAAGTTGCTGTTGGTAATATTTCTTCGGTTTCATTGCCCGAAGTTAAAAAGGCCATGCCTGTTGAACTGCCTAAAGATAAGCCGGTGGCACCAATCCAGCCGGAAGTAAAAATTGAACTGCCAACAAGCCGGCCAACTCCGATTATTAAAACCGTTTCGGATGCTGTTTCTTTAAATCAAGTTGAAAGTCGTGTGCCCTATGTAACAGAGCCCTTGGTACAGCGCCAGCCCTTGCCTGATTTGCCAGTTGGGGCTTTTAAGCCGTCTATGCCCATTTACACCAAAATGGCTCGGCCCGAAAAGCAAGGCGCCAGCCGGATTAACGATATTAAAAAGGATTATAAGCTGGTTGGGCCGGTAGAAGAGTTATCCATATTAACCTTGGAAACTTTTAGAAGATTGGGCGCTACTACCCAGGAAAGAGTTCAAAAAATCATGAGCAAAATAGATTTGCTAAGCAAAGATTCTTTGGCTAAAAAATCTTTAGGAATTTCGGCTTGGCGCACCAGTTCGTTATACAAAATGTATGTTTCTTTGGGGCATGCTAGCATGGAGCATAATTTGGATTTAGCAGGCGTAATTAAAGAATATTCCGCCCAAGGCCAAGAAATTTTAACCATGGAAGAGTTTAATGCCATTACCGATTTAAATAAGCAATTAAGATTCTAATGCGCCAATTTACCGTTCCTCAATTTATTGATGTGGAAGATAAAATCATCGGCCCGATTACCGTTAGGCAGTTTGTGATTTTAATTGTCGGCGGGTTGTTTATATTTTTGGAATACAAGCTTTCCGATATCACCTTTTTTTTATTCATCGGCATCCCAACAGCTTTGCTGTTTGTGATTTTTGCTTTTGTTAAAATTAACGGAGTGCCTTTTCATTATTTTTTATTAAATGTCGGCCAAACCTTTAAAAAACCGGCTTTGCGGGTTTGGCAAAGAACCAGTGCTTCATTTCACCGCCAAGAAAAAGCTGATACAAGTGTTCAAGCGGCCATAGCACCTTATGTTGCCCGCTCTATGGATAAATCCCATCTTTCCGAACTGGCTTTATTAATTGATACCGGTGGTGTTTATCAGGGCGAAGGCAGGGGCCAGGATGCTAATTTTAAATTGGAAATTTAAACAAATCGTTATGTCAGAAAATAAAAATATCGGCAGTAAAATAAAAACCCCTACTCAAAAATATTTGGATATCGCCGAAATTAAAGACGATACGGTTATTTTGCGCGATGGCGGTTTGCGTTCGGTTTTATTGGTTTCTTCCATTAACTTTGCCTTAAAAGGTGAAGATGAGCAAAATGCCATTATTCAGGCCTATGTTGGCTTTTTAAATTCTTTATCATTTCCCTTGCAGATCGTGATTCAATCCAGGAATTTAAATATTGACGGTTATTTAACCAAACTGGAAACCTTGGAAAAAGAGCAAACCAATCAATTGTTGCGCATGCAAATTGCCGATTATCGGACATTTTTAAAAGAACTTTTGGATCTGGGAGAAATTATGACTAAAAAGTTTTACGTGGTGGTGCCTTACAGCGGTTCCAGTAGGGAAAAAAAGAAATTTTGGGAAATGTTTTTGGATTTATTCGCTCCGGCTAGAACCATCAGCTTAAGCCAAAAAAAATTCAACCGCTCTCGCGAGGAATTATTCAAGCGTTTGGATTTTGTTATTTCGGGGCTATCCAGCATTGGTTTACACGCTGTACCTCTTGATACCCAAAGTTTGATTGAGCTTTTTTACAATACTTATAATCCCGAAGTAGCCGATGCTCAGAAAATGACCAATATCAATAAATTAAGAGTAGAAGAGAATTAATGCAGTAATCCCTTGAATTATGATGTAGGCCTTGAGCGCAGTCGAAAGGCCGATGCTCAAAAGATGGCTAATATTACCAAACTACGGGTAGAAGAAAATTAGAAATTAAAAATTATGGCATTTAAACCAACACAACTTACTTCCAACTCTTCGGCCAATCTTGGTCCGGCCAAACTTAAAGCCCAAGAACAGAGGGAGATTTTAGAAGCGGAAAAAATTTACCGCCAGGGAGTAACTTCGGTTAAAGATTTAATCGCCCCGGCCAGTTTAAAAGTGGAACCCCGGTTGGTAGAACTTAACGGCAAATATCTTACTACCTTGTTTGCCATTAATTATCCTCGTTACATTAATGTTGGCTGGTTTTCGCCGATTATTAATTACAGTTCGCCTTTGGATATTTCCATGTTTTTTTACCAGGTAAAAACGGAAATTATTTTAAAGCAATTAAAAAATAAAGTTGGCGGTTTACAGGCCCAGTTAATGGCTGATTCCGAAAAAGGTGCTCCTAGGGATCCCTTGCGGGAAACCGCTTTAAGGGATATTGAAACTTTGCGGGATGATTTAACCCAGGGCACCGAAAGGTTTTTTCAATTTGCATTGTACGTTACCATTTACGCCGATACCAAAGAACAGTTGGAATTGTTGGTGGAAAAAATGGAATCGTTATTCGGTTCCAAACTGGTTTATTCCAAGCGGGCACTGTATCAGGCCGAACAGGGTTTTAATTCCTGCTTGCCTTTGGCAAACGATGAATTGCAAATTTCTTTTAACATGAATTCTTCGCCAGTGGCTTCTTCTTTTCCGTTTATTTCTTCGGAATTAACTTCCAATGACGGTATTTTATATGGCATTAATCGGCATAACAACAGTTTGATAATTTTTGACCGATTTAGTTTGCAAAACCCCAATTCTGTGGTGTTTGCCACGGCAGGTGCCGGCAAAAGCTACGCTATTAAGTTGGAAGTGTTGCGCAGCATGATGATGGGCACCGATGTGATTATTATTGATCCCGAAAGCGAATACAAATATTTGTGCGATGCTGTTGGCGGGGCCTACATTAATATTTCCCTTAATTCCGAAACCAAGCTTAATCCGTTTGATTTGCCTAAAAATGTTTTGGGCGACGATGCCAAGCCGGCCGATATTATTCGGAGCGCGGTTATAACCTTAAAAGGTTTGATTCGGCTGATGCTGGGGGATTTAAGCCACGAAGAGGATTCTTTGGTTGATCGAGCGCTTTTGGAAACTTATGCCAAAAAAGATATTACCCCTCAAAGCGATTTAACCAATGTGGAACCGCCGTTAATGAAGGATTTTGAAGAAGTTTTATCGGGCTTGGCCGGTGGCGAATCATTGGTTATGCGTTTGCGCAAGTATACTACGGGTACTTTTGCCGGCTTGTTTAATAGCCCGACCAATATTGATGTTAAAAACCAGTTGATTTGTTTTTCGGTTAGAGATTTAGAAGACGAGTTAAAACCCATTGCCATTTATTCCATTGTTAATTACATCTGGACGGTCGTAAGGTCGGAACTTAAAAAAAGGATTTTGGTTATTGATGAGGCCTGGTGGCTGATGCAACGGGAAGATAGCGCCAAATTTATTTTTGCGCTGGTTAAAAGGTGTCGTAAATATTATTTGGGGGTAACTACCATTACCCAGGATGTTAATGACTTTTTAAGTTCACCCTATGGCAAGGCCATCATTACCAACTCCTCGCTGCAATTATTGTTAAAACAATCTCCGGCAGGCATAGAAATGATTAAAAACACTTTTATGCTAACGGAAGGCGAAAAATACCTGTTATTGGAAGGCAATGTGGGAGAGGGCATCTTTTTTGCCGGCGATAAACATGTGGCCATTTTGGTTAAGGCCAGCTATACCGAAGATCAGATAATAACTTCCGATCCCAAGCAGTTATTGGAAATTGAAGCTGCTAAAAAAGAGTTTGATGCCAGTTTAACTAATCAACAATAATATGTCCCGTAAAAAAATTATTATCATTGCCATTTCCGTTTTGGTTTTAGCCGGCTTAGCTGTTGCTTTATTATTAATGGACGGTTCTTGGTTTGCGCCAAAAGTTGCTCCTGTTAACAATAATAATAACGCTACCACTACCTTGCCTCAGGTAAATAAAGGCGCAATACCTTTGGTGCCAAAAATTACCTTAAAACCGCAAGAGCAGGCAGTTAGCACGGTGGCGCGCAATTTTGCCGAACGTTTTGGTAGTTATTCTACCGATAGCCAAATGGTTAATTTGGATGAGCTGGGCTTGATTTCCACCGCTAAAATGCAAACAACGCTTGTTTTGTTAAAAACGGAATTAAAAAAACAATATGATCCGGCAAAGGGTTTTTACGGCGTTTCTTCCAGGGCTTTAAAAATAGCTATTAATGATTTGGATGAAAATCAAGGTACGGCACAAGTAACTGTTAGTTTACAGAGGTCGGAACGCAAGGATGGCGCCGTTGATTATGTTTATTATCAAGATGTTGTGTTATCGTTAGTTAAATCAGGCGATGTTTGGCTGGTTGATAGCGCTAAATGGCAAGAATAATAATATGGCCGTTGCCCGTAAATTAGATCCGAAAGAAGAACAAGAATTAGCCCGTTTGTTGGCAGTGGTAAAAAAGGCAGACAGGAACAAACCTGCCAAAAGATTGGGTTCATCATCTGGCAATTCCACCAAACCGTTAACTCCCATGAATCCATTGGCTCAATCATCCGGATTTGATTCAGAGAACGACCAAGAAGAAATGGGTGATCAAGAAAACACGGATCAATCCCCAGTGGGTGAATCTGAACAAGCAGGGAATCGTCCACAAGGCAGACAAGCAGCAGTTAGATTTGTTAATAATGCTCGGAACCTAATTGAAAATAACGATTTGCCTGCTTTTGGTGATAAGAAGTTTAGGGAGGACTATGATAATTTTAAAAAAACCTCATTTGGACTAAAAACGCCTGCTGGCGCCATTAAAGAAGGTATAAAGCTGGGTTTAAGTTTAAGGCGGGGTTTGGCCGAAGGAGCATTTAGCTCATTTTTACTTATCTTATTGTTGGCCGTGATTAAGGACTTATGGGATGTTTTGGATGTATCCACTTTAACAGGCGATATAGTTGGTTTGTTTATCACTACCACTGTGCTGGTGGCTTTATCTTTCCAGGGCACCTGGTTTAAGCGCTGGCTGATTAAAAAGTATTTAAAAAAATATATTTTGGCGATTTTGGCGGAACTGATTCCCGGGGTGGCTATTTTTCCTACTTTTACCATTATGGTGTTAATAATTAAATTCCAAAATGATAAAAGAATGGGTCAGCAAAAATTAATGGTAGAAGATTACGAAGAAGAGCTGGCTAAGTTGAAAGTTTAAGGGGGATGAAGAATAATGAATAAGGAATAATGAATTTTCAAATTATTCCTTATTCCTAATTCCTTATTCTATTCATATGAACGAACGTTTTAAAAAAATTATCATAGTTATCCTTTTTGCCGCCGCGGTTTTTACCATGGCTTATCTTATTTATTATTATTTTTTTAAGCCGGTCCAACCGGATGTTTTGCCTTTAAATAATAATCAAAACCAAAATTTCCCAGGGGGCCAGCTTCCGTTGATTAATTCAGGAGATGTGAATCGCATTGGCAATACCAATGTTAACGGGGCGCTTCCTAGCATCAGCCAATTGCCCGAAGGCGTAATTATTTCCGAAACAGCCACCGGCGGTTATACCCGGGTTAACTCGATTGGTAGTTCAAAACTTATTTCGCCCCAGCTTAACAGCAGTGGAGGTTTTAATTATTTTAATTCTGCTGAAGGCCGGTTTTATAAAATAGGCGCCGATGGCACAGCTACCCAGCTTACTGCCGAACGTTTTTACGCTGTGCAAAAAGTAACTTGGTCTCCGGGCGGGGCCAGCGCTGTTTTGGAATATCCCGATGGCTCCAACATTGTTTACGATTTTGCCAAAAATCAGCAATATAGTTTGCCTAAAGAATTGGAAAATTTTTCTTTTTCTTCCAGCGGAGGCGAACTGGCCGCCTCGGCCATTGGGCAGGGCGAAGAAAACAATTGGATAGTAACCGCTAATCCGGATGGCTCCAATATTCAATTTGTGGAACGCTTGGGCGCTAACGCCGATAAGGTGGATATTAATTGGTCTCCCAACGGCCAAATGGTGGCTATGTACAAAAAAAATGTTGGCACAGACGCGCAAGAAATTATTTTTATCGGCCGGAACGAAGAAAATTTTCAATCATTAACCGTTAATGGCGGGGGATTTACGGGCAAATGGGCGCCTACAGGCAATAGATTGTTGTACAGCGTTTATCGCCATGATAATGATTTAAAGCCCATTTTACAATCGGTTGTTGCCGGGGGTGATAATACCGGTTCGAATAATATTGATCTAGGGTTAAACACTTGGCCCAATAAATGTGCTATTGCCAATGATGGTGTTACGGCTTACTGCGGGGTGCCGGATTATTTGCCAAAAGGCAGCGGCTTGTATCCTGTTTTAGCCAATGATTCCAGTGATATGTTTTATAAAGTTAATTTAGCCACAGGCGAAAAGTTTTTATTAGCCCAGCCAGTTGGCGAAGCCAGTAGTTATTCGGCTGATAAGGTATTTTTATCTGCCGATGAAAAAACTTTGTATTGGCAGGATGCCAAATCCGGGCGGATGTATAATATAAAGTTATAGTATAATTGTTTATGTCCGATTTAAATCCAAAACAGCTTAATTTATTCATCAAACTGGCTTTGTTAGTTTTGGTAATTTTTACGATCCTTATTATTGTTCGTTCTTTTTACGGTTCCAAGGCCTTAAAAGATAGCGAAGAATATTTAGCTTCTTTAACTAATGTGGCTGTGCAAACAAGTGAACCATCCTTAACGGAGCCAATAACCCGGGCCACTGATCCAACTTTAGGCAATGCGGATGCTAAAAATAAAATAGTTGTTTACAGCGATTTTCAGTGCCCTTATTGCGCTACCGCCATGCAAGTTTTAGCCCAGCTGTTAAAACAACATCCGATTGATTTATTGATTACTTGGAAGGATTTTCCCAATCCCGATCATCCCCAAGCTCAAGGTGCAGCTGTAGTCGCCAGGTGCGCTGCTGCACAAAATAAGTTTTGGGATTTTCATGATTATCTTTATGCCAACCAGGATCAACTCGGCCCTTCTTTGTATCCGCAAATCGTCGCTAGTTTAAAAATGGATCTTAATACCTTTAACCAATGCAATGACAATCAAATAGGCCTGCCTTTGGTTGAAGAAAACTTTACTGAAGCCATGGGCTTGCGTTTAGACGGCACGCCATATTTGTTTGTTAATAACCAAAAATATGTAGGAGCCATTAATGTGGCCGAATTGGAAAAAATGCTGAAGTGAGATATAATAGGCATATAACCTAAAGGGTAGATAGTGTATCAATTTTACTCGTTTTACGGCTAAAAACAGCAACTATGAAATCCACTAAAATCTTATTATTAACTTTTTACTTTCTTGGATTAGGATTCTTAGCTTTGCCTCAAAATGCTATAGCGCAAGACTTAACAGGTCAATGCTGTGTTTGCATAACTGCCACTGGGGATGTTGTTAATGATACATCCTGCACATTTTATTTAACAGCTGATCAATGTCATGCCAAGAGTACCACTCCTCCCGATGTAGGCGAGCAAACAGGAGACATACAAAGGGAGTATACAGCAACAACTTGCAGTTTAGCTGCTTGCTCAAACCCATCATGTCCTGCTTTACCTCAAAATCCGCAAGATAGTCAAAGGATTAAACAATCCAATCTAAAATTTATTCCTAATATTTCTATTCCGGGAGCTTCAAAATTTCAACAAGGCGTGGGCACTGATGTTACTCAAAGCTTATTGCCCGAGTATATTCAATCTTTGTATAAATTTTTTGTGGGCATTGCGGGAATTTTGGCAGTAGTAATGATTGCCATTGGTGGGTTAATATGGTTGTTTTCCGGCGGTGATTCCGGAAAAATTACAAAGGCCAAAGAAATAATAGTTGGCGCCATTGTTGGTTTAATTTTGGTTTTAACTTCATATTTAATTTTAAATACGATTAATCCCAAGCTGGTCAGTTTTGCACCTTTAGGAGTGTATAAATTTAGTGAATTGCATGTGGGTACTTTTTGCGAGCCAAACGAAAGAGTTTTGGTAGATGGCAAGCCAACAGTAGGCAATACTTTAAGATGCGGTCAAAAAGCCACGGTTGAAGGTAGTAATGAATCGTGCTTAGGTTATGGCTGTCCTAATTATCAAAATGGCGAAGTGTGTTATTTTAATCCAGGTATGCAGGAGGCAAAATGCTTAAGCTGTAATACTACAGATGATGATTTAATGTCTTTGTATAATATATCTCAAAATGACGCTGGTTGTTCGGCCTTAACGCCGCCTAAAGAGTATCAACCAATTGATCATAAGCAGTTATGTGTTTTTACCGAGGCTAGTCATGTTGACCCTAATGATGACACTTGTGCCTTAATTGATGTTGATTGTGGTAATGTTAATTCTTGTAGCAGTTATGATGATGCAAAGATAGGGGATTTATATTTTGGTCATGGTGTTGGAATAGATTGGGCTGAAAGAAGCCATTTAGAAAGAATTTGTACTAATGACATTAATAATAATCCCAGTAGAACCGGTATTTGTGAGGCGGAGAATCCTTCTACCGGACAATTTTGGCTGAACGCCAATAAGACCTGTTACATACAAAATGATAGCGATTGCCGAGAAAGAATTGTTAATCAAGGCGAGCAACAAGTTGTTTCTGGCTGGACATATGATCCTGGTATTCAAGATCAAATGGTTGATGCTTCTGATGATTTAAAACAACTATTAAATTGTTTAAGGCCTAAATTGGATGAATTTGAAAAACAGCTTAGTCAGCCAGGCAGACCTCTTAAGATCGGTCGGATTTCTTCCATTAGTGACGCTGATTACATTGGTAATGTAGGAGCTTGTAAAGTTACACCTAAGCCGGCTAAGTGCGATCATAGTGGAGCTTCATGCCATTATGGAGGAGATCAAAATGACGGTAAATCATATGGAGTGGATATTGGCGATGAAGCTAATGGTCAGTATATTGAGCAAGCAGCTTCCGAATGCCAACATGGCTATATGGCTTTAGAGGGTACTCCTGGCCAACCGGGAGCGCATTATCATATTTCTACAGCTAGTTGTCGCATCCAAGGAGAATAAATTTTATTTTTAAAAATCCTCAATTACTTTATTTTTTGGGGATTTTTGATTTGCGGAAAAAGCCAAAATCTGTTAATTTTACCCTATGAATTCAACAATCTTTACTTGTTCAAAGTGCGATGGGCAAGCCCTAAAATGGGCTGGCCGTTGTTTGGAATGCGGTGCCTGGGGTACTCTGACGGAAGGGACAAATAACAAGATACAATCAACAAGGAAAACTCAAAAATCAAATACTAAACCATCAAACGAGGTGGTGGACTTAACTCAAAACTCAAAACTCAAAACTGGCAATTATCATAAGTTGGTTACCGGTTTTACCGAATTTGATAAGGTGTTGGGAGGCGGTATTACTCCAGGCAGCTTGATTTTATTGGGTGGAGATCCGGGGGTTGGTAAATCCACCATGGCTTTACAGCTTGCCAGTGGTTTTAAGGAAGAAGTTTTGTATGTTTCCGCCGAAGAATCAGCCGATCAAGTGTCGGGCCGACTCTCTCGTTTAGTTAAAGGCCAAGGCAGTTTAAAATTTTTAAAAGAAGATGATTTGGAAACTATTTTAGCCACTATTGAAGATAATCAACCGCAATTGGTAATTATTGATTCCATTCAAACCATTTACTTGGATGAGGTTAAATCTTTAGCCGGCAGTATTAACCAGCTTAAGGCCTGTACGGTCCGGCTTTTGGAATGCGCCAAAAATAACAATATCAGCATTATTTTAATCGGCCATGTTACTAAAGAAGGCGAACTGGCCGGACCTAAAACCACCGAACATTTGGTGGACGTAGTATTATATTTAGAAGGCGATAAATACAAGCAGTATAGATTACTTAGGGCGGCTAAAAATCGTTTTGGTTCAACCGATGAAGTGGCTATTTTAGAAATGACTAAAGAGGGCTTAACGGCAGTGGCTAACCCTTCCAAAATATTTTTAGCCGAAAGCCATCAACAGCCGGGCGCGGTTATTTGCGCCGTCGCCGAGGGCTCGCAGATTTTTTTGGTGGAAGTTCAGGCCTTGGTAAGTAAAACAACTTTTAATTATCCCAAGCGTTCCAGTTCGGGGTTTGACCAAAAGAGATTGGAATTATTAACCACTATTTTAAGCAAACGAGCTAACATTAATTTGGCTAACTTTGATGTTTATTTAAATATTGCCGGTGGCTTAACTTTAAAAGAGCCCGCCTTGGATTTGGCTGTTTGCGCCGCGATTAACAGCGCGTATCATGATAAGGTCTGGCCGGCAAAAACCGTTATTTTTGGCGAGGTTGGTTTGGCGGGCGAAGTGCGAACTGTGGCCAAAACCAAAGAACGCTTAAAAGAATCTTTAAAGCTTGGGTTTACTAAAATTGTTTTACCCTCTTTTGAGGGAGAAATTAAAGGCGTAACGGCAATTAAGGTAAAAGAGGTTAAAGAGATTGCTAAATTATTCTAAATGAATACCGTGATTTGTTTTAAATTCAAGCAGTAATTCCGGAAAGTCGCTGGCAATAATTTGAGCGGCTTTTTTTGTTTCTTCAATCAATTGCCAATCATTCCAGGAAGCGATTTTAAAGGGGTTTAACCAGCCGGATTGCTCTTGGCCGCTAATGTTGCCCATGCCTCTTTGTTTTAAATCTTCTTCAGCCAATTTAAAGCCGTCATAACAGCCAATTAGCGCGCCTAAACGGTTTAATGATTTTTCGTTATTACTGTTGGAAAATAACAAGCAATAGGATTGATGGGCGCTGCGGTTAACCCGTCCTCTAAATTGATGCAATTGAGCCAAGCCAAATCGTTCAGCCGATTCAATAATAATCACGCTGGCATTGGGCACATTAACTCCGACTTCCACTACCGAAGTTGCCACCAAAATATCAATTTTGCCGTTAGCAAATTCGGCCATAACTTTGTCTTTTTCTTTGGCTTTAAGTTTGCCATGCAACAAACCGATTTTAAGCTGGGGAAAAATTTCATCAGCTAAACGTTGGTATTCTTCGGTGGCCGCCTTAACGCCAAGTTTATCGGATTCTTCAATCAGCGGGCAAATGATAAAGGCCTGTCTGCCTTCTTTAACTTTTTCCAAAATAAATTCGTAAGCCTTATTCCTACCTGCTTGGTTAATCATTTTGGTAATGGGTTTTTTACGGTCCGGAGGCAATTCATTTAGCACGCTTAAATCAAGGTCGCCGTATAAAGTTAAAGATAAGGTTCTGGGAATCGGAGTAGCTGTCATGGATAGCAAATGGGGGGTATATTGGGAATTAATGGATTTTTCTTTAAGCCCTTTTCTTTGTTTAACACCAAAACGATGCTGTTCATCTATAATTACCAAACCAAGATTGGCAAACATCACAGCTTCTTGGAGCAGGGCTTGGGTGCCGATAACCAAATGAATTTCGCCCGATTGAATTGTTTTTAACAACTTGCTTTTGGTTAAATTAGAGATAGTTTCATCCTTGGTGTTATAAACCTGGGCTTTGCTCCGGCTTAACAGAGCCACATTGCCGTTAATGGGTTTTAACAGTTCTTTCATGGTTAAAAAATGCTGATAAGCCAAAATTTCCGTAGGTGCCAGCATGGCGGTTTGTAAATTGTTTAGAGCAACATTGGCAATGGCCAAAGCCGCTACCACTGTTTTACCGCTGCCCACATCACCTTCCAGCAACCTGTTCATGGGTTTATCTTTGCTCATATCGATTAAAATCTGCCAAGCGCCCTTTTTTTGAGCAGTTGTTAATTGGAAATTCAAATTAGCCACCATGGCCTTGGTTTGATCTTCATTAAATTGAATTGGCAAGGCGCTGCTTTGCTGCCTTTCTTGCTTCATTAAAATATTTTGCAGTTGCAGTTGTAAAAGTTCATCAAATTTTAACCGTTTGGTTGCTTGTTGCAAATCATTTTGATTATTGGGAAAGTGAATGGCTTTTAAAGCGGGCGATAAATCCATTAAACCATAATTTGATTTGATGGTTTTGGGCAGCCAATCGGCAACTTCATCAACAGCCATTAGGGCCTGTTTAATTAAAAACCGCAATTGTTTTGATGTTAACCCTTCGGTTAAAGAATAAATCGGCACCAGCCGGCCGGTGTGCGTTTGTTCGCTTTGGGATTTTTCAAAAGCCGGGTTGATAAAATAGGTATTAAATAAATCGCCTTCAACTTTTCCGGCAAAAGTAACTTCATCCCCGTTTTTTAAGGTCTTGCCAATGTAGGGTTGCCTAAACCAAACTGCTTTAATGGAACCGGTATTATCGCTTAAAAAACATTCCGTAATCATCATCTTTTTTCGGGGCGATCTTTTGGTGGCTAAAAGTTCAATCTTTCCCTGGACCGTAGCTACCTCTCCTGCCGCCAGCTCATTAATTTTTTTTAGCCGGGAAAAATCATCATATCGAAAGGGAAAATAATTAAGCAAATCAAAAACGTTAAAAATCCCCAAGGTTTTTAAGCGTGAGGCCACGGTTTTGCCCACCTTGGTCAGTTCGGCTACCGGAGTATTAAGGTTAATCATGGTTTGATTTTATCAGATTTTACTTATAAAAAATAGATGTTCACCCGATGCTTAGTTGATATTGACAAATAGGCCAAACTGTAATAAAATTCAAACCATCTTCCAGTATAAATGGGCCGAAGTGGCGGAATTGGTAGACGCGCACGACTCAAAATCGTGTGGGCTTACGCTCATGAGAGTTCGATTCTCTCCTTCGGCACCACGGGTCATCATTTGCTTCAGGTTCCGTTTTTTGAATGAAATTCAAAAACTTCACCTTCCGCAAATGTGCCCCTTTCAAAAATCCCTTTCGCTAAAGCTCAAGGGATTTTTGTTTTGGTTATCTGTGATTGAAAGTTTTTCAAAATTTCAGTATAATAAGAGCATTAATATGGCAAGAATAATTTCTATTATCAATCAAAAGGGCGGAGTAGGTAAAACAACCACGGCTATTAATTTAGCCGCCTATTTGGCCGCTTACGGCAAAAAGGTTATGTTGATTGATATTGATCCTCAAGGCAATGCTTCTTCGGGTTTGGGAGTTGATTACCAAAATTTGGAAAAAGGCATTTATGAAGTAATGATGCATGATCCAATAACTTTTGAAGATGTTTTGGTTAAAACCAGAATTGATAATTTGCATTTGGCTCCCGCGAATTTGAATTTAGCCGGCGCTAACGTGGAACTGGTAAATACCAGTCGGCGGGAATTTCGTTTAAGCGATAATTTACGATCCATTGCCGGCGATTATGATTTTATTTTAATCGATAATCCGCCCAGCTTGGGCCTACTAACCTTAAACGGCATGGTAGCGGCTGATGAGCTGTTAATCCCTGTCCAGTGCGAATATTTTGCCTTGGAAGGGCTTTCCCAGCTTTTGTACACCATTAATTTGATTCAAAACAATTTAAAGCCCAATTTAAATATTTTAGGGGCGGTTTTAACCATGTATGATGGCCGAAATGGCTTATCGGAAGCGGTCTTTAACGAACTTTATCAGCATTTTCCCAGGCGCATTTTTAGGTCCATTATTCCACGCAATGTTAGGTTGGCCGAAGCACCTTCTTACGGGCAAACAATTTTGGAATATGATCCCGCCGGCAAGGGAGCTCGTGCTTATGAAAGATTAGCCAGGGAAGTGATTTTATCAAAAGGTAATTTATAATTTTATGCAAAAAGGCGGACTGGGAAGGGGGCTTAATTCCCTTATTCCCAATAAATTAATCGCAGAAAATGTTTCAGCCCAAACTTTAGAGCAAGCTTTTGATTTGGACGAAAGAGTTAGGCAAGTAAAGCTTGCAGATATTACAGCCAATCCTTGGCAGCCACGCAAGCATTTTGATTACGGCGAGCTGGAAGATTTGGTTAATTCCATAAAAAAACACGGCATTCTTCAGCCATTGATTGTGATTGGTGCTGGCGAGGGAAAGTATCAACTAATTGCCGGAGAACGCCGTTTTAGAGCCGCTCAAATTTTGGAATTAGCCACTGTGCCTTGTTTAGTGCGCGAAGCTGAAAAGCTGGAGCAGTTAGAACTGGCCTTGGTGGAAAATTTACAACGAGCCGATCTTAACCCAATAGAAGAAGCCAGGGCGTACCAGCAACTGATTGATGAATTTAATTTGACTCAAGAAGAAGTTGGCCAAAAGGTGGCCAAAAAAAGAGCCACGATTGCCAATAGTTTGCGCTTGTTGGAACTGCCTGCCGAAATTCAAGATGCTTTAAGTGAAAAAAAGTTTTCACCCGGACATGCTAAAATTATTTTGTCGGCTGCAAGTGCTCCGGAACGCCTAAGATTATTCAAGAAAATTTTAGAATTTAATTTAACCGTCAGGCAAGCCGAGGGCGAAGTAAAAAAAATATCTGTTAGGTCGCACAATCGTGTGAGCGGTAAATCATTGGATATCCAGGATAAAGAAGATGCCTTAAGAAAGGCCTTGGGCACCAAAGTGGCCATTAATCAAAAAGGCAACGGCGGAACCGTTACCTTGGAATATTATTCGGCTGAAGAATTAAATGCCTTAGTGGCCAAGTTGAGCGGGGATTAAACCTGTACTTTTGCCATTAATTATTTTTGGAATTAAGCAGCTTACTGATTTTACCTTGTTGTTTTTGCCTTAAAGATTGCCGGATTTTATCTTTAGCCAAGTTGGTTTTAACAAAATTAAGCCAATCTTCATTGGGCGTTACCCGGCTTTTATTAATGATAATTTCCACCACATCGCCGCTTTTTAGCTTGGTGTGCAAAGGGGCAATTTGTTCGTTAACAATGGCGCCCGAACACTTGTCGCCGATATCGGTGTGGATATGGTAAGCAAAATCAACAGCCGTGGCGTTTTCGGGCAAATCAATAACATCGCCTTTAGGGGTAAAAACAAAAATCCTGTTTTGGAAAATATCCACTTTAACTTCGGCTAAATAAGAATCGTTATCAGCGATTTTTTTTTGAACCTCCAACAGTTTTTTAAGCCATTCGGTTTTTTCTTTGGTTAGCTTTTTATTATCCAGTTCTTTATAGTGCCAATGAGCGGCCACACCGTATTCTGCCAATTCATGCATTTCTTGATCTCTAATTTGAAATTCAATGATTTTGCCTTTTTCGGCAAAAACCGTGGTATGTAAAGATTGGTAGCCGTTGGGCTTGGGTTGGGCAATGTAATCTTTAATCCGGCCTTTTAAGGGCACCCATTGCTTATGGATGATGCCCAAAACGCGATAGCAATCGGCAACGCTTTTGGTAATTACTCTGACGGCGATTAGATCGTAAATTTTATTGATATCCTGATCTTTTTCCAGAAGTTTTTTATAAAGGGAAAAAAGGTGTTTAACCCGGCCATGAAGGGAATTAATGGCAATATTATTTTCCAGCAGTTTTTTTTGCAAAATCCTTTTGATTTTTTCAATGTATTTTTTTTCAATTTTAAGGCGGTTTTGTGAGGCATTAATGACCCAGGCGTATTCTTTGGGCATAGCATAGGGAAAAGCCAAATCTTCCAGCGTGCCGCGCATTTCACCCATACCCAAACGATTGGCAATGGGCGCGTAAATTTCTAGGGTTTCCAAAGCCACTCTTTTTCTTTTATCCGGCCTTAATGAACTTAATGTTTGCAAATTATTTAAACGGTCGCAAAATTTAATGATGATAATCCTGATATCTTCGGCCATGGCAATAAACATCCGGCGCAAATTTTCGGCATATCTTTCCAAGCCGCGGTATTTTAAAGTGCCCAACTTGGTAATGCCTTCAACCAATTTAGCCACTTCTTTGCCGAATTTTTTTTTGATATCTTCCAAAGTAAAACTGGTATCTTCGGGCACATCATGAAGCATGCCGGCAATAAGCGTCGGCATATCCATTTTAAATGATGCCAGGTTATAAGCGGTAGCCAAACAATGCTGGATATAATCCTCGCCGGAAAGCCGTTTTTGGCCGGCATGGGCAATGGCGGCGAATTCGTGGGCTTCCCGCAGAGCTTTTTCGTCCAGCAAGGGATTATATTCCCTAACTTTATTGATAATGTCTTCTATGGTTATCATATGTTAAATAATACAGTTATTGTAATTATAAAAGCGATTCTAGTCAAACCAAGAAAACAAAAAAATCAAGAAACAAATTTATCATCAATCGTTTTCTTGATTTATTGATTTTTTGGTATTAAACGCTATTTCGTTTTTTAAGAATTTGTTCTTCGCTGATCCAATGGGTTCTAAGTTCTCCGGCCAAAAAAAAGGAGCCGGTAATAATCAAGCAATCGGTCGGCTTGATTTTTTTGAGTGCGGTATTTAAAGCTTGCCAAGGATCGGTATGGGTAGAAATTTTAATTTGTTTGCTAGAATCCAATTGCTTGGCTGTATCCTGTAAAATTTTTAGATCAGTTGATTTGCGGCTGGGCAATAAAAATCTGGTGAAGAGTAAATTTTTAGCCAAAGGGATAATTTCTTTAAGGGAATTTTTACAAGCTTTATCCTGGGCCAGGCCAAAAATTACCCAGCATTTTTTTGGGTAAAGCGCTTGAATTTTTTCCCGCAAAAATTTTAACTTGGCCGGATTGTGCGATCCATCAACAATAACTAAGGGTTTGGTTTGCAAAATTTCCACTCTGGCCGGCAATCTAAGTTGAGCCAATCCTTGTTTAATAAATTTCTCTTGAATTTTTAAATAATTGGCAATGCTGATGGCCAAATTTTCATCAGGCAGTTTTTGGGGCAAAACGGCCTTAAAGGGCACGTTTAATTTTTGGCATTTTTGGGCCAAAAGGCCGTTTATTTTTTTATTATTTTCGGTTGTAAAAAATACCGCGCCCTTTTTAATAATACCCGCTTTATCCAAGGCAATTTTGGTTAAAGTTCTGCCTAAAATTTCCTGATGATCGTAACCGATGTTGGTAATGGCGCAAACCAATGGGTGTTTAACAATATTGGTAGCATCGTGCTTGCCGCCCAAACCGGCCTCTAAAATAACATAACGGCAACGTTGTTTTTTAAAATATAAAAAAGCCATGGCCAGCAAGGTTTCAAAATATGAGGGTTGGCCGTAGGGCGAAACCAAAGCCGCTTGGTTTAAATAAGGTTTAATTTGATCGGTTAAATCAACCAGTTCAGCGGGCGCGATGTATTTTTGATTCACTTTGATTCTTTCAATAGTGGTAGTGGTATGCGGCGAATAGTAAGAACCCACTTTAAATCCGGCGGCCAATAACATTTGGTGCAACAAATGAGTGGTAGTGCCTTTGCCGGCTGTTCCGGCTATGTGAATGATCTTGTAAGATTTTTCGGGATGGTTAAGTTTTTCCAACAGCCAGTTTAATCTTTTTAAATAAAAAGAGCGGCCTTTGGTTTGGCCTAAATAATCCCTGATTGGCAAATTAAAAAGCGATTCTAAAAATTTAACCGCTTGCTGGTATTTAGTAAAATCCATCGTTGTTAAATATTTTTAAGAAGCGATTTTTTCCTTGCCCCTTAATAATTTAATGCCTAAGTAACTTAATGGGGTATAAAGCACGCCCATACCGAATTTAAACAACCACCAGGGAATAACCATTAAGATAATGGTTTTAACAGGGTAAACTCCGGCAAAAGCAATGGTAAACCAAATGGCGCTATCCAACAGCTGGCCCCATAAATTAGACAAGTTGGATCTAAGCCAAAAATATTTTCCGCCAAGTTTGGCTTTTAAGAAAAAGAAAGAAAATACATCTTGGTATTCGCCAATAATAAATGCCACCAACGAAGCCAGAGCAAACCTAAACGATAAGCTGAAAATTTGGTTATAAGCCTCTGCTTGGTAAAAATCCGGCGAGGCCGGCATAACATTGCCGATTAAATTAAAGAACAAATAAACTATCAAGCTAAATAGCCCCATGGACACGAATTTTTTAGCCATAATTTTGCCGTAAACTTCACCAATCACATCGGTCATTAAAAAAACAATGGGAAAGGCAAAAATGGCCGCCGAAAGGTGCGTGCCAAAAATAAAGGGCATGAGCTTGATGCCTATGGTATTGGAGGCAAAAAGGGCGGTTAAGTAAAGAGTTAAAGCAATAAAGATTTTTTTATCCGTCAGCATGATTTTTTATGTTAATATTGATTTATTGGGTAATTTCAGGTAAAAAATTATTTTTACTTGCTCATATAACTCGCTTGCCCGATTGCGCCTACGGCTTATCGGGCTGCACTCAAACAGATATTCGCTTCGTTAAAATATTTTTTTACCTGAAATTGTGATGATTTATATTTTGATGTAAATTTGGCCACCAAGGTTTTTTATTAGGCCTTTAATCTCCAGTTGGATTAGCAAACCATTAACTAAAGATGTCTCTAGATTACAGTTTTCTATGATTTTGTCAATGTGGATAGGGCTAAAGCTTAAAAGTTGATAAATTATTTTTTCCTCTTGATTAAGGCCAATTACGGTTTTTTCTAAGATTGGATTTTGTTCTAAGCAAGGAGCGGTTAAATTAAAAAGTTCCAAAATATCATTAGCGCCAGTAACCACTTTGGCACCGTTTTTAATTAAATTATTAACGCCAACCGAATTTGGGGTATTGATGTTTTGAGGCACCACCAAAACCTCCCTATTTTGCTCCAAAGACGAGCTGGCTGTTATTAAAGCGCCGGATTTTTGGGCCGCTTCAATAATTAACGATGCTTTAGCAAGGCCTGAAATAATCCTATTGCGTCGGGGAAAACTATAAGGCATTGCAACAGAGGCGGGCGGGTTTTCGGAAATTAATAAACCTCCTTGTTCCAAAATTTTTTTTGCTAAATTAACATTAGCTTGGGGATACAAATATTCCCAAGACAGACCAGAGCCAACTACGGCAATGGTTTGTCCTCCATTAGCTAAAGCCAACTGATGAGCCAACTGATCAACCCCAAATGCCAGGCCGGAAATAATAACCACGCCCTGGGTTATGGCTGGTGCTAAAATATTCGGCATAATGGCCGTGGCATAGTTAGAAATTTTTCTAGAACCCACAACCGCCAAGGTTAAAGGATTATTGGTCAGTTTAAGATTGCCTCTGTAATAAAAAAGCACCGGAGGATCAAAAATCTCTTTTAGCAATGGCGGATAATCAGCTTCAAAAACAGAACAAACGGCAATTCCTTGATCAACTATTTTTTTAACCTCTAAATCCGGATCAAGATTTTTTTTGGCGTTAAGTAGTAGGGTAATAATTTTATCAGGCACGCTTTTATTTTTTAAATCTAAAAAAGAGGCCGAATACAAAATTTCCGACGAGCCAAAAAGATCAATTAGTTTTTTAAGAGTAGCAGGGCCAAGGCCGTCTACCTGGCTTAACGCCAAAAGATATTTGTCCATAAATCGCTTTTCAGTTGATTATGCGACAATCTTAATTTATTTATTTCTTGCAGTCAAGGTCTTGACAGCTGGCTAATTTTTGTTAAGATGGAGTATCGTAATTTGCCTATTTGTGGGGCTAAATCGAGCAAATTAAGCTTAAGCTTCTATTTGCCAGCGGCCAAACCCCGGGTTGCCCTCCTAGCCCTGGGGCTGTAGCCACCAAGTTAAGTTCTAAGCCCTTGTGGCTTTAGTGCTTACGCTGGCAGGTAGTATCTTGCGCTAAATTAAAATAAAAGAAACCGAGCTCGCTCGGTTTCTTTTATTGTTGCAATCAAGCGCCTTAATCTACAAATTAATTATATTTATTCATCACCTTATCCATGGGTTCGGCCAGTAACATGGCAGCGGCATTAGTAGTATCGGCTAAGGATTGTTTGATTTTATTTTTTTCCAAAAAGCCAAATTTTTGCAAAACAAATTTTTCCAGCTCAATTTTACCGGGATGATTTTCGGCAATGCCGATCCTAAATCTGATAAAGTTTTTAACACCCAAACATTCAATAATTGATTTAAGGCCGTTATGTCCGCCGGCGCTTTCAAATTGGCCAATCCTGATTTTTCCCAAAGGCAAATCCACATCATCGTAAATAACCCAAATATCTTCGGGCTTAATTTTAAAATAAGCCACAATAGCTTGAATCGCTTCTCCCGAAGCATTCATAAAAGTTTGCGGTTTAGCTAAAATTATTTTTTGGCCGTTCGTTTCCAATTCCGAAATTTCCGCTTTAAATTTTTTATTTAAGCTAAAATTAGGCGCGTGCCAATTTGCCTGCAGTGCATCTAACGCCATAAAGCCGGTGTTATGGCGGGTTTTAAGGTAATCTTTGCCGGGGTTGCCCAGGCCGATAATCAATTTCATAGTTTTTACAGCTTTATTCTTCTTACCCTAAGTATAACAGGCGTACCTAAAAAGCCAAATTTTTCCCGTAACTGATTTTCCATAAATCTGAAATAAGAAAAATGAATATCAGAGGCAAAATCTTTGATGATTTCAAATTCTGGCGGATTTATTCTGGTTTGCTTAAGCCCTAAAATGCGAGGATGATTAGTGCCCTTGCCCCGCGAGGGAGCGTGTTTTTTAATAATGTTTTTTAAGAATTTATCCAAGGCGTTCTCTGTAATTTCGCGTGAGCGTTCCTGATAAATTTCTTTAGTTAATTCCAGAATCTTTTTAACTCTTTGGCTTTCTTTGGCCGAGGTAAATAAAATAGGGGCGTAAGCCAAGTAGGGGAAAAACCGGCGGTAGTAATCGGTAAATTTATTTATGGTGGCGACGTTTTTATCATCAACGGTATCCCATTTGTTGGCAATGATAATTAGGCTTTTTTTGGCATCCAAAATAATTTCCGACAAATGCTGATCTTGCTTGCCCAAGGGCTTATCCACTTCGGTAACCAGCAAAACCACATCGGCTCTATGAATGGTATCCACGGCTTTATCTACGCTGTATTTTTCCAAACGATCGTTGATATGGCTTTTTTTTCTAATGCCGGCCGTGTCTATTAATAGGTAGTTGTTGCCTTGATAAGTAAATTCCATATCCTGGGGATCGCGCGTGGTGTAGGGAATGGGCGAAACAATAACACGTTCGCTGTCGGTAATGGCATTTAATAAAGATGATTTGCCAACATTGGGCTTACCGATTATGGCAATTTTGATTATTTTTTCATCCAGCATCGGGGCTTTAGCTTTTTTATTTAATTTGGTTTGAATCACATCCAGCAAGTCGCCCGTGCCGCTGCCATTGGTTGCGCTAACCGGCTGAGGAACGCCCAAGCCCAAACGATAATAGTCGGCTAGGTTTTTTCTGGTTGCTGGATTGTCTGCTTTATTTATCACCACCAAAACAGGTTTTTTGCTTTTTCTTAAAATTTTAGCCACTTCGTTATCTTGGGGCATTAAGCCGTCTTTAGCTGAAAGCATAAACAGCACTAAATCCGCTTCAGCTAAGGCAAACTTGCTTTGTTTAATAACATCTTCGGTAAAATGTTTTTCGTGAACAATATCCAATCCTCCCGTATCAATCAAAGTAAAATTTAAACCGCGCCAAGAAACCAAACCATAATTGCGGTCTCGCGTTGTTCCGGCTACGGTGGAAATAATGGCTTTTTTTTGTTCGGTTAAGCGATTAAACAAAGTTGATTTGCCAACGTTGGCTCGGCCGATTAAAGCGATTTTAGGCAGTTTGTCCATGAAAATGATTTGTTAAAAATTATTGAGCCAAGGGTGCGGTTGAAGTTGCTAGTTGGGGAGTGGAAGTGGTAGTGATAACGGGTTTTTCTTCCGGCAGTTTAAAAGAATCGGCATAGTCGGTGCCTAAAATAATTAAAAAGTCAGGTGTTTTGCCGTCATCTATTGCAGCAGTATTGGTATTATTAGCGTTAATTTCGGCTTGCGTTGAGGCAGGCAAATCTTGAGGCAAGGATTTGGCAACATAGGCGTTAAGTTCCGCCTTAAGCCATTTAAGGGAATTATTTTTTTGGCCGTTGGTTAAATCATAAATAACGGTCCGTTCATAATCCTGGGTGGCGGCGTTGCCGTATTTAACTATTTTATAGCCAAGTTTTTCTAAAGCCACCGTTGTCCAATAGGCCAAACCATCCTGGGGCGTGCCGTTTTGAATGGCAATTTTAGCCGCTTCTTCTTTAATTTTGCCGGTATTAAAAATATTTTTAAATTGCCTGGACAAAGAATCAAAGTTGCCGTCTTTGGGCTGTAAAATCCAGGCGCCATCCGAACTAAAACCCGGTTCCAATATGCTATCGGGCGCATCATCCAAAGTTAAACGGTAAATTTTACTTTCATCGGTATTTTTTAGCATTTGGGAAATTTTTAAGGCCTGCCAAACCGACAGATTGGTTTCCAACGAACTGCCCAACAATTCTTTGATAGCCGAAAGCTTGGTAGGTGAGAGCAAAGTGGAAAATTTAAACAGCTTATCTTTAACGGCTTGCAGGATTAATTGCTGTCGCCTGCTTCTGGCAAAGTCCGAACCTTCAAAGTTATTGCCATGCCGGCTGCGGGCAAAAATTAAAGCTGTTTTGCCGTCCATTGTTTGCTCGCCGGCTGTAAAACTTACCGTGTGGGTTTTATAATCATCGGTCGGATAAAGATTATCGGTAAAAGCAACCGGCACATTAACGTTAATCCCGCCGATTTCATCGATAAATTTTTCAAAGCCGTCAAAGGTTACCAGGCCAAAGTAATGGATGGGCAAATCAAAATTGTTTTCCAAAGTTTGGATAAAATAACGCGCCGCCTGATCTTTATTTTGGCTTCGGCCCAAAGCGTAAATGGAATTTATTTTTGGCCATTGGCCGTCTTTAAGCTTAATAACCATATCGCGGGGGATCGAAAGCAGGCCAACTTCGCCGGTAGAGGGTTTTAAGCTGATGATAATAATGGTATCCGTTAAGTATGGGCCATCGTGGCCTTCGCCGCCAACACCCAAAGCCAATAAATTAATTCTGTCTTGCAGCTCGCCATCCACTCTTTTATCGCTCGAGGTAATCAAGTAGGCCAATTGGGCAAAAGGATTAAATTTAGCCAAGCCCGCTATATTGCCACCGCTCGGAGAAAAAAGCTTTTCGGATAAATACATGACTCCGGAAATTATAATAATCAAAGAAGTGATCAAAATTATTTTAGCAATCGTGTATTTTTTTTCGCTGTAATTTGAATTTTTGTCAAAACGGAATTTAGGCCTGGTTAAAATTCCTGGTTTTTCTTCAATAGTATTTTGTTGTTCTATTGGGTCCGAAGCAACAGGAGGTTGGTTAATTAAAAAATTAATCCGGCTGGATGGTCGGTAAACTTTATTGTTTTTGGGCAGAATTCTTTTTAAGCCGTCAAGCGGAGACATGTGAATTTTATAGGGAATAAATAATAAGTAATTTTGAATTAAGATGGGTCTATTATAATGGGAATTAGGTGTTTAGTCAATCAATGGTGCACTACCCTTGATTTTAATGATTTTGGCTGTTATAATAGCTGTAATTTACTTTAAATATAAGGTATTTTAAGAATAAGGATGCGTAGCTCAGCTGGTTAGAGCGCTGCATTCACATTGCAGAGGTCAGAGGTTCGATCCCTCTCGCGTCCACCACGCTTAGCGTGGTGGAAGTCGCGCTAAGCGCGACACCATCGAGCTTAGCTCGACACCACACGTCTTTGCTTTATATAGCGTTTTCTGTTACATTGTTAGATAGTTTATCTTCATAATTCAATATTTTTTTCATGAACATTCTTGATTTAAGGCAGCCAGAAGAACAAGAGCCAACAGAGCCCGTTGAGCCAACTGGTTATAATCAAATTGCCCCTCGCCATGGCTTTAAAGAATATTTTTTTGAAATAGTAAAAATCATCATTTTTTCCTTGGCCATCATCGTACCGGTTAGAATGTTCGTTGTTCAGCCGTTTATTGTGGAAGGCGATTCCATGTTGCCTAATTTCCATGACGGCGAATACTTGATTGTTGATGAAATAAGCTATCGCTTTACCGCACCGGTTAGGGGAGAGGTAGTGATTTTCCATCCACCGCTTTCGCCAAAAACCTATTACATCAAAAGAATCATGGGTTTGCCCAATGAAACGGTGGAATTAAAAGACGGCAATATTTATATTTATAATGCCCAGTTTCCCCAAGGCCAATTGGTTGATGAATCCGCCTACTTAACCAATGATAAGGTTAATGAAACCAGCCGGGTGGAATTAAAAGACGGTCAATATTTTGTGATGGGGGATAACCGTAATAATAGCTTGGATTCCAGGCGCATCGGCCCCATTACCATGAAAAATATCAAAGGCCGGGCTTTAATTAGGGCTTTTCCTTTTAACAAATTTACTTTATTTAAAGCACCCCAAAATATTTTACCTTAATGAATACACCTAAAAAAGAATTCAAAAAAAAGAAATCCTTACAACTCGTTCGTGGCATGAAAGATATTTTGCCCGAAGAACAGCGTTATTGGGATTTTTGTCGCGATTTGGTTGATAAATTGGCCCGGGCTCATGGTTTTGAAAGAATCGATACGCCGGTGTTGGAATTTACCGAACTTTTTGTGCGGGCGGTTGGCCAAGTAACCGATATTGTGGAAAAAGAAATGTATTCCTTTGTTGATCAAGGGGATGATCATTTGGCTTTGCGCCCCGAAGGCACGGCCGGTGTGGTTAGATCATACATTGAACACGGCATGTTAAATTTGCCCCAGCCGGTAAAGCTGTATTATTTTGCTCCCATGTTTAGGCGTGATAAGCCCCAGGCCGGCAGATACCGCCAGCATTTTCAATTCGGTTTTGAAATAATCGGCGAAGCCGAGGCCGTGGTTGATGCCCAGGTTATTTTAATCGCTTACAAAATTTATCAAGCCATAAATTTGCCGGTTAATATTCAAATCAACAGTATTGGCTGCCCTTCTTGTAGGCCGGAATACGAAAACGAACTTAAAGATTATTTAAAAAAGCAAAAAAACAAGTTAAGTGAAATTTCCCAGGCGCGTTTGATTAAAAATCCTATGCGGGTTTTGGATTCCAAAGAAAAAGAAGATGCCGAAATTATCGCCGAAGCTCCCCAACAGATTGATTTTTTGTGCGAAAATTGCCGCAACCACTTTACTCAAGTTTTGGAATATTTGGATGAATTGGAAGTTCCTTATTCTTTAAATCCCACTATCGTGCGGGGTTTGGATTATTATACCCGCACTGCTTTTGAAATTTGGGCCGGCACCGAAGAAGGCGGCAGACAAAGCGCTCTTGGAGGCGGTGGCCGTTATGATGGCTTAGTGGAACAGTTGGGCGGTAACCCCACGCCGGCTGTTGGTTTTGCTTGCGGAGTAGAGCGTTTTGTTTCGCAAATCAAAGAAACCGATTTTAAAGTTCCTGATCGTTTGCGCCCGGAGATTTTTTTGGCGCAATTAGGCATTGAGGCCCGAAAAAAGGTTTTGGCTTTGTTTGAAGATTTGCAAGCCGCCGGTATTAAAGTGGTGGAAAATTTTTCCAAAAGCGGGCTTAAGCCCCAATTGGAAATGGCCAATAAGCTAGGGGTAAAATTCACCATGATTTTAGGGCAAAAGGAAATTATAGACGATACCATCATGATTCGGGATATGGAAAACGGTATACAGGAAGTGGTTGATTTCCATAAAGCCGTGGCGGAAATTAAA